>Ga0207678_10003293_pt1 | contig 14561 bp, 13 predicted proteins | sample KBSC63metaG_FD_184319 | JGI IMG/M metagenome (GOLD analysis project Ga0207678, IMG submission 184319) | Corn rhizosphere microbial communities from Kellogg Biological Station, Michigan, USA - KBS C6-3 metaG (SPAdes) (version 2) | ecosystem: Host-associated > Plants > Roots > Rhizosphere > Soil ... | reverse complement strand
CGTGAAGGCGCAGGCCGAGCGCGAAGGGCTCGACAAGGTGTTCACCGATGCGGGCTTCGAATGGCGCGAGCCGGGCTGCTCGATGTGTCTCGCGATGAACGCCGACCGGCTCGATCCGGGCGAGCGCTGCGCATCGACGTCGAACCGCAATTTCGAAGGCCGGCAGGGCGCGGGCGGTCGCACGCACCTCGTGAGCCCCGCGATGGCGGCGGCGGCGGCGATCGAAGGCCACTTCGTCGACATTCGCCAGCTGGGGTAACGCGTGACGGCATCGAAGCTCATCGCGCGGCTGGTTGCCGCGCTGGCGCTCGCGGGGCTGGGCTTCGGCCTCGCGGGCTGCAATACCGTCCGAGGCTTCGGCCAGGACGTCAATGCCGCCGGCAACGCGCTGCAGCGCGCCGCGGACTGACGCCCGCCAGGAATTTGTCGATGTGCGCCGGCTGACTGCCGGCCCTTCAACCGGATAGACGGATCATGGAAAAATTCACAGTGCATACCGGCGTCGTGGCGCCGCTCGATCGCGAGAACGTCGACACCGACGCGATCATCCCGAAGCAGTTCCTGAAGTCGATCAAGCGTACGGGCTTCGGTCCGAACGCGTTCGACGAATGGCGTTATCTCGACCACGGCGAGCCGGGCCAGGACAACTCGAAGCGCCCGCTGAACCCGGACTTCGTGCTGAACCAGCCGCGCTACCAGGGCGCATCGGTGCTGCTCGCACGCAAGAACTTCGGCTGCGGCAGCTCGCGCGAGCACGCACCGTGGGCGCTGCAGCAGTACGGCTTCCGCGCGATCATCGCGCCGAGCTTCGCCGACATCTTCTTCAACAACTGCTACAAGAACGGGCTGCTGCCGATCGTGCTGACCGAGCAGCAGGTCGATCACCTGTTCAACGACACGTATGCGTTCAACGGCTATCAGCTGACGGTCGACCTCGACGCGCAGGTCGTGCGCACGGGCGACGGCCGCGAGTATCCGTTCGAGATCGCCGCGTTCCGCAAGTACTGCCTGCTGAACGGCTTCGACGACATCGGCCTCACGCTGCGTCACGCGGACAAGATCCGCCAGTTCGAAGCCGAGCGGCTCGCGAAGCAGCCGTGGCTCAACAACAAGCTGGTCGGCTGAGATTGCCTCCGGGCGGGCGCGCATGACGCGCGCTCGCCGACCTGCCACCCACACCTACCCAGTCAGGAATAACGCATGAAGATTGCAGTGCTGCCCGGCGACGGCATCGGTCCGGAAATCGTCAACGAAGCCGTCAAGGTGCTGAACGCCCTCGACGAACAGTTCGAACTCGAGCAGGCGCCGGTCGGCGGCGCGGGCTACGAGGCGAGCGGTCATCCGCTGCCGGACGCCACGCTGAAACTCGCGAAGGAAGCGGACGCAATCCTGTTCGGCGCGGTCGGCGACTGGAAGTACGACTCGCTCGAGCGCGCGCTGCGCCCCGAGCAGGCGATCCTCGGGCTGCGCAAGCACCTCGAGCTGTTCGCGAACTTCCGCCCGGCGATCTGCTATCCGCAGCTCGTCGATGCGTCGCCGCTGAAGCCGGAACTGGTCGCGGGCCTCGACATCCTGATCGTGCGCGAACTGAACGGCGACATCTATTTCGGCCAGCCGCGCGGCGTGCGCGCGGCGCCGGACGGCCCGTTCGCCGGCGCGCGCGAAGGCTTCGACACGATGCGCTACTCGGAACCGGAAGTGCGCCGCATCGCGCACGTCGCGTTCCAGGCCGCGCAAAAGCGTGCGAAGAAGCTGCTGTCGGTCGACAAGTCGAACGTGCTCGAAACGTCGCAGTTCTGGCGCGACGTCATGATCGACGTGTCGAAGGAATATGCGGACGTCGAGCTGTCGCACATGTACGTCGACAACGCGGCGATGCAGCTCGCGAAGGCGCCGAAGCAGTTCGACGTGATCGTGACCGGCAACATGTTCGGCGACATCCTGTCGGATGAAGCGTCGATGCTGACGGGCTCGATCGGCATGCTGCCGTCGGCGTCGCTCGACAAGAACAACAAGGGTCTGTACGAGCCGTCGCACGGTTCGGCGCCGGACATCGCGGGCAAGGGCATCGCGAATCCGCTCGCGACGATCCTGTCGGCCGCGATGATGCTGCGCTACTCGCTGAATCGCGCCGAGCAGGCCGATCGCATCGAGCGCGCGGTGAAAACGGTGCTCGAACAAGGCTATCGCACCGGTGACATCGCGACGCCGGGCTGCAAGCAGGTCGGCACGGCGGCGATGGGCGATGCGGTTGTCGCCGCGCTGTAACGCGCAGGGCGATGACGTACGGCAATTAATGTAGAAAGGGCGCGAACGGGCCGTGAAATCGGCCGGTTCGCGCAGGGTTGGCCGTTGTGCGGCCAACCGGCTTTGTGTAGACTCGAACGATGGCGCTGATTTCCCTGATCTCCCCGGTCCTGAAACTCCACGGCAACATTGCCCGTGCGGGTACGCGCGCCATCGTCATCACGAAAACCATTACCACGAAAACGATCATTAAACGCTGATCGTCCGTCGTGCCCGCCTGTTTCCCCGCGCGGTCACGCCGGGGGCGGAAATGGCGGGGAAGCTCCATTCAAAGGGTTAGTCATGAACGTAGGTCTCGTAGGTTGGCGCGGCATGGTCGGCAGCGTGCTGATGCAACGCATGCAGGAAGAAGGTGATTTCGACCTGATCGAACCGGTGTTTTTCAGCACCAGCAATACGGGCGGCAAGGCGCCGTCGTTCGCGAAAAACGAGACTACGCTCAAGGACGCGACCAACGTCGACGAGCTGAAGAAGTGCGACGTGATCATCACCTGCCAGGGCGGCGACTACACGAACGACGTGTTCCCGAAGCTGCGCGCGGCCGGCTGGAACGGCTACTGGATCGACGCGGCTTCGTCGCTGCGGATGAAGGACGACGCGGTCATCATCCTCGATCCGGTCAACCTCGACGTGATCAAGGACGCGCTCGTCAAGGGCACGAAGAACTTCGTCGGCGGCAACTGCACGGTCAGCCTGATGCTGATGGCGCTCGGCGGCCTGTTCCGCGAGAACCTGGTCGACTGGATGACGGCGATGACCTACCAGGCCGCATCGGGCGCGGGCGCGCAGAACATGCGCGAACTGCTGTCGCAGATGGGCGCGCTGCACGGCGCGGTGCAGGAACAGCTCGCCGATCCGGCTTCCGCGATTCTCGACATCGATCGCCGCGTGCTCGCGACGATGAACAGCGATGCGATGCCGACGAGCCACTTCGGCGTGCCGCTCGCGGGTTCGCTGATTCCGTGGATCGACAAGGATCTCGGCAACGGGATGTCGAAGGAAGAGTGGAAGGGCGGCGCGGAAACCAACAAGATCCTCGGCAAGCCGGCCATGGGCGAGCCGGGCTCGATTCCGGTCGACGGGCTGTGCGTGCGGATCGGCGCGATGCGCTGCCACTCGCAGGCGCTGACGATCAAGCTGAAGAAGGATGTCCCGCTCGACGAAATCAACGGCATCCTCGCGTCGGCGAACGACTGGGTGAAGGTCGTGCCGAACGAGCGTGAAGCGTCGATGCGCGACCTGTCGCCGGCGAAGATCACCGGCACGCTGACGGTGCCGGTCGGCCGCCTGCGCAAGCTGGCGATGGGCGGCGAGTATCTGTCGGCGTTCACGGTCGGCGATCAATTGCTGTGGGGCGCGGCCGAGCCGTTGCGCCGCATGCTGCGTATCCTGCTCGACAAGTAAGGATCGGCGCGTGAAGCGAGACGCCTGCCAGCCCCTTGCGGGGCGGCAGGCGTTTTTCATTGGTCGGCGCCGGGCATGGGCGGCCGCATCCGTCGGCGACGAATTCGGCCGGAACCCGATCGTGTGAAGTAAACTATGCGGTTACGACGCGCAGAGCCGCCGAAAGCGTCGCGTTCTGCGCGACGCTTTTGCATTTCTGCGGCGACTTTATTGACGCTTCCCTACGCGAATCCGAGCCGCGCCCGTGCGCGGCGATTGAGCCTACGATGTCCCGAATTTCCTTGTTTCCGCGTCAGTCCCGTCTGTCGCGCGCCGTGCGTGGCGCGCTGGCGATCCTGGCGCTCGGCACGGCCGTGTCGGCCTGGGCGGCCGACACCGGCGAGCTGGCGGCGTCCGCCGCCGGCGGTCCCGCGCCGCTCAATGTGACGGTCCAGCCGGGCCAGTCGTTGAACGACCTCGCGAAAGCGGCCACGCAGTCGCACGACCCGGCCGTGCTCGCGCGCGCCGGCCGTGCGCTGTTCGACGCCAATCCGCAGGCATTCATGAAGCGCGACCCGAGCCGCCTGAAAGTCGGCGCGACGCTGACGGTGCCGGCGCTCGACGCGACGGGCGCGGCGCTCGCGCCGGCCGGTGCGTCGAGTGCGTCCGGTGCATCGACGGCCTCAGCGGCAGCGTCGGCGGCGGTAGCTGCGTCCGGCACGGCCGCAGTCGCGCAGCATGGCGCGTCCGCGCCGCACCCGGGGGCGGCCGTGCAAGGCGCACCGGCCGCATCGGCCGCGCATGCGGCGCCGGTCAGCGGTGCAAGCGTCGCGGCGGCGGCAGGGGCGTCGGCGCCGATCGGCGCATCCGCCGCGCATGGTGCGTCGACGGTCGAGCCCGTTCAACCGGCAGCGCCTGCGGCGGGCGCAAGCGGGCCGCACGTGTGGAGCGGCGCGATCCAGTCCGCACCGTCGTCCACGAGCGACGCCGCTGCGCAGGTCGCACCGGGCGGCGCGGCTCAAGGCATGCACGAACCGTCCGCCGCGGCACCCGTCGCGGGCGCGTCGCAGCCACGGCCATCGAGCCTTCAGCAACTGCTCGCGCTGAAGAACCGCGTGCTGATGGAGCTGCAGAAGCACGGGATCGGCAAGCCGGCCGACACGAACGACGTTGCACCGGCGCGCGCGCCGGCTCCGGCGCCCGCTGCGCCGCGCCCCGCCGCGAATGACGCAGGTGCATCGGCCGCGAGCGAAGCGGCGTCCGGTGTGGTCGCCAGCGCGGTGCAGCCGGCATCGGCGCCCGTCCAGCCGGCCGTGCCGGTCATGCCCGCCGCGCCCGCGCGCGATGCGGCACAGATCGACTGGCGTCCCGCAGCAATGGCCGGCGCGGCCGTGCTCGTTCTCGCGGCCTGGTTCGCGTGGCGCAAGCGCCGGAAAGCGCGGCCGGCCGACACGATCACCCCGGAATCCGGCGGAGCAGCTGCCGGCGATACGGGCGCATCGTCGTCGCCCGTCGAACCCTTGCCGCCGATCCTTCCCGAGACGCCGCTCGCACGCGACGCGGCGGCCGATATGAATTTGATCGCGGCTACCGCGGCAGCGGCGGGGGGCGCCGACACGCATGAAGCCGAGGTCGCGTCTCCGCCGGAAACCGCGCAGCCACACGACGATCAACCGGAAGTACCGCCCGCGCACACCGAGCTCGAGCGCGACGCCGCGCCGGCCTCGCACGACGTGAAGCCCGTCGCGGAAACGGCCGCGGACGAGCCGCTGCAAACGCCTGCGGCGCCGTCGACGAACGACGCCCAGCACGCGGCGCTGATGCAGAACGCGATCAGCGCGCTCAACAGCCTCGACATGCCGTTGCCGCCGCGTCAGGCGGACGAGCCGGCCGCACAGGAAGGGCAAGCCGAAAGCGAGCAAATCGCAACTAACGGTCAATCCGCGTCGCCCCCGCCCGTTGGTGCGAGCCATCTGTCACCGGAACACCCGGCCGACCAGGACGACGAGTTCGATTGGGATCCGGATGCGGCGACGCCCGCGCCTCACGCGAGCGGCGCATCCGCGCCGTCGTCGCTGCCGCCGCTCGCCGGCGCGCAGTTCGGCGCGTTGAAACTGGATTTCGATCTCGACCTGCCGTCTGCGCCGGGCGCCGCGTTGCCCGCGTTGACGCCGGAAGAGCTCGCGCGCATCGCGCGCAACAAGCTGGATCTCGCGTCGGAGTACGTCGAACTGGGCGACCTGTCGGGCGCGCGCACGCTGCTGCAGGAGGTGATCGACGCAAACGATGCCGCCACCCGCGACGATGCGCGTGCGCTGCTCGCGAAACTGGCGGACGAGGCGTGATGCGGATCGCGCTTGGGATTCAGTACGACGGCGCGGCGTTCTGCGGCTGGCAGGCGCAGCCGCACGGCAAGACCGTGCAGGACGCGCTCGAGCGCGCGCTCGGCGAATTCGCGTGCGTGCCGTTGCACACGACGGTCGCGGGGCGGACCGATACGGGCGTGCACGGGCTCGGGCAGGTCGTGCACTTCGACACGGACCTCGACCGCACGGATTTCTCGTGGGTGCGCGGCACCAACGCGTTCCTGCCGTCCACCGTTTCCGTGCAGTGGGCGAAGCCGATGCCGGACACGTTCCATGCGCGTTTCGCGGCGTTCGAACGCACCTATTACTACGTGCTGTACGTGCATCCCGTGCGCTCGCCGATGCTGGCCGGCCGTGCGGGATGGATCCACACGCCGCTCGACGACGACGCGATGCGCGCCGCCGCCGCGCACCTGATCGGCGAGCATGACTTCTCGTCGTTCCGGTCGTCGGAATGCCAGTCGAAGACGCCGGTCAAACACCTGTATCAGATCGACGTGCGGCGCTCGGGCCACTTCATTCATTTCCGGTTCCGCGCGAACGCGTTCCTGCACCACATGGTGCGCAACCTGATGGGCTGCCTCGTCGCGGTCGGGCGCGGCCGCTATCCGGCGGACTGGCTCGCCGACGTGCTGGCCGGGCGCGACCGCACGCTCGCCGCGCCCACGTTCATGGCCGACGGGCTGTATCTTGCCCATGTCGGCTACCCGGCGGAATTCGCCGTCCCGCCCGCGCAACTCGGCAGCGTGCCGTGGAGCAGCGTCTGGGCCGATCTGGACCTATCATCATGACGGATCACGCCGTGCCTTCTCCGACCTCCGCCGCGACCGGCCTCGCGCCGCGCACGCGCATCAAGCTGTGCGGCCTGTCGCGCCCCGAGGACGTGCTGCACGCCGCGGCACTCGGCGCCGACGCGATCGGCCTCGTGTTCTACCCGAAGAGCCCGCGCGCGGTGTCGATCGCGCAGGCGGCCGAACTGGCGCGCCTCGCGCCGCCGTTCGTGTCGGTGGTCGGGCTGTTCGTGAACGCGACCGAAGCCGAGATCGACGCAGTCGTGCGCGAGGTGCCGCTCACGGTGCTGCAGTTCCACGGCGACGAGACGCCCGAGCAGTGCGACGCGCTCGGCCGCGCGGCCCGCCTGCCGTGGTTGCGGGCGGTGCGCGTCGGCCCCTCGACTCAGCCGTCCGATTTGGTAGAATCGGCACTTCATTATTCGAAAGCGCGCGGCCTCCTGTTCGACACCCTGGTGCCGGACTACGGCGGTAGCGGCAAGGTCTTCGATTGGTCTCTTATTCCCGCAGAGCTCGCGCATCGGGCCGTTTTGAGTGGTGGCTTGAGCGCGCAAAACGTCGGTGATGCGATCCGCCAGTTGCGCCCGTTTGCTGTCGATGTCTCGAGTGGCATCGAAGTGGAGGGCGCGAAGGGCGTGAAGGATCACGCCCGGATGGCGGCGTTCGTACGCGCGGTGCGCGAAGCGGACGCCCAGTGATGCAAGAAGGTGCGCCCCCCGAACGCGGGCGCGCCGACCAATCGAGAGTGACACCATGTACAACCTCCCTGATGATCACGGCCATTTCGGCCCGTATGGCGGCGTGTTCGTCGCCGAGACGCTGATTCACGCGCTGGACGAACTGCGCACCGCGTATGACAAATTCCGGAACGACCCCGATTTCGTCGCCGAATACGAGCGCGAACTGAAGCACTTCGTCGGCCGTCCGTCGCCGATCTATCACGCGCAGCGCTGGAGCGAGACGCTCGGAGGCGCGCAGATCTACCTGAAGCGCGAAGATCTGAACCACACCGGCGCGCACAAGATCAACAACGTGATCGGGCAGGCGCTGCTTGCCAAGCGCATGGGCAAGAAGCGCGTGATCGCCGAGACGGGCGCCGGCCAGCACGGCGTCGCGACGGCGACCATCTGCGCGCGCTTCGGGATGGAGTGCATCGTCTACATGGGCGCCGAGGACGTGCGCCGCCAGGCCGCGAACGTCTACCGGATGAAGCTGCTTGGAGCTACGGTCGTGCCGGTCGAATCGGGTTCGCGCACGCTGAAGGACGCGCTGAACGAAGCGATGCGCGACTGGGTCACGAACATCGAAAGCACGTTCTACATCATCGGCACGGTCGCGGGCCCGCACCCGTATCCGGCGATGGTGCGCGACTTCCAGCGCGTGATCGGCGACGAGTGCAAGGTGCAGATGCCGGAACTCGCCGGCCGGCAGCCGGACGCGGTGATTGCATGCGTCGGCGGCGGCTCGAACGCGATGGGCATCTTCTATCCGTATATCGACGACACGTCGGTGCAGCTGATCGGCGTCGAAGCGGCCGGCGACGGCCTCGACACCGGTCGTCACGCGGCGTCGCTGATCGCCGGCAGCCCCGGCGTGCTGCACGGCAACCGCACGTACCTGCTGCAGGACGACAACGGCCAGATCATCGAGACGCATTCGGTGTCGGCCGGCCTCGACTATCCGGGTGTCGGCCCCGAGCACGCATGGCTGAAGGACAGCGGCCGCGCGCAATACGTGCCGATCACCGACGAAGAGGCGCTGAAGGCGTTCCACGACTGCTGCCGGATCGAGGGGATCATCCCCGCGCTCGAGTCGAGCCACGCGATCGCGTATGGCGTGAAGCTCGCGCCGACATTGCCGAAGGACAAGATCCTGCTCGTCAACCTGTCGGGCCGCGGCGACAAGGACATGCACACGGTCGCCGAGCGATCGGGCATCGCGCTCTGACCCGACCGATGCGTGACCTGATCGAAGAACCGGGCGGCGGCGCCGCGAGCGAAGCGGATGCGGGGCAGCCTGCCGTCGCCGTGCCGCGCGCACTGCCGTCCGGGATCGAACTGCACAACCGCGATTTCATGACCGAAGCCGCGCGCCTGCCGGATGCGTCGATCGACCTGATCGTCGCCGATCCGCCGTACGGGCTCGGCAAGGACTACGGCAACGACTCGGACAAGCGTTCGGGCGACGACTTTCTCGCGTGGACGCGCGAGTGGCTCGAGCTCGCGATTCCGAAGCTCAAGCCGAGCGGGTCGATGTACATCTTCTGCACGTGGCAGTACGCGCCGGAAATCTTCAGCTTCCTGAAGACGCAACTCACGATGGTCAACGAGATCATCTGGGACCGGCGCGTGCCGAGCATGGGCGGCACGACGCGCCGTTTCACGTCGGTGCACGACAACATCGGCTTTTTCGCGGTTTCCAAAGCGTATTACTTCGATCTCGATCCGGTCCGCATCCCGTACGACGCCGACACGAAGAAGGCCCGCTCGCGCAAGCTGTTCGAAGGCAGCAAGTGGCTGGAGATGGGCTACAACCCGAAGGACGTCTGGTCGGTCTCGCGCCTGCATCGGCAGCACGCGGAGCGCGTCGATCATCCGACCCAGAAGCCGCTGGAAATCATCGAGCGGATGGTGCTCGCAAGCTGCCCGCCGGGCGGCCGCGTGCTCGATCCGTTCATGGGCAGCGGCACGACCGCGGTGGCCTGCGCACGGCAGGGGCGCGACTTCGTCGGCTACGAGATCAACGAAAGTTATTGCGCGATCGCGCACGAGCGCGTGAATGCGCTCGCCGTGCAGGCGTGCGCGTGAGTCGCGCCGCCGCAATGCCGATCGCTGCTTTGCATGGGACCTGAGTAAGCGCCAAAGCGCTAACTCCGGTCGACAAAGGAAAATTGCCATGAATCGTATCCAGCAGACCTTCGCCGCACTCGCCGAACAAGGCCGCAAGGGCCTGATCCCGTTCATCACGGCCGGCGACCCCGATCCCGCAAAGACGGTCGAGTTCATGCACGCGCTCGCCGAAGGCGGCGCCGACGTGATCGAGCTCGGCGTGCCGTTTTCGGACCCGATGGCCGACGGCCCGGTGATCCAGCGCTCGTCGGAGCGCGCGCTCGCGCGCGGCGTCACGCTCAAGAGCGTGCTCGCCGACGTGAAGCGCTTCCGCGACACCAACCAGACGACCCCCGTCGTGCTGATGGGCTATGCGAACCCGATCGAGCGGATGGGCGTCGACGCGTTCGCGGCCCAGGCGCAGGCCGCCGGCGTCGACGGCGTGCTCGTCGTCGACTATCCGCCCGAGGAAGCCGGCGTGTTCGCCGAGAAAATGCGTGCCGCGCAGATCGATCCGATCTTCCTGCTCGCCCCGACGTCGACCGACGAGCGCATCGCCGACGTGGGCAAGATCGCGAGCGGCTACGTGTACTACGTGTCGCTCAAGGGCGTGACCGGCGCCGGAAATCTGGATGTTTCGAGCATTGCGGGTAAAATCCCGGCCATCAAGTCGCGCGTGCCGGTTCCGGTGGGCGTCGGCTTCGGCATCCGCGACGCCGAAACGGCGCGCGCGGTGGCCGAAGTGTCGGACGCCGTCGTGATCGGCAGCCGCCTGGTGCAACTGCTCGAGAGCGCCGCGCCGGAAGGCGCCGCCGCCGCGCTGAAGACATTCATCGCCGAGCTGCGCGCCGCCCTGGACGGCGCCGGCAAGACGGCGCGATAAACACAACACAGGAGGCGGGAACGGGCCGGTCGGCCCGCCCCGCCACGGAACAGGAAACCATACACGATGAGCTGGCTCGACAAACTGTTGCCGCCGAAGATCAAGCAGACCGACCCGAAAAGCCGCAAGGGCATTCCGGAAGGCCTGTGGGTCAAATGCCCGTCCTGCGAGGCCGTGCTGTACCGCAACGACGTGGACGCGAACCTGCATGTGTGCCCGAAGTGCGATCACCACATGCGCATCGGCGCGCGCGAGCGCCTCGACGGGCTGCTCGATCCGGAAGGCCGCTATGAAATCGGCCAGGAAATCGTGCCGGTCGACTCGCTGAAGTTCAAGGACAGCCGCAAGTACCCCGATCGTCTGAAGGAAGCGATGGACGAGACGGGCGAGACCGACGCGATGGTCGTGATGGGCGGTGCGATCCACACGCTGCCCGTGGTCGCGGCCTGTTTCGAGTTCTCGTTCATGGGCGGCTCGATGGGTTCGGTCGTCGGCGAGCGTTTCGCGCGCGGCGCGCAGAACGCGCTGGAACAGCACGTGCCGTTCATCTGCTTCACGGCGTCGGGCGGCGCACGGATGCAGGAAAGCCTGCTGTCGCTGATGCAGATGGCGAAGACCACCGCGATGCTGACCAAGCTGGCCGAAGCCAAGCTGCCGTTCATCTCGGTGCTGACCGACCCGACGATGGGCGGCGTGTCGGCGAGCTTCGCGTTCCTCGGCGACGTCGTGATCGCGGAGCCGAAGGCGCTGATCGGCTTCGCCGGCCCGCGCGTGATCGAGCAGACGGTTCGCGAGAAGCTGCCGGAAGGCTTCCAGCGCGCGGAATTCCTGCTGACGACGGGCGCGATCGACATGATCGTCGACCGCCGCAAGATGCGCGACGAGATCGCGCAGCTGCTCGCGCTGCTGCAGCGACAGCCGGCCGACGCGCTGGCCTGATCGGCGCGGCGTTGTGACCTGCGCGCGTCGCCCGGCTGAACCGCCGGGCGGCGCGTTTCGTTTTCTGGCGTAGTGGTGGTACCGATTCAGATTTGATCCGATGAGCACTTTTCCCACTCTCGACGCGTGGCTTTCGCATCTCGAACGCGCGCACCCGGTCGGCATCGACATGGGCCTCACCCGCATCGGGCAGGTCAAGGCGGCGCTGCAGCTCGAATTCGCGTGCCCCGTGATCACGGTCGGCGGCACGAACGGCAAGGGCTCGACCTGCGCGTTCCTCGAGGCGATCCTCGTTCACGCGGGATACAAGGTCGGTTGCCACACGTCGCCGCACCTGCTCGAGTTCGCGGAGCGCGCACGCGTGAACGGCCAGCAGGTCAGCGATGCCGACCTGCTGCCGCACTTCGAGGCCGTCGAAGCGGCGCGCACGTCGCTGCCCGAGCCGGTGTCGCTGACGTACTTCGAATTCACGACGCTCGCGATCCTGCACCTGTTCGCGTCGCGCGGGCTCGACGTCGTGATCCTCGAAGTCGGCCTCGGCGGCCGGCTCGACGCGGTCAACATCATCGATACCGACTGCGCGATCGTCACGAGCATCGACATCGACCACACCGAATACCTCGGCGACACGCGCGAGAAGATCGCGTTCGAGAAGGCGGGCATCTTCCGCGCGGGCAAGCCGGCGATCTGCGGCGATCCCGCCGTGCCGAACACGCTGATCGACCATGCCGCCGCAATCGGCGCGGACCTGTGGCTGGTCGGTCGCGATTTTCGCTATGAGGCGCAGCCGGGCGCGGAGCGCCAGCAATGGAGCTACCTCGGCCGTGACAAGCGCTATCCGGCGCTCGCGTACCCGGCGCTGCGCGGCGCTAACCAGCTGATCAATGCGTCGGCCGCGCTGGCGGCGCTCGAGGCGCTGCGCCCGGTGCTGCCGGTGTCCGCGCAGGACATCCGGCTCGGGCTCGCGAACGTCGAGCTGCCGGGGCGCTTCCAGGTGCTGCCGGGCAAGCCGGCGATCGTGCTCGACGTCGCGCACAACCCGCATGCGGCGGCCGTGCTCGAACAGAACCTCGGCAACATGGGCTTCTTCCCGTACACGTACGCGGTGTTCGGCGCGATGCACGACAAGGACATCGACGGCGTGCTGCGGCACCTGGCGGGGGAGGTCGATCACTGGTGCGTGACCGACCTGCCGCTGCCGCGCGCGGCGAGCGCGGAGCAACTCGAAGCCGCGCTGCGCAAGGCCGGCGTGGAAGACGGGCCCGATTCGAGCGTCACGCGGTTCGCGTCGCCGGCGGAAGCATTTCGAGATGCACTAAAAAGAGCATCCGAGAATGATAGAATCGTGGTTTTCGGCAGTTTCCATACGGTGGCCGGTGTGATGGCCTACCGGAAATCGCAGCAACACTGACTGTCGGGCAGTTTCGGACTCAGCCATTCATGGGAATTTTCTCGTTCGGCAAGAAAGACGACGACGCGCCCACCCGGCGCGGCGGTCGTACCGGGGCCTCCCGGAACGTGCGCACGGAGCGCACTGAACGCGTCGAGCGACGCACGCGCCGCACCGAGCGTCCGGAATCGGACGCACTGCTTCTCGATCCGACCCTTCCTGAAAAGCAACGCGCCCGCCGGCGTCTCGTCGGCGCGATCGCGCTCGTCGTCGGCGCGGTGATCGTGCTGCCGATGGTGCTCGATTCGCACCCGAAGCCGGTGACGGACGACATCGCGATTGATATTCCGAACCGGCCGGCGCATCAGGCGGTCGCGCCGCGTGACGACGATGCGGCCGACGTGCAGGCGGGCGTCGCGCACGACGAGCCGCCGGCCTCCGATGTCGCCGTGGCGGCCGCGCCCGCCCCGGCGCCGAAGGAAACGGCCAAGCCGGCCGCGAAACCCGATGCCACGACCTCGACGACCACCGCAAGCGTGACGCCGCCGAAGCCCGCTGCGAAGCCGGCCGCCCCCGCGGCGAAGCCGGTCGCGCCGAAGCCGGCGCCGGCGCCCGCGACGGTCGCGAACGCCGACGCCGCGGCCGACAGCGGCGACGCGTCGTCGCCGGCATCGCCGGCCGGTGCGCGCTTCGCGGTGCAGCTCGGTTCGTTCAAGGACGACACGACGGCCCGTTCGTGGGCCACCAAGTTGAAATCGGCGGGTGTGCCCGCATATGTCGAGCATCGCAAGCAGGCGGACGGCAGCACGGCTACACTGCTGCGTGCCGGCCCGTTTGCGGATCGCGCGGCGGCGTCAGCCGCGATCGCGAAGGTGCGCGAAGCCGGACTGACGCAGTAGCGTGCGATGCTGACGGCTTTCGACTACGCTGTATTGGCGGTAATCGCGTTGTCTGCGCTTCGTGGCGCATGGCGCGGTTTCGTCTCGGAGATTTTCGGGTTGATCGGCTGGATCGTGGCGGTCGTGATCGCCGCACGCTATGTCGGGCTGGTGGTGCCGTACATTCCGGCGAACTGGCCGGGCGGCGCGCTCACCCAGTGGGTGCTCGCGTTCGCGCTGATCGTGATCGGCGTCGTGTTCGTCGCGGGTGTCGCGAACGCGCTGTTGTCGCGGATCGCGCAGGCGACGGGCCTCGGTGGAGTCGATCGCTCGCTGGGCATGATGTTCGGGCTCGTCCGCGGCTGCGTGCTGGTGGTGCTGCTGGTCGCGGCGGCCGGGCTGACCGAATTGCCCAAACAGGATTTCTGGCGCAATGCGCTCTTGCGTCCTTTCGCCGAACAGGGCGTGCACGAGCTGAAGCAGCTCCTGCCCGACGGCATGGCCCAGTACGTGCGCGTGTGACGCCGCGGCCGGGCAGGACGGAACCGATTTTGTCATCTTGAAGGACATGCCATGTGCGGCATCGTAGGTGTTATCTCCCAATCCCCTGTCAATCAGCTGATCTATGACAGCCTGCTGCTGCTGCAGCATCGCGGTCAGGACGCAGCGGGCATCGCGACGGCGGACGGCAGCAATTTCCACATGTACAAGGCGAACGGCATGGTGCGCGACGTGTTCCGCACGCGCAACATGCGCAGCCTGCCCGGCACCTTCGGCATCGGCCAGGTCCGCTATC
>Ga0207678_10003290_pt1 | contig 14573 bp, 16 predicted proteins | sample KBSC63metaG_FD_184319 | JGI IMG/M metagenome (GOLD analysis project Ga0207678, IMG submission 184319) | Corn rhizosphere microbial communities from Kellogg Biological Station, Michigan, USA - KBS C6-3 metaG (SPAdes) (version 2) | ecosystem: Host-associated > Plants > Roots > Rhizosphere > Soil ... | reverse complement strand
GGGCACCGACGGGTTCGGGCTGTCCGACACCCGCCCGGCCCTGCGGCGGCACTTCAGGATCGACGCCGAGTCGATCGTGTACCGGGTGCTGCACCAGCTGGTCGAGCGCGGCGAGCTGGGCCAGCTGGTGCTGGCCCGTGCCGCTGAGTCGTATCGGCTCGACGGCAACGGGAACCGGTGAGAGGATGCGGCGCAGACGTTCGATCGTAGTCGGCGTGGACGGAACCGAGTCCGCTCACGACGCTCTCGATTGGTCTGCCGCCGAGGCGGCGGCCCGCCGGCTTCCGCTACGCGTCGTGCACGGCTACGTCACAGTGCCCTCGTGGGCCGGGCTCGGGGATGTGCCGCAACCGTTTCTGAACTTCAACGACGCCGAAACCGCGGCAAGTCAGGTGCTCGAGCAGGCAGTGAACCGTGCCCGGTGCGTGGCGTCCGATGTGGACGTGCGCGGCCGCCTGGTGCCGGGCGCGGGCGCGCCGGTGTTGCTCGCCCAGTGCGGTGCGGCGGAACTCATCGTGCTCGGCAGCCGCGGGCTCGGTGGCGTCCGGGGCCTGCTGGCCGGATCAGTCGGTTCCCGCGTCGCCGCGCACGCCACCTGCCCCGTCGTCGTGGTCCGTCCGATGCGGCCGGTGACGCCGGGCCGGTCGGCGACGCGGGTGGTGGTCGGCGTCGACGGCACCGCATTGTCCGACCGCGCGATCGATTTCGCCGTGCGCGCCGCGACGCAGCGCGGTGTCGGCCTCACGGCCATCCACACCTGGAGCCCGCGGGCACCGGCCGACCTGGAGGGGGTCACCGACGATTGGTCGCTGGCCGAAGCGGCCGAGTGGCGGGCACTGCGTGACGTGCTCGGCCGCTGCCGGCAGCGGCTGGACACCATGGACATCGAACTGCGGCTGGTGCAAGGCCGGGCATCGGACGTATTGGTCGCGGAATCGGCCGGTGCGGCACTCGTCGTGGTCGGCTCCCGGGGCCGGGGGAGTGTGCGGGCCACCCTGCTCGGCTCGGTGAGCCAAGCCGTCCTCCAGCACGCGGGCTGTCCCGTCGCCGTCATCCGGAGGTAGCGGTTCAGCGTGGTGAGTCGGGTTCTTGGTGGCGGAGCCAGGGGATCATCCCGCCCGCCAGCACCATCGCCGCTTGCCGGGCGGACAGGTGGTGCCGGAGGAGGTAGTCGTCGTCCTGAGTCGTGTTGCGGATCGTGACCGTGGTTCCCGCCGCGATCGCGTCCCGGAGGTTGTCCACCACGAGGACGTCGTCCTGCTTGATCCGCTGGTAGTCCCCGGGATCGCTGAACTCGAGCGCGAGGACTCCGAAGTTGGCCAGGTTCTGCCAGTGGATGCGCGCGAACGACACGGCGAGAACCAGCCGCAGACCGAGATAGCGCGGCGTGATGGCGGCGTGCTCCCGCGACGAGCCCTGGCCGTAGTTGGCGCCGCCCACCACGATGTGCCCGCCCCGGTCACGGGTCGCGAGCGCGCGAGCGGCATAGCTTTCGTCGATCTGGCCGAAGGTGAAGTCCGCCAGCTTGGGGATGTTGCTGCGGTAGGGCAGGACTCTCGCTCCGGCGGGCAGGATCTCGTCGGTGGACACGTCGCCACCGGCTTTGAGCACGACCGGTGCCTCGATGCGGTCGGGCAGCGGTGGGAAGTCGGGCAACGAGGCGATGTTGCGGCCCTTGACCAGTTCGGCGGGCCCGTCGAGCGGCGGCTCCAGCATCGCGGTGTTCACGCTGGACTCGGCCGGCAAGTCGATCCGCGGACAGGCGATGCCGAGCAGCCGCGGCAGGTCACGCGGGTCGGTGATCCGCCCGGTGAGGGCGGCCGCCGCGACGGTCTCGGGTGAGCACAAGTAGACCGAGTCCTCACGCGTTCCCGAACGTCCGGGGAAGTTGCGCGGGACGGTGCGCAGGCTGTTGCGTCCGTTCGCCGGTGCCTGTCCCATGCCGATGCAGCCCATGCAGCCGGACTGGTGCAGCCGCGCCCCCGCGGCGATGAGGGAGAAGGTCGCGCCCATCTTCGTGAGGTCCTGCAGGATCTGCCGCGAGGTCGGGTTCACGTCGAACGACACCCCCGGGTGAGTCTGCCGACCGGCCACAATCGCGGCGACCACAGCGAAGTCCCGGAGGCCCGGGTTGGCCGACGAGCCCAGTACCACCTGCTGCACCTCACGCCCGGCGACCTCGCGGACGGTCACCACGTTGCCCGGTGAGCTGGGCAACGCGATCAAGGGTTCCACTGTGGACAGGTCGATTTCGTCGGTGACGTCGTAGGTGGCGTCCGCGTCGGCGAGGATCTCGACGAAGTCGTCCTCACGCTGCTCCGCCCGCAGGAAGATCCGCACCTGATCGTCGGAGGGGAACACGGTGGTCGTGGCGCCCAGTTCGGCGCCCATGTTGGCGATCACGTGCCGGTCCATGGCGCTGAGTGTGGCCAGTCCGGGGCCGTGGTATTCGATGACGCGGTTGACGCCGCCCTTGACGCCGTGACGTCGCAGCATCTCGAGGATGACGTCCTTGGCGCTCACCCAGGGCGGCAGTTCCCCGGTCAGCCGGACACCCCAGATTTCGGGCATCCGCAGGTGGATCGGTTCGCCGGCGATGGCCATCGCCACTTCGATGCCGCCGAGCCCGATCGCCAGCATGCCCAGTGACCCGGCCGCGGGGGTGTGGCTGTCCGAGCCGGCCAGGGTTGCGCCGGGGCGGCCGAAGCGCTGCATGTGGCTGGGGTGGGAGACGCCGTTGCCGGGTTTGGAGTACCACAGGCCGAAGCGCCGGCAGGCGGAGCGGAGGAAGTCGTGGTCTTCGGCGTTCTTGCTGTCGGTCTGCAGCAGGTTGTGGTCGACGTACTGCACGGACACCTCGGTGCGCGCACGGTCGAGGCCGAGTGCTTCCAGTTCGAGCATCACCAGGGTGCCGGTCGCGTCCTGGGTGAGGGTCTGGTCGATGCGCAGCGCGATTTCCTGCCCCGGGGTCATCTCGCCGGAGACGAGGTGCGCTGCGATCAGCTTCTGTGCGACGTTCTGTCCCATACCGTGCCTCCTGGCCGTGCCGGGAATGGTGTCCCGGTCACCGGTGGGGGGACGGGGGGAATCCACCGGTGACCGGGAGGCGCCCCGCTCCTTGCCGGGGCGTGATGCTGCGGGCGCTGCACCCGCAGGGGATGTTGTCGACGGGCGGCCCTACTGGACCGGTCGCCCGCCGACGGGCACGGCGTGCTCGGCGTCGCCGACATCGATGATGTGCGGCGTGAACGGCGCCGAGTGGCCGTTGCTGGTGGAGACCGCCGGTTCCGGCTCGCGGACGGCGCTACCGGTCTGCTGGTCAGTGTCGCGCGGGGTGGCGCGTTCCAGGAACCGGAGCAGCTCGACGGGGAAGGGCAGCACGAGGGTGGAGTTCTTCTCCGAGGCGACCTCGACGACGGTTTGCAGCAGCCGCAGCTGCAGTGCGGCCGGGTGTTCGGCCATGGTTTCGGCCGCTTGGGCCAGCTTCGCCGAGGCCTGCAGTTCCCCGTCGGCGGTGATGACGCGTGAGCGTCGCTCGCGTTCGGCTTCGGCTTGGCGCGACATCGACCGCTTCATCGACTCGGGCAGGACGACGTCCTTGATCTCCACCCGGTCGATGTGCACGCCCCAGTCCTGCGCCGGGCTGTCGATCATCAGCTCCAGGCCTTGGTTGAGCCCTTCCCGGTTGGACAGCAGGTCGTCCAGCTCGCTCTTGCCGATGATCGAGCGCAGTGAGGTCTGGGCGACCTGGCCGATGGCCGATACGTAGTCCTGCACGTCGACGGCGACACAGCGTGGGTCGATGACCCGGAAGTAGACGACGGCGTCGACGCGGACGGTCACGTTGTCGCGGGTGATGCCGTCCTGCGCGGGTACCGGCATCGTGATGATCTGCATGGTGATCTTCTGCAGCCGGTCCACGATCGGCACGAGCAGTGCGATGCCGGGTCCGCGGATGGCCGGCTGGACGCGGCCGAACCGGAAGACCACTCCGCGTTCGTACTGCTTGATGATCCGGATACTCGCTTTGAGCCAGATCGCGCCCAGCAACAGGATGCCGAGCAGCAGGTAGGTGATGACCATCGTTCCTCCATGGTGAGTTCTCGAACCCGTGGCCGGCCGTTCAGGCGGCAACGGAAGATGTGTGTCGCAGTGGTGGCCGGGAGCGAGCAGAGCTCAGAACCGACAGTGCGTGGGCGTGCGCCCAGGGAAGGTGATCCAGGTCGGTCAGCTCGGGGAGCGAGTCCGGCGTAGCCCGGGATCGTCGCGGTGACGAGGTCATCCGGGCGCGGATTTCCTTCTCGGTCAAGACGTTCGGGCCGACGAGCATCAGCACGAAGAGTGCCGTCGTGACCAGGACGGCCGTCGTGTACATCGGTCGGTCGTGATCATGTGGCGACCGGCCCTGCTCGCCGGGGAACGGCTCCGCCGGGAACGGGTGCCGGATCTCATGCAGCGGTTGACGTTCGCGCGCGTTGAGCATGTCACACCTCCTGGGTGCCCTCCGGCGGCGGGAAGCGCCGGCCGGTCATGCATTTGTATCGTATCACGATATAGTTGTGGTCGGGCCGGTCGTCGTGAAACTCCTCGGCGCGCGTGGTCTCATGGAGCCATGACGACCGAGGACGAGCGCGTGGCATCGAAGCGGCTCACCAAGCAGGACTTCGAGGAGCTCGCGCGCTTCCGCTTCGGCATCCGGCGCTACCTGCGCTTCAGTGAGGAAACCGTGCGCCGTCACGGCCTGACCCCGCAGCACTACCAGCTGATGCTGGCGCTCAAGGGCTTCCCCGGACGCGAGTGGGCGACGATGCGCGAGCTCGCCGAGCGGCTGCAGTTGCGGCACCACAGCGTCGTCGAACTGGTCAACCGGGCGCAGAAGCAGGACCTGGTGGAGCGGGCGCCGGACCCCGCCGACGCCCGCGTCGTGCGGGTCCAGCTCACCGCGGGCGGAGAACGAGCCCTCGCGCGGCTGAGTGCACTGCATCGCGACGAACTTCGACGTCTGGGTGCGGCGCTGACCCTGCCGATCTGGGACGAACCCTCCGGCGACGGTGGTGGAGGTGGAGGATGACAGCCTCGCGGCACTCGCTCGGCGACGTGCAACCCGTCACCGAGCCACGGCCCGGCGGTGATCCGGTCTGCTGGCTGTCCCGCGTCTGCCCGGAATGCGGCCGGTTCATCGAGGATGTCCGGGTCGACCCGGAGTCGCATTGCCCGATGCCGGCCGAACCGTCCGCGCAGGGTGCCTGAGTGCGACGCGCAGCCTTTCGCGTGGCCTGCGCCCGGATCAGGATTCGTGACGGCCGGGCGCCGGGTAGCCGTCGCCGCTCTTGGCCACGGTGAGCAGCACGGCCGAGTCCTCGAGCGCTTTAAGGGAATGGCGCGCCTGCGGCACGATCAGTAGTTCTCCGGGCCGCCCCTCGTGGCCGGTGCTCCCGGCGGCGAGGCGGACCCGGCCGTGCAGCACCTGCACGGTGGCCTCGCCGGGATTGTCGTGCTCATCGAGCGAAAACCCGGCCGCCAAGGCCAGCAGGGTGTGTCGGAGGATCTGACCGTGCCCGCCGTACACCGTGTGCGCGCTACGTCCGCTCGAGGAGGTCCGGGCGACCGCCAGCTGCTGCCGAACAAGGTCGTTCAAGAACGACTTCTCCATCGATGTGCTCCTTCGCTCACCGCCGGGCTACCGGACTGCTAGTTTATACGAGTAGTCTAGTATTAAATACCTGCGGCGGACGCCGAGGAGCTGGACGGAGCAGCGATGGCCTACGTGATCGCCGAGCCGTGCGTGGATGTGATGGATCGTGCCTGCGTGGACGAGTGTCCCGTGGACTGCATCTACGTCGGGGAGCGCTCGCTCTACATCCATCCCGACGAGTGCGTCGACTGCGGTGCGTGCGAGCCGGTGTGCCCGGTGGAAGCGATCTACTACGAGGAAGACCTGCCCGAGCGCTGGCAGAGCTATCTCGAGGACAACGCCCGGTTCTTCACCGAGACCCTCGCGCCTCGCACTGAGCCGTTGGGGAGCCCTGGCGGTGCCGCGAAGCTCGGCGACATCGGCGTCGACACCGCCCTCGTCACCTCACTGCCGCACCCGGAGCCAACGCCGGAAGGATGACGCCCGCCGCCGGGATTCCGTGTTCGTCACCGATGTGGAGGTAGCTATGACTGACCGGGCTCGCATCGTGGTGGGCTTCGACGGTTCGCCGTGCAGCGTTCAGGCGGCGAACTGGGCGGTGGCCCAGGCCGCGCTCGACGGAAGCCAGGTCGTCCTCTGCCACGTCCGCCGTCACCGGCACCCGCTCGGCGGCGGCGGCGACACCGAAGCCGCCGAGGCTGAACAGGTCCTCGCCCGCGGCACTCGCCATGTCCGGAAGCGGGCACCAAAGGTGGATGTCGTACCCGCCGCGGCCTTCGGCAATCCGGCGCGCCGGCTCATCGATGCCGCATCCGATGCCGCGTTGCTCGTGGTCGGCATGCGCGGTGGCGACGGGCCGCACGAGTTCCGTCTGGGCTCGGTCAGCGCCCAGGCCGCGCGGCACGCGCACTGCACGGTCGTGGTCGTCCCGGACGCCGGCGACCACGTCGACAGCGGCCGCCGACGACTGGTCGTGGTCGGGGTCGACGGCTCGTCCAGCTCCCACCTCGCGCTCACGTTCGGGTTCGAGCAGGCAGCCCGGCGCCACGCCGAGTTGCGCGCGATCCACGTGTTCGACGCCGCCACGCTCCAGATCATGGCGAACCTCCCGCAAGACGATCTGCGCCGCCTCCACGTGACCGCGGCGGACACGCTGCACGGCCTGCTGTCCGCCCACGCCCAGCACCATCCCGGCGTGCGCGTCAGCTCGGCCGTGCTCTCCGGCGCGCCCGCCTCGACCCTGACGGCCGCGGCGGCCGACGCCGAGCTGCTCGTCCTGGGCTCACGGGGGCACGGCGACGTGGCCACGCTGATGCTGGGGTCGACCAGCCACACGGTCCTGCACAACGCGACCTGCCCGGTCGCCGTCGTCCGCGGTGAACAACGGCTCACGTACCCGTCATCGGCTGGCCGGCCCGCCGTCCTGGACACGGCCGGACCGAGGAGTGATCGATGACCGACGCCCTGGTCGCGCTGGCCGAACACGGCGTATCCGTCTGGCTCGACGACCTCGACCGTGACCGGCTCACCTCGGGCAGCCTGGCGAAGCTGGTCACCCATGATCACGTGGTGGGTGTGACGACCAACCCGGCCATCTTCGCCAAGGCGATCACCGGCGGCGAGGCCTACGACGACCAAGTGCGGAGTCTCGCACTCCGCGGCGTGGAGGCCGGCGAGGCCCTGCGTGCGCTCACGACCCGCGACGTCCGCGACGCCTGTGACGTGCTGCGTCCGGTCTACGACGCCACCGGCGGGGTGGACGGGCGAGTCTCGATCGAGGTCGACCCGCGCCTCGCCCACGACGCCGACGCGACGGTCGCCGAGGCCGAAGCCCTGTGGTGGGCCATCGACCGCCCGAACCTGTTCATCAAGATCGCCGCCGCCCGCCCGGCGCTGCCGGCGATCACCGCCTGCCTGGCCGAAGCGATCAGCGTCAACGTCACCTTGATCTTCTCACTGGACCGCTACGACGCGGTGATGAACGCCTTCCTCGACGGGATGGAGCAGGCACGCGACGCCGGTCGCGAGCTCTCCGCCATCGGGTCGGTGGCATCGTTCTTCGTGTCCCGCGTGGACACCGAAATCGACGCCCGGCTGGACAGGATCGGGACCGTGGCCGCCGCGGAACTGCGCGGCCGCGCGGCGATCGCCAACGCACGACTGGCCTACCAACGCCACGAACGAGTGTTCTCCTCGCCGCGGTGGGAGTCGCTCCGTGCAGCCGGGGCGAGGCCACAGCGACCACTGTGGGCATCGACCTCGGTCAAGGATCCCGCCTACTCCGACACCCGCTACGTCGTCGGACTGGTCGCCCCCGGCGTGGTGAACACCATGCCCGAAACCACTTTGCGCGCGGTCGCCGACCACGGCCGGGTACCGGACGACTCCATCCGCGGCCACTACGACGACGCCCAGCGAGTCCTCGACCGGCTGCGGGAGATCGGCATCGACTACGACGAAGTCGTGCAAACCCTCGAGGACAATGGTGTCGCGGCGTTCGATGCCAGCTGGGACCGGCTCGGTGACCAGCTGGCGCACACGTTGCGCACCCACGCAGCCGAACGCCGCACCCGGACGTGAGCGCCGCACGCTCGAGGTCCATCGGGGAGCAGGCCTGGTTTACACGAATGCACGTCGACTAAAATGACGGGCATGAGTGAACGTCCGTTGACCGATGTCGCATCGGGTCCCACGCTGGGCGAGAGCAGGGCCCGGGTGCTGGATCTGCTGCGCGCGGCGGACGCACCGCTGGGCGTGCAGCAGGTCGCCGCGGAGACGGGTCTGCATGCGAACACGGCGCGCTTCCATCTGGACAATCTGGTCGAAACCGGTCTGGCCGAGCGGCACGTCGAGGAACGCAACCAGCCCGGTCGACCGCGAATGGTTTACGGAGCGAAGACGCTGGACACCTCCGCAGGGCAGCGCAGTTACCAGCTGCTCGCGACGATGCTGGCCACGCTGGTCGCCGGCGAACTGCCACAGCCGCGCCAAGCGGCCATTGCCGCAGGTCAGGAGTGGGGTCGCTATCTGGCCGAGCGGCCCGCGCCCTTCGAGCGCGTCGACGCCGAGGACGGGATCCGGCGCCTGTCGACCGTGCTCGCGGACGCCGGCTTCGCGCCCGGAGCGGTGGCCGACACCGACAGCCCGGTCATCCCGCTGCGGCACTGCCCGTTCCGGGAGATCGCTCAGCAGCACGGCGACGTGGTGTGTTCGCTGCATCTGGGACTGATGCAAGGCGTGCTGGCCGAAGTGCGGGCGCCGGTCGCCGCGGCGCGGCTCGACCCCTTCGTCGAACCGTCCCTGTGCCTGGCCCACCTGACCGTCTCAAAGAGCTAGCGATATCTCGCGAAGCCTGCCGGGTCACGGCTCGTCCGGGCCGGGCCCGTCGCCGCTGGCCGGGTGATCACCATCGGCGTCGCCGGGGGTAACGGCTGAGGCGAATGCTTCCGATGGGGCTTCGGGTGCGTCCGTGCTGGGCACCGTTTTCCCGGTGAAGGTGATGTGGTTCTCCGCGCGCAACCGCTCGATCATGTGCGGGTAGTGCAGTTCGAAGGCCGGGCGTTCCGAACGGATGCGGGGCAGTTCCGTGAAGTTGTGCCGCGGCGGCGGGCAGGTCGTCGTCCACTCCAGGGAGTTGCCGTAGCCCCACGGATCGTCGACTTCGGCGACTTCGCCGAAGCGGTGGCTGCGCACGACGTTGTAGACGAACGGCAGCACCGAAGCGCCCAGCACGTAGGAACTGATGGTGGACACGGTGTTCAGCGTGGTGAAGCCGTCGGTGGACAGGTAATCGGCGTACCGTCGTGGCATACCCTCGTTACCCAGCCAGTGCTGCACCAGAAAGGTGCCGTGGAAGCCGAGGAACGTGGTCCAGAAGTGCCACTTGCCGAGGCCCTCGTCGAGCATCCGGCCGGTCATCTTGGGGAACCAGAAGTAGATCCCGGCATAGGTGGCGAACACGATGGTGCCGAACAGCACGTAGTGGAAGTGGGCTACGACGAAGTAGGTGTCGGTGACGTGGAAGTCGATCGCCGGTGAGGCGAGCAGGACCCCGGTCAGGCCGCCGAAGAGGAAGGTCACCATGAACCCGACGCTGAACAGCATCGGCGTCTCGAAACTCAGCTGCCCCTTCCACATGGTGCCGATCCAGTTGAAGAACTTGATCCCGGTCGGGACGGCGATGAGGAAGCTCATCAGGGCGAAGAACGGCAGCAGCACCGCGCCGGTGGCGTACATGTGGTGCGCCCACACGGCCATCGACAGCCCACCGATGGCCAGCGTCGCGAAGATCATGCCCTTGTAGCCGTACAACGGTTTCCGGCTGAACACCGGGACGATCTCGGTGACGATGCCGAAGAACGGCAGCGCCACGATGTAGACCTCTGGATGGCCGAAGAACCAGAATAGGTGCTGCCACAGGATCGCGCCACCGGTCTCCGGGTCGAACACGTGCGCACCGAGCCGGCGATCGGCCAGCAACCCGAACAACGCCGCGGTCAGGATCGGGAACACCACCAGGATCAGGAGGCTGGTGATCAGGATGTTCCAGGTGAAGATCGGCATCCGGAACATCGTCATACCGGGGGCGCGCAGGCAGACCACGGTCGTGACCATGTTGACCGCGCCGAGGATCGTCCCCAAACCGCCGACGATGAGGCCGGTGATCCACAGGTCTGAGCCCACGCCGGGGGAGTGGATGGCGTCCGAAAGCGGGGTGTAGGCGAACCAGCCGAAGTCCGCGGCGCCGCCCGGGGTCAGGAAGCCGGACAGCACGATCAGACCGCCGAAGAGATACAGCCAGTACGAGAAAGCGTTGAGCCGGGGGAACGCCACGTCCGGCGCGCCGATCTGCAACGGCAGGACGTAGTTGGCGAACCCGAACACGATCGGTGTCGCGTAGAGCAGCAGCATGATCGTGCCGTGCATGGTGAACATCTGGTTGTACTGCTCCGGCGAGAGGAACTGCAGCCCCGGCCGGGCGAGTTCCGTGCGGAGCAGCATGGCCATCAGCCCGCCGACCATGAAGAACCCGAACGACGTGACCATGTACATGATCCCGATCTGCTTCGGATCCGTCGTCCGCAGCAACCGCAAGAGGGTGGCGCCCTTCACGGCGGGCCGCACCGGATAGGGGCGCGTCTCGATCGGAACAGGACCTCGTGTGGTCGTCACTGTGAACTCCGTCCGGCAACATCGTCTCGTACCGGCCACGCGCTGCGCGACCGACTGGACAACCACCGCTCGAGAGGAGCCTCAACGATGTCCGGTGTTGTCCTGCCGCGTCGGTGCTGGTGCGCTGGAGGCGACGTCGTGGCCGGTGTGCACGCACCTCGAGCACGCGGCCGAACGAAGCTCCGTACACGCAATCCGATCCGTCGCGCAGAGAAGGTCGGCCCGCCGCTCGAAGCGGCGATCGTTTATACGAGTGACTATAGTGTAAAAATGGAAGACTGAACAGCCGGGGTGGTAGCTCGCCTGCCGGGGTGGCTCCGGCTTGGGGCCGGCGTGCCGAACGGATGTGCCTGCGGTAAAAGGCATTGAACGAGTTCGCGACATCACCTGCGGCGTAGATGCCGGGGTCGTCGGTGCGCAACGATGCGTCGACGACGACGCCGTTGTCGACCGTCAGGCCGGCTCGGTCTGCCAGTTCCGTGTTCGGCAGAGCGCCGATGGCGACGAGGACCACCTCCGCCGGAATCTCGGTGCCGTCGTCACTCAGTGCGGCCGAGACGCGGCCTCCGTTTCCTCGTAGCCCGACGACGCGGTGACCGACGCGCAGGTCGACGTCGAGCAGGTCCGCCTCCACGCTGCAGCACTGTTCGACCACGGTATGCCGCCCGTGCAAGTGGCCCAGGCCCTGCGGGTGAGCACCAAATCCGCCTACCAATGGCACCGCCGCTGGAGTGCGGGCGGAACCGCCGCGCCGGCCTCGACCGGTCCCGGCGGCAACCCCTGCCGGTTGTCTCCCGCCCAGCAAGCCCGGCTGGCCACCGAACTTGATCGTGGCCCGGCCGCGCACGGGTGGCGCGAGGACCAGCGCTGGACCCTGGCCCGGATCACCCGGCTGATCGGCCGGCTGTTCCATGTGTCCTACACCCTGCGCGGCACGTCGTATCTGCTGCATCGGATGGGCTGGACCCCGCAGAAGCCCGTCCACCGGGCGGTGGAGCGCGATGAGGACGCGGTCACCGCGTGGCGGACCGAAACCTGGGCGAAGGTTCGAGGGTAGCGGCGGCGACCGGGGCGTGGGTCTGTGGTGAGGACGAGGCCGGACAAACCCTGCGTCCCCCGAAGGCCCGCACCTGGTCCCGCCGCGGCCACACACCCGTCGTCGCGGTGTCGGGCAAGGGATCCGGCCGCGTCTCGATCGCCGGCCTGGTCTGCTACAAGCCCGGGCAGCGCAGCCAACTGTTCTACCGGGTGCGTATCCACCGTGGCCGCAAAGGTGAGCGCCGCAGCCTGTCCGAGGTCGACTACGCCCCCCTGCTCACCGCCGCGCACCAGCAACTCCGGGCACCGTTGATCGTCTGCTGGGACAACCTCAACACCCACATCAGCGCCACCATGCAGAAGTTCGTCACCGCACACACCGACTGGCTGACCGTCGTACGCCTGCCGGCCTACGCGCCGGAGCTCAATCCCGCCGAAGGCGTGTGGGCGAACATGAAGAACGGGCTGGGCAACCTCGCCGCCGACGGCGTCGACCACCTCGCGGCCATCGTGAAGAATCGACTCAAGCGCATCCAGTACCGACCGGACCTCATCGACGGATTTCTCGCCCAGACAGGACTCGCGATCGACGCCGAACCCCCATGACCAGACCCCAGCCTCTCAACCTCTGTATCCCCTGTCGTCATCCCTTTCGCATACAACGACAGGACAATCTCGTCCACTTCGGTCAGCCGACGCTGCCGCTTCTTCACGATCCGCGGCTCGAACGTGCTCTTCCGATCCCGCGGCACATTGATCCCGACCTCGCCCGCAGCGTCGGAGATCACCGTTTTCGGCCGGGTGCCGTTGCGCACGTTCGTCGACTCCCGGTCCGGGGCGGCCTGGTTCTTCTCGTGCCCGAGGTGCTCGGTCATCTCCTCGTTGAGGGCGGTTTCCAGCACGTTCTTGGTGAACAGCTTCAGCAGGCCGTCCGGGCCTTACGCCAAGTAGCGCAGGGCGGCCAGGTTGACCGCGTTCGCCATGGCCTGGTAGCCGCGGTCACCCGGGTGCAGGTGGTCGCCGCTGTCGTAGGCGGGGAGGATGCGGGTGGTCTCGCCGGGATCCCGGATCGCCGCGTCGAAGTCCACCACGCCGTCGAAGGCGCCGCTGGTCCTGATCCACTTGTTGACCGCTTGGCGGATGCTTTCGCGTCCGGAGGTGTAGCCGCCGGAGTGTCCGAACGGTGTGATGGTTCCGCCGTATACGGCTACGCCCGCGTTGTGGGCTTTGGTGATCAGCGTCTGGTAGGCGTCGGTCAGCTGCTTGGCCGTCAGTGAGCTGTTGGTGGTGATGTCGTTGATTCCTTCGAGCAGGATGACGTCCTTGACGTTCGGTTGGTCGAGCGCGTCGTGCGCGAAGCGGTCGAGTGCCCTTTCGCCGTAGGTGTTTCCCGCGTCGGTGAGCACCCGGTTGCCGCCGATTCCGGCGTTGACGACGCCGAGCCGGGGGCCGCCGGACGCGGCGGCGAGGCGGCGGGCCAGGTAGTCCGGATAGCGCCGGTTGGTCCCCTTCGACGACTTCGCTCCATCGGTGATGGAGTCGCCGAAGGCGACCAGCGTGCCCGTTGCGGTTGTGCTGGTCACCTCGAGGCCGGACAGGAAGTGCCAGGAGCTCTTCGTCGCCGGATACCTGCCGGTCCCGTCGTCTGCCGCGTGGTCTCCGGTGGTGGAGACGTAGGTCGTGTCGGCCGAGCTGGGGTGCCAGGTCGAAGCGCCGGTCGTTCCGGGGACGTACACGCTCACCAGCAGGTTCTGGTTGGTGCTCACGGTCATGGACACGGGGTCGCTGACCTGTTCGCGGCCGGGTGGGATGGTCGCCGAGGTGGAGCCGGAGAAGGTCACCCGGTGGTGCGTGCCGGTCGTCGCGGTGCCTCCGGTGGACTGGGCGGCGAGGTCGACGTGGCCGATCGTGAGGGCGGTGGTGCCGTGCAGGTTCGACAGGCGCAGCCGGGGGGCCGTCCCACCGGCCGACACGTGCACCACTTGCCGGATTGTCTGGTTGGTGAATCCGGGGCCTCCCGCGTTGACTCCGGGGCCCCAGCCGCCGACCGTGGTCGTGGCCGCCGGTGCCGCGACCGCGGTGGCAGCCGTGCTCGCCGTGACGAGAACCGCCGAGGTGGCCACGGCCAGCAAACGAAGCGTGCGGTGACGGCTCCCGCCGGTCGGGGTGCCGTGTTCGGGCAGGATGGTCACGAGCGCTCCTTCTCGTCTGTTGATGAAGTCGAAGGGCGAGGACGGGTCAGCCCCAGCGTTGCAGGAGCCGGTCGTACTCGGCCTGGGTGATCGGCAGGACGGTGCCGTGGCGCGGCTTGCCGGGCATGGTGTAGCCGGAGACGGGTGACCACTGCCGGGTGTTCAGGTCGGTGGTCGTGAACGGGACGTAGCCCCGGCCGCCGTACTCGTCGATGAACAGGTACCAGCGCTCTTCGGTGTTCGATTTGAAGACCAGCGGGCCCTCGCCTTGGCTGATCGCGTTCTTCCCGAGGCAGTCCGCGACGAACGAGTAGCCGCGGTCGAGGACGGTCGCCGACTTCTCCGCGAGGACCAGCTTGCCGCACGCGGCTTGCGACGGGCTCCGCTCGTCCTTGGTGAAGCGGTAGTAGGTGCCGTTGCGCTTGATGAGCGTCGAGTCGATCGTCGAGTAGCCCTTGTCGACCCAGACCTGTGCGGAGCTGAAGGTCCGGAAGTCGGATGTCGTGGCGTACATCATCCGGTTGTAAGTGGTGTCG
>Ga0207678_10003289_pt1 | contig 14577 bp, 13 predicted proteins | sample KBSC63metaG_FD_184319 | JGI IMG/M metagenome (GOLD analysis project Ga0207678, IMG submission 184319) | Corn rhizosphere microbial communities from Kellogg Biological Station, Michigan, USA - KBS C6-3 metaG (SPAdes) (version 2) | ecosystem: Host-associated > Plants > Roots > Rhizosphere > Soil ... | reverse complement strand
CAGCTGATCATCAACCGCGAGTGGGGGCTGGCAAAGAACGAGAACCCGAACCAGGGAGCCTTCATCATCGACGAGCTCACGGAGCTCGTCGAGGAGGCGGTTCTCCAAGAGTTCGAGAAGATCTCCGAGCGCGGCGGCGTGCTCGGCGCGATGGAGACCGGCTACCAGCGCGGCAAGATCCAGGAAGAGAGCCTCCACTACGAGATGCTCAAGCACACGGGCGAGTACCCGATCGTCGGCGTCAACACGTTCCGCAATCCGCACGGCGACCCGGTGCCGCAGCAGCTCTTGCTGCAGCGCTCGACCGAGGAAGAAAAGGAAGGCCAGCTCACGCGGCTCGCCGACTTCCACGCCCGCCACGCCGCCAAGGCGCCGGCGATGCTCAAGCGCCTGCAGGACACCGTGATCGCCAACGGCAACGTCTTCGCGGTGCTGATGGACGCGGTGCGCGTCTGCTCGCTCGGCCAGATCACCGACGCGCTGTTCGAGGTCGGCGGGCAGTACCGGAGGAACATGTAGCGGCCATGGGTCCGCTCTCCGGCCTTCGCGTCGTCGAGTTCGAGGCGATCGGCCCCGGCCCGTTCGCCGGGATGATGCTCGCCGACATGGGTGCCGACGTGCTGTTGCTCGATCGCCCCGGCGACTCGGACCTCGGCATCGGCCGCGAGCGCCGCTTCGACGCCTTGCTGCGCGGCCGCCGCTCGCTCGTCGTCGATCTGAAGACGCCGGCCGGAGTCGCGGCGGCGCTCAGCGTCTGCGACAAAGCCGACGCCTTGATCGAAGGTTTTCGTCCCGGCGTGATGGAGCGCCTCGGCCTCGGCCCCGACGTCGTCCTCGCGCGCAACCCGCGTCTCGTCTACGGCCGCATGACCGGCTGGGGCCAGAGCGGTCCGCTCGCCGAGCGCGCCGGCCACGACATCGACTACATCGCCGTCGCCGGCGTCCTGCACGCGATCGGCCGCGCCGGCGAGGCGCCGCTGCCGCCGCTCAACCTCGTCGGCGACTTCGGCGGCGGCGGCATGCTGCTCGCGTTCGGCATCGCCTGCGGCGTGATCGAAGCACGCACGAGCGGCCGCGGCCAGGTCGTCGACGCCGCGATGATCGACGGCGCAGCGCTGCTCGCGACGATGTTCTCCGGCTTCATGGCCTCGGGCAGCTGGGGCGATGCACGCGGCACCAACATCCTCGACAGCGGCGCACCGTGGTACGACACCTACGAGACGCGCGACGGGCGCCACGTCGCGGTCGGCGCGATCGAGGCCAAGTTCTACGCCGAGCTGCTTGCCCGACTCGGCCTCGATGCGTCGCTGGCAGCGTCGCAGCACGACCGCCGGACGTGGCCGGCGCTGCGCGCGACGCTCGCGGCGCGCTTTCGCGAGAAGACGCGCAACGAGTGGGCCGCGGTCTTCGCCGACGCCGACGCCTGCGTTGCTCCGGTGCTCACGTTCGCCGAGTCGCGTGCGCATCCGCAGGTCGTCGCGCGCGCAGGCGCGATCGAGCTCGGCGGCTTCGCACAACCGGCGCCGGCGCCGCGCTTCGCGCGCACTCCCGGAGCGGCGACGCGGCCGCCGCCCGAGCGCGGCAGCGGCGGTGCGGAGGCACTCGCTGAATGGGGATTCAACGCCGCCGAGATCGCGCGGGTGATTCCGCCCCGATCGCGCTAGCGCGCGAGCGCCCAGCCCGTTGCCGACTCGTTCGCGCGCCCTTCGTCGCGCAGCTTCAGCAGGTGCGCCGTCAGCGAGCGCTTCGCGACCGGGTGCATGCGCTCGGGGACGTCGGCGTAGACGCGCGCGAGCAGACGCTCGATCGGTGAAGGCCCGAGCTCGGCGAGCGCGTCGACGACCTTCTGCTCGCGCCGCAGGCGGTGTGCGATCACTGCCTCGATCGCCCTCTTCGGTTCGGCCATCAGGAAGCCGTGGCCGGGCGCGAGCCAGTCGAGGTCGAGCGCGAGCAGCGCACGCAGCGACGCGAGGTAGGCGGCCATGTCGCCGTCGGGCGGGTTGATGACGACGGTCGACATCTGCATCAGGTGATCGCCGGTGAAGAGCGTGCGCTCCTCTTCGAGCAGGTAGCAGAGGTGGTTGCTCGCGTGCCCCGGCGTGTGAATGACGGCGAGGTGCGTCGCTTCGTCGATCGCGATCCGCTCGCCGCCGTGCAGCGTCACGTCGGCGGCGAACGTCTCGTCCTGCCACTCGCGGTGCACGGGCGCGAGCCCGAGCAGCGTCGCGCCGGTGCGCTGGCGAAGCATCCGCGCGGCGGGCGAGTGGTCCTTGTGCGTGTGCGTCACGAAGATGCGGTCGATCGGCCCCGGCGCGGCAGCGACGATCGCCTCGACGTGCGCGTCGATCGCCGGACCCGGATCGATCACGGCCCAGTGCGCTGCGTCGCGACCGCCGATGAGGTACGTGTTCGTTCCGGGACCGGTCATGACGCTGCCGTTGTCGGCGCTGACGCGAATGACGCGCTCGGAAAGTCGCACCGGACGATCGGGAACGATGTCGTACGACTCGCTGCCATGCCCCGCCGGGTCGATCCTGCCGAGCTCGGCCCACGCCGGCTCGTCGGGCATCACCGGGCGCATGCCGTCGCGGCCGTTGCCGACGCGCGGCATCACGAGCGCGACGTCGCGCGGCGCGCTCGCCCACGCCATCGCCTCGGCGACGGTCGCGAAGCGCGCGATCGTCTCGAGCGTCTTCTGTGTCGGCGTCAGCAACTTCAAGGATGCGCTGCGCGCGAGCGCCTCCTGCGGCGCGATCCAGAGCTGCTCGACGAGCTCGGTGCCGTCGTGCGCCGCCGTCTGCGCTGCCGGCGCGGCGGCGATGAAGAAGCGCGTGTCGAAGCGCTTCGGCCGGCCGAGCGGCGTCAGCCAGTGGCTGAGATAGACGAGACGTTCGACCGCAAGGCGAAGTCGCTCGGCGGCGCAGAAGTCGACGATGCTCTTCTCGCAGCGGTGCAGCGCGATCCGCCACGGCGAGAGCCGCGCGGCGTCGCTGCCGTCGAGGTCGACGAGCGCGTCGCCGTCGCCGCGCGCGAACAGCAACCCAGATTCCTCGAAGCACTCGCGGATCGCGGCGACCCAGTAGGCGAGGCCGCCGCGGGGAAGACCGAGCCGCCGGCTCGCCTCGTCGTCGCTCAGGCCATCGCACGCGCCGCGCGCGAGCGCGTCGCCCGGCTCGACGATGCCGCCCGGAAAAACCCACGCGCCGCTGTTGTGGTCGCCTCGTTCCGCGCGCCTGGACAGCAGCACCTCGATGCCGCGCGCGCCGTCGCGCAGCACGACGATCGTCGCCGCCGGCCGCGGCGGCCGCTCGCCGCCGGTGGGGACGGCAGCGCTCGTTGCGGGATCGGCGGCGGGCTGAGAAGACATCGCGAGTGAAGGAAAGCGGCAAGTTTGACACGCGGCCATGGCCAGCGTCGGATCGCTCCGACACGACCTGCCCTCCCGCCCCGACACCCCGTCAGCGGCTCGGCTGATCGTGCCGGCGGCGTCGCACAGGGAAGATGGATCCCGTCATCGTTCCAACAGCGCCGCGGCGCTCACAGGAGTTCAAACCATGCTTCACTATGCCGTTGTGTTTTTCGTGATCGCGTTGATCGCGGCGCTGTTCGGCTTCGGCGGCATCGCTGCCGGCGCGGCAGGCATTGCCAAGATCCTGTTCGTCATCTTCATCATCCTCGCGATCGCCACCTTCCTGTTCGGCAGGGGCAGAGGCGTCTAGCGAACAGCGCCTGAACCGAGGCCTCGCCTGCGGCGACGCAGGCGAGGCCTTTTCGCGTGCCCGCTCGCGCGGCTCAGCGCGACGCGGTTGATTCGAGTGCAGCGCGCAGCGCGACCGCGGCGGCGGGTGCGCGCTCCTTCGCACCGCTGATGAAAAAGAGAAAGACGTCGCGCCCGTCGTTCGACGCCGTCGGTGCTTGCTGCACCCTCGGGACGCCGTCGGGCACACCGCCCTCGCTCCAGCGGCGCGCGCGCTCGGCCCACGCCGCGATCGCCTCCGGCGCGTAGCCGGTCGGACACGCCGATTCCGAGCGCATCAGCCGGCCGTAGACGAAGTCCGCGGTCTCGTCGGCGAACGACGGGTATTCGTCGCTGTCGGCGAACACCGTCGCGACGCGGTGCTTACGCGCGATCTCGACGTACTCGGCGGCGCGAAAGCTCGCATGGCGCACCTCGAGCGCATGGCGCAACGTCAAGGCGCCGAGGCGGCGCGGCAGCAGGCCGAGGAAAGCATCGATGTCGCCGGCGTCGAAGGTCTTCGTCGGCGCGAGCTGCCAGACGATCGGGCCGAGCTTCGCATCGAGCTCGGCGATGCCGCTCGCGAAAAATCGCTCGACCGACTCACCGGCCTCGGCGAGGACGCGACGGTTGGTCGCATAGCGCGTCGCTTTCACCGCGAAGACGAAGCCGTCGGGAGTCGCGTCGCGCCACTTCGCGAAGCTCGCCGCGGTCTGGTTGCGATAGAAGGTCGCGTTGATCTCGATCGCGGTGACGCGCTCGGCCAGGTAGGCGAGCTCCTTGGCGTGCGCGAGCCCCGGCGGATAGAAGTTGTCGCGCCAGGGCTCGTAGACCCAGCCGCCGACGCCGGTGCGAATGCTGCCGCGTCGCGGGGGCTGCACGGCCTTCAGGTGCGATGCAGGCCGTCGCGGCCGACGCGGACGCGATCGCCGGCGTGCAGGTCGCCGACGTGGCTGCGCTCGAACGTCCGCGTGCTGCCGTCGTCGAGTCGAACGTGGATGCGATAGCCGACGACGGTCTTGCGGACGTTGCGCTCGACGTTGTTGCCGGCGACCGCACCGCCGGCTGCGCCGAGGCCCGTCATCGCGGCGCGGCCGAGGCCATGGCCGAACTGGTTGCCGATGACCGCGCCGGCGACACCGCCGATGACGGCGCCGGTGCCGTTGCCCTGCGGGCGCTGCGTGATCGGCTCGATCCGGTCGATCGTGCCGAGCGTCGTGCTCGGCACGGTCGCGCGCTGCGCGACGCGGGCATTGCGGGTCGACACTGGCGCGGGTTCGGGTCGTGCGAGGTCATCGGTGGTTGCCGGCGGCACCGGCTGCGGCGCAGTCGCAGGATAGCCGGACGGCTGCGGCGTCGGTGCAAGGGCGACCTGCGGCGCCGGTTGTGCGGTCAGCGGCGGCGGTGGCGGCGCGACCGCAGGTGCTGGCGCGAGCGCAGCGGTCGGCGCCGGTGGCACCGGTGTGCCCGGAGGCGTGGCACCGGCCGGCGCCGTCGCGGCGGGACCCGGGGGGACATCGCGCGGACTGCATGCCGTCAATGCTGCAGCCGAGAACGCGGCGGCCGCACCGACAGCGACGAACCAGCGCGCTCCGACGCCCTGGCGATGGAAAGGAGAAACGATCGAGGACATGGCGGACTCCTGCGCGGCCGAGTGCGCGCGCGCTCGGAAACGAGGTTCGCATGCGCCCGAGCCACGGGGTGTGAGGCGGCAGAGCGACGCGCTGTCGGAAGCGGCCGACTGCCATCGCCGTGTCATGAAGCGCTGGGATGCTGACCCCCGCGGTAGGCAAGCTCCTACCTGTGATCGCAGCGGCCGCCGATGGCAGCGGCGACGCGGTGGCGAAACAGTCCCCGGTGCCGGACGCAGCAGGAAAGCGGAGAAGCGAGATGGCGATCGATGAGCAGTGGGTCGAAGACGTGAAACGCTGGGTGCTCGCCGCGCACCAGCCGGTGGACGACCCCGCCGACGACATCGCGCTCGGCGTCGAAGCGGCGCAGCCGGCGCTGCAGGCGCTCTACTGGCCGGACGCGCCTACCACGGATCGATGAAGCGGCCGCTGCCCGACGTCGGCTTGGCCGCGTCCAGCGTCGCAGCGAGCCAGCGTCGCGTCTGCGCAGGGTCGATGACGGCATCGATCTCGAGCGTCGCCGCCATCTCGATCGCCTTGCCCTTCGCGTACTGCTCGGCGACGAGCCGTGCCCGCAAGGCGTCGCGCTCGCTGCCCTCGGATGCCGCGGCGAGCTCCTTGCGATAGCCGAGCTCGACCGCGCCCTCGAGCCCCATCGCGCCGAACTCGCCGCTCGGCCACGCGACCGTCGCCATCGGCGCGTGCATGCCGCCGGCGGCCATCGCCATCGCGCCGAGCCCGTAGGCCTTGCGCAGCACGACCGCGGCGAGCGGAACGCGCAGCTGTGCGGCGACGACGAACATGCGGCTGACGTGGCGCACCTGCGCCTTCGTCTCGATCTCGGGACCGACCATGAATCCCGGCGTGTCGATCAGCGAGACGACCGGCAGGCCGTGCGCATCGCACAGCTGCAGGAAGCGCGCCGCCTTGTCGGCGGCATCGGCGTCGATCGCGCCGCCGAGGTGCATCGGGTTGTTGGCGAGGATGCCGACCGCGCGGCCGCGAACGCGCGCGAGCGCGGTGACGATGCCGACGCCGAACGCTGCGCGCAGCTCGAGCGTCGAGCCTCGATCGGCGACGGCAGCGACGATCGCGCGGACGTCGTACGAGCGCAGCCGGTTCTCGGGCATCAGCTCGCGCAGCGCTGCGCCGTCGCCCTCCTCGGGCGCATCGGTGCGGCCCTGGAAGTAGGCGAGATAGCGGCGCGCGACGGCGACGCCTTCGGCCTCGTCGGCGACGAGGACGTCGATCACGCCGGAGCGCGACTGCACATCGCTCGGGCCGATCTCGTCGGGCCGGAAGACGCCGAGGCCGCCGCCCTCGACCATCGCCGGGCCGCCCATGCCGATCGAGCTGTCGCGCGTCGCGACGACGACGTCGCAGCACCCGACGAGCGCGGCGTTGCCCGCGAAGCAGCGGCCGGCAACGACGGCGACGAGCGGGACGCGCCCGCTCAGCCGCGCGAAACTCGCAAACGTCGGCACGTGCAGGCCGGCAACGACCGGGACGTCGACGTCGCCCGGGCGGCCCCCGCCACCTTCGGCGAAGAGCACGACCGGCAGCCGCCGCTCGTGCGCGATCGCGAGCAGGCGGTCGGTCTTCTGGTGGTTGCGCATGCCCTGTGTGCCGGCGAGCACCGTCGCGTCGTACGCCATGACGACGGTGCGCGCGCGCTCGGCGCCGAAGGTCGCCGCGTTGACGGTGCCGATCCCGGTCACCATGCCGTCGGCGGGCGTGTTGCGCAGCAGGTCGTCGAGCTCGCGCCGACGCCGCTGCGCTGCGTACGCGAGGCCGCCGTACTCGACGAAGCTGCCGGCGTCGCAGAGGTCGGCGATGTTCTCGCGTGCCGTGCGCATGCCGAGCGCGTGGCGCTTGGCGACGGCATCGGGACGGCTCGCGTCGGCGAGCAGCGCTTCGCGGGCGCGCAGCTCGGCGAGGTCGGCACGGATCGCATCGCCGCGCGCTGCCATCTCGGCCGCTGGCACACTGGCCGCCGCCTGGACCGCGACCGGCCCCAGCGACACCATCTCATCGCCCGCGGCAACGACGTCGCCGACCGCGCAGCGCAACGTCTCGACGACGCCGTCGGCAGCGGCGCGCACCTCGTGCTCCATCTTCATCGACTCGACGATCGCGACGACGTCGCCGGCGGCGACGTGCTGCCCCGGCGCGACCGCGATCGCGACGACGCTGCCGGCGAGCGGGGCGACGACGCGCGCGCGGGCCATCGGCGACCGCTCAGGCGGCGCGCATCGCGCCCGGATAGCGCGCGATCGTCAGGCCGTCGAGGTCGATTCCGGCGGCGCGCCCGGAGACGACGTCGGCGATCACGCGCGCGGTTCCCGCCGCCATCGTCCAGCCGAGCGTGCCGTGGCCGGTCGCGAGGAAAAGGTTCTTGATCGGCGTCGGCCCGACGACCGGCGTTCCGTCCGGCGTCATGGGGCGAAGGCCGCACCAGAATTCGGCCCGCGCGACGTCGCCGCCGCCCGGGAAGAGGTCGCCGACGACGTGCGAGAGCGTGTCCCTGCGCGCCTCGTGCAGGCGCAGCGTGTAGCCGGCGAGCTCGGCGGTGCCGCCGACGCGGATGCGATCGCCGAGGCGCGTCACCGCGACCTTGTGCGTCTCGTCCATCACCGTCGATTCGGGAGCGCCTGCCGGGTCGACGATCGGCACCGTGATCGAGTAGCCCTTGACCGGATAGACCGGGATGCGGATGCCGATCGGCGCGAGCTGCAGCGGCGAATGGCTGCCGAGCGCGACGACGTAGGCGTCGGCGGCGAGCGTCCCGGCGGAGGTCGCGACGCCTTCGATGCGCTCGCCGCTGCGCGCGATCGCATGGATCGCGGTCGCGAAGCGGAAGGCGACGCCGCGCTCGGCGGCGAGCGCGGCGAGGCGCTCGCTGAACTTGAAGCAGTCACCGGTCTCGTCGCCCGGCAGCAGCAGCCCGCCGACGAACTTCTCGCGCACGCGCGCGAGCGCGGGCTCGTGGCGAATGCAGCCGTCGCGGTCGAGCAGATCGAAGGCGACCCCGCTCTTTCTCAGCACCGCGATGTCGCCGGCGCTGCCGTCGAACTGCTTCTGGGTGCGAAAGAGCTGCAGCGTCCCTTGCATGCGCTCGTCGTACGCGATCCCGGTCGCGGCGCGGAGCGCGCGCAGGCAGTCGCGGCTGTATTCGGCGAGGCGCACCATCCTCGCCTTGTTGATCGCGTAGCGCGCGGCGGTGCAGTTGGCGAGCGTCGCCAGCGACCAGCGGATCAACGCCCAGTCGAGATGCGGACGGATGACGAGCGGCCGATGCCGCATCAGCAGCCACTTGACCGCCTTCAGCGGCACCCCGGGGCCGGCCCACGGCGCCGAATAGCCCGGCGAGACCTCGCCGGCGTTGGCGTAGCTCGTCTCGCGTGCCGGGCCGTCTTGGCGGTCGACGACGGTCACGTCGTGGCCGGCGCCGGCGAGCTCGTAGGCGATCGTCACGCCGACGACGCCGGCGCCGAGGACGAGGACCTTCACGCGGCGGCCCGCAACCGCCAGCACTTCACGCGGCGGTGCGGTGCGGGCGGCCGGGCGCGTGTGGCGTCATGCGGGTGCGGCATCATTCGACGGTGCGCGCGATTGTGCACGCACGAGCACGAGGAGACCCGGATGGTCCACGTCATCTCCTGGATCGTCATCGCTGCGAAGGTCGGCGCTCCGTGACCGGAATGCCTCCCTTCGTCGCACCGGCGCAGTTCGTCGACGCCGACGCGGCGCTCGCGCGCGTCCGCGAGATCTACGCGGCGAGCGTCGGCCATCTTCGCGAAGCCCTGCACGCCTACGTCGCCGGCACGGTGCCCGCGAGCCGCGTCCGCGCCTGCTACCCGTTCGTCCGCGTCCACACCGACACGGTCGCGCGCGCCGACTCGCGCCTGAGCTACGGCTTCGTTGCCGGACCGGGAACCTACGAAACGACGCTGACGCGCCCCGACCTGTTCGGAAGCTACTACCTCGACCAGTTCCACCTCCTGCTCGAGAACCACGGGGTCGCGCTCGAGATCGGCACGAGCGTGCAGCCGATCCCGGTCCACTTCTCGTTTGCCGAGCACGACCACATCGAGGGCAGCCTCGGCGTCGAGCAGCGGCTGCTGCTGCGCGACCTGTTCGACCTGCCCGACCTCGGCGCGATGGACGACGGCATCGCCAACGGCACCTACGTTCCGCGCGCCGGCGAGGCGCGGCCGCTTTCGCTCTTCACCGCGCCGCGCGTCGACTACTCGCTGCATCGCCTGCGCCACTACACCGGAACCGATCCCGAGCACTTCCAGAACTTCGTGCTCTTCACCAACTACCAGTTCTACATCGACGAATTCGTCCGCCTCGGCCACCACGCGATGGCGGCCGGTCCCGGCAGCGGCCAGTACGACGCTTTCGTCGAGCCGGGCAACGTCATCGGGCGCGCCTTCGGCCAGCCGGCGCGGCCCGGCGACGACCTCGGCGCCGCGCCGCCGCGCCTGCCGCAGATGCCCGCGTATCACCTCGTCCGCGCCGACGGCAGCGGCATCACGATGGTCAACATCGGCGTCGGCCCCGCGAACGCGAAGACGATCACCGACCACATCGCGGTGCTGCGTCCGCATGCCTGGATCATGCTCGGCCACTGCGCGGGGCTGCGCAACACGCAGCGGCTCGGCGACTACGTGCTGGCGCACGGCTACGTCCGCGAGGACCACGTTCTCGACGAGGACCTGCCGCTGTGGGTGCCGATCCCGGCCCTCGCCGAGGTCCAGGTCGCGCTCGAGGAAGCGGTCGCCGAGGTGACGCAGCTGAAAGGCTACGAGCTCAAGCGCATCATGCGCACCGGCACCGTCGCGAGCACCGACAACCGCAACTGGGAGCTGCTCCCCTCGCGCAACGCTCTCAGCACGCCCGAACGACGATTCAGCCAGAGCCGCGCGATCGCGCTCGACATGGAGAGCGCGACGATCGCGGCGAACGGCTTTCGCTTCCGCGTCCCGTACGGAACGCTGCTGTGCGTCAGCGACAAGCCGCTGCACGGCGAGATCAAGCTGCCGGGAATGGCCGACCAGTTCTACCGCGAGCGGATCGATCAGCACCTGCGCATCGGCGTGTGCGCGATCGAGCGGCTGCGCAAGGGCGGGGTCGACCAGCTGCACAGCCGGAAGCTGCGCAGCTTCGCCGAGGTCGCGTTCCAGTAGCCGCGCCGGCTAGATCATCCGCAGCGAAGTCTTCCGCCGCGGCGGCGGGAAGGCGCGATCGAGCGCGGCGCGCTCGGCGTCGTCGAGCACGAGGTCGCGTGCCGCGAGGTTCTCGCGCAGGTGCGCTTCGCCGGTCGCCTTCGGGATCGCGAGCACGCCGGGCTGCGCGACGAGCCAGGCGAGCGCGAGCTGGGCTGCGCTCAGGCCGCGGCGCTCGGCGATCGCGGCGAGCGCCGTGTTCGCGGCGAGCGCGCCCTGGTCGATCGGCGAGTACGCCATCGTGACGACGCCGCGCTGCTGCAGCCACGGCACGAGGTCGAAGCCCGGCGCGCGTGCGCTCAGCGAGTAGTAGACCTGGTTGGTCGCGCAGCGGTCGCCGCCGGCGACGCAAAAAAGCTCGTCCATGTCCGCGACGTCGAAGTTGCTGACACCCCAAGCGCGGATCCGGCCCCGATCGCGCAGGTGCTCGAACGCCTCGACCGTCTCTTCGAGCGGGACATCGCCGCGCCAGTGCAGCAGGTAGCAGTCGAGGTGGTCGAGACCGAGCCGCTCGAGGCTTCGCTCGCACGCCGCGGCGGCGGCGCGCGCACCGGCGTTGTGCGGGTAGATCTTGCTGACGACGAAGAGCTCGTCGCGCACCACCGCGCCCGTGCGCAACGCAGCGGCGAGCGCCTCGCCGACGACCCTTTCGGCGCCGCCTTCGCCGTACATCTCGGCGGTGTCGATGACGCGCCAGCCCATGTCGATCGCGGCGCGAACGGCAGCGACCTCGCGCTTTCGCCGCGCCGCCGACTCGCCCATCCGCCAGGTGCCGAGGCCGAGCGACGGCAGCTCGCGGTTGCCGGGGAATGTCACCATGGCGGTTCTGCGGATCGAAGAGGAGGATGCTGATCCTATGACGACGATGTTCACCGTGGGTCGCGACGACCTGCGCCGGATCGCCTGGCGCGAGCATGCCGCGTCGCCGCTCGGCCCGGGGCAGGCGCGGTTGCGGATCGGGCCGTTCGCACTGACGTCGAACAACGTCACCTACGGCGCGTTCGGCGAGGCGATGCACTACTGGGATTTCTTTCCGACCGGCGACAGCGCCAGCGGATGCATCCCGGTGTGGGGGTTCGCGACGGTGAGCGAATCGCTCGCCGAAGGCGTCGACGTCGGCGAGCGCTTCTACGGCTACTGGCCGATCGCCGGCGAGGCGGTCGTCGCGCCGGTGCGCATCGTCGACGAAGGCTTCGTCGACGGCGCAGCGCACCGTGCCAACCTGCCCCCGGTCTACAACCGGTACCTGCGCTGCACCAGCGATCCCGAATACCGCGTCGAGCACGAGGCGCTGATCGCGCTGCTGCGGCCGCTCTTCATCACCTCGTTCCTGATCGACGACTTCCTCGCCGACAACGCCTTCTTCGGCGCGTCGACGGTGCTCGTCGCGAGCGCGTCGAGCAAGACCGCGTACGGGCTCGCGTTCTGCGTCGCGCGCCGGCGCGGTTCGCCCGGCGCGCCGGCGGTCGTCGGCCTCACGTCGCCGAAGAACGTGGCGTTCACGGAGCGGCTCGGCTGCTACGACCGCGTCGTTGCGTACGGCGATGTCACGACGTTGCCTGCCGACGCCCGCGCCGTCTACGTCGACATGAGCGGCGATGCGGCGCTGCGCGCTGCCGTCCACGGCCATTGGCGCGACGCGCTCGCGTACAGCTGCTCGGTCGGCGGCACGCATTGGGAGTCGCTCGGCGGCGGCAAGGGGCTGCCGGGACCGCGGCCGACGCTCTTCTTCGCGCCGGATCAGATCAAGAAGCGCATCGCCGAATGGGGAGCGCACGGTCTCCAGCAGCGGCTCGCGTCGGCGTGGTCGGCGTTCGTCGCCGCGGTCGGCGACGCCGAACGGCCGTGGCTGCGCGTCGTTGCCGGCAGCGGCCGCGAGGCGGTCGAGCGCACGTATGCCGATCTCCTCGACGGTCGCGTCGCGGCGGACGAAGGCCGGGTCCTCACGGTGTGACATCGACCCGCTCTGGGGACGCGGCGGCTCAATCGCCGGGCGATGCGGCCGATATCGGGGCAGGAGCGACGTCCGGAGGTGCGATGACGAGCTCGACGACCGTGTTCGCGGGGCTGGCCCGGCCGCTGCCCGATCTCGCCGCGTGGACGACGCATTTCCGCCGCGCCGAGATCCCGGTGCTGCGCGAAACGATCGACGCGCTCGACGCGCTGCGCGCGAACGAGGAACGGACCGACGCGAACAGCATCGGCGAGATGATCAGCGGCGATCCGCTGATGACGCTGAAGGTGCTCGCCCACGTCGGCACGCATCGCGGACGAAGCGTCGTCACCGGCCCGGAGACGGTGATCTCTGCGCTCGTGATGATGGGCATCCCGCCGTTCTTCCGCACCTTCGCAACGCCCGAGGCGGTCGAGGACCGGCTCGGCGATCCCTCCGACGCGTTGGTCGGGATCCGGCGCTTGTTGCGTCGCGCCCACCGCGGCGCTCGCTTCGCGCTTGCGTTCGCGATCCACCGCGCCGATCCGGACGCGGCGTCGATCCACGCCGCGACGCTGCTCCACGAGTTCGCCGAGCTGCTGCTCTGGTGCCACGCGCCGGCGCTCGCGCTGCGCATCCGCGCGCTGCAGGACGAGGATCCGACGCTGCGGTCGCGGGTCGCCCAGAAGCAGGTGCTGCGCATCGAGCTCGCCGAGCTGCAGCAGGCGCTCGTTGCGGCATGGCGTCTGCCGTCGCTGCTCTCGGAGCAGGTGCCGCATGCGCAGATCGTCGGCGCACGCACCGTCGCGCTCGCGGCGCAGCTCGCGCGCCACGTCGCATCGGGCTGGGACAACGCTGCGGTTCCCGACGACGTTGCCGAGATCGCCGAGTTTCTTCACCTCTCGGTGTCGGCGACGCTCGAGCTGCTGACGGGCGTCGACTTCGGCTAGTCGGCCCGAACCGCGAGCCTCGAGGGCATCACGCCGGCGCCGCCGCCAGGCGCAGGACTTCCTCGATCACGTCCGGATGGAAGACCATCGCGACGTGCGGAGCGCCAGCGACTTCCCGGTTGTCGGCGCCGGGCAGCGTCGCGTTGCGCGTCGGGAAGACGATGTTGTCGCAACGGCTCCAGAAGCACAGGAGCGGAGCAGGGGCGGCCGTGTCGTGCGACTTCGCGAGCGCGGCAAGCCAGTCGCTGCCCTGGCGCATCTGCGCGGCGTTCGCGCCGCGCGCATGGCGGGCGATGCGCGTCCCTGCGTGCGGAGTCGCGATCGTCACCAGGCGCTGCACGCGCCCATCCGGATGGGCGGCGAGCCAGGCACGGACGGCCAGCCCGCCCATGCTGTGGGAGACGATCAACGGCGGCCGGCCGGTCGCCGATTCGATGGCGGCGACGGCGGCCGCGATCGTCTCGCCGTAGTCGTCGATCGAGCCGAGCACTGGCTCGAGGTTCACCGCGACAAACGGAATGTCGGCAGCACGAAAGCGATGCAGCCACGGGTTCCAGAGGCCGCGGTTGCAGAAAAAGCCGTGCACGAGCACCACGCCAAGCCGGCCGCGGGCCTGCGCCGGAAGGTGGTCGGGATGACGGGCGCTACGGAACGGCTGGTTCCAGAGAAAGACGCGCGGAGCGACGAGGACCTCGGTCGCCCACGCCCGCGCGAGCTCGCGAACGCTCGGCCGTTCCGGGTCGTCCGCTGCGTACGAGCGATGCAACAGCCAGAACTCGAAGGCGATGGCGCTCAGGTACCCGGTGATCGCGATCGCGACGACCGCGGCGCCGAACCAAGCTCGCCCGCTTTGCGCGCCAACGATCGCCGCCGCCAGCCCGGCGAATGCGATGGTCAGCACGATCGATTGCTGAATGCGAGCAAGCATCGACGGATGGGGCAATGAAAAAAGGCCTCCGTCGCGGAGACGGAGGCCTTTTGGAATAACAGCCTGACGATGTCCTACTTTCACACGGGAACCCGCACTATCATCGGCGCAGAGGCGTTTCACTGTCCTGTTCGGGATGGGAAGGAGTGGGACCACCTCGCTATGGTC
>Ga0207678_10003288_pt1 | contig 14580 bp, 15 predicted proteins | sample KBSC63metaG_FD_184319 | JGI IMG/M metagenome (GOLD analysis project Ga0207678, IMG submission 184319) | Corn rhizosphere microbial communities from Kellogg Biological Station, Michigan, USA - KBS C6-3 metaG (SPAdes) (version 2) | ecosystem: Host-associated > Plants > Roots > Rhizosphere > Soil ... | reverse complement strand
ATCCGACATGCCGATGATCGCGGGCCGTGATGCGGCCTGCGCGGGACTGCCGGGCACCAGGCTGCCCGCCCATCCGATGCCGATCGCGACTATCCCGGCCAGGGCGAGGCTGCGGCGCGCCACCGCCCGTTCGCGGCGCCGGGCGACACCGGCCATCACCCCATCCTCCAGCGCTTCCAGACGGGGGTCGGCGGGGATATGCCGCATGCGGGCGGCCACCTGGCCCAGCAGCTGATCGAGGTCGCTCATCACTTGCACTCCACAGGGCGATTTCCGGCCGGCCGGCCTCATCCGGCAGTGGGGAAAATCTCGATGCACAACAGAATAGTCTCGCCGACAATACGCAGGCCGGGCAAAGACCCCTCATGCAAATTCGCATGCGGCGGCCCGCAATTTCATGAAGGAGGTCGCCGGAACATCAGGCGACCCGTCCTAGAGTTCCCCCCTCGCCCGGCGGATCTCAAACCATTTGCGGACATTCTCATTATGCTCCTGCAGCGTATCCGCGAAGATATGTCCGCCCTTCCCATCCGCGACGAAGTAGAGCGCCTTCGTCTCCGCCGGGTGCAGGACCGCCAGGATGGACAGGCGTCCGGGATTGGCGATCGGTCCCTTGGGCAAGCCGATCATCGCATATGTATTATAATCGTTGACCGCCGCGATTTCCGACTTCCTGATCCGCCGGCCAAGCGGCTTGCCCCTGGTGATCGGATAGATGATCGTCGGATCGGCCTGCAACATCATGCGCGCCTTCAGCCGATTGCCGTATACACCGGCGACGGTCGGCCGTTCCGCGGGCACCGCCGTTTCCTTCTCGACGATGCTGGCAAGGACAATGGCTTCCTTCGGTGTCCTGGCGGCGGTGTTCGGCGCCCTTTCGGCCCACATTTTGGCCAGGGTCCTGTTCATCGCATCCTGCATCCGCTTCAGAACCACCGCCCGGCTTTCGCCCTTGTCGAAGGCATAGCTGTCAGGCAGCACGCTGCCTTCCGCCGGCACGGATATGTCGCCGGTCAGTTCCTCATTCGCCATCAGCCGTTCGTGCACCAATATGGAGGGCATCCCCTCCGGTATGGTCACGAGCCGGGTCAGCGTCTTGCCGCCGCCCAGGATACGGAAGATGTCGGAGTTGCTGGCACCCTGGGGGATCAGGAATTCCCCGGCCTTGATCGACTTGCCCCGACCGAAGACCTTGGCCCGCGTCAGGAACGCGTCGGCCGAGCGCACCGCGCCCTTCTGTTTCAGGAGAATGGCCGCGTCCGCGATGGTCGCACCTTCGGGCACGACGATGGTGATGTCCTTCGTCGCCGGCCCTGCCTCGGTCCAGCCATAGACAAATCGGAAAGCGATGAAAGCGGCGACGGCCAGGCCGATCAGCACCATGCCAAAGCCAAGCCGCCGCATCCCGGGTGCCTCAGACCGCCTTCATGATGAGCGAGGCATTGGTGCCGCCGAAGCCGAACGAATTGTTCAGCACCGCGCGCACCTTGCGCTCCTTGGCGACATGCGGAACCAGGTCGACGCCCTTGCAGCTTTCGCTCGGCTCGTCGAGGTTCAGCGTCGGCGGGACGATCTGGTCACGGAGCGCCAGGATGCAGAAGATGCTCTCCACCGCGCCCGCGCCGCCCAGCAGGTGGCCGATCGCCGATTTGGTCGAACTCATCGACATGGTGCCCAGATGTTCGCCGAACAGCCGCTTCACCGCGCCCAGTTCCAGCTCGTCGCCCAGCGGGGTCGAGGTGCCGTGCGCGTTTACATAGTCGATGTCGGCAAGGCTGAGGCCCGACTTTTTGAGGGCCATTTCCATCGAGCGATAGCCGCCACTGCCTTCGGGATGGGGCGCCGTGACGTGATAGGCGTCGCCCGACAGGCCATAACCGATCACCTCCGCATAGATTTTCGCGCCGCGCGCCTTGGCCCGCTCATATTCTTCCAGAACGACGACGCCGGCGCCCTCGCCCATGACAAAGCCGTCGCGGTTGACGTCATAGGGCCGCGAGGCCTTTTCCGGCGCGTCGTTGAAGGCGGTCGACAGCGCGCGGGCCTGCGCGAAGCCGGCGATGCCGATCGGGCAGATCGCGCTTTCCGCGCCGCCCGCCAGCATCACGTCGGCATCGTCCATCGCGATCATGCGCGCGGCATCGCCAATGGAATGGGCGCCGGTGGAGCAGGCCGTCACGACGGCATGATTGGGGCCCATCAGGCCATATTTGATCGACACCTGCCCAGAGATCAGGTTGATGAGCCGTCCATGGACGAAATGCGGGCTGACCCTGCCCGGTCCCTTGTTCGCCAGCACCAGCGATTCGCTTTCAATGCCCGGCAGGCCTCCAATGCCAGAACCGATGGAGCAGCCGGCGCGCAGCCGCTCCTCCTCGCTCATATTGTCAAGGCCGGCGTCGCGCAGCGCCTGGCTGGCGGCGGAAATGCCGAAGACGATGAACGGGTCGACCTGCCGCTGGATCTTGTGATCGACATCAAGGCCGGCGTCATAGCCATATTCATGATCGGCCGGCTTCACCTCACAGGCGATGCGGCACTTATATTCGCTGGCGTCGAAGCGGGTGATCGTCGCCGCGCCGGATTTGGAAGCGATGATATTCTTCCAGGTCGTTTCCACATCCCCGCCAAGCGGGCTGACCATGCCAAGGCCGGTGACGACAACACGACGCATATGCTTGCTCCGAAAATTCTTCTTTGGCTCAACGCCGTTCATCTAGCCATTCAAGACGGTCTTGTGAACGGGGAGCAGATACGAAAAGGCTCCCCAAGACCCGGTTTTGCCGGACAGGAGGAGCCATTTCCTTTTAAAACGCTGCGCCCGCCCGATGTCGGGCAGGCCGCCAGACGTTCTTACTGCTTGCTGTCGATATAATCGATGGCGTCCTTGACGGTGGCGATCTTCTCCGCCGCATCGTCGGGGATTTCGACGCCGAACTCTTCCTCGAACGCCATCACCAGCTCAACGATGTCCAGGCTGTCAGCGCCCAGATCGTCGATGAAGCTTGCATCCTCGGTCACCTTTTCGGCTTCGACGCCCAGATGCTCGACGACGATTTTCTTTACGCGATCCGCGGTCTCACTCATGAGTGGTCCTTCTTACTGGGTATCGTTGATGGTTCTGAATATTTGTTAAGGCATGCCCTAGAGGCAAGCCCAACGAGAGGCAAGAGGCAAGAAACAATCGGATGGCATCGCCCCACCTGCATTCGACTCGTCGGTCCCGATGGCACAAGGCCGCCATTTTGCAAATGCCGAAAATTTCCGGGCGATGGACATGGGCCCGCGTCTTGCGCTTCCGTGCCCTTCAGATCATCGCCATGCCGCCGTTCACGTGCAGCGTCTGGCCGGTGACATAGCCCGCTTCCTTGCTGGCGAGATAGACGACGGCCGCGCCGATATCCTCGCCCGTGCCCAGATCGCCGGCCGGGATCCTGGCCAGGATCGCGCCCTTCTGCGCATCGTTCAGCGCGTCGGTCATGGCGGATCGGATGAAGCCGGGCGCGACGCAGTTCACGGTGATCCCGCGGCTCGCCAGTTCCTGGCCCAGCGACTTGGACATGCCGATGATGCCCGCCTTGGACGCGGCATAGTTGGCCTGCCCCGGATTGCCGGTGACCCCCACGACCGAAGTGATCGAGATGATGCGGCCGAAACGCGCCTTCATCATCGGCTTGGCGGCGGCGCGGGCCAGACGGAAGGCAGCCTCCAGATTGACGGCGATCACGTCGGACCATTCATCGTCCTTCATGCGCAGGATCAGGTTGTCGCGGGTGATGCCGGCATTGTTGACGAGAATGTCGATCTTGCCGCCCAGCGCCTCCACTGCCTGGCCGACCAGTCCGTCGACCGCCGCGGGATCGCCGAGGTTGCAGACCAGCGTCCTGTGATCGCCGCCCAGTTCCGCGGCAAAGGCCTTCAGCTTCTCCTCATTGCTGCCCGAAAGGGCGAGCGTGGCGCCCTGCGCCGCGAGGGCCCTTGCAATGGCGGAGCCGATGCCCCCCGAAGCGCCAGTCACCAGCGCGGTCATGCCTGTCAGATCGAACATGTCAGTCTCCCTTGAAGTTCGGCGCCCGGCGTTCAAAAAAGGCGTCGATCGCCTCATCATGATCCGCCGTCGCATGGGCCAGCGCCTGCATCGCGCCCGCCATTTCCATGATCTGGTTCAATTCCGCCGTCTGCGCCGCGCGCAGCAGCCGCTTGGTCATCCGCGTCGCATGGGGCGGATTGGCCGCGATCCTGTCGGCGACCTTGCGGGCGGCGGCGAGCAGATCGCCATCCGGCACCACCTCGCTCACCAACCCGATCCGCAGCGCCTCTTCGGCATCGATGGTCTCGCCGGTCAGCGCCAGTTCCGAAGCCTTGGAAAAGCCGATGATGCGCGGCAGCAGCCACGCGCCGCCATCGCCGGAGATTATGCCCAGCTTGACGAAGGACTCGGCGAATCTGGCCGACTGCGCCGCGATCCTGACATCGCACATCAGGGCCAGGTCGCAGCCCGCGCCCATGGCCGGGCCGTTGACCGCCGCGATCACCGGCAGTTCGAGCGCCTGGAACAGCAGCGGCAGCCGCTGGATTCCCGCCCGGTAATTGCGCCGCGTCTGCGCCGGCAGTGATGCGCGCAGGCCGCCGGCGTCGGGGCGCATCGCATTGAGGTCCCCGCCCGAGGAAAAGGCGCTTCCCGCGCCTGTCAGGATCGCCACATGCACCGACAGGTCGCGCTCCGCCTCCTCGAACAAGGCGCAAAGGGCATCGACCATCGCCGGATCGGAGATCGGATTGCGCCGATCGGGCATGTTCAGCGTGACCGTCAACACGGCCCCATCGCGGCTGGTCAGGATGGGAGCGGCGTTCGCATCGCTTCCCTTGTCGTTGCTCACAATGCCCCCAATGCCGCCTCTACATCGTCCATCGTCACGATGCTGCGGACCGTGGCGTCGGGCGCTATCCGCTTGACCATCGGACCCAGCACCTTGCCGCCCAGCTCGACGAATTCGGTGACGCCCGCATCCCACATGGCGGCGACGGATTCGCGCCAGCGCACGCGGCCCGTCACCTGCTCGACGAGGCGCAGCTTGATTTCCTCCGGATCGGCGATCGCGCTTGCGAGCACATTGGCATAGACCGGCAGCAGCGGCGTGTTGATCGGGGCATTGCCCAGCGCCTGCGCCATCACATCGGCGGCCGGCTGCATCAGCGGGCAGTGGAAGGGCGCTGACACGGGCAGCAGCACGCCGCGCTTGATGCCATGCTCCTTCACCAGGGCGACGGCGCGCTCGATCGCGCCGCGATGGCCGGAAATCACCACCTGCGTCGGATCATTGTCATTGGCGACGGTGCAGACCTCGCCTTCGGCTGCGGCCTCCGCCAGCGCCTGCGCCTTTTCGATGTCGGCGCCCAGCAGCGCCGCCATGGCGCCCTCGCCAACCGGCACGGCGGCCTGCATCGCCTGCCCGCGCAGCTTCAGCAGCCTGGCAGTGGTGCCGATATCGAACGCTTCGGCGGCACAGAGCGCGCTATATTCGCCCAGCGAGTGGCCGGCGACGAAATCGCCCTTTTCGGCCAGGGAGAAACCGCCTTCCTTCTGCATCACCCGCAGCGTCGCCAATGCATTGGCCATGATCGCGGGCTGCGCATTTTCCGTGAGCGTCAGGTCGCTTTCCGGACCTTCCGTCATGATGCGGAACAAATGCTGCGACAGAGCGTCGTCGACCTCCTGAAACAGCTCCTTCGCGGCCGGGCTCGCGTCTGCCAGCGCCTTGCCCATACCGACCGACTGACTGCCCTGCCCCGGAAAAAGAAATGCCCTCATCATCCACCTTCTACATGCGCGCGCCTGCAAAAGCGCAATTTTTCAAAGTCGTTACACTTTGAGACACAAACACCGTTGAGGCACCCGGCCCAATTCGGCAGTTCTATTTGGTGGACCGCCTTTAACGATGACGGAGTTTAAGGAAAAGGTGCGATATCGCATTGCATGGATCGCGGGAACCGCGCTGGTCCTGTCGGGCTGCGCGGCCGGTCCCGATTATCGCGCCCCCGCTCCCGCGTCGCTTGGCGTGCCGGTCACCTATATGGAGGGCGCCGCCGCTCCGGTCGACGAGGCGGAGCTTGCCACCTGGTGGAGGCGCCTCGACGATCCGGCGCTCAGTGCCCTTATCGACCAGGCGATCGCCGGCAACCTGGATATCGTGCAGGCGCAGGCGCGCCTTCGCCAGGCGCGGGAGTCGTTGCGGCAGGCGCGCGCCGCCTTCCTGCCGCAGGTGAACGGTTCGGCCAGCGGCGGACGCAATTACAGCAGCCGCGACGCGGGCGGGCGGCTGGACCCCAGCGGCAATCCCATTGGCGGCGGCGGGTCCAACTGGTCGAGCAGCTATTCGGTCAGCGCCAGTGCAAGCTGGCAGGTCGACCTGTTCGGCGAGCTTTCCCGGTCGGCCGAAGCGGCGCGGGCCGATCTCGCCGCCTCCGGCTACGACCTCGCCAATGTGCGGGCGACGATCATTTCCGAACTCGTCACCAACTATGTGCAGGCGCGCCTGGCGCAGGCGCAGTTGCGCGTCGCGCGCGAGACGCAGGCGATCCAGCGCGACAATTACGACATCGCCAACTGGCGGCTCCAGGCAGGCCTCGTCTCCTCGCTCGACGCGGAGCAGGCGCGGGCGCAACTGGCGCAGACCAACGCGACCGTGCCCCAGCTTGAGGCCAGCCTCCGAGGCAGCCTCAACCGCATTGCCGTGCTCACGGGCCAGGCTCCTGGCGAGGCGACCCGGAGCCTTGAAACCCCTGCCCCGATCCCCGCTGCCTCCACGCAGATCACAACCGGCATTCCAGCGGACACGCTGCGCCAGCGCCCCGACGTGCGTTCCGCCGAGCGGGCGCTGGCAGCCGCGACCGCGCGCATCGGCGTGGCGCAGGCGCGGCTTTACCCTTCGCTGGGGTTGAGCGGCAATATCGGCACCACTTCGAACAGTTTCAAAGACCTGTTCAGCCTCATCACCGGCGGCGTCTTTGCCAATGTGGCGCAGGTCATCTTCGATGGCGGCCGCCTGGCGTCGCAGGTGCGTTCGCAGCGGGCCGCCACCGACGCTGCCTTCGCCGCCTACAAGCAGACGGTGCTGACCGCGCTGGAGGATGTGGAGAATGCCATGGCATCGCTGTCGAGCGCCCGCGCCCGCAAGGCGGAGTTCGCGACCGCCTATGAAGCGTCGAACAACGCCGCGATCCTGGCGCGCAGCCAGTATCAGGCGGGCCTGATCGACTTCCAGACGCTGTCCCAGAGCGAGAACAGCCTTTTGAACGCGCGCAACAGCCTTGCCAGCGCGCAATCCGACGAGGTCCTTGGCCTTGCCCAGCTCTACAATGCGCTGGGCGGCGGCTGGCAGAACATGGAAAATCGCCCCAATGAGTAACGATGTGACCAGCGATCAGGACCTCAACGACTTTCTGGGGGCGCGTCCCCAGAAGCCGTGGCGCAAATGGGCGGTGCGCGGCGCCATCGGCGTCGCCCTGCTGATCCTCGTCCTGCTGCTTGCGCGATGCTTTTCGGGGGACGACAAGCCGAGCTATGCGACGCGCGAGGTGCGGAAGGGCGACCTTACCGTCTCCGTGTCCGCCACCGGCAATCTGAAGCCCATCAACCAGGTCGATGTCGGTTCCGAACAATCGGGCAAGATCACGGCGGTCTATGTCGACGTGAACGATCGCGTGACCAAGGGACAGAAGCTGGCCGAACTTGACACCCGGCGGCTGGTCGACGCGATCAACCAGAACCGCGCGCAGCTTTCTTCCTCGCAGGCCAGCGTGGCGCAGGCGGAAGCGCAGGCGGCGCTGGCCAAGGCGACGCTGGACCGCCAGCTCAACGTCTTCAGGCTCTCGGGCGGACGCGTTCCCGCCAAGACGGAACTGGACGCCGCCCGCGCGGACTACAGTTCCGCGCTCGCCAATCTGCGCTCGGCGCAGGCGCAGGTGCACGTTTCGCAGGCCCAGCTTTCCACGGCCCAGACCAATCTTTCCATCGCGCAGATCGTATCGCCGGTGACCGGCGTCGTGCTGTCCCGCGATATAGAGCCGGGCCAGACCGTCGCCGCCTCGCTCAACGCGCCGGTGCTCTTCACCATTGCGGAAGACCTGACACAGATGGAGGTCGAGGTTTCGGTGGACGAGGCGGATGTCGGACAGGTGAAGGATGGCCAGAGCGCCAATTTCTCCGTCGACGCCTTCCCCGGCCGCACCTTTCCGGCAAGGGTGACGCGGGTCAATGTCGGCTCCAACAGCGCCAGCAGCAGTTCGTCCTCCTCGTCGGGCAGCAGCACGGCCAGCAGCACGGCGGGAACGGTGGTGGCCTATACGGCTGTGCTGTCAGTGGACAACAAGGACGAGATATTGCGCCCCGGCATGACCGCGACCGCCGACATCGTGACGCAGGAACTGCATGACGTGCTGCTCGTCCCCAACAGCGCGCTCCGCTTCAAGCCCAGCGCGGGCAAGAATGACGGCGGCATCACCAGCCAGATCATCCCCGGTCCCCGCCGTTTCCGCCGGGGCGGGGCGAGCCGGCAGGTCAGCTTCGGAATGGGCAGCAGCCAGACCGTCTACGTCATCGGCGAGGACGGCAATCCCAAGGCGGTGCAGGTGACCGTCGGTGCGAGCGATGGCGCGCGTACCGTCATCACCGGCGGCGACCTCAAGCCCGGCATGCGCGTCATCACGGGCCAGCTTGCCAGCGGCCAGCAGGCCCCGGCAGAGGATCAGGCCAATGGCGGATCGCAGGCCGGGGCGCCGCGTGACCGCAACCGCAGGTCAGACGGTGGCGCGTCCACCGACGGCAGCCCCGCCACCGTCAGCAAGCTCGGCAATTCGGGCGACGGGAAGCCGGAAACCGCCCCCGTCGCTCCGGCTGCGCCCCAGGGCCCGACCCGCGAACCGCGTGGCTCCGGCCGCCAGAGCGGAACCTGACGCCCATGGCGACAGACCCGATCATCTCCCTTCGCGGTGTAACCAAGATCTACGGATCCGGCCCCACGGCGTTTCAGGCGCTGAAGGGCATCGACCTCGACATCACGCAGGGCGATTTCGTGGCGGTCATGGGGCCGTCCGGTTCCGGCAAGTCGACGACGATGAACATATTGGGCTGCCTCGACGTGCCTTCCGGCGGATCGTTCCTGTTCAAGGGCCGCCATGTCGAAACGCTGGACCGCGATCAACGCGCGCTGCTGCGCCGCCGTTATCTCGGCTTCGTGTTCCAGGGATTCAACCTTCTTTCCCGCACCACCGCGCTGGAGAATGTAGAGCTGCCGCTGCTCTATCGCGGCGAGGACAAGAAGACCCGTTATGAGGCGGGCATGGCCGCGCTGGACAAGGTGGGCCTCAAGGACTGGTGGGACCACACGCCCGCCGAACTGTCCGGCGGCCAGCAGCAGCGCGTCGCCATTGCCCGCGCCATCGTGACCCAGCCCGACGTGCTGCTGGCCGACGAACCGACCGGCAATCTGGATTCCGAACGATCGGTGGAGATCATGGAACTGCTGACCGATCTCAACCGCAATGGCGGCATCACCGTGCTGATGGTCACGCATGAACCGGACATGGCCGCCTTTGCGCGGACCATCGTCCATTTCAAGGACGGGCTGGTGGAACGCGTCGAGCAGGGGGTCGCGGCGTGACCGGCTTCGCTCTATCTGTCGTTCCCGCAAGGGTGACGAAACTGCGCAAGGGCGCGCGCTGAAGATGCTGGGCACCACCGTCATCCTCGCCTTCCGGGCGATCAACCGGCACAAGCTGCGCAGCTTCCTCACCACGCTGGGCATCATCATCGGGGTGGCGGCGGTCGTCACCATGGTGACGCTGGGCAATGGCGCGACCGCCGCCGTACGCGAGCAGATCAGTTCGCTGGGCGCCAATGTGCTGCAGCTTCGCCCGGGACAGGGTTTCGGCCGGGGCGGCGGCGGCCCGCGCCCGCCCGACTTCAAGCCGGCCGACCTCACCGCCATCGAAAATCAGCTGACCGGCGTCCGCGCGGTCGCGCCGATGGTGCAGTCGAGCGGCACGGCAATCTATGAAGGCAGCAACTGGTCCACCACCGTCTATGGCACCACCGCCGCCTATTTCGAGGTGCAAAGCTGGAAGGCCGATACAGGCCGCCTCTTCATGCCGGAGGAGGAAGAGGCGGGAAAGCCCGTCTGCATCATTGGCAACACGGTGCGCACCAACCTGTTCCAGGGCAATGATCCCGTCGGCAAGCGCATGCGGATCAAGGGCGTTTCCTGCCAGGTGATCGGCGCGCTCGCCACGCGCGGCCAGGGCGGCTTCGGTGATCAGGACGACGTCGTCGTCATGCCGATCAAGTTCGTCCAGCGCCGTTTCACCGGCGACCGTGACATCAGCCAGATCATGGTCGCCGTGGACGACGCCTATGACACCAGTGTCGTCCAGACGAGCCTGGAGGAGCTCATGCGCGAGCGGCGCAAGATCAAGCCAGGGGCGGAGGACAATTTCAACGTCTTCGATACCAAGCAGATCAGCGACACGCTGACCGGCACCACCACCATATTGACGCAGATCGTGGCGGCGGTGGCGGCGATTTCCCTGCTGGTCGGCGGCATCGGCATCATGAACATCATGCTGGTGTCCGTCACCGAACGTACCCGCGAGATCGGCATCCGCCTTGCCATCGGCGCGGTCGCGCGCGAAGTGCTGATGCAGTTTCTGGTGGAGGCGATCGTGCTGTCCTGCCTGGGCGGGTTGATCGGCCTGTTCCTTGCGCTTGTCGCCTCCGTCGCCATAGCACCGCTGATGCAGGTGCCCTTCATCTTCGACGTGAAGGTGAATGCGATCGCCTTCCTCTTTTCTGCGGCGATCGGGGTTGTATTCGGCTATTTCCCGGCGCGCCGTGCCGCCGCGCTCAATCCCATAGACGCGCTGCGCCATGAATAGGTCGAGGCCAACAGAATAATCCTGAACGGAAGTTCAGCCCCATTCCCTTTCTGTTACAATTTCCGACACTCCTTGCTGGTCGATGGCACAAGCGTGCGACAAATGAGTCCTACTTCTGCTTCAACGCCGGGACAGTCGGCGGCAAGATAGAAAAAGGAGCAAGTCCATGTTCAGGAAGTTTCTGGCGGCCCTGACCGCCACCACCATGATCGCAAGCCCCATGGCCGCCAGCCAGGCGCAGGCAGCACCCCAGAGAGAAGTGCATCAGGTGGTGAAGCATGGCCCCCATGGCCGCACCGTCACCAGGACCACGGTGGTCCGCAAGGACAATCACCGCCGCTGGGCGAAGGGCCAGCGCTTCGACCGCCGTTATGCGAGCAACTATCGCGTGATCGACAATTATCGCGGCTATCGCCTGCGCACGCCGCCGCGCGGTTATCACTGGGTCCGGTCGGGCAATGACGCCCTTCTGGTCGCGGTCACCAGCGGCATCATCGCCTCGGTCATCACCGGCGCGATCCGCTAGAGCGATTTCAAGGCGATCGGAACCGATCGCCGGTCTCAATGAAGCCGGACCCCGGAGCCATGCTTCGGGGTCCGTCTAAACCCACCCTGTCAGATAATAGACCGCGATCACCATGAACACGGTGAAGGTCTTGATCAGGGTCAAGGCGAAAATGTCCTTATAGGCCTGCCGGTGGGTCAGGCCGGTCACGGCGAGCAAGGTTATGATGGCGCCATTATGCGGCAGGCTGTCCATGCCCCCGCTGGCCATAGATGCCACCCTGTGCAGCACCTCGCGCGGGATGCCCGCCGCATCGCCCACCGCGGCGAACTGTTCCGCCATGGCCGCCAGAGCGATGGACAGCCCGCCCGAAGCCGAGCCGGTGATCCCGGCGAGCGAGGTCACGGTGATCGCTTCATTGATCAGCGGGTCGGGCACCGCCTTCAACGCTTCCTTCACGATCAGAAAGCCCGGCAGCGCGGCGATCACCGCGCCGAAGCCATATTCGACCGCCGTGTTCATCCCCGCCAGCAGCGCGCCGCCCACCGTTGCCTTTGCCCCATCAGCAAATCGCCGCGCCACCTGCGCGAAGGCGAAGAGCAGGATCGTTGCGATGCCCAGCAGCAATGCGCCCTCCACGGCCCAGAGGGCGGCGACCTGCGCCACCTTCACGGTGACGGGATCGGTCAGGCCGGCCAGCGACACGCTGACATCCGCCCCCGGCACCAGGCGCGGGATCAGCATGGTCAACGTCAGATTGCCCAATCCCACCACCAGCAGCGGCAGAAGGGCAATCAGCGGATGCGCGGCTCTCTCGCCCATGTCCACTGCTTCAGGTTCGTTCACCAGCGTCTCGGGCGCGCCATAGCCCTCCCCCGCCGCGTGCATCGTCCGCCGACGCCAGCCCAGATAGGCGAGGCCCAGCCCCATGATGCAGGCCGATCCGATCAGCCCCAGCACCGGCGCGGCCCAGGCGGTCGTGCCGAAGAAGCTGGTGGGAATGATGTTCTGGATCTGCGGCGTTCCCGGCATCGCATCCATGGTGAAGGTGATGGCGCCAAGTCCGATGGTCGCGGGCACGAGCCGCTTGGGAATGTCGCCCTGCCGGAACATCTCCGCGGCGAAGGGATAGACGGCGAACACCGCGACAAAGACCGACACGCCGCCATAGGTCAGCAGCGCGGTCACCAGCATGATCGCCGGGATCGCGCGGTCGGCGCCCACCAGCCGGATCACCGCCGTCACGATCACCCGCGAGAAGCCCGAAATCTCGATCAGCTTCCCGAACAGTGCGCCCAGCAGGAAAACGGGAAAGTAGAGTTTCAGGAAACTGCCGACCTTGTCCATGAACAGGCCGGAAAAGACCGCGGGCACGGCAGCAGGATCGGTCAGGAAGACGGCCAGCATCGCCAGCAGCGGCGCCATCACGATGACGCTCATCCCCCGATAGGCCGCGATCATCAGCAAAATCAGCGAAAGCGCCGCGATCCCGACCGCCATCTACATTCCCCCCTTGCCAACCCGCATTCGTTCCTATCGCTCGATCGGACCACCGCCTCGACGGAACGCCGAAGTGCTTTCTGTTTCTTGCCGACAAGGATAAGGGGAAGTAGACGGCTTCGACAAGCTCAAGGCCAACGGCGTATTTGCCGCATCCTTCTGCGCCAATCCATCCTTGCCTTTCCACCGCATTTCCGTCATAGGCGCCGCTTCGCACGGCTTGGGGTGACTCGCGGCCGCGCGGATGAATGCATTGGACGACAGCCGGAGGGGCGTTCCACATGGGGTGGGCGTCAGCGATCGGCCAACAGATGAGGCAATACCCATGGCTCTTTACGAGCATGTGTTCCTTGCGCGCCAGGATCTGGCACAGGCGCAGGTGGACGCTCTGGCGGAAACCGCCACCAAGATCGTCGAGGAAAATGCTGGCAAGGTGACCAAGGTGGAAACCTGGGGCCTGCGCAGCCTCGCCTACAAGATCGCCAAGAACCGCAAGGCGCATTATGTGATGCTGAACATCGATGCCCCCGCCGGCGTCGTGGCGGAGCTGGAGCGCCAGACCCAGATCAACGAAGACATCATCCGCTACATGACCATCAAGGTCGATGAGCTGGAAACCGGCCCGTCGGTCATGATGCGCAAGCAGGAACGCGCCGAGCGCGGTCCGCGCGGCGATCGTGGTGACCGCGGCGATCGTGGCCCGCGCCGCGAGCGCGAAGAAGCCGCCGGCGAATAAGGAGATCTGAATCATGGCACGCCCGTTTTTCCGCCGCCGCAAGAGCTGCCCCTTCGCCGCCAAGGATGCGCCGAAGATCGATTACAAGGACGTCCGTCTGCTGCAGGGCTTCGTGTCCGAGCGCGGCAAGATCGTCCCCAGCCGCATCACCGCGGTTTCCGCCAAGAAGCAGCGTGAGCTGGCCCAGGCCATCAAGCGCGCCCGTCACCTGGGCCTGCTGCCCTACATCGTGAAGTGAGGGAGTAAGACTCATGGAAATCATTCTCCTCGAACGGATCGAGAAGCTGGGCGCCATTGGTGACGTCGTCACCGTGAAGGACGGTTACGCCCGTAACTACCTGCTGCCCAACAAGAAGGCGCTGCGCTCCAACAACGCCAACAAGAAGGTCTTCGAAGCCAACCGCGCGAAGATCGAGGCCGACAACGCCGCCCGCCGCACGGACGCCGAAAAGGCTGCCGAAGGCGTGAACGGCAAGCAGATCGTCCTGATCCGCCAGTCGTCGAACGCCGGCCACCTCTACGGCTCGGTCGCCGTCCGTGACGTCGTCGAAGCGCTGCATGCCGAAGGCATCACCAACGTCACCAAGGCGATGGTCGTGCTGGAACGCCCGATCAAGACGCTGGGCGTGTTCGACGTCAAGGTCGCGCTGCACCCCGAAGTCGCCGTGACCATCACGGTGAACGTCGCCCGCTCGCCCGAAGAAGCCGAACTGCAGTCGCAGGGCGTCGACGTGATGGCCGATCTGTTCGAAAAGGACGAGAGCGGCTTTACCGAAGATTATGATCCGAATGCGGAACCCGGCGAAATCGCCGTGGAAGCCGAAGAAGCGCCGGCCGAAGAAGCCTGAGTTTCCCTTTCCGGACCAAAACAGAGAAGCCGCCCCTCACCGGGCGGCTTTTTTGTTGG
>Ga0207678_10003282_pt1 | contig 14593 bp, 11 predicted proteins | sample KBSC63metaG_FD_184319 | JGI IMG/M metagenome (GOLD analysis project Ga0207678, IMG submission 184319) | Corn rhizosphere microbial communities from Kellogg Biological Station, Michigan, USA - KBS C6-3 metaG (SPAdes) (version 2) | ecosystem: Host-associated > Plants > Roots > Rhizosphere > Soil ... | reverse complement strand
CAGCAGCGCCTGCTCGACGCGTGGCTCGGCGGCCGCGACGACCTGACCGTCGTCGGCGACGCCAACCAGACCATCTACTCCTTCGGCGGCGCGTCGCCGCGGCCGCTGCTGGAGTTCACCCGGCGCTACCCGGACGCCACCGTCGTCCGGCTCGAGCGCGACTACCGGTCGACGCCCGAGGTCGTCGCGCTGGCGAACCGGGTGATCGGTGCCGCGCGCGGGCGGCCGGCGGGCTCGCGGCTGAAGCTGGTCGGCCAGCGGCCGCCGGGACCGGAGCCGCGCTTCGCCGAGTTCGACGACGAGGCGGTCGAGGCCGACGCCGTCGCCCGCCGGGTGCGCGAGTTGCTCGACGGCGGCGTCGCGGCCAGCGAGATCGCGATCCTGTACCGGGTGAACGCCCAGTCCGAGGCCTACGAGTCGGCGCTGGCCGAGGCCGGCATCCCGTACCTGGTCCGCGGCGGCGAGCGGTTCTTCAACCGGACGGAGGTCCGGCAGGCCATGTCCGCGCTGCGGGCGGCGAGCGGCGACGTCAGTTCCGACCTGGTCACGACGGTGCGTTCGGTGCTCGCGCGGGTCGGCCTCACCGAGTCGCCGCCCGCCGGTGGCGCGGCGAAGGAGCGCTGGGACGCGCTCCTGGCGATCGTCGAACTGGCCGAAGAACTCGCTTCGACGGTCGCGGACGCGGACCTGCCGCGGTTCTGCGCCGAGCTCGACCAGCGCGCCGCGGCTCAGCACCCGCCAACGGTCGAGGGCGTGACGCTGGCGTCGCTGCACGCGGCGAAGGGCCTGGAGTGGGACGCGGTGTTCCTCGTCGGCCTCGCCGAGGGCACGATGCCGATCCTCCACGCCGGCGACGACGAAGCGGCCATCGAGGAGGAGCGGCGGCTGTTCTACGTCGGCGTCACCCGGGCCCGCGAGCACCTGTGGCTGTCGTGGGCGCTGGCCCGCACACCGGGCGCGCGGCGCAACCGGCGGCGCAGCCGGTTTCTGTACGGCCTGGTCCCGGAGGACCACCCGGCCGCCAGGGTCGCGCGGTCCCAGCAGAAGCCGTCGACGCCGGTGAAGACGCGCTGCCGCGTCTGCGGCGGGCCGCTGCTGGAGACCCTCGACGTCAAGCTCGGCCGCTGCGGGCGCTGCCCGTCCACAGTGGATGAGGACCTGCTGGAGCGGCTGAAGTCGTGGCGCGCCGACCGGGCCCGCGAGCTCAAGGTGCCGGCCTTCGTCGTGTTCACGGACGCGACGCTGATGGCCGTCGCCGAGCAGCGCCCGGCCGACGAGGCGGCGCTGGTGTCGATCTCCGGCATCGGCGCGACGAAGCTCGAGCGTTTCGGTGCGGAGATCCTCGGCGTCGTCCGGGCCTCGACGGAGTCTTGACCGCGTCCGAACCATGATCGACGCGGCGAACCCGCTGCTCAGGGGCGATCTTCGTATCTTCGAGGATTTTCCCGTTAATTAAGTTGCACCGGTGTGGTGGAGAGCAATAACCTGCCAGTACCGAGCCCGAAGGGCTCGACTGGGGATCTACGGACAGCGCCGCTCGGCGGCCGCGTGTGCAGAGTACAGAAGGAGGTGCCGGTGAAATGACCATCAACATGACGCTCACGAACCCGGGCACCCGTCTGTCCTGCGCCGCGGAAGTTGCGGCTGCTCAGCGCCCGGGCACCGGCCTGTTCGCAGGCACCGTGTTCGCGAGCGCTCACGAGGAGATCCGTGGCATGCGGCGCGTCTCGCGTCGTTGGGCCACCGGTGTCGTCGTCTTCGGGACGCAGGGCGTTCTCGCCGCGTACCCGCAGGCCGATCTGCCGACCATCAAGCAGTTCCGTGTTCCGTTGTCGATACGGGAGCGAAGTTCCTGACCTAAGTCAGGACAGAGGCTCACGAAGGCCGCGGAACCGGATAACCCGGATCCGCGGCCTTCGTGTTTTTGGCTGCACAACCCAAGAGGAAACAGCGTTGCCCAGCTCCAGCACCCAACCGAAAACCCGTACGACACAAGGAGGAACCACCATGTCTTCGGCCGTCGCCTACACCTCGGGTGAGGCAATATTCGCCGACCTGCTCGACCCGATCGCCGTCCCCGACGTAGCGCTGCCCTGCCGTTCGGGCGACGCGGACCTCTGGTTCGCGGAGTCCCCGGCCGAGCTCGAGCGCGCCAAGGCGCAGTGCGCGGACTGCCCGGTCCGCGAGGCCTGCCTGGCCGGCGCACTGGCCCGCCGCGAGCCCTGGGGCGTCTGGGGCGGCGAGATCTTCGAGCGCGGCGCTGTCATCGCGCGCAAGCGGCCCCGTGGCCGCCCGCGCAAGAACGCGACCGTCGAGCCCGCCGCGGCCAAGGCCGGCGGCGATCACCGGAGCGCCGCCGCATGAGCGTCGAACCGGTCACCACGAGGGACTACGAAGCCCACCCCCGCAGCGAGCAGCTGCAGCTGACGAAGACCGAGATCGAGGAGATCAGCGAGATGTTGCTTTACGAAGAACTGTCCAGGGCCCGAATACAGGACCTGGAAGAGGGGGTCCGCGCCCAGCGGGCCCGAGGTAGCGCACGCGCGGCCCGCCGCTGGTCGCGGGTAGCCCGATGGGCCGCCCGCCGGGCGGAGCGGTACCAGCACCAGAACTGAGCGCAGGCCCCTGCCGCCCCTCCCTGGGCGGCGGGGGCCTTGCGCTTTGCCGCGCGGTTCGGGAGGTGGGTCGCGCTCCGCTGGGGCGGGGCCTGTGTGGCGGGAGCGGGATGGCGCCGCCGACGTGCGCGGCCGGGGTCGGCGCTGCGGGTGCGGGTTGGTCGGTCGCACCGGCGGTGTGCGGTTGGGGTCGGCGCTGTGGGCGTGGGTTGGTCGGTCGCGCCGCCGTTTGCGGTCGGGGCTGTGCTGCGGGTGCGGGTTGGTCGGTCGCGCCGGCGGTGTGCGGTTGGGGCGGGCGCTGTGGGCGCGGGTAGGTCGGTCGCACCGCCGGGTGTGCGGTCGGGGCGGGCGCTCGGAGGTCTGCGCCCGCCGGTGTGCGGTCGGATCGCGGTGTGTGGTCGGGAACGTGCTGCTCGGGTATCGCGGTCGCGACCGTGCCGCGGCGCTCGGTGGGGGACAGCGCCGGTGGATCGTGACGTTGGCAAGGGTGGTCGGGGATCGCGCGGCGGGGGCGCGGTTCCTCGTGGCCTCCTTTCGGGGCTGGTTCGCGGAGGCTCGTCGGAGAGAGGCTGGTGTTGAATGGGGTGATGTCCGGACACACCCATGGCGACCACGGCCACATCGATTGGGCGGACCGTCTCTCCCAGCTGCGCATGGCCGACGCCCTTGATGCGGGGGCGCTCGCGCCTGTTGCGCGGCGGCTTGCCGGTTTGGCGGGTGCGCGGCCGACCGTTGTCGATGTCGGGTGCGGGGCCGGGGGGATGAGCGTGCTGTTTGCGCGCGAGCTCGGGCGCCGCGGCGGGGGGACCGTTGTCCTCGTCGATGCCACGCCGAAGCTGCTGGCCGAGGCGGAACGGGCCGTTGCCGAGGTGGCCGACGGCTCGGTTGGGGTTGTCAGCCTGCTCGGGGACCTCACCGATCCGACGCTGGCCGTGCCCGGGGCCGACCTCGTGTGGGCGTCCGGGGTGGTGCACCACGTCGGCGACCAGCAGGCCGCGCTGCGGGCGCTCGCCGGGCTGCTGCGGCCGGGCGGGGTGCTGGCCATCGCCGAAGGCGGGCTCGAGATGCGGTGCCTCCCGTGGGAGCTCGGGGTCGGCCGGCCCGGGCTGGAGCAGCGGCTGCTGGCCGCGCGAGCCTCGTGGTTCGCGCGGATGCGTGCCGGGATCCCGGGCAGCGTCGCGATGCCCTATGGCTGGCCGCGCGCGCTGCGCGAAGCCGGCCTCGAGGACGTCGAGTCGTTCGGCACGCTCATCGACCACCCGATGCCCGGCTCGGACCTGCTGCGCGACTACGTGGTGCACCGCGTCGGGTGGTTCGCCGAGTCGGCCGGGGAGTGGCTCGACGCCGACGACCTCGCCGCCGTCGCCGCGCTGACCGATCCGCAGAGCCCGGACTTTCTCGGCCACCGGGACGACCTGTACCTGTTCGGCGCCAAGGCGATCCACAGTGGACGGTCGCGGTGAGCGCGCCGGAACCGGTGACGTGCACGCGTTGCGGCCGGAGCCGCTCGGCCGATGACGGTCCGGCTGTGGTGCTCGCGTGGGTTTCCACGCGTGAGCGGGGTGTGTTGCGGTGGCTGTGTCCGGACTGTGCGCGGCAGCACGTGCGGGATATCGAAGGCAAGTTGCCGGATGAGTACTGGTGATCGATCGGCCTCCTGGGCAGGTGATCGCGACGGGTTCGCCGAGGGGACAGGGAACGGTGGGGACGGGTGCAGGTGCCTCCGTTTCTCTCGCGTGTGCCGGTGTGGCCGATGGTCGGACTCTTCGTCAGGCGGCGTCTCCGATGGAACTCATCGGAACGGCGCGGACCTTGGGACGGGGTGTGCGTGACGCATCGCCGAAGGCCCGGGCCAGCTCCTGTGCCACCTCCCCGGGGACCTGGCGCAGCTGCCTGACCGTGCAGCGGACGAGGACGATCCCCGTCGCCGCCAGGGCCAGGTGGCTGAAGCCGCCGCCGGTGCCCGGGCTGCAGCGGTACTGCCAGGCCAGGCCGATCTCGTCCCACCAGGCGTCGGCCTCGCCGAGGCGGCGGCCGCGGCGGTCGCAGATCGTCAGGTCCCAGCTCGGCGGGGGGAGGGGCACCAGGTCCAGCACGCGAGTCGCCAGACCGTGGGCCTGGATCGGCCCCTCGTCGAGTTCGCGGAGCACCCTGCGGACCGCCGCCGTGCCGCGCTGGGGCCCTTCGGCGAGCTCCGTCAGCAGTTCGGGCCGGCCGCACAGGCCCCAGTACAGCGGCAGTGTCAGCACGTGCCGGATGCGGGCCGGGTCGGTTTCGGACCGGGCCAGGTCCAGCGCCGCCCGGGCCGGCGGGGCGAACGGCAGCCCGTCGACCTCGGTCGGCTCGGGCAACCGGGCCGTGCGCGCCAGCCGGACGCCCTCGCACGCCACCACCCGGCAGTGGTCGGGCACCAGCAGGCGGATGTCGCCCTCCGCCGGGCACTTCACGCCGTGGGCCTGCAGGGCGTCGGCGCCGGTGATCAGCACCCCCGGCCCGTAGCGCACGAGCGCGGCCCGCAGCAGCTCCTGCCTCGTCGGGGCGGTGTTGCGCAGCAGGACGACACCGGGGTGCAGGCGGCGCCACGGCCCGCCGGGGCCGCAGAGCCGCCGGGTTCTTCGGGCGGACACCCCTGCCCGGCGTAACTGTTCGAGGTTCATCACCTCGCAGGCGCCGGGATCACGAAGGGCGAGCGGGTCAGTGCATTGAGTAGCAGTCATGCTCCGAGCATGGCGGCTCGGCCAACCGGGTGGAACCCCGTCCGCCGCAGCTGTGGACAACTCGGCGGAATCCCTCCGTTCGAGGCCCCGCCTGTGGACAACTCAGGCGGCGAACCCGGGCTGCCAGCGCTCCACGATGCCGCGGGCCGGGATCTCCGCGTCGAGCTGGCAGAGAATGCCCGTCGACCCCGCCGTCACCCGGTGGATCATCAGGTACTCGGGCGGCAGGTTCAGCGAGCGCCCGACCCGGAAGTCGTTGCCGCGGCTGTCGCCCACCCGGCCGGCCTGCTTCTGCATCCAGCGACGGGTGAAGTGGAACGTCGGCGCCGCCAGCGGCTCGGTGAACGGCGCCAGGTAGGCGAGCACCTCCTCCGCGGTCAGGTCGCTGTCCGGCTTGATGAACCGGTTCTCCCGCAGCAGGCGCATCAGCTCGGCGGACTCGCCGTCCAGCGCCAGCCTCGTCATCTCGCCCAGGTGGCGGGGGATGCCTTCGGGCAACCGGGCCACGCCACCGAAGTCGATGACGCACAGCCTGTCGTCGTCGGTGATCATGAAGTTGCCCGGGTGCGGGTCCGAATGCAGCAGGTGGACGCGCTCCGGGGACGAGTAGTGGAACTCCGCCAGCAGCCGGCCCGCCAGGTTCCGGGTCTCCCGGTCGCCGTCCGCGATCACCTTCGACAGCGGGGTGCCGTTCGCCCATTCCGTCACGACGACCTTCGGCGCGCTGGCCACCACCCGCGGCACCAGGATGCCGGGGTCGCCGTCGAACGCCTTCGCAAAGGCGCGCTGGTGCTGGGCCTCGGCCTGGTAGTCGAGCTCCTCGTTCATCCGTTCCGAGAGCTCGGCCAGCAGCGGCTTGACCTCGGTGCCGGGCACGAACGCCTGGAACAGCCTGCTGAACCGCTGCAGCTGCCGCAGGTCGCTGCGCAGTGCTTCGTCGGCGCCCGGGTACTGCACCTTGACGGCGACCGCACGGCCGTCGTGCCAGACCGCGCGGTGCACCTGGCCGATGCTCGCGGCCGCCGCCGGCTCGTCGTCGAACGAGGCGAACCGGCTGGTCCAGGTCCGGCCCAGCTGCTCGGCGAGCACCCGGTGGGTCTGCCGGACCGACATCGGCGGCGCCGCGGCCTGCAGCTTCGTCAGCGCTTCGCGGTACGGCTTGGCCATGTCGTCCGGGACCGCCGCCTCGAACACGCTCAGCGCCTGGCCGAACTTCATCGCCCCGCCCTTGAGCGTGCCGAGCACCTCGAACAGCTGCTCGGCCGCCTTCGCCGACAGCGTCGCGTTCACCTGCTCCGCGCTCTGGCCCGCCAGCCTCTTGCCCCAGCCGCCGACCGCGCGGCCGGCGATGCCGAGCGGGAGACTGGCGAGCTTGGCGGTGCGGGCGGCACCCTTGCGCGGCATCGCGGTGTCGCGATCGGCTGGGTCGCGGAAGTCGGTCACACCGGCGATTCTGCCTTGCGGCCTCGGCGGCGCGCAGCCTGCGAGCGACGTCTTGGTGGGCTACGTCTCCGAGATCACCTCCCGCGCGCCGCAGCCGCACCGCGGGTGCGGCGGCCAGCGGCGGTGGCGGATGCGGCCGTCGAAGGCGTCGATCTCGAGGGTGGCGTTCCACGCCGGCGGGGCCGGCGCGCCGGGGGAGAGCAGCCGCATGGCCTGGGCGACGGCCAGCGACGCGCACGACTGGACCGCGCCGAGGTCGGGCCGCTGGTGCCGGCCGGCGAGCTGCCCGGCGACGCGCGGCCAGTACGGGTCGATTTCCGTGCGGTGGAGGTCGGCGCAGCGCAGGCAGGAGCTGCGGCCCGGCACGACCAGCGGCCCGACGATGGCTGTGCCGTCGCGGACGCGCGCCGCCAGGTGCGGGACGCCGTCCGCCGCCAGCTCGGCGACGAGCTCGGGCGCGGGGACGACGGCGTCGGTGAGCAGGGCCAGTTCCGGGTACCGGTCGTGCAGGCGGGTGACGCGGACCTCGGGATCGATCCGGCGCAGCAGGTCGGCGAGGGCCTGCCGCCGGGGCCGGCCCAGGTCCGCGTCGGTGAGGCCCGAGCCGAGGTCGTGCTCGGTGACCGTGCCGGGCACCTGCAGCTCGACGTGCCCGACGCCGGCGTTCGCCAGCAGGACGGCGGCCGCCACCGCCACCCGGCCGTCACCGTGGACCGTGACCGCGGCGGCGCGACGGCGGTCGGCCATGGCCGGCTGGTGGTGCCGGGCCCGCAGCGACCAGAGGCCGGGCTCGCCGCGGAAGCCCGGGCCGTCGGGCCGGCCCGCGTCGGTGACCAGGCCGAGCGCGGTCAGCTGCCGCAGCAGTGTCCGCAACTGGTCGCGGTGTTCGCTCTCGGCGAGCAGAAGCCGCTCGACGGGCTTGCTGCCGTCGAGGGCGCGCAGCTTCGCGGCGAGGTACGGGGAGAGGTTTTCGACGATCACGCCGTGGCGCGGGTCGAGCCCGATCTGGATCTCGCGCGGGCCGCGTTCGAGCACGGTGAGGCCCGGGAGCAGGGCGGGATGGGCCGGCAGCAGGACCGGTGGCATGTCCGCGGTGTCGAAGATCATGTCCGCAGGATCGCACCCGGTGGCGACCGGGAGGCCGCGGAAGACGCTGGAACGGCCGAGTTGTCCACAAGTGGAACCGGCTGTGGACAACTCGGGTCTGTGACCGCAAGGCGCTCGGAGTTGTCGGTGCCTGGCCTTACCGTTGTCGGGTGGTCGAAGCACGGATGCCCTCACTGAGAGGCCGGGGGGAAACGAACCCCTCGTCGGACACACCCGGACACAAGGTCGAAGTGCGGCGCAGCCAGCGCCGGCACCGGACGGTCACCGCGTATTGGAACGACGACACGCTCGTCGTGCTCATCCCCGCGCGGATGACCAGGGCGGAGGAGAAACACTGGGTCGCCGAGATGGAGCGCAAACTGCAGCGCTCGGAACCACGTCGGCCGGCGTCCCCGAAGACGTCGGACGAAGCCCTGCTGGCGCGCTGCGCGCTGCTGTCGGGCAAGTACCTGGGCGGCACCGCGGTGCCGGCGAGCGTCCGCTGGGTGCCGCCGATGCGCACGCGGTGGGCGTCCTGCACGCCGGTCGACGCGACCATCCGGGTCAGCGAACGGCTGCGGAAGGTGCCTCCGTGGGTACTGGACTACGTGCTGGTCCACGAGCTGGCGCACCTGCGGGAGCCCGGGCACGACGCGGCATTCTGGGCGTTGGTGCAGCGGTACCCGAAGACGGAACGGGCGATCGGGTACCTGGAGGGATTGTCGGCCGCCGCCGGGTGGGGGATCTCCACCGAGGACTGAGCGGGTGATCGGCCGGGGTGGCCCGCCTTTGGCGGGTTGCCCCGGCCGGGGAGACCAGAAGGGAGGAACCTGGGTTGCGGTGGGAGGTGGTTGGTCGCCGGATCTGCTCCGGACAGCAGAAGGCCGGTGACCCGCCCACCCGGTCGGGGAGGAGGGGCACCGGCCTTCCGAGACTCGGCGGCTCAGCTCAGGACTGCTTGCCGCCCTCTTCCGAGGGGGGCTCGTCCTGCTCGCGCTTCGACCGCTCGGCCTGCTCCGTGCGCTCCAGCTCGGCGATCGGGTCGAGGTCGTCGATCGAGCCCGCCGAGCCCACTCGGTCGGCGAAGTCGATCGGCTCGTCCAGGTCCTCCGCCGTCGGCATCAGGTCGGGGTGGGACCAGAGGCCGTCGCGCTTCTCGAGTCCGTGGCGGTCGCCCACCAGCTTCCACAGGTTGGACGCGTCCCTCATCCGGCGGGGGCGCAGCTCCAGGCCGACCAGGGTGGCGAACGTCTGCTCCGCCGGGCCGCCCGTGGCCCGGCGGCGCCGCAGCGTCTCGCGCAGGGCGTCCGCTCCCGGCAGCCGGTCGCCGACAGCTTCGGCCACCGTTACGTCCACCCAGCCCTCGACCAGCGCCAGCAGCGTCTCCAGGCGCCGCAGGGCGACCTTCTGCTCTTCGGTCGTCTGGGGCTCCAGGAGACCCGATGACATCGCCTCTTCGATGCTCGCCGGGTTCGCCGGGTCGATGCGGCCGGCCAGGGACTCCAGCGCCGACGTGTCCACCGAAATCCCGTGGGCGAACTCCTCGACCGTCGCCAGCAGGCGCTGGCGCAGCCACGGCACGTGCGTGAACAGGCGCTGGTGCGCGGCCTCGCGCGCGGCCAGGAACACCAGGATCTCGCTGTTCGGCAGCTCCAGGCCCTCGGCGAACTTCTCGATGTTCGCCGGCAGCAGCGCCGACGTGCCGGCCGGGGCCAGCGGCAGGCCGATCTCCGTCGAGGTCAGCATCTCCGACGCGAGCTGGGCCAGCGCGTTGCCGAGCTGGGAGCCGAAGGCCATCCCGCCCATCTGCCCCATCATCTGGAGCAGCGGGCCCGCGGCCTGCTTGGCCTCCTCCGGCAGCGCCTCCATCCAGGCACCCGACACCTGCCGGGCCACCGGGTCGCACAGCCGCTGCCACGTCGGGAGCGTCTTCTCCACCCAGGACCGGGGCGACCAGGCGACCGTCGACGTCGCGCCGGCCGGGTACACCGTCGCCGCGTCGAGCCAGAGCTCGGCCAGGTGGGCCGCGTCACGGACCGCCGCGTTCGCGTCGTCTCCGCCGCGGAAGCCGAGCTTGCTCTCTCCGGTGTTGCCCTCGCTGCCGAGGGTCTGCAGGGCGATCTGCTTGGCGAGGTCGTAGTTCACCGGCCCGCTGGAGCTGCCGGCCTGGCTGAGCATCTGGCCCAGCTGGCTCAGCATCTGCCCGAGCTGGTTGAAGGCCTCGGCGCCGGGCTGCTGCCCGCCTTCCGAGGGGTCGTTCTCACCTCGTTTGTCGGGATCGGAAGGTCCGAAGCCGAACGGGGGTTTGCTCATGTGTCCACCGTACGCGGGTCGAGGCCCGTCGAGCGCGTCAACCGGACCCATGTGCGTGGCCTTCACCGGGAAGCGAACGCGGTCACCGTACGCTGTCGGTCGTGACCAAGTCCTCCGAGGAGACCGCCCCCGCGAAGAGCGCCCCGGAACCGGCGTCGGAGCCGGCCGGCGAGGCTCGCCGGATGACCCGCCGTGGCTGGACGCTGGTGGTCAGCGGCTCGCTGTTCCTGATCTTCGTGGTGCTCGGCTCGGTCGTGCCGGTGCCGTTCGTGGCCATCAGCCCGGGCCCGACCTACGACACGCTGGGTCGCGACGCGGCGGGCAACCCGGTCATCCAGGTCACCGGGCACGAGACCCACCCGACCACCGGCGAGCTGCGGATGACGACCGTCTCCCTGCACGACGGCGTCACCCTCTTCCAGGGCCTCGGCTTCTGGGCGAGCGGCCGGTACGCGCTCGCGCCGCGCGAGGAGTACTTCAAACCGGGCGAGACGAACGAGCAGGTCAAGCAGGAGAACATCCAGCAGCTGCAGGACTCCCAGACCAACGCCCAGGTCGCCGCCCTGCGCAAGCTCGGCAACCCGATCAAGGTGGTGGCGAAGCAGATCGTCTCCGGCAGCCCGGCCGACCACGTGCTCTCGCCCGGCGACAAGCTGATCACCGTCAACGGCAAGAAGATCGTCGAGGCCGCCGACGTGCGGGCAGCGCTCACCGGCACCCTGCCCGGCCAGACCGTCCAGATCACCTTCCAGTCCGACGGCCAGCCCGAGCGGACCGTGCCGCTCACCCTCGCCGCGCGCCCCGACCGCAAGGAGGGCTTCATCGGCCTCACCGCGGTCGACCGCGCCGACGTGCCGTTCACCGTCAACATCTCCCTGCAGGACGTCGGCGGCCCGTCGGCCGGGCTGATGTTCACCCTCGCCATCATCGACCGGCTCAAGGGCGACGACATCGCGGGCGGGCGGCACATCGCCGGCACCGGCGAGATCACCGAGACCGGCGAGGTCGGCCCGATCGGGGGGATCTCGTTCAAGGTCGTCGGTGCCCGCGAAGCCGGTGCCACCGACTTCCTGGTGCCCGCGCACAACTGCGCCGAGGCCAAGACCACCGCGCCGGCCGGCCTCAACCTCATCAAGGTGTCCACACTGGACGACGCGCTCGCCCAGCTGGCCAACCTGAAGGCGGGACGCCCGACGGCCTCCTGCTAGGGCAGCAGCGTGGCCTTCAACGCCTCGACGAGGTTCGGCGCCAGGTCGGGGCTCTCCACGATCTCGTCCATCGACTCGTCCGTGCCTTCGGCCGTACCGACCCCGCGCAACCGCATCACGCAGGCACCCTCCCCGTCGCGCAGGACGGCCGCCACCAGGCGGGCCTCCGTGCGCTGCGGGTGGTCGGCGGCCGCGCGGCGCAGGCTCTCGGCGTCGGCCTCGGCGACGTCCGGCAGCTCCGACTCCGAGCCCGGCGGCAGCACGATGATCTCCTGGGCCAGTGCGCACCCGATGACGAGATCCGGCCAGGCGATCCGGCCGAGCGCCTCGGCCAGGTCGCCCTCGGGCAGCGCCTCCTGGGCCACCGGCGTCAGCGGGTTCGCCCGATCCAGCTGCCCGGCCAGCTCCGGCTGCTCGTCCAGCAGCGCCGCCGTCGGCACCAGCGCGAACAGCTGCGGCGGCTGGTCCCAGCCGCCCGCGGCCATGAACTCCTCGATTTCACGGGCGAGCGCGGCCACGCCGGCCTGTCGCGCTTCGTTCGCTGCCATGCGCACATCGTGTCAGGTCGGCCGGGCCGCAGCCGCCGCGAGTCCGGTTTGGGCGGGTCCCGGGAACTTCACCGGGCATCCGTAGAGTTAGGGAATCAGGGGGCGCACGCGCCCCTGCTCAAGTATTGACGAAGACAGGAGCGTGTGCCGTGGCGACTCGGCCCCCGGTGAGCCTGCCGAAGCTGTCCCGGCGGAGCCGGATCCTCCTCATCATCGCCGCGGTGATCGTGCTGGCGCTGCTGCTCGGAGCCCGCCTCCTCGACACGTACGTCGACTGGTTGTGGTTCGGCGAAGTCGGCGCGCGGGGAGTGTTCACCACCCAGGTGGTGACCCGGATCATCCTGTTCTTCGCCGTCGGCCTGCTCGTCGGCGGGGCGCTGGCGATCAGCCTGATGATCGCCTACCGGACGCGCCCGGTCTTCGTGCCGATCTCCGGCGCGGACGACCCGCTGGCGCGCTACCGCTCGGCGATCGTCGCCCGCATCCGCCTCTTCGGCGTCGGCATCCCGGTGCTCACCGGCCTCATCGCCGGCCTGTCCGCCCAGGGCGACTGGCAGGTCGTGCAGCTGTTCCTCAACGGCACCTCGTTCGGCCAGACCGACCCCGAGTTCGGCAACGACGTCGGCTTCTACGCCTTCGACCTGCCGTTCTTCAACTGGCTGCTCGGCTGGCTGTTCATCACCGTCGTCATCTCCTTCTTCGGCGCGCTGATCTCCCACTACGTCTTCGGCGGCATCCGGCTGGCCGGCAAGGGCGGCCAGCTCGCCGGCCCGACCCGCGCGCAGCTCGCCATCACCGTCGGGCTCTTCGTGCTGCTGAAGGCGATCGAGTACTTCTTCGACCGCTACAACCTGCTGCTGTCCGACCGCGGCATGCCGCTGTTCGTCGGGGCGACCTACACCGACCTCAACGCGGTGCTGCCCGCCAAGCTGATCCTGCTGTGCATCTCGGTGATCTGCGCGATCGCGTTCTTCGCCGGTGCCTTCCTCCGGAACCTGCAGCTCCCGGCCATCGCGCTGGTGCTGCTCATCCTGTCCGGCATCCTCGTCGGCGTCGCGTGGCCCGCCATCCTCGACCAGTTCTCGGTGAAGCCGAACGCGAACGACAAGGAAGCGGCGTCCATCCAGCGCAACATGGACGCCACCCGCCGCGCCTACGGCCTCACCGACGTCCAGTACCAGCCCTACACCGGCAAGTCGGACGCGACGCCGGACCAGATCAAGAGCGACAACGGGACGATGTCGAACATCCGGCTGCTCGACCCGAACATCCTCTCCGACACCTTCACCCAGCGCGTCGGCCGCGAGAACTTCTACGGCTTCCCGGCCAAGCTGGACATCGACCGCTACACCGTCGGCGGCGTGACGCAGGACTACATCGTCGCCGCCAAGGAGATCAAGACCGAGGGCCTCACCGGCAACCAGACCAGCTGGATCAACAAGCACCTCGTCTACACCCACGGCAACGGTTTCGTCGTCGCGCCGGCCAACACCATCGACCGCGCGGTCAAGGACGCCAACTCCGACGGCGGCTACCCGATCGCCACCACCAGCGACACGCAGAACCCGGCGGGCGCCGGCGCGCCCGCGTCCGGCCAGCCCGGCATCGAGGTCAAGGAACCCCGCATCTACTACGGCGAGCTGTCCGCCGCGGAATCCGACTACGCCATCGTCGGCGGCACCACCGGCAACGCGCCCGGCGAGTACGACACCGCCACCGACCGCTACAAGTACACGGGCGTCGGCGGCGTCCCCATCGACAACTGGTTCAACCGCCTCGCCTTCGCCGCCGAGTACGGCGAACGGAACATCCTGTTCTCCGAAGCCATCGGCGACAACTCCAAGATCATGTACAACCGCGACCCGCGCGACCGCGTCAGCAAGATCGCGCCGTGGCTGACCCTCGACGGCGACCCGTACCCGGCGGTCGTCGACGGCAAGATCCAGTGGATCATCGACGGCTACACCACGCTCAACAACTTCCCGTACGCCCAGCAGACCCAGCTCGGCGCGGCCACGAACGACTCCCTCAACGGCGTCGCCCGCCAGGCCAACAGCTCCATCAACTACATCCGCAACTCGGTCAAGGCCACCGTCGACGCCTTCAACGGCACCGTCACGCTGTACTCGATCGACGACAAGGAACCCGTCCTCAACGCCTGGGAGAAGGTCTTCCCCGGGCTCGTGAAGCCGAGCTCCGAGATCTCCCCGGACCTGCGGGCCCACTTCCGCTATCCCGAGGACCTCTTCAAGATCCAGCGTGAACTGCTGTCGCGCTACCACGTCAGCAACCCGCAGGAGTTCTACTCGCAGCAGGCCTTCTGGAGCGTCCCGCAGGACCCGACCGCCGAAGGCGGCTCGAACCCGGCCGCGGCCGGCGCGGCCAACCAGCCCGGCTACTACGTCCTCGCCGACACCCCGGGCCAGGCCAGGCCGACGTTCCAGCTGACCAGCTCACTGACCGGCCTCCAGCGCCAATACCTCGCGTCCTGGATGTCGGTGTCCTCCGACCCGGCCGACTACGGCAAGATCCGCGTGCTCCAGCTACCCAGCGCGGCCACCGGAGCCACCCAGGTCGACGGCCCCGTCCAAGTCCAGAACAAGTTCCAGAGCGACTCCCGCGTCGCCCAGGACCGCACCCTCTTCAACAACCCCAACGTCACC
>Ga0207678_10003281_pt1 | contig 14595 bp, 10 predicted proteins | sample KBSC63metaG_FD_184319 | JGI IMG/M metagenome (GOLD analysis project Ga0207678, IMG submission 184319) | Corn rhizosphere microbial communities from Kellogg Biological Station, Michigan, USA - KBS C6-3 metaG (SPAdes) (version 2) | ecosystem: Host-associated > Plants > Roots > Rhizosphere > Soil ... | reverse complement strand
CCCGCCCCCGGCGTCGTCCCGCCCTACTGTCGACGCGCCTCAATGTCACCCGTCCGAAAACTGGACTCAGGTCACTCTGGCACCATCAGCCTCACGGTTCGTATGCGCCGGACCGGATGGAACGTCATGAAACCCTGGTTCCACCGCGTTCTGACGAAGTGAATTCCCGGTTCCATGACGTCCGGCAGCAGTCCGATAGTCACCTTCCGCAACACAGGCCTGCCTGAACGCTGTGAAACTCAGGCCTCATCGCACCAGAACGTCGTGAACCCCTGAATTGACGGCGTGCCGCGTCCGCATAGGACAAGAAGAGATTCTGGAACCTTTCGCTACGTGATCGGCCTGGTCGCCCTGGACCTGGCCGGGCTCGCCGCTCCGTCGGGCCGCATGCTCATGCTGCTGTGTGCGCCGGTGGCGGCCGGCCTGGCCCTGGCCGCCTCGCTCCGCGCGGCCACCTCGCTCCGAGCGGCCGACCCGGCCGGGGCGCTGGCCGGCCTGGTCCTGCTGCTGGCCGGCCTGGTGGGAGGTTACCTGGCCGCCGGGGCAGTGCAGCTGCGCGCGCTTACCGGCGCCACTACGGTGCCCGCGGCGCACGCCGCGCTGGCGACGGCGGCAACGCGCACTGGACGCTGACCGCGGCGGCCCTCGCCGGAGCGGTCGCACTGGCGCTGGCCTGCATCGGAAGGCGCCGGACAGGTGCCAGACCCAGTCCGGGCCGGAGCCGGGACCCGGAATAGCGCCCGGGGCGGACCGGGCAAGGCCGCGGGCGGCGCGCCGGTCCCCGGGACGGGTGACACGCTCGATCATGGGTAAGCTGACGGCAGTAGCGAATCGCATCGTCGACCGCGGCGAGTTGTGGGTGTGCCCGGTGAAGGAGCGTCGTTGTCAGAGCACTCTGTCGTCCTGATAAGACCCGACGCGCTGGGCTCGCGAGACAGACAGGTCCTGGGCCAGTTCGTCCCGGAATCGGCCTAACCGTCGTCACTGTTCGTCAACGTACGACCACCGGAGTCGCCGTTTTGTCGGGGCGGCCCCTACCGACAGTTTCAAGACCACAGCCCGCGGAAGGTCCCGTTCCCGATGAGCAACGCGCTGACGTTCCTCGGCCGCGACATGGCGGTCGACCTCGGCACTGCGAACACGCTGGTCTACGTGCGAGGTCGCGGCATCGTGCTGAACGAACCGTCGGTGGTTGCGCTGAATACCAACAACGGCCAGATAGTCGCGGTGGGCGTCGAGGCTAAACGCATGATCGGGCGCACCCCCGGCAACATCGTCGCGGTACGCCCGCTCAAGGACGGCGTGATCGCCGACTTCGACGTGACCGAGCGGATGCTCCGCTACTTCATCCAGAAGGTCCACCGGCGCACGCATCTGGCCAAGCCACGGCTCGTGGTGGCGGTGCCGAGCGGGATCACGGGCGTGGAGCAGAGCGCGGTCAAGGAGGCGGGTCACCAGGCTGGTGCGCGCCGCGTCTACATCATCGAGGAGCCGATGGCGGCCGCGATCGGCGCCGGCCTGCCGATCCACGAGCCGACCGGCAACATGGTCGTCGACATTGGCGGCGGTACGACCGAGGTGGCGGTCATCTCGCTGGGCGGCATCGTCACCTCCCAGTCCATCAGGGTCGGCGGGGACGAGCTCGACCAGGCGATCATCACCTTCGGCAAGAAGGAGTACTCGCTGATGCTGGGCGAGCGCACCGCCGAAGAGATCAAGATGGCGATCGGCTCCGCGTTTCCCGCCGAGGACGAGCCGCACGCCGAGATCAGGGGCCGCGACCTGGTCAGCGGCCTGCCGAAGACCGTGGTGATCTCCGCGGCCGAGGTGCGCAAGGCGATCGAGGAGCCGGTCAACCTGGTCGTCGACGCGGTCAAGAACACCCTGGATAAGTGCCCGCCCGAACTGGCGGGCGACGTCATGGACCGGGGGATCGCGCTGACCGGCGGCGGTGCCCTGCTGCGCGGACTAGAGTCACGAATCCGGGAGGAGACCGGGATGCCCGTGCAGGTGGCGGACAACCCGCTCGACTCCGTGGTGCTGGGCACCGGCAAGTGCGTCGAGGACTTCGAGACCCTGCGTCAGGTACTGGTGCCCGACACCAGGCGCTGAGACCAGCGCCACCCCGTAACAACCCGCCGTCCGGTCACGGCGGGCGGACGAGGAGCGGCTGTGCACGACAACCGGCGTACCCGCCTCGTTCTTGGCGTGCTCCTGATCATCGCGATCACGCTGATCACCCTGGACTTCAAGGACGGCGGCGCCTCACCGGTCCGAGGCCTGGGCGCGAATATCTTCGGCCCGATCGAGCGGGTCACCCACGACGTCACCGACCCGGTGGCCAGCGTCTTCGACTCGATCACCGGCGGTCCGTCGGAGCAGGGCACCATCACCTCCCTGCAGCGCCAGAACGCCGAACTCCGCGCCGAGCTCAGCGCGGCCCAGCTGAACAAGTCCGCCCGGAAGCAACTCGCCCAGCTACTGCAGCTCGACGCCGGCGGCTACCGGATCGTGACTGCCAACGTCATCGCGGCCGGCGGCGGCTTCTCCGACACGGTGACGCTGGACGTGGGCAGCGACGACGGCATCAAGGCCGACGAGACCGTGCTCAACGGCTCGGGTTTCGTCGGCCTGGTCACCCAGGTGAGCGCGAATACCTCGACCGTCCTGCTCGCCAGTGACGCCTCGTCGGTAGTGGGAGTGCAGCTGGCGGGCAGCGGTGAGATCGGCGCGGTGACCGGGACGGGCAAGTCCCTGTCCGGCTCGGCCATGCTGCGGCTGAGCCTGTTCGACGCGAACGCCGTGCTGCACCCCGGCCAGCAGGTCGTCAGCTATGCCTCGGTGGGCAACAAGCCCCAGGTGCCCGGCGTGCCTGTCGGCACGATCGTCTCGGTGAGCAATAACGCGGGCGCGCTCACCCAGACCGCGATCGTACGGCCTGCGGTCAGCTTCACCTCCCTCGGCGTGGTCGGCGTGGTGGTGCAGGTGCCGCGGCACGGCGCCAGGATCTCGATCCTGCCGCGGCCGGCCCCCACGGTCACCGTCACTGCGACGCCGAGCCCACCGGGCACCGTGTCCCCGTCCTCCTCCGCCACTGCACCCGCGACGCCGCCCGCCTCCTCGTCTGCTCCGGGCGGTCACTGAGGTGCGCGCAGTCATCTCCGTCGTCGTGGTCGCGGTCACGGTGGTGCTCCAGCTGACCATCGTGAACCGGATCGCCTTTCCCGGCGGCGCAGGTCCCGACCTGGTGCTGCTGGTGGTGGCGGCGCTGGCGCTGGCCGGCGGGCCGATGGCCGGCGTGCTGACCGGTTTCCTGGCCGGCCTCGCCCTGGACGTCGCGCCGCCGGGCAGTCACTTCACCGGCCAGTACGCGCTGGTGTTCTGCCTGGTCGGGTACTTTTGCGGGCTGCTGGCCGACGACGGCTCGGGCGACGCGGAGCAGGGGCACACGGCACTGTTCGAGATCGTCGTGGTGGCGGTCGGCGCGGTCTGCGGCGAGGCCCTGCTGGCCCTGCTCGGCGTCATGCTCAGCGACCCGCGGGTCACCTGGCCGGCCATCACCAACGTGCTCCCCGCCGCCGTGGCCTACAACGTGCTGCTGTGCCCGTTCGTGCTCTACGCGGTCGCGGCTGCGCTGCGCCTTGGCGGCGCGCGCGGCGAGAGCCGGCGGGCCGGATGGTCGCCCAGCCAGGCCAGGACGCCGGCCTCGGGCGCGAGCCAGGGCGCGATCAGGCAGCTGGCCGGCGGGAACACGCCGCGGCTGCGGCTGTCCGAGCGGGACAAAGGGCCGGGCTCGATCGGCGGGCTGCGCGGCCCGGGTGCCATGCGGCCGACCGCCCGGCGCGAGCCCCAGCTCAAGCTGGGGCGGCCCGGACATCGGTCCCCGGCCAGCCTGGGCGCGGCGTTCGCCCCGGCCGGGCTCGGTGCGGGCACGGCTAGGGTCAGGTTCGGCGGCCGCCGCCGCCAGGGCGTGCTCGGCGGCTCGCTGCTCGGCGGCTCGCGATCCGCGGGCCGCAGCGGTTCGGCGCGGCTCGGCTCCACCGGGCTCGGCTCCAGCAGGCTCGGCTCCTCCAGGTTCGGCGGTTCGAATATGGGCCGGTCTCTGCTCGGCGGATCGGTGTTCAGCCGCAAGTCCTCCTCCCCGCTGAGCCGGCCGGCTGTTTTCGGCCGGTCCCCATCCCTCGGCCTGGCCTCACCGTTCCGGCACCGGGGCAACCTGGCGGGCGGCGGCCTGACCGGGCATGCCCCCCGGTTTTCCAGGGGCAGCCCGCTGACCAGGCTCACCAGTGCCCTGCGCCGGTCGGGCGGGCCGAAGTCACCGGGCCGGGGCTGGCTGCGCGGCGTCTCCTCGCGCGGCGCTTTCTCACGCCGCAACTCAGTACGAAGCGGCTCACTAGGAAGCGGCTCGCTAGGCGGCGCATCTATGGGCCGCCGCGCCTTCGGCAGCCGCCGGATCGGCCGCAACCCAGCCGGCCGCAGCCTGGCGGGCGGCAACTTGGGTGGCCGTAGCCTAACCGGCCGCGGGCTAACCGGCCGCGGGCTGGGCGGCCGCGGGCTCGGCCACGCGGGCTCAGCCCGGCTGCGCATGCCGCGGCCGAAGTACAGGCGGAGATGGCGCTCGGGAGGATACCGATGAACCTGGCGTCGCGGCGTCGGCTGCTCGTGCTCTACGCGGTCGCGGCCGCCATGCTGATCTCGCTCGGCGGCAGGCTCTGGTACCTGCAGGTGATGAACACCACCGCCTTCACCAAGCTAGCCGCGGCGAACCAGACCAGGAACGTGATCGTGCCCGCGGTCCGCGGCCAGATCCTGGACGACGTGGGCAACCGCCTGGTCACCAACAAGACCGCCCTGGTCGTCTCGGTGGACATGATGAACCTGTCCCAGCAGCCCGGCGGCGCCACGCCGGTGCTGCACCGGCTGGCGCCCCTGCTCGGCATGTCCTACCAGTTGCTGTCGGACAAGACCCGGCTGTGCACCAAGGGCGTCCCGCAACCGTGCTGGGCGGGCTCGCCCTATCAGCCCATCCCGGTGGCGCAGAACGTCTCGCCCCGGATCGCGCTGCAGGTGATGGAGCAGCATAAGACGTTCCCCGGGGTGACCGCGCAGGTCCAGCCGGTGGTCCAGTACCCGATGCCGGGCGGGGCCAACCCGGCTCAGGTGCTCGGCTACCTGCAGCCCATCACCCCGGAGCAGGTCAAGAGCCGGCACCTGCCGGTGACCGGGTTCTCCGGCGTGGACCTGGTCGGCCAGGCCGGCCTGGAAGCCGAGTACGACAGCCAGTTGCGCGGCAAGGCCGGGACCCAGGTGGTATCGGTCAACGCCGCCGGTGACGTCACCGGCACCGTCAGCCAGACCGCGCCCGCCAACGGCGACGACCTCGTGACCAGCCTGAACGCTCAGGTCCAGACGGTGGCGCAGAATGCGCTCGACGGCGCCATCGCGCGGTCGCGGGCGTCAGGGAACGCCGCGAACCAGGGCGCGGCGGTGGTCATGACGACCACAGGCCGGGTGGTCGCCATGGCCAGCTACCCGGACTACGACCCCAGCGTGTGGACCGGTGGCATCTCCCAGCGGCAGTTCAACGCGCTGTTCGGCAAGTCCGGAGGGCAGCCGATCATCAACTGGACCACCCAGGGCCAGTACGCGCCCGGCTCCACCTTCAAGGTCACCTCGACCGCCGCCGCGGTAGCCGACGGGTACTCGCTGTACGGCCTGTACGGCTGCCCCGGCTCGGTCACCATAGCCGGGCACACCTTCGGCAACGACGGCGAGCCGAGCCTGGGCGACATGACCTTCAACGAGGCGCTCATCCAGTCATGCGACACCGTGTACTACAACCTGGGATACGACATGTACCTCAGGGACAATCCGAAGGCCAACAGCAAGGCGTCGCCGAACGCCCCCATACAGAAGATGCAGAAGATGGAGCTGGACTGGGGCTTCGGCAAGACCACCGGCGTCGACCTGCCCGAGGAGTCCACCGGCACCATCCCGACCCGGCAGTGGCTGTACAACCTGTGGAAGGACAACGCCCACACCGGCCAGAACTGGTGCAAGAACGGCAAGCAGTACGGCAGCTACGTGCAGCAGATCGAATGGCAGGACTGCCAGAGCGGGTGGCAGTGGGAGCCCGGCCAGGCGGCCATCGCCGCGATCGGCCAGGGCTACATCACCTCCACGCCGCTTCAGCTGGCCAACGCCTACGCCGCCCTGGCCAACGGGGGCACGCTGTACAGCCCGCGGATCGGCAAGGCACTGGTGTCACCGACCACCGGCAAGGTCGTCCAGAAGATCAACCCGCCGGTGATCAGGCACCTGCCGGTCTCCGGCCGGACGCTGGCGTACATCCGCCACGCGCTGGCCGGGGTGGTGACCCAGGGCACCGCGGCGGGCGCCTTCGGCGGCTTCCCGCTGGACAAGGTGTGCGTGGCGGGCAAGACCGGAACCGCCCAGCTCTTCGGCAAGAACGCGACCTCGGTGTTCGCCTCGTTCGCGCCCTGCGACCACCCCAAGTACGTCGTGCTGGTCATGGTCCCGGACTCGGGCTACGGCGCCGACGTAGCCGCGCCCGCGGTGCGGCAGATCTGGGATGGCATCTACGGGCTCGAGGGTAAGAAGGCCGCGGTGGCCGGTGGCCTGGTGCCGTCCGCGCTGCCACAGATCACCACGACCGGGACGATCAAGCCGCCGTCCGGTTACGCCCAGTCGGGCGGGGGGAAGTAATGCTGGGCCGTCCGACAAGCTACAGCCCGCGCGGTCTGACCACGCCGCGCCCGGGCACGTTCGCCGCCCGACGGCCGCGCTCCCTGCTGGCCCGCGCCTTTGCCAGGAACTCCCCGCTGCGGCACATGGACTGGATCCTGGTCGTGGTGGTGCTGGGGCTGACCGCGATCGGCACCCTGCTGGTCTGGTCGGCCACCGAGCCCGGCCTGGACGCGGCGGGCCAGGACCCGCGGACGTACCTGAAGAAGCAGCTGCTCAACGTCGCGATCGGGTTGGTCCTCATGATCGGGGTCAGCCTGATCGACACCAGGCAGCTGCGGACCTGGGCGCCGTTCTTCTACGGCGGCACCGTGCTCGCCCTGCTGGCCGTGCTGACCCCGCTCGGCTCGGTGGTCAACGGCGCGCAGGCCTGGTTCTCCCTGCCGGGCGGCTTCCAGGTCGAGCCGAACGAGTTCGGCAAGATCGCGCTGATCCTGATCACCGCGATGATCTTCAGCCAGAGCCATCCCACCGCCTCGGGCGGCCCCCGCGTCCGGTCGCTATTCATCGCGCTGGCCTGCGCCGCGCCGCTGATCGGCCTGGTGGTAGTCGAGCCGGCCCTGGGCGTCGCCCTGGTGCTCGTGGTGGTGACCGTCACCATGATCGTCCTGTCTGGCCTGCGACTGCGCGTGATCGCCGCCCTCACCGGCGTGGTGGCGGTGATCATCGCCGCGGCGGGCGGCCTGAACCTGCTAAAGGATTACCAGCTCACCCGGTTCACCTCGTTCCTGCACCCGTCCCAGGACCTGGCCGGCGCCGGTTACAACGCGGCCCAGGCCAAGATCGCGGTCGGCTCCGGCGGGATGTTCGGCCAGGGCCTGTTCCACGGCCAGCTGGTGGCGGGCAACTTCGTCCCGTCCCAGCAGACCGACTTCATCTTCACCGTGGCCGGCGAGGAACTCGGCTTCGTCGGCACGATCGTGATCGTGTTCCTGCTGGGCGTGGTGATCCTGCGCGCGCTGCGCATCGCCACCCGGGCGGACGACCTGTTCGGCCTGCTCGTCGCGTCCGGGGTCGCGATGTGGTTCGCGTTCCAGTCGTTCGTGAACATCGGCATGACGATCGGCATCATGCCGATCACCGGGCTCCCGCTTCCGTTCGTCTCCTACGGCGGCTCCGCCATTTTCGCCGACATGATCGCGATCGGCCTGCTCCAGTCGGTGCATCGCCGCCGCACCGTGTTCGAGTAACCCGGCGCCCCGCCCGGCGCCGGTCGCCCTACTTCGGCCTGATCGAGATCGTGGTCACGTTCTTGTGGCCCAGCCCGGCGATGCTGACGGAGGAGTCGGTGAACTTGGACAGCGCGTCGATGGTGCCCTTGACGCCGTGGCCGGTGAACTGGATAAACGCCACGGTGCCGCCGGACTGGCTGATCACCGAGTTGACGGTGATCGTATAACCGGCCCGCGGCAGCGCCTGGGCGTAGAAGCTCGACACCTTGGCCGGGGTCACCCGGTCGAAGAAGACAATGGCCCCCGGGTCGCTGGAGACGTTCTCGACCACTTTCGCCCTGGCCGGAATCGGGAAGCTGCCGGACTCACCGCTCACCTTGATCGTGCGGCCGGCGAGGGCCGGACCCGCTTGGCTCACCGAGGCCAAGGCCGAGGCCGAGGCCGAAGACGAGTTACGAGCCGCGGGGCTCGTCGCGGCCGTGCTGGCCGTCGTGGTCCCGGCGGCGCACGCCGTCAGCGACAGGCTGGCCGCGCACGCGGCCAGGGCCACCGCGGCAGAGCGGTACGTATTCATGGGCTTCCTTAGCAGGCGCCTGAGTGAGGGGGAGGACGTGCAGGCGCTAAACCTAGAGGGGTGTCATTCCGGGCGTGTCGCGATTGTGTCGCAGGTCGGCGACATCGGGCGATCTTGACACGGCCGGGCTCGGTCCGACGCGACCGCGGTCAACCCGGCCCGTTCGGCTACTCTGTTTTGATGCCCGCCGAATCGGTGTACCCCGACCTTGAGCCGCTGCTGCCGCGCGTGCGCAAGCCGATCCAGTACGTCGGCGGCGAGGTTGGCTCGGTGGTCAAGGACTGGGACGGCGCCGACGTCCGGTGGGCCCTGTGCTATCCGGACGCCTACGAGGTCGGCCTGCCCAACCAGGGCGTCCAGATCCTCTACGAGGTGCTGAACGAGCGCGACGGGGTGCTCGCCGAGCGCACCTACACGGTCTGGCCCGACCTCGAGGCGCTGATGCGCGAGCACGGCGTGCCGCAGTTCACGGTGGACAGCCACCGGCCCGTCGGCGCCTTCGACGTGCTCGGGCTGAGCTTCGCTACCGAGATGGCGTACACCAACCTGCTGACCGTGCTCGACCTGGCGGGCATCCCTCTTTCTTCTTCCGAACGGGCCGGGTCTCACCCCCTCGTGATAGCGGGGGGCCACGCGGCGTTCAACCCCGAGCCGGTGGCGGACTTCCTGGACGCGGTGGTGCTCGGCGACGGCGAGCAGGCCGTGCTGGCCATTACCGACGTGATCCGTGACTGGAAGCGGGCCGGGCGCCCCGGCGGCCGGGACGGTCTGCTGCTGCGGCTATCTGGAATCGTCTACGTTCCCCGCTTCTACGACGTAACCTATCACGCCGACGGCAGGATTTCAAACATAACTCCGAATCGCCCCGGCGTATCGCCCACAGTTTCGAAGCACACCGTGATGGACCTGGACGCGTGGCCGTACCCGCGCAAGCCCATCGTGCCGGTCGCGGAGACCGTGCACGAGCGGTACAGCGTGGAGATCTTCCGCGGCTGCACCCGCGGCTGCCGGTTCTGCCAGGCCGGGATGATCACCCGTCCGGTGCGCGAGCGGTCCATCGGCACGATCGGCTCGATGGTCGCCGAGGGCGTGGCGGCCAGCGGGTTCAGCGAGGTCGGGCTGCTCTCGCTGTCCAGCGCCGACCACAGCGAGATCAACGAGATCGCCGTCGACCTGGCCGACTGCTACGAGGGGACCAACGTCGGGCTGTCGCTGCCATCCACCCGGGTGGACGCCTTCAACATCACGCTGGCCAACGAGCTGAGCCGTAACGGGCGCCGGTCCGGGCTGACGTTCGCTCCCGAGGGCGGTTCGGAGCGGATGCGCAAGGTGATCAACAAGATGGTCACCGAAGAGGACCTGATCAGGACCGTCACCACCGCCTACGCCAGCGGCTGGCGGCAGGTGAAGCTGTACTTCATGTGCGGCCTGCCGACCGAGACCGACGCCGACGTGATGGCGATCGCGCAGCTGGCGCGCAAGGTCATCGCGGCCGGGCGGGAGGCAACCGGGCGGCGCGATATCAGGTGCACGGTGTCGATCGGCGGGTTCGTGCCCAAGCCGCACACGCCGTTCCAGTGGGCGGCGCAGTGCCCGGCGGAGGTCGTGGACGCACGGCTGCGCGCGCTCGGCGGCGCGCTGCGCGCGGACCGCGGCTACGGCAAGTCGATCGGGTACCGCTACCACGACGGGCAGCCCGGCCTGATCGAGGGGCTGCTGTCCCGCGGCGACCGCCGGGTGGGCGCCGTGATCCTGGCGGCATGGCGCGATGGCGCGCGGTTCGACGGCTGGAGCGAGTACTTCTCGTTCGAGCGCTGGCAGCGATGCGCGGACGAGGCGCTGGCCGGGGAGCCGGTGGATCTTGCATGGTATACTACGCGCGAACGTGATTACAGCGAGGTGCTCCCGTGGGATCACCTGGACGCGGGCCTTGACCGCGACTGGCTGTGGCAGGACTGGCAGGATTCCATCGCGCCCGAGGGCGCGGGCGAGGTGGAAGATTGTCGCTGGACGCCGTGTTATGAATGCGGGGTCTGTCCGGCCATGGGCACCGAGATCCAGGTTGGCCCCACCGGAGAGCGTCTCGACGGGAGGCGGCTGCTTCCCGTGGTCGGCGGGAGGTAGCGTGCCAGTGTCGGCCAGCACAGTGTCGGCCAGCGCAACGTCGGCCAACACGGGCCCGGCACCCACCAGGCCTGCGGTGCAGTATCTGGTGGTCCGGTATGCTAAGCGCGGGAAGATGCGTTTTGCCAGCCACAGGGACGTGGCGCGCGCCTTCGAGCGGGGAGTGCGCACGGCAGGGCTGCCGATCGCCTATTCTGCCGGGTTCACGCCGCACCCGAAGATTTCGTACCCGGGTGGTGCGCCGACCTGCGTGGCGAGCGAGGCCGAGTACCTGAGCCTTGCGCTGACTGCCCGGCAGGCGGAGGCGCAGGTGTGCCAGCGGCTGAACGCGGCACTGCCTGATGGGATTGATGTGATCGACGTGACCGAACTGGAGGGGGCTTCCGGGGGAGCGTCCCCCGGGGCCGGAACGACCTTCGGTCATCTGGAAGCCTCGGAGTGGGAAGTAGTTTTGCCCGGTGTGGAACCGGCGGCGGCGGGGCTAGCCGTCGCGGCCTTCCTGGCCCGGGACGAGGCGCCGGTGGAGCGCCTCACGGACAAGGGCGTCCGACGGCTTGACGCCCGCGCGGCCGTGCTCGAGATGTATGTCAGCGAGCACGCCGCCGCAATAGGTAATGAGGATTGTGCCATTCTTCGAATGGTTGTTCTACATACGGCACCTGCCGTGCGGCCCGAGGATGTAGTGACCGCGCTGTGCGGACAGGACGGCATCGCGCCGTCGTCGCCGTCCATGACCACCCGCCTGGCCCAGGGCCCGCGAGCCCTGCTGGCCGGTAAGGGCACGTCATGAGCGCGACACGGACGTACCGGGGCGCCGTACCCCTGAATTCAGAGACAGAGATAACGGCCCGGTGCTGCCGAGCCCGCGTGGTGACCGCGCGCGCTCAGGACCGCTCACGCGGTCCCGCCAGGGCCTACGTTGACAAGGAGCTCCCGTGCGGTGCGCGGTACCGCGCGCCCGGGAGCCTGACTGGAGATTGCCCGGATGCTCGACAGCGAGCTGCACGACAGAGAATCACATGACAACACGACAGGCGGCCCTGGTGCCGGCGACGTAAACCCGGCCCCGGCGGTGCCCGCGGCGGTGTTCCAGCCGCCACAGGTGGTGTTCCAGCCGCCCGCGGCGCGTCCCGAGTCCGCGGCGAAGTCCGAGTCCGCGCCTCCGGCCCGGCCGGATACCGCGGGTCGGCCGGAAACCGCAGGCCATGCGGGATCCGCGGACCGGGCGGGACCCGCGGGCCCGGCCGGCAACGGCGATGGCGCCGGCGACGATGACGACGGCACCGGCACGGGACGGCGCCGCAGGCGGCGTTCGAGCCGCACCCGCGGCCGGACCGCCGACCAGGACACCGCGGCCGAGGGCACCGACGCAGCGCCGGAGTCGCAGGACAGCGAGCCAGGCCAGGACGCCTCCGCCGGCACAGCCGGCTCAGGCAGCCCCGCCGGCGCAGCCGGCTCAGGCAGCAGCGCCGACGGCGGCCACGGCGAGAGCCGGCGGTCGTCCTCCCGTAGCCGCAGCCGCAGGACCGCCAAGGGCGGCGCCAGCGGGGACGGGACGGACGCCCAGACGGACACATCGGCGGCCGAGGCTCCGGCCGATGACAGCGGCGACGGCGACGCCGGGTCGGCCGACGGCGACGGCGACGTCGGGGGCAGCGGCCGGCGCCGGCGGCGCAAGCGCCGCCGGGGTTCGGCCGGGGACGGTCCCGACGCTCCCGGCTCGGACGACCCGCCGGACACCGTCGTGCACGTGCGTGAGCCGAACGGGAGCGACGACGTCCGCTCGGTCAAGGGTTCCACCAGGCTCGAGGCCAAGAAGCAGCGCCGCCGCGAGGGCCGGGAGACCGGCCGCCGCCGGCCGCCGATCATCACCGAGTCCGAGTTCCTCGCCCGCCGCGAGTCGGTCGAGCGGTCCATGGTGGTCCGCCAGCGCAACGACCGCACCCAGATCGCGGTGCTCGAGGACGGCGTGCTGGTCGAGCACTACGTGAACCGGTCCAGCCACCAGTCCTACGTCGGCAACGTCTACCTGGGCAAGGTCCAGAACGTGCTGCCGTCGATGGAGGCCGCCTTCGTGGACGTCGGCAAGGGCCGCAACGCGGTGCTCTACGCCGGCGAGGTGAACTTCGACGTCAGCGGCCTCGAGGGCCAGCCCAAGCGCATCGAGTCGGCGCTCAAAGCGGGCCAGTCGGTGATCGTGCAGGTCACCAAGGACCCGGTCGGTCACAAGGGGGCCCGGCTGACCAGCCAGATCAGCCTCCCAGGGCGCTACCTGGTCTACGTGCCCGGCGCGTCGATGACCGGCATCAGCCGCAAGCTGCCCGACACCGAACGCAACCGCCTCAAGCAGATCCTCAAGAAGGTGATGCCGGAGAACGCGGGCGTCATCGTGCGCACCGCGGCCGAGGGGGCCGCCGAGGAGGAGCTGTCCCGGGACGTTTCCCGGCTCGCCGCCCAGTGGGAGGCGATCGAGAAGAAGTCCAAGACGGCCAGCGCCCCCGCGATGCTCTACGGCGAGCCCGACCTGACCATCCGCGTGATCAGGGACGTGTTCAACGAGGACTTCAGCAAGCTGGTGGTGTCCGGCGAGGATGCCTGGGACGTAGTCGACGAGTACGTCAGGTACGTCGCCCCGCATCTGGCCGACCGGGTCACCCGCTGGCAGGGCGACCGCGACGCGTTCGCCGAGTACCGCATCGACGAGCAGCTGGCCAAGGCGCTCGAGCGCAAGGTCTGGCTGCCCAGCGGCGGTTCGCTGGTCATCGACAAGACCGAGGCCATGACCGTGGTCGACGTCAACACGGGCAAGTTCACCGGCCAGGGCGGGAACCTGGAAGAGACCGTCACCAGGAACAACCTCGAGGCCGCCGAGGAGATCGTCCGCCAGCTCCGGCTGCGCGACGTGGGCGGCATCGTCGTCATCGACTTCATCGACATGGTGCTGGAGAGCAACAGGGAACTAGTCCTCCGGCGGCTGCTGGAGTGCCTGTCCCGGGACCGGACCAAGCACCAGGTCGCCGAGGTGACCTCGCTCGGCCTGGTCCAGATGACCAGGAAACGCGTCGGCGCCGGCCTGCTCGAGGCCTTCTCCACGCCGTGCGAGTGCTGCAACGGCCGCGGCGTCATCCTCACCTTCGATCCCGACTCCGACGGCCACGCCACGCAGCACACGCACTCCCGCGGCCACGGCAACGGCGGTCACGGGAATGGCGGGCACGGGAATGGCGGTCACGGCAACGGCGGCCGCGGACCCAGCCCGGCCATGGTCGCCGCCCGCGCCCGTTCCGCCGAGTCCTCCGCGCCCGCGGAGCCCTCGGCCAGCGCCCCCGCCGACACGTCCCCCGCGGACGCCGCTGGCGCCCCGGCCCCGGCCCTGGTCCCGGCCTCGGCGGACAGCGCCGACCCGAACGCCACCCAGGTGGCCAACGGCCAGGTCCCGGACACCGAGCGCGAGCCCGCGCGCTCCAGCGGTCGCCGTCGGCGCCGCAAGCCCTCCGCCGCTACCGCTCCGGCCACCCCAGCCGACACCTCGTCCACCCCAGCCGACACCCCGTCCACCCCAGCCGATGTCCCGGCCAGCCAGGCCGACACCACGCAAGCCCCAACCACCCCGGACGCCTCGGCCACTACCTCCGCCGCCCCAGCCAGCCCGGGTACCCCGGCCGCTTCGAATTCCTCCCCGGTTCCGGTGACCTCGGGTGCACCGGAGCCACCGAGGCCAGAAGCATCCGCCGAGATGCCCCCGGCTCAGGGCGGCGCTCAGGGCGGTGCCGAATAGCATCCGCACCACCGAGCTCACGCGTTACGCAACGATGCCTTTGTCGCGAGAGCCCGGAAAATAGCGTGGTGGATCGGGGCTTCGTGGTTGATTGGGTGCACTCTGGCTTGCCGTTTAACCTGTGCGTTCCGTGGTTTGACGTGGCACGGCCACCGCGTGATGATCTTCGGGTTCCTACCACA
>Ga0207678_10003280_pt1 | contig 14598 bp, 12 predicted proteins | sample KBSC63metaG_FD_184319 | JGI IMG/M metagenome (GOLD analysis project Ga0207678, IMG submission 184319) | Corn rhizosphere microbial communities from Kellogg Biological Station, Michigan, USA - KBS C6-3 metaG (SPAdes) (version 2) | ecosystem: Host-associated > Plants > Roots > Rhizosphere > Soil ... | reverse complement strand
GCCTTCGCGGCGACGCGTGCCTGGTCGCCTTGCAGCAGCGTCGCGCGCGCCTGGATGACCGGGCCGGTGGGCTTGCCGAGCAAAGTCGAGGGCGCGAGCTGCACCTGAGGGTTGCGCCGCAGGCGCTTGGTCTTCCACGCCTTGTCGTAGGAGCGGAAGAAGGCCCGCTCGCCGTCGAAGGCGATACTCACCGGCGTCTCCACCGCTGTCCCGTCCCGCTTGTAGGTAGTCAGCAGAACCGTCTTCGCGTTCCTAACCGCTGCGAATCCAGTGCTCATCGTCCTTCCTTCCTCCTCGCCAACTACCTCTTGAGACTGGACACCCGGCTGTCTTGTGACAGCCGTCAAGATCTTCACGGGGCCCTATTGGTCCGGACGGAGCAGGCGTATGGTGCGGATGACTAGGCGTGGCACACATATGGAGGAGACCGTGACCGAGCGGACCAAGTTCATTCTTGATGAGTCGCAGATTCCGGCCCAGTGGTACAACATGATCCCCGACCTGCCCGCACCGCCCCCACCGCCGTTGCACCCGGGCACACACCAGCCGGTCGGGCCGGACGACCTCGCACCGCTGTTCCCGATGGAGTTGATCCGCCAGGAGGTCACTGCCGACCCCTATGTCGACATCCCCGGTGCGGTCATCGACGTCTACAAGCTGTGGCGGCCGACGCCGCTGATCCGGGCTCGCCGCCTGGAGAAGCTGCTCAACACGCCCGCCCGGATCTACTACAAGTACGAGGGCGTCTCCCCTGCCGGGTCGCACAAGCCGAACACCGCCGTCCCGCAGGCCTACTACAACTCGATCGAGGGCACCAAGCGGCTCACGACCGAGACGGGGGCGGGGCAGTGGGGCAGTTCGCTGGCGTTCGCCACCGCGCAGTACGGGCTTGACTGCGAGGTCTGGATGGTCCGTGCGTCCTACGACCAGAAGCCGTACCGCCGCACGATGATGCAGACCTGGGGCGCGACCGTGCACCCGTCGCCGTCGCGGGCCACCCAGGCCGGACTGTCCGTGCTGGCCGACGACCCGGACTCGCCCGGGTCGCTCGGCATCGCGATCTCGGAGGCGGTCGAGGCCGCCGCCGGCTCCGCTGAGACGCGGTACGCGCTCGGGTCGGTGCTCAACCATGTGCTGATGCACCAGACCGTGATCGGGCAGGAGGCCGTGGCGCAGTTCGAGATGGCCGGCGAGTCGGGTCCCGACCTGATCGTGGGGTGCACGGGAGGCGGGTCGAACTTCGCCGGCCTGTTCTTCCCGTTCCTGAAGGAGAAACTGGCCGGGCGGATGAACCCGGTGATCCGGGCCGTCGAGCCGTCCGCGTGCCCGTCGTTCACCCGCGGGATCTACGCTTACGACTTCGGCGACACCGCCGGGTTCACGCCGCTGATGAAGATGCACACGCTCGGGCACGGGTTCATCCCCGACCCCGTGCACGCTGGCGGGCTGCGCTACCACGGCATGTCGCCGCTGCTGTCCCACATGTACGAGCTAGGCCTCTTCGAGGCAATCGCCAAGCCGCAGCGGGAGTGCTTCGCGGCGGCGCTCACGTTCGCGCAGGCGGAGGGGATCATCCCGGCGCCTGAGCCGTCGCATGCGATCGCCGCCGTCGTCGAGGAGGCCAAGAAGTGCGCGGAGAGCGGCGAGGAGAAGGTCATCCTGACCGCCCTGTGCGGGCACGGGCACTTCGACATGGTCGCGTATGAGCGCTACCTGGCGGGGGACATGGTCGACTTCGAGCTGCCGCAGGACAGGATCGACACAGCCCTGAAGAACCTGCCGAAGCTCTGAGCGGCTGAGTACGGCAAAGGGGTGTGCCTCCCGGCCAGAGTCGCGCGGCGCACCTTCCGCACCGGCCCACCAAGCTAGGCCCGAGGTTTGCGGCAATGCGCTTGGCGAGGTGGGTCGGCGGTGCGGGTGGGCTGTGCGTCCGTGACTGCCCGGCGTCTTAGGGCCACTTGACGTCGTCCGGCCGTCTGATTTGGGCGGATATGCGGAACGCTAAGTGGCCCTAAGACGCCGAGGCGGGTTCGGCCTCGGGTTGTCCCGCCGCAACGGTCAGTCGTACTTGACCGTGGAGTACGCGCTCAGCTTCCACAGGGCGTGTTCGCTCCTGATCGAGCGGATCGTGCCCGAGCGGGAGCGCATGACCAGGGAGTGCGTGGTCGCGCCGCCTGGCTTGTAGCGGACGCCGGCCATCAGCTCGCCGTCGGTGATGCCGGTGGCGGCGAAGAAGCAGTCATCCGACGAGACCAGGTCATCGGTCGTGAGGACCCGGTTGAGGTCGTGGCCGGCGTCGAGGGCCTTGCGCCGCTCCGCGTCGTCCCTGGGAGCGAGCTTGCCGAAGATGACACCGCCCATGCACTTCAGGGCGCAGGCCGCGACGATCCCCTCTGGGGTGCCCCCGATGCCGAGCAGCAAGTCGATGCCGGTTTCCGCGCGGGCCGCCATGATCGCGCCGGCCACGTCGCCATCGGTGATCAGGTGGATCCGGGCCCCGGCCGCGCGGACTGCTTCGATCAGCCCCGCGTGCCGTGGCCGGTCGAGGATGACCACGGTGACGTCGTGCGGCGTGATGCCCTTCGCCTTCGCGACCGCCTCGATGTTCGCTGCGGGCGGCGCGTCGATGTTCACCACCGTGGCGGCCTCCGGGCCGGTGGCCAGCTTCTTCATGTAGAAAACGGCGGACGGGTCATACATCGAGCCCTGCTCGGCGACCGCCAGGACTGACACCGCGTTCGGCATGCCGTTGGCGCACAGCCGGGTCCCGTCGATCGGGTCCACGGCGACGTCGACGGCCGGCCCGGTGCCGTCGCCGACCTCCTCGCCGTTGAACAGCATTGGGGCGCGGTCTTTCTCGCCTTCGCCGATTACCACGACGCCGCGCATGGAAACGGAGTTGATGAGCGTGCGCATCGCGTTCACCGCCGCGCCGTCCGCCCCGTTCTTGTCGCCGCGGCCCACCCAGCGGGCGGCCGCCATCGCCGCTGCCTCGGTCACCCGGGCGAGCTCAAGCGCCAAGTTCCTGTTGGGCGCGTGCTCAGCAGGCTCAGGGCTTCCGGGAATGCTGGTTACGTTTTCATCGGTCATGCTTTTGAACCTTCCCAGGCCTGGTCGAGGGCGCGCGTGAAAAGCTCCGTCGGCTGCGCGCCGGAGGCGCCGAGCGCCATATCGAACACGAAGAACGGGACGCCGTTGATGCCGATCTGCCGGGCTTGCAGTTCGTCCTGCCGCACATCGTCGGTGTAGTCGCCGGAGTCGAAGACCTTGCCGACTTCGGCGGCGTCGAGCCCGGCGTCGGCGGCGACCTCGGTGAGCACGGCGCGGTCGAAGACGTCGCGCGCCTGCGCGAAGTAGGCCTCGTTGACCGCGCTGAGCAACTCCTGCTGGACGCCCCTGTCCCGGCCAAGCTGGAGCACGCGGTGAATGTCGAAGGTGTTGCCTACCGGGCGGCCCGAGTCGAAGCCGAGCCCCTCGGCGCGGGCCAGGCTGCCGACGTGGTCGTCCATCGCGAGCGCCTCTGCCCGGGACTTGCCGAACTTCTTGCTGAGCATGGACAGGTTGGACTCGCTCACGCCGCGGGGCGAACTCGGGTCGAGTTCGAACGAGTGGTAGACGACCTCGACCTCGTCCCGGTGGGCGAAGGTGCTCAGCGCCTTCTCGAACCGGGCCTTGCCGACGTAGCACCACGGGCAGATCACATCACTCCAGATGTCCACGCGCATGTGTACAAGCCTAGGGTGCGCTGTCGGCGGGCGGTATCCGGAGCGGGTGTGACCTTAAAACGGCGCCTCGGGAGCCTTTGCCGGCTCCTCCTCTGCCCCACGGGTAGCCATGACGGCGGTCAGCCTTGCACGGGCACCGTCTAGCCACTCGCCGCAGATCGCGGCCAGCTTCTCGCCGCGCTCCCACAGGTCGAGCGACTGCTCAAGGGTGAGCCCGCCCGCCTCAAGCCGCCGGACTACCCCGGTGAGTTCCTCGCGCGCCTGCTCATACGAGAGCGCTTCACGGTCGGTCACGATAAGAATCCTATCCGTGTTCCTGTGGAGATGATGGCGGAGCATCGTCCTGGGAGTCGTTCGTCCGCGCGGGCGGGCCTGATAATGTCGCGGTTTTGCGATCAGGCCCGGCCGCGCGGACACCGGGGGGTTACGGGGGGTCGTCCCCCCGGGAGATAACTGCGGTTACGGTCAGTTGGTCCTCCGCGAACCGCACCGTGAGGCGCGCGCCAGCGGAGACGTCCGCAGCCGCGCGGACGACGGCCCCGTCAGGGTCCTGGACGATGGCGTAGCCGCGGCGGAGCGTCGCCGAGGGGGACAGGGCGAGCAGCCGCGCCTTCGTGTGCGTGATGTCGTCGGCGGCCCGCGTCAGACTCGCGTCGAGGCTCTGCCGGGCCCGCCGGGTGAGCGCGTCGACCTGCTCGGCCTGACGCTCGATCTCGCGGACCGGGTCGGCGAGCGCGGGCCGGGACCGCACGCCGTCAAGCCAGGCCCGCTCGCGCTCAACCCAGCCGCGCACCGACCGGCGCGCCCGGTCGCGCAGCTGGGTAACAAGCGCGAGCTGCTCGGTGACGTCGGGCACGACCCGCTTGGCGGCGTCGGTCGGCGTGGACGCCCGCAGGTCCGCGACGTAGTCGAGCAGCGGAGTGTCCTGCTCGTGCCCGATAGCGGACACGACGGGGGCCCGGCAGGCGGCGACAGCGCGCAACAGCGCCTCGTCGGAGAACGGGAGCAGGTCCTCAAGCGAGCCGCCGCCCCGGGCGATCACGATGACCTCGACCTCGGGATCGGCATCGAGCTTGCGCAGCGCCTCGATGACCTCACCCGCCGCATAGGGGCCCTGCACGGCGGACTGCTCGATCCGGAAACGGACGGCCGGCCACCGGCGCTGCGCGTTCTGTACCACGTCGCGCTCGGCCGCGGACTCACGTCCGCACACCAGGCCGATGACTGCAGGGAGGAAGGGCAGCGCACGCTTACGTTCTGGGGAAAACAAGCCTTCGGCCGCCAACTGCTTGCGGAGCCCCTCCAGACGGGCGAGCAGCTCGCCGATCCCGACGGCGCGGATCTCGATCGCGGTCAGCGCGAACGAGCCACGGGTGGCGTTGAAGTCCGGCTTGACGAACATGACGACCCGGGCGCCCTCTTGCGGGCTGACGGCGTCGAAGACCGCGCGCGTGCAGATCACCTGCGCGGACACGGCCGCGAGCGGGTCTCTGAGGGTGAGGAAGACGGTGTTGCCGCGCCTCTTGCACTCCGCGATCTGCCCCTCAACCCAGATCCGCCCGAGCCTGCCGACCCACTGGCCGACAGCCTGCAGGACGGTCCGGACCGGAACAGGGGCTTCCGCGGACGTCTCAAGTGCCATGCGTCCTATGCCACCACACCGGGCCGACAATCGGGCGGCCCCCCGGCAGTCAACGACGGGCCTTGTGGCGCTCCAGGCCAGAACAGGGTTGTGCGTGTGGCACTCAAGGCCACTAGAAGTGTCCTTGAGTGCCTCAGGACCAGTTTCATTCAGGCCTTGTGTCGCACAAGGCCCGAACGAAACGGCCTGGCCTTACTAGGCCTCGAGCTTGGGCATGCTCGACGTCATCTTGATGAGCCGGTTCTGGAACATCTTGATCACTTCGGGGCGGTTCTGGTGGGCCGCCTCGTATTCCTTGAGCTGGACCAGATCGTCGTTGGACAGGTTCCGGAGCCGGGCGCGCAGCGACGCGACCGTCAGCTCGTCATAATTCGCCAGCGGCAACTCGCCGGCGGCCTCGGGGGGCGCCTCAGGGGCGGGGGCCGCCTTAGCGGCGGCCGAAGCCTCCGCCGCTGCGGTCGTCTCAGCAACGACGGCCTCAGGCTCAGCGGTCTTCTCCGGCGCTGCTGCCGCTGCCGCTGCCGCGGGCTCGGGCTCGGCGATCGTCTCGACGGCCACGGTCTCCGTTTCGGCAGTCTGCTCCGGGGCTGCAGCCTGCGGCTCGGGGGCTGCGGCGTCGGCGGGGGCCTCCGCTGTGGGCTTGGAACGCACCTTGTCCCTGCCGGACAGCTTGTCCTTAACTGACAGCAGCGAGCCAATGCCTGCGAACACCGCCCGCAGCGCCGACGCCGGACGGTCTTTAGTCTGCGGGACGCTCATATCACACTCCTTGGGTGGTTAGTTGGGCACAAGTCTGCCGCAGGAACGGCCTCGCCCGTTGCGGGTTGATCAACCCGGTACCGACTGTTTTCTGTATCGACCGGATTTTTTAGTGATCAAACGGACATGTGATGCCGCCGATACATGGAGGGCGCCCGCCACGCAGACCCGCGCGCTCACCTAACATGGGAGGCATGTCTGAGACCCACCGCCGGGTCCTGCTAGCAAAGCCTCGCGGCTACTGCGCAGGGGTCGACCGGGCCGTGCAAGCCGTGGAAATCGCGCTCGGCAAGTTCGGCGCTCCCGTATACGTGCGCAAGCAGATCGTGCATAACAAGCACGTGGTCAGTGAGCTGGAGAAACGCGGCGCAGTCTTCGTCGACGAGACCGCAGAGGTGCCCGAGGGCAGCGTCGTTGTCTTCTCCGCGCATGGCATTGCGCCCCAGGTCCGCGAGGAAGCCAAGCAGCGGAACCTGATCCAGATCGACGCCACCTGTCCCCTCGTCAGCAAGGTGCACAACGAGGCGCGTCGCTTCGCCTCCAATGACTATGACATCCTCCTCATCGGCCACGAGGGTCACGAGGAAGTCGTCGGCACGACCGGCGAGGCCCCAGCGAACGTCCACTTGGTCGACGGGCCGGAAGGCGTCGCGAACGTCCAGGTCAAGGACCCCGCCAAGGTCGTCTGGCTGTCGCAGACCACGCTGTCCGTCGACGAGACGGTACAGACGGTGGCCGCGCTCAAGGCAAAGTTCCCGCAGCTCATCGACCCGCCGAGCGACGACATCTGCTACGCCACGCAGAACCGGCAGGGCGCCGTCAAGGGGATGGCGCCGGACTGCGACGTCGTGATCGTGGTCGGCTCGCGGAACTCGTCCAACTCGGTCCGCCTCGTCGAGGTCGCCAAGGACGCGGGCGCGAAGTCCGCCTACCTGGTCGACGACGCGGGCGAGGTCAACGAGGCCTGGCTTGAGGGCGCGACGACCATTGGCGTGACCAGCGGCGCGTCAGTGCCCGAGATCCTCGTCGAGGGCGTGCTCGGCAAGCTCGCCGCGCTCGGCTTCGACGACGTGGAAGAGGTCGAGGCCGTCAAGGAGCGCATGGCGTTCCAGCTCCCGCGCGAACTCCGTAAGTAAATTTAAGGTCGTTCATAACGGCCTGTTGCTTCGCGTTCCTCCTTCATGCGTTGCGCTTCCCATAGGGGAGCGTCGGGGGCGGGACGTGTCATCCGGGACAGTCCGCTTCGCATAAACCGCTCAGCAGAACGTCCCGTATGACACGCCCAACGCCCCCGTCACTCCCGCACCTCTGACGCGACGAGTTCTGGGGCTGCCAACGGCCGCGCTGTCTCGCCGACGGGCTCCGGCGCTGTTAGCTCCGCTTCTACCACGCCGAGCGCCGCGAGCTTTCGGGCGCTGACTAGGACGCGAGTTTCTAGCGAGCCGACGGCCTGGTTGTAGCTGCCTACGGCGTTCGTCAGCGACTTGCCGACGCGCTCCAGATGCTTGCCGAGGCCTGACAGCCGGTCGTACAGCTCCCGGCCTACTTCAAATACGGCTCTTGCGTTTTCTGACAGCTTTTCCTGCTGCCAGGCGTACTGGATCGTGCGGAGCACTGAGACCAGCGTCGTTGGGGTGACGATGTGGACCCGGCGCGCGATGGCGTATTCAAGCAGGCCGGGGTCAACGTCAAGGGCCGGGGCGAGGAACGCCTCCCCGGGGACGAACATGACCACGAACTCCGGCGTCTCCGGCAGCGCCGCCCAGTAAGCCTTCGAGGCAAGTGAGTCCACGTGGGTCTTCAAGTGCCTGGCGTGGGCGGCGAGGCGATCGTTGCGTGTCGTTTCGTCGGCGGTGGCAGCGGCCTCAAGGTAGGCCGACAGCGACACCTTCGAGTCGACGACCAAGTTCTTGCCGCCGGCCAGCCGCACGACCATGTCGGGCCGCTGCCCGCCCTCGACGACCACCTGCTCGTCATAGTCCACGTGCGACGCCATCCCCGCCAGCTCGACGACCCGGCGCAGCTGCAGCTCACCCCACCGGCCCCGTGCCTCCGGCCGCTGCAGCGCGGTGACCAGGGCCCGCGTCTGCTCCCGGAGCTGCTCCGCGCCGCGCCGGGTGAACTCGACCTGCTGGGCGAGCTCGGCGTGCGACTGGGCACGGGCGACGTCGGACTCGCGGAGCTGCTGCTCGACCCGGGCGAGGGTCTCGCGCATCGGGCCGACGAGCTCCTGGACGTCGAACCGCTGGGCGAGCTGTCCCTCAGCGAGCGCGGCCCGCTCCGTCGCCTGCCGCTCCAGCAGGGCCGCCCGCTCCTGGGCGGAGCGGGCCCGCTCGTCCGCCGTCGCGGCCGAGGCCGCGAGCTGGTTCCTGGCCAGCAGGTAGCCGAGCACCGCGCCGACGGCGATTCCGAGGAGCAGGACGAGAACAATCACGCATCCCAGTATCGGCGCCCCCACCGACACTCCAGCGTCCGACACGGCCGACGGCCGCCATCGGCGGAACTAGCCGCGCCCTTGGCTGCGGGATGTGATCAACTCTCACGGTCAGGGCTGCTGCGGGCCCGGGCGCGCAGGTGGGCGCGCTCGCCCTGGCGGCCGAACAGGCTGAGGAGTTCGACGAACTTGCCGTCGGCGGGGCCAAACCAGTGCGGCACCCGGGTATCGAGTTCCGCTGCCTCGCCCGAGGCGAGCACGAGGTCGTGCTCGCCCAGGATCACCCGGAGGCTGCCGTCTAGGACGTAGAGCCATTCGTAGCCCTCGTGGGACTGCGGCTCCGGATCGCGGCGGTGCCCTGCGGGGATGATCAGCTTGTATGCCTGGATGCCGCCCGCCCGGGGGGTGAGCGGCAGCATGGTCATCCCGTCCCTGGTCACCGGCCGCGGGTGGACCCGGGGATCTCCTGTGGGCGGGGCACCGACCAACTCGTCGAGCATGACGCCGTACGTCCTGGCCAGCGGCAGCAGCAACTCGAGGGTGGGCTTGCGGTCGCCGGACTCCAGCCGGGACAGGGTGCTTACCGAGATCCCGGTGGCGGCCGACAGGCTGGCCAGGGTGATCTCCCGCCGCCGCCGCAGCGCGCGCAGCCGCGGGCCGACCGCGCCCAGCGTTGCGTCAAAGTAGCTATCCATACGGACCATTTTGCCGAACCAGCAATGTTCATTGCTGTCAGGTCCCCCGGTGCGCATAGTGACGGTCGTGAGGCCTCGCAAGGAGGCCTGCGTCCGAAAGGAAACAAACATGGTCGGTCAGAGGCTTGCGGCGCGGAGCGCGCCAAGCCGGTCAGCCGCCCGGTGGTGGATCCTGGTTTTCGTCGCCGGGGCACAGCTGATGGTCGTGCTCGACACCACGATCATGCTGATCGCCCTGCCGTCCGCCCAGCACGCCCTGGGATTCTCCATCACCGGCAGGCAATGGGTGATCACCGCCTATACCCTCACCTTCGGTGGGCTGCTTCTGCTCGGCGGACGGCTCAGTGACTTGCTCGGCCCCAAGCGGGCCATGACGATCGGGGTCACTGGGTTCGCTGCGGCCTCCGCACTCGGCGGGGCCGCCGCTGACCTCGGGGTCCTCGTCGGCGCCCGGGCGCTGCAGGGGATCTTCGCGGCGTTGCTCGCGCCGGCGGTGCTAGCGGTGCTCACCACGACCTTCACCGACGAAGCAGAGCGAGGACGGGCTTTTGGGATCTGGGCCGCCATCGCCACGGCGGGCGCGGCCCTCGGGCTGATCTTCGGCGGGGTGCTGACCCAGTACCTAGGCTGGAGGTGGTGCCTCTTCGTGAACGTCCCGATCGCCGCGATGGTCGCCGTCGGCGTGGCAGTGACCGTCCCGGCCCGCGCGCACGCTACTAGCGCCCACCTCGACCTGCCGGGAACGGTGCTGGGCTCCGGCGGCGTCGCCGCCTTGGTCTACGGGCTCGGCCAGGCCGCCAGCGCCTCGTGGGGCAGCGCAGGCGTGGTCATCCCGCTCGTTGTAGCGGTGATCGCGCTGGCCGCCTTCGTCACGGTGCAGGCCCGCTCCGCCCACCCACTGCTTCCCCTGCGTATCTTCGCCAGCCGGAACCGGGGCGGCGCGTATGCGTCAATTGCCTTGGCTATGTTCGCCAACTACGGGGCGTTCCTGTTCCTCACTTACATCCTGCAAGGCATTGAGCACCTGTCCCCGCTGGCCGCCGGGCTTGGGTTCCTGCCCTTGAGCGTCATCAACGGCCTGGCCTCCACCCAGGTCGCCAGTCGGCTCCTGGCACGGATCCCCGTCCGTGCCATCGTGGCCCCCGGGCTGCTGATCGGTGCGGCGGGGGTCGCCCTGTTTACCCAGGTCACCCCGGCCTCCGGTTACGCCGGACTAGTGCTGCCCGCCGAATTGCTTATCGGGGTGGGACTGGGCTTGTCGGTCATGCCCCTGTTCGCCACCGCCACCAGGGAGGCCGACCCGGCTGACGCGGGCGCCACCGGCGCGGCCGCCAACATGGCCCAGCAACTCGGCGCCTCCGTCGGCACGGCCGTCCTGAACACCATCGCCGCCACCGCTACCGCCTCTTACGTGGCCAGTCACCATGGCCTTAGCGGTGGGGTGGCGATGGCGGTAAGCCACGGCTACAGCATTGCCAGCGTCTGGGCCGCCGCCGTCCTGGTGCTAGCCGCGCTCATCGGCGGGGCGCTCATCACCACCCGGCCTAGCCGCACTCAGTGATCGAATCAGGCCGGGCTGGCCGCCAAGCTGCCGAGGCCCCCTGGCCGCCTAGCGGTCAGGGGGCAATAGGCGTAGCCCCGGGGGCGGCGGGGTAGCCACGCGCGGGCCGGAGAGAATAGATGATTGTGCAAGCGGCTGTTGAGGCGCGCGCGGTCACCTGCCGCACTCGCGCCGGGGGAGTCACGGTCCGAGATGTGTCACTGACCGTCGGCCAGGGTGAGCTAGTGGGGATTATCGGCGGCAGCGGTTCTGGCAAGAGCACGCTGCTCGCCGCGCTGTCCGGGCTGCGCCCGCCGGCCGCCGGCACCGTGCTGCGCTACCCCGACCGGCAAGCCGGCTATGTTCCCGCAGGCGACTCGATCGCCCCGGTCCTCCCGCTCGCCAGAGCGCTCCGCTACACTGGCGCGATGTGCGGGGTCAGCGACGCCGGCAACGACGCCGTGGACGACGCGCTCGACCTGGCCGGCCTGGCCGCCGCAGCCAGCATCCCGGTCGGGACGCTCAACCCGGGCGAGCGCAAGCGCGCTGAGATCGCCGCCGAACTGCTGGCAGACCCGGCGGCGCTTTTCCTAGACGAGCCGACGGCGTTCCTCGACACGGCGCAGGCCGTCCAGGTCCTGCGCCTGCTCCGCCGCCTCTCCGACGCCGGCGCCGCCGTGCTGCTCACCACGAAGAACCCGCTCGACGCCGCCCGCTGCGCCAAGGTAGCCGTGCTCGCCACCGGCGGCCACCTGGCGTTCTTCGGCACACCCGCCGCGGCCCGCGGTTACTTCGGCGCTGACTCACTGGAAGAAATCTACGAGCGGCTGGCCGGCCTGGGCGACCCAGCCGTCGCCTGGTCTCGCCGCTTCCTCTACTTCTCCAGAACGGCCGCTGGCTCCGCTCCCGTCCCCACCACGCCGCGCGCCCCGGGCCCGGCGCTCCTGATCCCGGACCAGGCGGGCCCCCACTCCGCGGGCCGCCCCAGCCTGCCTGCCACCCGCAACGGCAACCCCGAGGAGTATGGCCGCGAACTGGACCTCAGCGAGCGGAATGCCATGGTCCCGGCCCAGGGGCGTGGCTTGGCCCGCGAGGACGGACTCAGCCCGGATCTAGCAGACGACGTGGTCCCTGCCGAATCTCGCCCGACCCGGCCTGCTGGCCGCCCCGCAAGGAGGCCCGGTCCCGTCCGGCAACTGCCCATCTTGATCAGCCGCAACGCCGAGGTCCTCGCCCGGGCCAGGCAGCAGCAGGTGATCATGGGGGCCGCGCCGCTCGCCGTCCTCTTGGTATTCAGCGTGCTCCTCGGCCTCGGCGCGCTCGACGGCCGCGCCGCGGTAACCCTGGCCTGGGCGATCCTCGGCGGCCTAGCGACCGGCCTGGCCTATGAATTCCCTTGGCGCGCCACGGAGGCGGGCGTGCTACGCCGCGAGCGCTTCTCAGGTTTGAGCACGGCAGCCTTCTTGACCGCGAAGGTCATCGTGCTGCTCCCGGTCCTCGCGCTCGCCGATGTGCTCATCCTCGCCATCCCGGGAGTGGCGGACCGCCTCCAGCTGGGCTTCGGATTTTCCTACCTGGCGGTCTTCGCCGCCTCGGTGGCCGGCCTGACAGCCGCCACAATCTTGAATGTCAGCAGGGATGGCCGGCGCTTAGCGGGGCCTGATCGCGGGTCAATTTCACCGAGAATTGGCGGTGCTGGCTGACGTCCCCACGGGCCGGTTCACTATGGTGAGACCGCAGTCAATTTCTCCTGATGATCCCCGGCGCAAGGAGACTTAAGGCATGAGCTCAGACCGAACCGTGGCGGACCTGCTGGCCGACTACCTGCGGCAAGCGGGGGTCACGCACGTGTTCGGGTACCCCGGAGAGTCGCTCGTCGATTTCATCGAGGTAGCCCGCCTGGCTGGACCCGAGGTCGTCTCCGCCGTCCGCGAGGCGTCCGCCGCGTTCATGGCGGAAGGCGCGGCGATGCGCACCGGGACCGTCGGCGTGTGCCTGTCCACGCTCGGCCCCGGGTCGACCGCACTGCTCAACGGCGTGGCGTCCGCGCAGCTCGACCGGGTGCCGATGCTCGCGGTGTCCGGACAGGTAGACAGCTCACGCGAGCAGTTCTGGACACACCAGCTCATCGACCACGACCGGTTGTTCGCCCCGGTCACCAAGCTCACCGCGCGACTTGACGCGGCGTCGGGGGAGACCGTGCTGCGCCGGGCCCTGCGTACCGCCACGGCGGAACGTCCTGGCGTGGTCCACTTGACGGTCACCATGGATTCGTTCGGGAAGACTGGCGCGGGAACCGTGGGCGGCGGGAAGGTCCCGCCGCTGACCTCAGCCGCCGCTGGCCTCGAGTTCTTCGGCGACGAGCCCCTGCGCGCGCTGCGCGCGGCGCGGCGGCCGGTGCTCCTCGTCGGGGCCGGAGCGGTGCGCTGCGGGGCGGGCGGCGTACTCGCGGAGTTCGCCGCGCGCGCGGGGCTGCCAGTCGTGGTCGGTGCGATGGCGAAGGGCGTGCTGCCTGAGGACAACCCCTGGTACGCGGGGACGATCGACATGGCGGGGCACCGGGCGATCTGGCAGCTGCTCGGCTCGGCGGACCTGATCGTGACGGCCGGGTTCGACCCGGTGGAGCTCATCACGCCGTGGCGGCTGTCGGTGCCGGTGCTGCACGTGGACACGGTGCCGAACACCGATCAGGTGTACCCGGCCGACATCGAGGTCGTCGGGAACGTGGGGAGCGCGCTCGCGTGGTTCCTCGCCAGCTGGGACGGCGGCCCCCGCTGGTCGGAGGCGGAACTGGCGGCGCACCGCTCTGCGCTGCGGGCCGCCTATCACGCCGGATATGCATCCGGGCGGCTGAACCCGTCTGAGCTCGTCGAAACGGTCCGTTCCGTTGCGCCCCCAGGCACCGTGGTAACCGCAGACGTCGGCTCACACAAAATCATGATGGGGCAGGCGTGGGCCACCTACGCGCCCAGGGAGACGCTGATCACCAACGGCCTGTCCGCGATGGGCTTCGGGCTGCCCGCGGCGATCGGTGCTGCCTTGTCGTCGGTGCCCGGCACGCCGGTCGTGTCGATGATCGGGGACGGCGGGTTCGCGATGACCGCCTCCGAACTCGCCGTCGCGTCGCGCCTCGGCCTCGGCCTCGTCGTCGTGGTGTTCTCCGACGGCGGGCTTAACCGGATCGAGCTGCACCAGGCCTCGGTGGGTTACCCGCTGGCCGCGACCTCCGTGGACCGGACCGACATCCCGCTGCTCGCCGAGTCCCTGGGCTGCGACGGCATCCGGGTGGAGAGCGTCTCCTCCCTCGAAAAGGCGCTGTCGGGGGCGTTCGGGCCCGGCCGCACCCGCCCGCTGGTCATCGAGGCGCGTATCGACACGGCTCAGTACTCGGCCCAGTTCTAGCCCGGTTCTAGCCCGGTTCGGCTGGCGGCGCCGTGCGGCTGCTAAGGCACCGCCAGGTCAACGTCGTCTAGGTCGACCGGCTCCCGGCTACCTGCCCGCTGCGCTTACCCAGGACCCAGCGTCCGAAGATTTTGGGGAATCCCTGATTCAGTTGGGAATGCTGGGGTCCATGGGAATTCGTTGACCATTTGTGTGGCAAGGATCACAGTGGGAATTGCTTGACGGCAGTGTTCTTGCAGGTGATTGGCTAGTTGTCGTGCGTCGACTCTCGGTCCGTTGCCAATCTGGGGTGCCCAGCTACCCAGACTTCGATATTTAACGAAGTTGATCTTGAATTTTTCATGGCGGGCGAATAACTATTGAAGTCGTAGTTTCGCTGGCCGGTAGGCGCTGCGCGTCCC
>Ga0207678_10003274_pt1 | contig 14618 bp, 13 predicted proteins | sample KBSC63metaG_FD_184319 | JGI IMG/M metagenome (GOLD analysis project Ga0207678, IMG submission 184319) | Corn rhizosphere microbial communities from Kellogg Biological Station, Michigan, USA - KBS C6-3 metaG (SPAdes) (version 2) | ecosystem: Host-associated > Plants > Roots > Rhizosphere > Soil ... | reverse complement strand
CCGGGCCCGGCTGGGCCGCTGGCTGCGGTCCGGCACCACGACCCTCGAGGCCAAGACCGGGTACCACCTGACCAGAGACGGCGAACTGGCCGACGTGCGGATGCTGCGCGGACTCGAAGGCGAGCAGGGCATGCCGCGGGTGCACGTCACGTTCCTGGCCGCGAACGCGGTCCCGCCGGAGTTCTTCGGCCGTCGCCACGACTACATCGACGCGGTCAGCTCCTGGTGCGCGGACGCCTCAGCCGTCGGCGCGGACAGCGTGGACGTGTACTGCGAGGAAGGCCGGTTCTCCGAGGACGAGGCGCGCTGGATCCTCAACGCGGGCCGCCGCTCGGGCCTGCTGCCGCGGCTGCATGCCTGCGGCGACTCGCGTACCGGCGCGGCCCTGCTGGCCGCCGAGATGGGCTGCGCGTCCGCCGACCTACTGCACGAGGCCACCGAGGAAGACGTGGCGGCGCTGGCCCAGGCCAGCGTGGCCGCGGTGGTCTGCCCCGGTACGGCCCTGCAGACCAGGGCCCGGCCGCCAGTACGCGACCTGCTGGACAAGGGCGTCGCGGTCGCGCTCGGCTCCGACCACACCCCCGGCGATACCGGTATCACCTCGATGGCCCTGGTCATCTCGCTGGCCGTGTCCTATTTCGGGATGAGCGTCGAGGAAGCCCTGCGGGCCGCCACCATCGGCGGCGCGCACGCGCTGCGCGCTCCCGACCGCGGCGCCATGGTCCGCGGCAGGCTCGCCGACATGGTGCTCTGGGACGCCGATCACGAGGGCGCCTTCGTCTGGTCCTACGGCCTGACCCCGCGCCGAGTCTGGCTCGGCGGCGAGCCGATCTCGGCCTCGTAGCCTGTCTCGGCTCCCTAGCCCGTCTCGGGCGCCGGTTCGGCACTCGGGCCTCATGCATGGCATGCTGCGGTCATGGCTGCGCGCACCGCGGTTAACCCGCCCGCCACAGAGGTCGTCCCGGTCACGCTCGTCGTCGGCGAGGAGGAGTTCCTCGTCGACCGCGCCGTCCGCGACCTGATCGCCGCCGCCCGCGACGCCGCCCCCGGCGGCGACGTCCACGACCTGGACGCATCCGCGCTCGGCCCGGGAGAGCTCGCCTCGCTCACCTCGCCCTCGCTGTTCGGCGGCGGATGCGTGCTCGCCGTCCGTTCGGCCCAGAATGCCGGCAAGGAGGTCGCGGCCGAGCTGGCCAGGTACGTCAAGAATCCCGCGCCGGACGTGGTCCTCATCCTGACGCACGCGGGCGGCGCCAAGGGCAAGGAGCTGCTGGCCGCGGTCAAAGGGGCCAAGGCGGGGGCCCGGATGATGGAATATCCGAAGGTCACCAGGTTTTCCGAGCGGCTGGACTTCATCAGGACGGAGTTCCGCCGCGCGGGCCGGCGAGCCGATGACGGCGCGGCACGGGCGCTGCTCGACGCGGTCGGTTCGGATCTGCGCGAGCTCGCGGCCGCCTGCGACCAGCTCGCCGCCGACACCGACGGCCTCATCGACGAGTCGGTCGTGGCCAGGTACTACCGGGGCCGGGCCGAGGCGACCGGGTTCACCGTCGCGGACCGGGCGGTCGAGGGGCACCTGGCCCAGGCGCTCGAACAGCTGCGCTGGGCGCTGGCTACGGGCGTTTCCCCGGTGCTGATCTGCAGCGCGCTCGCGCAGGGGGTCCGGCTGCTCGGCCGGGTGGGATCGGCGCCGCGGGGTGCCAGCAGCGCCGCGCTCGCCGCTGAGGTCGGTGCCCCGCCGTGGAAGATAGACCGGGTCCGGCAGCAGCTCCGCGGCTGGCACCCGAACGGCATCGCCCGCGCGCTGCACGCGGTAGCCGAAGCGGACGCGCAGGTGAAGGGCGAAGCGACCAGCGCTGCCTACGCGCTGGAACGGGCGGTGCGCCGGATCGTCGCCAGCCGGGCGGGCGACGATCCGAACTGAGCAGCCGCCCGGCGGGCGACCTAGCTGGCCTGGAGTTCGGCGTAGCGCTTGGCGATCGCGGACTTGCGGTTCGCGGCCTGGTTCTTGTGGATGACGCCCTTGCTGGCCGCCTTGTCGAGCTGCCGGGTAGCGGCACGCAGGGCGATGCCGGCCTCGTCGAGGTTCCCCGCGTCCGCGGCCTCGCGGAACCTGCGCACGGAGGTACGCAGCGACGACTTCGCGGCCTTGTTCCGCTGGTGCGCCTTCTCGTTTTGCTTATTGCGCTTGATCTGAGACTTTATGTTCGCCACGCGTGGGAGTCCTTCAAGGTTGTCTGTGGGCGACGCGACGACGGGCGACGCGACGACGAAGCTTATCCGAGTCAGACCCCCCGGCTCAAACCAGAGCCTGATCTCGTGCTCGCTACTGGCCCAATCGAGGCGGGTCGGCAAGGGCACTAGGCCGGACATGGGATCATGGATCACTCAGGCCGCTAGCCGGCGAATCACCCGAACGGATGCGCGTGTCATCACCTAGCCCCGCCAGCCAGCCGGTTCAGCGGAACCGGCCGAGACCCTTGGCCCAGGACGCCCGGCCGGCGCCCGCCCATACCGATCAGGCCGTGATCAGGAACTTCTGCATCATCGCTCACATCGATCATGGCAAGTCGACGCTGGCCGACCGGATGCTGCAGTTCACCGGGGTGGTGGAGGGCCGCCAGATGCGGGCGCAGTACCTGGACCGGATGGACATCGAGCGCGAGCGCGGCATCACGATCAAGAGCCAGGCGGTCCGGCTTCCCTGGGCCAGCGACGGCACCCAGTACGTCCTCAACCTGATCGACACCCCCGGCCACGTCGACTTCAGCTACGAGGTCTCCCGCAGCCTGGCCGCCTGCGAGGGCGCGGTGCTGCTCGTCGACGCCGCCCAGGGCATCGAGGCGCAGACGCTGGCCAACCTCTACCTGGCGCTGGACGCCGACCTCAAGATCATCCCGGTGCTGAACAAGATCGACCTGCCCGCGGCCCAGCCGGACCGCTATGCCGCCGAACTGTCCGGCATCATCGGCTGCGACCCCGCCGAGGTGCTCCGCGTCTCGGCGAAGACCGGCGAGGGTGTCGAGCACCTGCTGCACGAGATCGTCCGGCTCATCCCGGCCCCGTCAGGCAACCCGGACGCCCCGGCCCGGGCGCTGATCTTCGACTCGATCTACGACACCTACCGCGGCGTCGTCACCTACGTGAGGGTGGTCGACGGGCGGCTGTCCCGGCGCGAGCGCAGCCTGATGATGTCTACCGGCGGCACTCACGAGACGCTCGAGGTGGGAGTGATCTCACCGGAGCCCACGCCGAGCGAGGGCCTGGCCGCGGGGGAGGTCGGCTACCTGATCACCGGGGTCAAGGACGTCCGGCAGGCCCGGGTCGGCGATACCGTGACCAGCTCCGCCCACCCGGCGGCCGAACCGCTGGCCGGCTACTCGACCCCCAAGCCGATGGTCTTCTCCGGCCTGTACCCGGTGGACGGCGACGACTACCCCGACCTGCGCGACGCGCTGGACAAGCTGCGGCTCAACGACGCCGCCCTGCTGTACGAGCCGGAGACGAGCGACGCGCTCGGGTTCGGCTTCCGCTGCGGCTTCCTCGGCCTGCTGCACATGGAGATCGTCCGCGAGCGCCTGGAGCGCGAATTCGACCTGTCCCTGATCTCCACCTCGCCGAACGCGGTCTACCGCGTCGTCATGGACACCGGCCAGGAGATCCGGGTGACGAACCCGAGCGACTTCCCGGGAGGCAGCGAGCCAGGCAAGGGCAAGGTCGACCGGGTCTACGAGCCCGTGGTGCGGGCCACGGTGATCTCCCCGGCCGAATACATCGGCACGATCATGGAGCTGTGCCAGAGCCGGCGCGGTTCCCTGATCGGCATGGACTACCTATCGTCGGACCGGGTGGAGATCCGCTACATGCTGCCGCTGGCCGAGATCATCTTCGACTTCTTCGACAACCTCAAGTCCCGGACCCGCGGCTACGCGTCGCTGGACTACGAGCCCGACGGCGAGCAGCAGGCCGACCTGGTCAAGGTCGACATCCTGCTGCAGGGCCAGCCGGTAGACGCGTTCAGCCAGATCGTGCACGCGGACAACGCCCGCGAGTACGGCCTGGCCATGACCGCGAAGCTCAAGGAGCTGATCCCGCGGCAGCAGTTCGAGGTGCCGATCCAGGCGGCCGTCGGCGCGCGCATCATCGCCCGGGAGAACATCCGCGCGCTGCGCAAGGACGTGCTGGCCAAGTGCTACGGCGGCGACATCACGCGCAAGCGCAAGCTGCTGGAGCGGCAGAAGGAAGGCAAGAAGCGGATGAAGACCATCGGCCGCGTGGACGTGCCGCAGGAGGCGTTCGTGGCCGCCCTGTCCACCCAGCCGGGGGACAAGAAGTCCCGCTAGACGACCATTAGGGCCGAACGGGCGTGAGCGCGTGCGCGTGTCTCGGCGCCTGCCCCCCCGCGTTCGTGATGAACGGAGCCAGCTGCGCCTGCCGGATGGGCTCGAGCTGCGCCGGCTGGTATGAACCCTGCTGGAACGGGATCGGCGCCTGGGCGTGCGCGGTCGCGATGGCGGTGACCAGCGCGGCCAGGGTGAAGATCACCAGCGCGGTAATGACGAGCGCCGCGGCGGAATGCCAGCTCGTGTCCGGCTCGGCGCTGGGCGGCACGGCGGGAATCGCCTGCTGGTACGGCACGCCGCCCGGGTAAGGGAGCGGCCCGGCCGGCAGGTCGGCGATCAGCGCCCAGAGGTCGCCGTACGTACGGGCCGCGTAGGCCCGCGCCACCCGGTCGTCGAGTTCGTCCTGGGTGAGCCGTCCCTCGGTGAAAGCCGCCCGGAGCACCCCGACGGCACGCTCGCGGTCCGCGCTGCCCGCCAGCCAGGCCGGATTGACCCCGGTGAACCCGCTGCCGACGGGCACAGCGGGGAGAGGCGGAAATGCCTGACCTGGACCGTATACCACTGAGCCTCCCGCGGACGCCTCCTACGAGTGTAGACGCGCGAGGGTCTCCAGGAGTGCCAATGCCACGTTCGGTGTTCCTCGCGGTTACGAGCTGAGCGCGGTACCGAGGTTGTCGTAGGCCTGGTTGATCTTGTCGACCGACTGCTGCAGACCGGACGCCTGCGCCTCGCTGATGTACTTGGTGGCCGAGGGAGCGGTGCTCAGCTCGGCGAACTTCGCCGCGGTGTCCGACACCGCGGCCGCCAGCGCGGCGTTGGCCGTGGTCGCCTGCGATGGCATGGCGATCCCGCGCAGCTCAGCGGCGAACGTGTTGAGCGTAGCGGCCACCTTGCGGTCCACGCCCTCCACGCAGCTCAGCTGATTGTTGCACGCCTGCACGTTGGCCGAGTAGTTGTCGAGCGCGTCACGCGACGGGCCGATGTCGGCGACCACCTGCTTCGCGGCGGACAGGGCGCTGACGCTGTTGCCGGCCAGTGCGGCCTGGACCGCGCCGTTGACCGCGGCCAGCACCACGCCGAGCACGATGAACAAGATCACGAGCTTGCGTGCCGCCGCGGACAGCACGAGCCGCCAGGACACCCCGCCCGCCGGTCCCGCGGCCGGGGCGCCGTAGCCGGCCTGGGCGTACTCCGGCTGCATGCCGTATCCCGGCTGCATGCCGTATCCCGGCTGCATGCCGTATCCCGGCTGCGCCTGAGGGTCGCCGTATCCCGGCTGCGCCTGAGGGTCGCCGAACAGCCCTCCGGGGTACGCGCTGGTCAGCATCGTGGCGAAGCCGAGCGTCCTGACCTGGTAGCGCAGCACGGCCGCCAGCCCCTGGTGGATGGCGTCCGGCATCTGCCCGGTGACCAGCACGATCAGCCAGGTCACGAACATGAAGATGGTTAGCGCGCCGTAGCTGACGACGGCCTGGACGATCCAGCAGGGGATGAGCAGGAAGAACCGGAACAGGACGGCCAGCCGGTTCAGCCGGCCTGGTGTCACCGCCAGCCGGACCGGGTAGTCCGCGTCGTCCAGCGTGAACGGCGGGTACGCGTCGGTGAGCAGGTAGTTGTAGGCATACACCCGGCTCAGCCAGCGCAGGTAGCCGCTGAGGAAGTCGGCCGCGAAGACCGGCAGCCGCCCGGTGAACAAGGCGCCGAACCAGCCGATGATGGTGATCACGCCGGCCGCGACCCCGAGCAGCCACAGGACGATCAGCTGCGGGATGGCCAGCAAGATGCGGAACGCGACAGTCAGCCGCGACTGCGGAGCCGGACCCGCGAACGCGACGAGGACCGGCGCGGGCGTCGACTGCCCGGTGACCGGCGCGGTGGCGTCGGCGGCATAGTACGCGGACATGGCGTTGTTCTCCCCTGTTCTTCGCTGTCCCCCTGCAGGCGCGCCCGATCCTATCGGCCCGACAGCCGTCGTCCGGGGTAAACGCGTCAGCGCCCGACGGTATGCGAAGACGTTACCGGACCGCCTGGACACTAGTCGCGTCGGTAATATCCGCAGTTCAGAAGCTAAATCCGGGTAACCTACGGCGGTCCTGCCACGCGTCAGCCGCAGCCAGCGGCCTGCCCATCCGGAGGCCGCACCCACCGCTCCCAGCCGCGTGCCGGACGCGCTGAAACCGGGCCTTCACGGCGTCAGAACGCCCTGGATCCGGGGTTTCAGGGCGTTCCGGCTGGCCCGCCACGATCTACCGGGGCACGCCCTAGCCGGTGCCGGTCCCGGTGGCGGAGATCACGGCGCCCACGATGGACAGGACGATGAGGATGCCCCAGAAGATAACCGCCATGTAACCGAGGACCAGGCCGCTGGTCGCCAGCCCGTCGCCGCGCTGCCCGGTCTGCCGCATCTCCCGCTTGGCCATGTGCCCGCAGATGATCGCCGGGATGGCGGTCAGGCCCATGGTGAAGAACTCGGCCACGCCCAGCACCAGCGACGCCCGGGCCAGCGAGTTGGTGCTGACGGGCGGCTGGTACACCGGCATGGGATAGACCGTGGGTATGGCCCCCGCGGGCAGGTCGGCGGTAATCGCGGCCAGCTCGGCGTACGTCCGCGCGGCGTAAGCCCGGTTCATCCGCTCGTTGTACTCGTCCTGGGTCAGGCGGCCCTCGGCGAAGCCGGCCTTCAGCACGTCGACCGCGCGTTCCCGGTCCGCCGAGGCCGCGCGCATGGCCGGGTTCATACCCGGGTGCATCCGGGCCTGCATCTGGTACCCGGCCGCCGGAACCTGGAATCCGCCCGGCGGAACGGGGTAACCACCCGGCGGCACCGGGTAACCCGCGGGCGGAACCTGGTAGCCGTACGGCCCGGCGGGCGGGACGTACGGTGCCGGAGGCGGAACCTGCGATGCCGCGGGCGGGACGTACGGTGCCGCGGGCGGGCCGTAAGGCGTGGCAGGCGTGACGTAGGGCGTCGTCGGCGGAACCTGGGCGGCCGTCGGCGGGCCGTCGTCCGCAGGAGCCGGCTCGGCGGGAGCCGCCTGCCAGATATCCCTGGGGTACTTGGCCGGCCATTCCGACTCGTTCTCTGCCAACGGTGCCTCCCGTAGACGGGACCTCGTGCCACGTGCCTGCCGGAAACGCGACTCTTTCAGTCTAAGCGCGCGAATCGCCAAACTGCTTCCCGTGCTGCTGCGCCGGTCTTGCCGGGTAGCGTAACGGCATGCCTGGCACCCTTCCCGACGGCGAGCCGGTCCCCGCCTCGGGGACGCTGCCCGGTAGCGCGCGCGCCGGGCTGGGCGAGCGGCCGTTCGGCCTCTACGTCCACGTGCCGTTCTGCGCCACCCGGTGCGGCTACTGCGACTTCAACACCTATACCGCGGCCGAACTCGGGTCCGGGCCGGGCGCGACGTCACCCGGCAGCTATCCAGCCCAGGCCATCGCCGAGATCAGGTTCGCCCGCCGGATGCTCGCCGATGCTGAGCCCGGCGCGAACCTCCCGGTCAGCACGGTGTTCTTCGGCGGCGGGACGCCCACCCTGCTGCCGCCGTCCGCGCTGGGCGCCATCCTGCGGGCCATCGACGCCGAGTTCGGCCTGGCGCCCGGTGCCGAGGTGACCACCGAGGCGAACCCGGAGAGCGTCGACCAGGCCAGCCTGAGCGAGCTGCGGTCCCAGGGGCTGACCCGGGTCTCGTTCGGCATGCAGAGCGCGGTACCGGCGGTGCTCGCCGTGCTCGACCGGGTGCACCGTCCCGGTCGGCCGGCCCAGTGCGCCGCGTGGGCCCGCCAGGCCGGATTCGAGCACGTCAGCCTGGACCTGATCTACGGGACACCGGGAGAGTCGGACGCGGACTGGCGGCGCTCGCTGGACGCGGCCGTGGCCGCCGCGCCCGACCACGTGTCCGCGTACGCGCTCACCGTGGAGACCGGCACGCGGCTGGCGGCCCGAGTCCGCCGCGGCGAGCTCGACCCGCCGGACGACGACGTGCTCGCCGACCGCTACGCGGCTGCGGACGAGATCCTCGGCGCGGCGGGCTACGGCTGGTACGAGATCTCCAACTGGGCGGTTTCCCAGTCATCAAGGTGCGCGCACAACATGCTGTACTGGACCGGCGGCGACTGGTGGGGGATCGGGCCCGGGGCCCACAGTCATGTCGGCGGGACCCGTTGGTGGAACGTCCGGCACCCGGCCGCCTACGCCGCGCGGATCGCCGCCGGGACCAGCCCCGGCCAGGCCAGGGAGGTCCTGTCCGAGGCCGAACGGCAGCTAGAGCGCGTCATGCTGCTCACCCGTCTCGCCGACGGCTGTCCAACCGCGGTATTGGGCCCGGCCGGCCAGGCGAACGCGGCGCAGGTGGTCGCCGACGGCCTGGCCCACTCCGCCGCCCTGGCCCGCGGCCGGATCGTGCTGACCCGCCGCGGCCGCCTGCTGGCCGACGCCGTGGCGCAGAAGCTGACCGAACCCTGACCGAACCCCGACCCGATGGGCCTCAGCCCACGATGTGCGCGCAGATCCAGTCGGGCGCCTCCGACCGCTCGCCGCGGTTCGCCGCGATCGCGCCCCTGATGAGGTACCGCAGCGCCGACGCCCAGATAACCAGGCCGACCGGGAGCACCACGATGAGGGCGACGGTGGTGCTGTCCAGCAGGAGCAGCCCGCCGAGGATGAGGCAGCACAATCCGTACAGCGCGGCGGTCAGCGACAGGTTCACCGCGGCGGCCGCGTGATACCGCATGAACGCCGACCGCCGTGACCGGAGCACGTAGACGGCCAGCGGGATGACCGGGCCGAGGAAGATCGCCCCCAGGTAGCCAAACGTCGCAGGCACGATGTCGCCGTCCCGCTCGAGATCTGCCGTCACCGCTATGCACTCCCCGGCGTGGTGACGAAATCGATCAGCTCCTCGACCCGGCCCAGCAATTCCGGCTCGAGGTCGGCGTAGCTGCTCACCGAGCGCAGGATGCGCTGCCAGGCCGCGGGCACCTCCGGCGGCCAGCCGATGGCGCGCAGCACGCCTTCCTTCCACGGCTGCCCGCGCGGGACATCAGGCCAGGCGGCGATGCCGACCGCCGTGGGCCGCACCGCGGCCCAGATGTCGATGTACGGGTGCCCGACGATCAGGACGTCGGGGGATCGCACGCTGGCCGCGATCTTCGTCTCCTTGGAGCCCGCCACCAGGTGGTCGACCAGCACGCCGAGACGGCGCCCCGGGGCGGGGGAGAAGCTCCTGACGATGGCGGGCAGGTCGTCGATGCCTTCCAGGTACTCCACCACGACGCCGACGTCGCGCAGGTCGTCGCCCCAGATCTTCTCCACCAGCTCGGCGTCGTGCTTGCCCTCGACGTAGATCCGGCTGGCCCGGGCCACCTTGGCCCGGGCCCTTTCCGCCGCGGGCGCGGCTACCGAACCCGAGGCGGTCAGGGTGCTCTTGGCCGGAGCGGACGGGGCTGCCGGGGCGGGCGTGACGAGAGTGACCGGTTGGCCCTCGAGCAGGAAGGCGGCCGGGGCCAGCGGGAAGACCCGGCGCTTGCCGTGCCGGTCCTCCAGGGTCACGGCGCCCTTCTCGTAGCCGACCACCGCGCCGCAGAAGCGGCCCTCGGAGTCCTCGACCACCAGGCCGCGCTCGGCCGCCACCGTCGGTACCTCGCGCCGGCCACCTCGCCGGCGTCCCGTCCCGCCGGCCAGCACGTCAGCGCCGTATTGCCTGCTCCGCACGGTATCTCCTCCGCTCGTATCCCTCAGCCGGGCCGCGGGCGTAGCCGTACCTGCGGCCAGCGTACCCAGCGGATCCCGGCCGGGACGCCGCCGACACGCGCTATCGCGGCCTGGGCCGGCCGGGCTACCATTTTGCTGTGGGCCATACCCAGAGCGGCATTACCGAGAGCCTGGCCCGGGTATGGCCAGGTGCCCGTTCGCCTTGCTGTCACGCGCCGGGAACTTGCTAGACGCACTAGACTTAGCACTCGGGACCTATGAGTGCCAAGGAGGTGAACGCGTGCTTGACGACCGGAAACTGACGGTGCTCCGTGCGATCGTCGAAGACTACGTGTCCACCACTGAACCGGTGGGATCCAAGTCGCTTGTCGACCGGCATCACTTCGACGTGTCGCCCGCGACCATCAGGAACGACATGGCGGTACTCGAGGAGCTGGGTTTCATCGCGCAGCCGCACACCAGCGCCGGGCGGATACCGACGGACAAGGGCTACCGGCTCTTCGTCGACCGGCTTTCCAGCGTCAAGCCGCTGTCGGCGGCCGAGCGGCGCGCCATCGAGACGTTCCTGGCGGGTGCGTACAACCTCGACGACGTGGTGATGCGCACGGTGCGGCTGCTGGTCCAGCTGACCCGCCAGGTGGCCGTGGTGCAATACCCGTCGCTGACCAGGTCCGCGATCAGGCACATCGAACTGGTCCCGCTCACCCCGCAGAAGCTGCTGCTGGTCCTCATCACCGACACGGGCCGGGTCGAGCAGTGCACCGTCGACCTGCCCGACCCCTGGGACGACGCCTCGGTATCCCACGTACGCGCGGTCGTGAACACCTGCCTGGGCGGACATAAGCTGTCAGACGCCGCCGCGATGGTCACCGACCTCGCCGAGCGGATCCCGGCCGGGGAGCGGACGAACGCCAACGCCGTGCTCGCCGTGCTGCTGGCCAGCCTGGTCGAGCGGAACGAGGAAAAGATTGTCTTCGGCGGAGCCGCTAACCTGGCCGCGCACGATTTCAGCAAGGGGTTGCGGGAAGTGCTTGAGGCCCTAGAAGAACAGGTGGTGCTGATGCGGCTGCTCGGGGAGGCGACCGAGCCCGCCATCCTGACCGTCAGGATCGGCGCGGAGAACGAGGTCGCGGGCCTGCAGTCCACGTCCGTCGTGTCCACGTGGTACGGGAACGCGGATCAGCCGCTGGCCAAGCTCGGCGTGCTGGGGCCGACCCGGATGGACTATCCCGGCACGATGGGCGCGGTCGGCGCGGTCGCCCGCTACGTCGGCCAGATCCTGGCGGAGTCCTAGTGGCCGCCGACTACTACGCGCTGCTCAAGATCCGCCGCGACGCGACCCAGGACGAGGTCAAGCGGGCCTACCGGCGGCTGGCCCGCGAGCTGCACCCGGACGTGAACCCCGACCCGGAGACGCAGGAGCGGTTCAAGGAGATCACCCAGGCGTACGAGGTGCTGTCCGACACCGACAAGCGCCGGATGTACGACATGGGCGTGGACCCGTTCGCGGCGAGCACGGCGGGCGCCGGCGCCGGCCCGTTCGGCGCGGGCTTCAACCCGCTGAACGACCTGCTCGACCAGTTCTTCGGCGCGGCGGGAGGCGGCGCCACGAGCCGCGGGCCGCGCAGCCGCGCGCAGCGCGGCCGCAACGCGACGATCAGGATCGAGCTGGAGCTCGCCGAGTGCTCGTTCGGCGCCACCAGGGAACTGACCGTGGACACGGCCGTGGTCTGCCCCACCTGCTCCGGTGAGGGAACCGCGCCGGGCACCCACCCGCAGACCTGTGACATCTGCGGCGGCCGCGGCGAGGTGAGCCAGGTCACCCGCTCGTTCATCGGCCAGGTGATGATGGCCCGGGTCTGCCCGGGCTGCGGCGGGTACGGCACCGTGCTGGTCCGGCCCTGCCCGGAGTGCGACGGCGACGGCCGGGTGCGGACCAGGCGGACGATCAAGGTGCGGATTCCGGCCGGGGTCGAGGACGGCACGCACATCCAGCTGGCCGGCGAGGGCGAGGTCGGCCCGGGCGGCGGTCCGCCGGGCGATCTGTTCCTCGAGATCGTGCAGCGCCCGCACGCGATCTTCGAACGTCAGGGTGACGACCTGCACTGCACGGTGACGATCCCGATGGTGGCGGCCGCGCTGGGCGCCACACTGTCGGTGGAGAGCCTGGATGGCCCCGCCGATATCGACATCCGGCCAGGCACCCAGTCCGGGCAGGTTCTCCCGCTCTACGGCCAGGGCGTCAGGCACCTGAACGGCAACGGCCGGGGCGACCTGGTCATTCACGTGACCGTGGAGACGCCGGCCAAGCTGGACGCCGAGCAGGAGAAGCTGCTGCGCGACCTGGCCAAGCTGCGCGGCGAGGAAGCGCCGCCCGGCCGCTTCGCCCCGGGCCAGCAAGGGTTCTTCTCACGGCTGCGCGACGCCTTCAACGGCCGCTGAGCCGCTGTCTGAGGCATGAGGCACTAGGTGCAGCCGCCCGTCTTCCTGGCCGACCGTGAGGCGCTGGGATCTGACGTCGTGCTCCTGTCCGGTGCCGAGGGCCGGCATGCGGCCACCGTGCGCAGACTGCGCCCGGGTGAGCGTGCCGACGTGACCGACGGGGCCGGCCTGGTGACCGAGTGCGTGGTGGCCGGGCCCGCCGAAGGCGGCCTCGAGCTCATCGTGCAGGCCCGGCGCGAGGTACCCCGTCCGGACCCCGCGATCACCGTCGTCCAGGCCATCCCCAAGGGTGACCGGGGCGAGCTGGCCGTCGAGGAGATGACCGAGGTCGGCGTGGACCGGATTGTGCCGTGGGCCGCCGCCCGCAGCGTGCCGGTGTGGCAGGGCGCGCGCGGAGAGCGCTCGCTGACCAGGTGGCGGCTGACCGCGCGCGAGGCCGCGAAACAGTCCCGGCGCGCCTGGATACCCGAGGTCACCCCGCTCGCTTCGGCCGGCCAGGTGGCCGAGCTGATCGGGAAGGCAGCGTGCGCGATGGTGCTCGAGCCGGGCGCCGCGGCCAGCCTCGGCCGCCTCAGCCTGCCGGAATCCGGGGATCTGCTGGTCGTGGTGGGCCCGGAGGGCGGGATCACCGGCGAGGAGGGCACGGCCTTCGGGGCGGCCGGAGCCACGGCCTGCCGCCTGGGGCCCACGGTGCTGCGGACCTCGACCGCCGGGACCGTGGCCGCCGCGATCCTGCTCACCCGCTCAGGCCGCTGGTCCTAGTGACGTTACCCCGAGGCCGGGGTCACGTCGCCAGTCGCTCCGCTGGTGCTGGTCGCTCCGTTGCTGGTGCTGGTCGCTCCGTTGCTGGTGCTGGCCGGTCCGTTGCCGGCCGGTCCGTTGCCGCCCGTGCCGGTGTTGGTCGATCCGATGGCCGGGCTGTCCGATGGCGAGTCGGTCGGGCTGGTGCTGGGACCGCCCGTAACTGGCGAACTCGACGCCGGCGTCGCCGGCGTCGAGGAACCGCTGCCCGGTGTCGACGAGGACGCGGGCGCCTTTGGTTTATTAGCTGGTTTATTAGCCGTCTTGGACGGTTTGGCGGCGCTCGTGCAGGACGGTGCCGGGGTCGCCTTGGCGGACGCCTGGCCGCCCTTACCGCTGGCCTTCGCCGAAGCCGTCGAGGTGGCGGTGCTTATGGTGGTGGCGCTCGCGGTCCCAGTCGCCGGGGCGGTTGCCGTCGAGCTGTCGCCCGGGCTGGTGCTGCCGCCGTCCGGGCCGCCGCTCGTCGCGTTGTCCGTGGAGCTATCGGAAGGAGTGACCGCCGAGCTCGCCGGGGTGTCGCTCGGCGTCGCCGCGGTCGTCGGCGTGGCCGCCTTCGTCGACTTGGCCGGGGCGGACGACGCCGAACCAGACTGGCACGCGATCGCCGGCCCGCTGCCATGGGCGGCCGAAGTACCGCCCCCGGCGCTGCCGGCCGCCGAGCTGGCCGCAGTACCGTCTCCGTTCGTGCTCTGACCCCCGCCGCTGGTGCTGGAAATGGGGATTCCGACCGCTTTGCTGAGCGAGACGAAGGCCCCGCGCAGCGGCGGCACCGACAGCGCGACGCCGATGGCGAACACGACGCAGGCGGCCGCCAGGGCCGGGCGGAGCAGCCCGTACCGCCAGTCCCGCGGCTGCCGCTCGTGACCGCCGCGGTCCTGCTGGCCTCCGCGGTCCTGCTGGCCTCCGCGCGCCAAGTTCCAGCGGTGGACCAGGCCAGCTAGGAACCCGCCCTGCGCCGCCGAATGCTTGCTGGTGTAGGCCGGGCCTGACCGCACTCGGGCGCGGATCCGCTCCAGCCCGTCGGACCGCGGTTCGAGCTGGTCCGCGGCAGCGTGCAGCTCGCGTCGCAAGAACTCGGCGAATTCGGGTCCTTGCGGCGGTATGCCGTCGTGTCCGGGTCTCGTCATTACTCCTGCTCCAGGGCCGCGCGCAGGGCGGTCATGCCGCGGGCGGTGTGGCTTTTGACCGCGCCGCGGCTGATGCCCATCGCGGTGGCGATCTCGGCCTCGGACAGGTCAGCGTAGTACCGCAGCACGATCGCCTCGCGCTGCCGGTCCGGCAGGCCGCGCAGCGCGGCCACCACCGCCGAGCGTTCCAGCAGG
>Ga0207678_10003269_pt1 | contig 14627 bp, 13 predicted proteins | sample KBSC63metaG_FD_184319 | JGI IMG/M metagenome (GOLD analysis project Ga0207678, IMG submission 184319) | Corn rhizosphere microbial communities from Kellogg Biological Station, Michigan, USA - KBS C6-3 metaG (SPAdes) (version 2) | ecosystem: Host-associated > Plants > Roots > Rhizosphere > Soil ... | reverse complement strand
GAAGCGGGCGTTGGTCTGGTGGGCGTTCCCGAAGCCGGAGAACTGCCGGATCGTCCAGGTGCGGCCGCGGTAGCCGGTGGCGTACAGGCCACGGGTGAACGGATACTCACCGGGCCAGCCGATGCGCTCGAAGCCGGGGTACGCGTCGCCCTGCGGCGGCCCGTACACCGGCTCGACCTCCATGCCGGAGAGGGTCGTGAAGTCGGCGGCCCGCTTGCGGGCCTCGTCGTACCGGCGCTGCCAACGCTGGCGGCCTTCATCCATGGCTAGAAGGATAGGCGCCAACCTGAACGATCGCTAAGGCTGTTACTCGACAGCCGGCTCGGATTCTTCGAGGTGGATGTCGTCGATGACGATGTCGACGGCCGTCACGTCGAGCCCGAACAGGTTCTCCAGGGCGCTGATCACCTTCGTGCGCACCTTCTCCGTCACCGAGTGGACGGCGAAGCCGTACTCGATCACCAGGTGGATCTCGATGGTGGCGGCCTTGCCGTCGAGGGTGATCGCGATCGGCTTCTCGCCGTCGGCCGGCGCGGTGGTTCCACTCGCGAACTCGTGCACCCCCGGCACCTCGCGCACCGCAAGCGTCGCGATCTTCTCGATGACCGGGGTGGGCACCGTCGTCGTGCCGCGCTCGGCGGTGCTGCGCAGCCGGTCGACGACCTGCACGGCGACCCGTCCGGAGGAGGCGGCGCCCGCGGCGGGCGCGGGCGAGGTCGGCGCTGCCGGTTCCGGGGCGGTCTCGGCGGGCTCGGGCTCGTCGGCGGCGGGCTCCGGCGCCACGGCGGGCGGCTTGTCCAGGGTGATCGCGGCTGTCGGCGGCTGTTCGGCGGGCTGCACCACCAGCGGCGGCGCGTGCCCGGCGGACGGGTCGACGTCGTACGACGCGACGGCCGGCGCGTGGTCGTCGTCGGTGTCGGGTTCGGTTGCCGGCATGGGCATCGGCATCGGCTGCGGCGGGACGCCGCCCGCGTAGCCGTACTGCGGAGCGTTGTATCCCACGTTGCTCATAGCCGCCTCCCCTGTCGCGCCCGGTCCGGCCCCCAGGCGAGCGTATCGGCGCCGTCAACGGCGCCGATACCCCGCGATCTTGGAAATTTGGGGCTCGTTCTGGCGAAGCCCTGGGTAGGGCTACTCGATTCCCTTCAACAGGTCGTCGGCCGCGGCGTACGGGTCCAACTCACCGGCAGCCACGCGCGCGGCCAGCGCGGCCAGCGCGGCGCCGCCGCGCAGCGTTCCCATCCGCTCGCGCAGGACGCCCAGCGCGATCGCCTCGACCTCGGCGGCGGCCCGCCGCTCCCGGCGGGCCCGCAGTTCGCCGTGCTCCTCCATCCAGCGGCGGTGCTTCTCGATCGCCGCCACCACGTCGTCGAGCCCCTCGCCCCGCACGGCGACGGCGCGGATCACCTGCGGCCGCCACTCCCCCGCCTTCCGCTCGGCGAGGCCGATCATGCCCTGGATGTCGCGGTAGGTGTTGTCGGCGCCGTCGCGGTCGGCCTTGTTGACGACGAAGACGTCGGCGATCTCGAGGATGCCCGCCTTCACGGCCTGCACGGCGTCGCCCATACCCGGCGCCAGCAACACGAGCGTGGTGTCGGCCAGCGACGCCACCTCGACCTCGGCCTGGCCGACACCGACCGTCTCCACCAGCACGACGTCGCAGCCGGCGCCCTCGAGCACCCGCACGGCCTGCGGGGTCGCGGCGGACAGGCCGCCGAGGTGGCCGCGGCTGGACATCGACCGGATGTAGACGCCCGGATCGGTGGCGTGGTCCTGCATCCGCACCCGGTCGCCGAGGATGGCCCCGCCGGTGAACGGGCTGGACGGGTCGACGGCGAGCACGCCGACCCGCTTGCCCGCGGCCCGCAGCGCCCGCACCAGTTCGTTCGTGGTGGTCGACTTGCCGACGCCGGGCGAGCCGGTCAGCCCGATCACCTGGGCCTGCCCGGTGTGCGGCGCCAGCGCCGCCGCGATGCGCGGCAGCGCCGGGTCGCCGTCTTCCACCAGGCTGACCAGCCTGGCCACGGCCCGCGGGTCACCGTCGCGGGCGCGGCTCAGGAGTTCCGCGACGTCGTGCGAACGCCTCACGTCGAGGAAGGTACCCGCAGCAGCAGCGCGTCACCCTGACCGCCACCGCCGCACAGGGCCGCCGCGCCCAGCCCGCCGCCGCGCCGGCGCAGCTCCAGCGCCAGCGTCAGGGCCAGCCGCGCGCCCGACATGCCGATCGGGTGGCCGAGCGCGATCGCGCCGCCGTTGACGTTGACGACGTCGGCGCCGACGCCGAGTTCCGCCATCGACTGCAGCCCCACCGCCGCGAACGCCTCGTTGATCTCGATGAGGTCGAGGTCGGCGACGGTGCGGCCGGCCTTCTTCAGCGCGTGCGTGATCGCGTTGGACGGCTGGGTGTGCAGCGAGTTGTCCGGCCCGGCGACGTTGCCGTGCGCGCCGATCTCCGCCAGCCACGGCAGGCCCAGCTCCTCGGCCTTCGCCTTCGACATCACGACGACCGCGCACGCGCCGTCGGAGATCGGCGACGACGTCGCGGCGGTGATCGTGCCGTCCTTCGTGAACGCCGGGCGCAGCTTGGCCAGCGACTCGGCCGTCGTCTCGGGGCGGATCTGCTCGTCGTCGGTCACCACGATCGGCTCGCCGCGCCGTTGCGGGATCTCCACCGGGACGATCTCCTCGGCGAAGTGCCCGTTCTTCTGGGCGGCGGCCGCGCGCTGGTGGCTGCGCGCCCCGAACTCGTCCTGCGCCTCCCGGGTGATGCCGTAGCGGCCGTTGAACCCCTCGGTGGACTCGCCCATCGAGCAGCAGTCCCAGGCGTCGGTGAGCCCGTCGAGCGCCATGTGGTCCTTGACCGTCACGTCGCCGTACTTGTAGCCGACGCGCTGGCCCATCAGCAGGTGCGGCGCGTTCGTCATCGACTCCATGCCCCCGGCGACGACGATCTCGAACTCGCCGGCGCGGATCAGCTGGTCGGCGAGCGCGATCGCGTCGAGGCCGGACAGGCACACCTTGTTGATCGTGAGCGCCGGCGTGGTCATCGGAATCCCGGCGCCGGCGGCGGCCTGGCGGGCCGGGATCTGCCCGGCGCCGGCCTGCAGCACCTGGCCCATGATCACGTACTGGACCTGCTCGGGCCGCACCCCGGAGCGCTCCAGCGCGGCCCGGATCGCGACCTCGCCGAGCTTGGTGGCGGGAAGGTCCTTCAGCGCGCCGAGCAGCCGGCCCATCGGGGTGCGGGCGCCGTGGACGATGACCGAACTCATGGGTAACCCCCGGGACGACAAACTGAACGACGGTTAGGTAAGACTATCGCCATGAGCGCGAACGACCTGCCGGGTGTGCTGCGCATCGACCACGTCGGCGTCGCCGTGCCGGACCTCGACGAAGCGATCGCCTTCTACACCCGGACCTTCGGCTTGACCTGCGTGCACACCGAGGTCAACGAGGAGCAGGGCGTGCGCGAGGCGATGCTCGCGGCGGGCGACGGCAGCACCCGCCTCCAGCTGCTCGCGCCGCTCACCCCCGAGTCGACGATCGCCAAGTTCCTGTCCCGCAGCGGGCCCGGCCTGCAGCAGCTCGCGTACACGGTCGCCGACGTCGAGGCCGCCGCAGACGCGATCCGGGCCCGCGGCCTGCGCGTGCTCTACGACGAGCCGCGCCGCGGCACCGCCGGCTCGCGCGTCAACTTCGTGCATCCGAAGGATTGCGGCGGGGTGCTGGTGGAGTTGGTCGAGCCCGCCGGGTGAGGTTTCTCATTGCGGCCGGTAGCTACCCGCCGGTAACATCGCGCGATGCAGGACATCGCCGCCGCCATCGAAGCGTCCGACTCTGCGGCCGTCGCCGGCCTTCCCATTCCCGAGAGCTACCGCGGGGTCGTCGTGCGCGCCGAGGAGACGGGCATGTTCGACGGCCTCGCGGCCGAGGACAAGGATCCGCGCAAGGCGCTGCACGTCCAGGAGGTGCCGACGCCCGAGGTCGGCCCGGGTGAGGCCCTGATCGCGGTGATGGCCAGCGCGATCAACTACAACACCGTCTGGACGTCGATCTTCGAGCCGATGTCGACGTTCGGCTTCCTGCGCCGCTACGGCAAGATGTCCCCGCTCGCCAAGCGCCACGACCTGCCGTACCACGTGGTCGGCTCGGACGCGGCCGGGGTGGTGCTGCGCGTCGGCGCCGGCGTCACCAAGTGGAAGCCCGGCGACGAGATCGTCGCGCACTGCCTGAGCGTCGAACTCGAAGACGCCGAGGGCCACGACGACACGATGCTCGACCCCCAGCAGCGCATCTGGGGGTTCGAGACGAACTTCGGCGGCCTGGCCGAACTGGCCCTGGTCAAGGCGAACCAGCTGATGCCCAAGCCCGGGCACCTCACCTGGGAGGAGGCGGCGAGCCCAGGGTTGGTGAACTCCACCGCGTACCGGCAGCTCGTCTCGCACCACGGCGCCCAGATGAAGCAGGGCGACACCGTCCTCATCTGGGGTGCGTCGGGTGGGCTCGGCTCCTACGCGACGCAGTTCGCGGTGAACGGCGGTGCCCAGCCCGTCTGCGTGGTGTCCAGTCCGGAGAAGGCCGAGCTGTGCCGGCGGATGGGCGCCGAACTCGTGATCGACAGGGCGGCGGAGGGCTTCCGGTTCTGGAAGGACGAGCAGACCCAGGACCCCAACGAGTGGAAGCGGTTCGGCGCCCGGGTGCGGGAGCTGACCGGCGGCGACGACCCGGACATCGTGTTCGAGCACCCCGGACGGGAGACCTTCGGCGTCAGCGTCTTCGTCGCCAAGCGCGGCGGGACGGTGGTGACGTGCGCGTCGACGTCCGGCTTCGTACACCAGTACGACAACCGCTACCTGTGGATGCACCTCAAGCGGATCATCGGCAGCCACTTCGCGAACTACCGGGAGGCCTGGGAGGCCAACCGGCTGGTCGTCCGCGGGAAGATCCACCCGACGGTGTCGAAGGTGTACCCGTTGGAGCAGACCGGGCAGGCGGCGTACGAGGTGCACCGCAACGCGCATCAGGGCAAGGTCGGCGTGCTGTGCCTGGCGCCGGCCGAGGGCCTCGGCGTCCGGAATGGCGAACTGCGCGAAAAGCACGTTACGGAGATCAACAGATTCCGGGACGCGTAGGGCCATAGCAGGTCCGGATGCCGCCGTGATCCAAGATCACAAAATCACATGCATTTGGTGGCCGAACGTCATCCGTACGGCCTTGCGGTGGCGGGGGGAGGTTCTGGAAGTATGAGCGGATGCCCCAGCCGCAGCAGCAGTCCAATCTTGCGTTCTTCGACGGCGCCAGTGGTGCCGCTGAATTCAGTGTCGTGTTGCGCGGCTACGACCGCGCCCAGGTGGACAACTTCGTCCAACAGCGCGAGGCCGCGCTCGTCCAGTCGGAGCAGGCCCGTGGCGAGGCCGAACAGCGCATGACCGACGCGCAGCGTCGGCTGCGCCAGGCCGAGCAACGCATGGCAGGGATGGAGCAGAAGCTCAGCGAGACGCACAAACAGCTCGAGGAGAACAACCGGCCGACGCTGTCGGGCCTCGGCACGCGCGTCGAGCAGATCCTGCGGCTGGCCGAGGAGCAGGCCAACGACCACCGGGGCGAGGCGAAGCGGGAGTCCGAGGGCATCACGTCCGCCGCCCGGCTGGAGGCTCGGGAGATCACCGACAAGGCCCGCGCCGAGGCCGCCGCCATGAAGGCGACCGCCGAGCGCGAGGCGAGCAACCTGCGCACGGCCGCCGAGCGCGAGGCCGCCGAGCTGCGGGTGCAGGTGCGCCGCGAGGCCGACGCGATGCGCGCCGACGCCGACCGCGAGACGAAGGCGCTGCGCGCGGTCACCGCGCACGAGGTCGCCGAGCTGAAGTCCACCGTCGAGCGCGAGGTCTCGACGCTGCGCGCCACCGCCGAGCGGGAGATCACCCAGCTGCGCGCCAAGGCCGCTCGCGAGGCCGAGGAGAAGCGCGCCGAGGCCACCAAGCTTCTCGCCGACGCGCGCGACAAGCGCGACAAGGACCTCCAGCTGCTCGAGGAGGAGCTGTCCGACCGGCGGGAACGGGCCGAGCGCGACGAGAACCAGCGCCACACCGCCGCCGTCGCCGCCACCCAGAAGCTGGTGCGCGAAGCCGAGCAGCGGGCCCGGGCCGCCGAGGAGCGGGCCAAGGAGATCGAGCAGCGCGCCGAGGCGCGCCGCGTCGAGAGCGAGCGGGTCGCGTCCGAGACGATCGACAAGGCCAAGGCGCACTCCGAGAAGACGGTGAACGACGCCCGCGCCGAGGCGCACCGGCTGCTCAGTGAGGCCCGCAGCGAGGCCGAGATCGCGACGAACACTGCGCGCCGGCAGGTCGACGACCTCACCCGCCAGAAGGACGCCGTCACCGCCCAGCTCGGCCAGATGCTCTCCGGCCTGGCCGGCATCGTTCCCCAGGTGCAGCCGCCGAAGGCGGACGGCGACCCCAAGCAGGCAAAGGCGGGTGGCGCCGAGAACGGGGCCACGAGGATCACCGCCTGACGGCAGATCACCGCTTGACAACAAGGCAACGACATCCCGTCACTCCCGGCGGCTAGCCGGACGTGGCGGGATGTTGCGTGTGAGGATGGGTGCATGTCGCACGGCGAAGAACTGCTCCCGATCGGCCCGGGCCCCGCCCCGGAGGCCACGTTCGATGTCGCGTTGCGCGGCTACGACAAACGCCAGGTCGATCGGTTCGTCGCCCATGTGGAGACCGAGCTCGGCGCGCTCACCGCCGAACGCGACGCCGCGTTCGCGCAGGCGCAGGCGCTGGCCGCGCAGGCACAGGGGCTCGAGCACGAGCTCACCGACCTGCGCCGGCGCACCGCCGCCGGCGCCGGGGTGTCCTACCGGCACCTCGGGCCGCGGGTGGAGCAGATCCTGGCATTGGCCGAGGAGCAGGCCGACGCGATCCGGGCCGGCGCCACGCACGACATCGAGGGCAACCGGGCCGAGGCCGAGCGCATTCTCAACGACGCGCGGGAGCGGGCCAACCAGGCGATCCGCGACTTCGAGCTGGCGCTCGCCGCGCGCCGGCACGAGGAGGACGAGGCGGCCACCACCCGGCGCGCCAAGCTCGACGCCGAGCTGCGCGAGCTGCGCGAGGAGACCGAACGGCAGCGCGTCGAGGCGGAGGCCGGGGTCACGGCGGCCAGGGGGGAGTCGACCCGGCTGACCGAGGCCACCGTCGCCTTCGCCAAGAAGCTGCGCGCCGAGACCGAGGCCGAACTGGCCAACCTGCGCGCGCAGGGCGAGCAGGAGCAGCAGCAGTGGCGGGCCGCCGTCGAGCAGGAGCAGGCGCAGGCCCGGGCAGCCGCCGAGCAGCACGCCGCGACGCTGCGGGCGGAGGCCGAGCAGGCCGCGGCCGCGATCCGGGCGGCCGCCGAGCAGGAGGTCGCGCCGCTACGCGGCCAGATCGAGGAGCAGCTCCGGCTGGCTCAGCAGGCGCGGGCCGAGACCGAGCAGCACGCGCAGGCCGTCCGCCAGCAGGTCGATGCCGAGGCCGCGGCCGCCCGCGCGGCCGCCGAGCAGGAGCTGGTGCCGATCCGGGCCCGGGCGCAGCAGACCCAGTCCGAGGCCGAGCAGCAGGCCCGTGCGCACGTCGAGCAGGCGACCCAGCACGCCGCCGCGCTGCGCCAGGAGGCCCAGCAGCACGCAGCTGTCGTCCGGTCGACGATCGACCGCGAGCGCGCCGAGGCCCGGGAGGCGCTGTCCGCGGAGCTGGCCATGTCCCGGGAGGCCGCGCAGGCGGAGCTCTCCGCGATCCGGCACGCCACCGAGGCGTACGCGGCGCAGATGCGCTCCGCGGCAGAGGCCGACGCCAGCCGGTTGCGCGGGGAGGCGGCCGCCATGCACGCGGAGGCCGAGCGGCTGCGCGGCGACGCCACCGAGCTGGTCGCCGAGCTGCACCGCCTCCGCACGGAGAGCGACCAGCTGCGGGCCCAGCTGCAGCGCGCCCAGCAGGAGGCCGAGCAGGCTCGCGCGGCTGCCGAGGAGGCCCGGGCCGAGCTGGAGCGGGTGCGGCCGGCGGGCGCGGCCGGCAAGCGCGTGCAGGCGGCGGCCGAGCGGGTCAAGGACGCGGCGGAGAAGGCGGCCTCGGCCGCCGACGAGATCGCCGGCGCGGCCGAGCGCGCCGAGGCGGCGGGCCGGTCGGCCGAGGCCGCCGGCGAGCGGGCCGAGGCCGCCGAGGACCGGGCCGAGGCCGCCGGGCAGCAGGCCGCCCGGCTGGTGACCGAGATCGACAACTCGACGACCGACCCGGACAGCACGCAGCGGATAGCACCGGCCCGGCCCACGGCGGACTTCGAGAACAGCCAGCGGAACGCGCTCGCGCAGCAGCCCGGCGACGCCGACCCGACCGTCGACGCCAGGCCCGCCGCGCTGGCGGGCGAGGACCCGACCGTCGACTCCAGGCCCGCCGCGACTGCGGGCGAGGAGCCGACGGCGGACGCGGCGCCGGCCGTGGAGGCGGGTCCCACCCAGGCGAAGCCTCCGGCGAAGCCGACCCAGAAGACCGGCCCGAAGGCCGAACCGGCCGCCCGCCGCTGAGACTGCTTCGCCGCGATCTTGGACGCCCGTCGGGCCTATGGCACCGACGGCCGTCCAAGATCGCGGGAGGAGGGGGCGGTGACGACGCGGACGATTTCGGCCAGGACGCGGTCGGCGTCCCCGACCCAGAGGTGCTTGGCGCCGTCGACGCCGATGACCTCGGCCTGGGGCACGGCGGCGAACCGCTGTCGCGCCTCCTCCGGGCGCAGGTAGTCGTCGAACTCGGGCACCAGGGCCAGCATCGGCTTGCCGGACCGCGCCCATACCGCCAGGTCGGCGTCGCCGGCCATGCGCAGCGGCGGCGAGAGCAGCACGGCGCCGGTCACCGCCGGGTCACAGCCGTGCCGCAGCGCCAACTCGGTGCCGAACGACCACCCGACCAGCCAGATCGACGGGAGGTCGGCGAACTCGGCGTACTCGATCGCGGCGGCGACGTCGTACCGCTCACCGTCGCCGTCGCCGAAGGAGCCCTCGCTGCGTCCGCGGTCGCTCGCCGTCCCGCGGGTGTTGAACCGCAGCACGGCGAGCCCGGCCCGCGCCGGCAGCCACCACGCGGCCTTGCGCAGCACGTGGCTGTCCATCATGCCGCCGCCGGTGGGCCGCGGGTGCAGGCAGATCAGCGTCGCGACCGGCGGCCTGTCGACGGGTAGGGCAAGCTCGCCGACCAGGCACAGACCGTCGGCGGTGTGCAGTTCGATGTCCTCGCGCCGGGCGGGCAGAGCCTCGCGCATCAGCACATCACCCGCCCGGCCGGCGCCGGTCGCGCGCCCGCCAGCACGGCGTGTGCCAGTGGCGGCGGTCACCCAGATCGCCCCTGCCGTCGGCCGGCCACGCGACGACGTGTGCCACCCCCGGCCGGATCTCCTGCGAGCAGCCCGGGCAGCGGTATGTCTTCGTCGCCGCCCCGCCGGGGATGGTGCGGACCAGCCAGTCGCCGTCGCTCCATGTCTGGACGGTATCGACCCGCTGGGCGCGTTCCAGGTCGAGCGGCGTCACCTCGTCGCGCCGCTGGTGCCGGCGAGGGCTCATCGAAGGCTCATCGAAGGCTCACCGAAGGCTCACCGCGAGTGGTCGCGGAAGCCCCGGCCGACCTTGCGGCCCAGGTAGCCGGCGGTGACCAGGTGCTCGAGCAGGGGCGCCGGGGCGAAGCCGGGCTCGCGCAGCTCCAGGTACAGCTCGCGCTGGATGGCCAGCGCCACGTCCAGCCCCACGACGTCGAGCAGCTCGAACGGGCCCATCGGGTAGCCGCAGCCGAGCTTCATCGCGTAGTCGATGTCGTCGGCCGACGCGTAGGACGCCTCCAGCATCTTCACCGCGTCGTTCAGGTACGGGAACAGCAACGCGTTCACCACGAATCCGGCCCGGTCGGCGCACACCACCGGGTGCTTGTCGAGCGTGCGGCAGAGCACCCGCGCGCGGTCGACGGCGTCGTCGGAGGTGCGGATCGTGCGCACCACCTCGACCAGGCCCATCACCGGCGCGGGGTTGAAGAAGTGCAGGCCCAGCACGTCGCGGGGGCGCTGGGTGGCCATCGCACACTCGATCACCGGCAGGCTCGACGTGGTGGTGGCCAGCAGCACGCCCGGCTTGCAGATCTCGTCGAGGTTCGCGAACAGGGCCTTCTTGACCGACAGCTCCTCGACGACGGCCTCGACCACCAGATCGGCGTCGGCGAGGTGGTCGAGCGACTCGGAGTGGGTGATCCGGGCCAGCGCGGCGTCGCGGTCGGCCTCGGTGAGCTTGCCGCGCACGACGCCCTTGTCCAGCGAGGCGCGAAGCGCCGAGCCCAACCGGGCGGTCCGATCGGACCCGCGGGTGACGGCGACGACGTCGTATCCGTTGCGCGCGAACACCTCCACGACTCCGGCGGCCATCGTCCCCGAGCCCACCACGCCGATCTTGGCGAAGGGCTTCGACGGCTCGGCATCCGAGCCCGCCGCGGGGGTCAGCTCGTCGGGCACCACCTTCGGGGAGCCCGGCTTCTCGTAGGCGTAGAAGCCCCGTCCCGACTTCCGGCCGAGCAGCCCCGCCGTCACCATCTGCTTGATCAACGGGACCGGGGCGTGCCGGCGGTCGCGGCCGCCGCGCCGGTACATCGTGTCCAGGATCTCGTACGCGGTGTCCAGGCCGATCAGATCCATCAGCGCCAGCGGGCCCATCGGCAGGCCGCAGCCGAGGCGCATCGCGGCGTCGATGTCCTCGCGGCTTGCGTACTTGCCCTCGACCATCGACACCGCGTGGTTGAGGTAGCCGAACAGCAGCGCGTTCGCGATGAAGCCGGCCCGGTCGCCGATCGTGACGTCGACCTTGCCGAGCTTGGCGCACAGCGCCTCGACGTCGTCGACCACCTCGGGCGCGGTGACCACCGTGCGCACGATCTCGACCAGCTTCATGATCGGCGCCGGGTTGAAGAAGTGGGTGCCGAGCACCCGGTTCGGCCGGCTCGTGGCGACGGAGATCTCGGTGACGGACAGCGCCGACGTGTTCGTGGCCAGGATCGCCGACGGCTTGCACACCTGGTCGAGCGCCCCGAAGATCTTCTGCTTCAGGTCGAGATGCTCGGGGACGGCCTCGACGACGAGGTCACAGTCGGCCATTCCGGACAGCCCGACCTGGAACGAGATGCGGCTGAGCAGGGCGTCGCGGTCCTCCGGGGAGAGCTTGCCGCGCGCGACGGCCCGGTCGGTGGACCCGACAAGCGTGGCGCGGCCACGTTCCAGAGCCGCCTCGTCGACCTCGGTGGCCACCACGGCCAGCCCGCTACGGGCGAAGACCTCCACGATCCCGGCGCCCATCGTGCCCAGCCCGACGACACCGACCGCCTCGATCCCGCCCATCGCCCGCCTCCTCCGCTCGCGTCCCTACGGAGTCTGCCACGCCCCCCTTCCGCGATCTTGGACTCCTGTCGGTGCCAGTGCACCGACAGGAGTCCAAGATCGCGGGGAAGGGGGGCCGCTAGGGTGGGCCGGTGCGGAGTGTTGTGATCACCGGGATCTCGCGCGGGCTGGGCGCGGCCATGTTCGACCTGCTGGCGGCCGATGCCGGCAACCGGCTGCTCGGGCTCGGGCGCCACTTCACCCCCGAACAGGAGGCCGCGGCGGCCCGGGAACTCGGGCGGATCACGCTGCATCCGGTCGACCTGTCCCTGGTGCCCCTTGAACTGGGCGCCCAGTTGGACGTGTGTATCAGGGGCGCCACTCGGGCCGTCATCATCCTGAACGCCGGGATGGTGGAACCGGTGGGCGCGATCGGTTGCGTGCCCCCGGCGGACGTCGCGCGGTCTGTCGCGGTCAACATGACCGCGCCGATGCTGGCGGCCGAGGCGTTCGTGGCGGCGTTGCCGCGCGGCGTGAAGGGCACGGTGCTGTACATGTCGTCGGGCGCGGCGGTCCGGCCGATCGAGGGCTGGGCCACGTACTGCGCGGCCAAGGCGGGCGGCGAGATGTACTTCCGGGTGCTCGCGGCCGAGCGGCCGGACCTGACGGTGGCGAACGTGAACCCGGGCCGGATGGACACGGCGATGCAGGGCGTGCTGCGGGAGTCGAGCTTCCCGGACAAGCAGTCCTATATCGACGCGTATGAGCACGGCCAGTTGGCGTCGCCGGCCGATGTGGCGGCGCGGATCATTTCCGAGCACGTTACCGACAAGTAAGCTCGCGACCATGACCGCGACGCGGACCCCGGGCCAACCATTCGTCGACGACGGCAGGCTGGTATCGACGAACCCCGCTACCGGCGACGAGGTGGGCCGGTTTCCTGTTGCCACGGCGGCCGAGGTCGAGGCGGCGGTGTCCCGCGCCCGCGAAGCCGGCGCCTGGTGGTCCGGCCTCGGATTCGCGGGGCGGCGGGCCCGGCTGCACGAGTTCCGCGCGGTGCTCGCCCGGCGCATGCCGGAACTCGCCGCGGTGATGCGCCGGGAGGGGGGCAAGCCCGAGGTCGACGCGATCGTGGAGATCGCCGGCGCGATCGACCACGTGCACTGGGCGTCGAACAACGCCCGCCGGGTGCTGCGCTCGCGGCGGGTGCGCCCGTCGCCGCTGCAGCTCGAGTTCAGCGCGCGCCTGGAGTACCAGCCGCTCGGTGTGATCGGCGTGATCGGGCCGTGGAACTACCCGGTGTTCACCCCGCTGGGCTCGATCGCCTATGCCCTGGCCGCCGGCAACGCCGTGGTGTACAAGCCGAGCGAGTACACGCCGGCGGTGGGCCAGTGGCTCGTCGAGCGGTTCGCCGAGGTCGTGCCGGAGCAGCCGGTGCTGCAGATCGTGTACGGCCGGGGCGAGACGGGCGCCGCACTGTGCCGGGCCGGCGTCGACAAGGTCGCGTTCACCGGCTCCACCGCCACCGGCAAGTTGGTGATGGCCGCCTGCGCGGAGACGCTGACGCCGGTGCTCGTCGAGTGCGGTGGCAAGGACGCGATGATCGTCGACGCCGACGCCGACCTGTCGGCGGCCGCCGACGCGGCACTCTGGGGCGGGGTCTACAACGCGGGGCAGACCTGCATCGGCATCGAGCGGGTGTACGTGGTGGAGTCGGTGGCCGACGAGTTCGTCGGCAAGCTGGTTTCGGCCGCCAAGGGGTTGAAGGTCGGTTTCGCCGACGACTCGACGGTCGGGCCGATCACGATGCCGTCGCAGGTCGAGGTGATCCGGCGGCACATCGCCGACGCGGTCGACTCCGGCGCGACGGTGGCGCTGGGCGGCATCGAGGCCGTGCGCCCGCCGTACGTCGACCCGACGATCCTCGTCGACGTGCCGGAGTCGTCCTCGGCGGTGCGGGAGGAGACGTTCGGCCCGGTGCTCGTGGTGAACCGGGTCGAGGACGCCGAGGAGGCGCTCCAGCGGGCGAACGCCGTGTCGTACGGGCTGGGTGGCGCGGTGTTCTGCGGCAGCCCCGACCGCGCGCTCGACCTGGCCCGCCGGATGCGCTCCGGCATGACCGCGGTGAACTCGGCGCTGTCGTTCGCGGGACAGCCAAGCGTGCCGTTCGGCGGCGTCGGCGACTCCGGATTCGGGCGCATCCATGGCGACGACGGCCTGCGCGAGTTCACGCGACCCAAGTCGATCACGTCGCGCCGGATGCGGTCACTGCTGCCCGCGACCACGTTCCGCCGCGACCCGGCGGCCACCGCGAAGCGGCTCACGAAGATCATCCGGCTGGTGCACGGCCGGGGCTAGCGATCGCCGAGCTCGCGGTCCTGGTGGGGTTGCAGGCGTCCGGGAAGTCGACGTTCTACCGCCGGCACCTGGCGATGACCCACGCGCACGTCAGCAAGGACAACTGGCCCAACGCGCGGCGGCGGGAGCGACGGCAGCTCGCCGTCGTGGACGCGCTGCTCGCAGAGGGGCACGACGTCGCCGTCGACAACACGAACCCGTCGGTGGCCGAACGGGCCGGCCTGCTCGCAGCGGCCCGGCGGCACGGCGTCCGCACCGTGGCCTACTGGTTCCCGCCGGACCGCTCCGGCTCGCTGGCGCGCAACGCCGTCCGGCCGGACGAAACCCGGGTGCCGGAGGTCGGGTTGTTTGCGACGCTGGGTCGCCTGGCGGCGCCGTCGCGGGCGGAGGGCTTCGACCTCGTCCGGGTGGTGCGATTCGACGGGAACGGCGGGTTTGTCGTGGAGGACGCGTGCGACTGAAGGATCTGGACATGATTCAGCGCGCCCGCGAGTGGTACCACGGGCTGACCCTGCTGCCCGGTGCGTGGGCAATCGTGCGGGTCGACGGGCGGGCGTTCTCCCGGCTCACCGAAGAGCGCTACGAGAAGCCGTTCGACCCGGCGTTCGCCGACGCGATGGTCGCAGCCGCGACCGAGTTGCTGACCGAGTTGGGCGGCCGGTACGCGTACACCGAGAGCGACGAGATCTCGGTGCTGCTCGACCCGGCGTGGTCGCTGTTCGGGCGCTCGGTCGAGAAGCTCGTGTCGATCTCGGCGAGCGTCGCGACGGCCGGGTTCACGATGGCCACCGGTGCGCCGGGCACGTTCGACGCCCGGGTCTGGCTCGGCACGTCCCCCGGCGACGTGATCGACTACTTCTCCTGGCGGCAGGCCGACGCCGGCCGGTGCGCAC
>Ga0207678_10003266_pt1 | contig 14637 bp, 11 predicted proteins | sample KBSC63metaG_FD_184319 | JGI IMG/M metagenome (GOLD analysis project Ga0207678, IMG submission 184319) | Corn rhizosphere microbial communities from Kellogg Biological Station, Michigan, USA - KBS C6-3 metaG (SPAdes) (version 2) | ecosystem: Host-associated > Plants > Roots > Rhizosphere > Soil ... | reverse complement strand
CGTCGTGTACGCCTCGGCGGCATGCAGGTCGTACCCTCGGATCAGGAACTCGTGCGCGGCGGACAGCAGGTCGGCCGCCCCGTCGCTCGACCGCAGGGCGCGCACGGCCGCTGCGACGAGCCGCCGACAGGTGCGCGTCAAAGGGTGCCGGGGCAGCGTTGTCGCAGGTCAGCGGCCGATCACTACTCTGCGGGACCCCTGCGGCCATACCCGCGATCCTGGCTGGCGCTTGGCGAGGCCGAGGGTCGAGGAAAGAATCATCAGATACGTGTCCAATGGGTCGCTCGCCTCCGCAGCCTCCCCGCGGAGCAGCAAGGCCGCGTCGGCTACATCCTGCTGTGGGCCCTCGGGGTGCCGATCCCCGTGCTGTTCCTGTTCTACCTGCTCCGCGGCTGCACCTGATCCCGGGGCTTGTCGGACGATTCCGACGCGCCAACGAGGCGCGTCGGAACCCTCCTTTGCACTAACGGCTTACAGACCCTCCCGCCCGGTTCTCTGGATCATGGGCTCCGACCTGGTGACCGGAGGCGTCACCGTGATGACCCGTGCCCTCACCTACGGCACCCCTGCCCCCACCCTGAATCTCGTCACCGCGCCCTCTGGGACCGTCGCCACTGGGCAGACAGCAGCGGTTCCCTTCGCAGTCCGGGCCCTCGCAGCCGATGGCCTCACTCCGCTTGCCGGACAATCGATCACCTTCACGGCAAGCGCAGGCACAGTCAACTTCGGGGCCTGTGGCGCAGCCGCCTGCACCCTCCAGACCGACGCCACCGGCTTCGCATCAACCTCGGTCACTCCGCTCGCGCCAGGCCCCATTACCCTGTCCGCGACAGGCACCGCCGGAACCGTGACCGGCTCCTTCACCTCAGCCGTGCAGCTGAGAGCCGTCACTCCGGCGAACCCGGCCCTCTATGTCGCTGCGGGCGCAGTCGTCGCCTGGCCGCTCCAGGTCAACCTCGCCAACAACCTCACTCCCACCCCGGGAACAACCGTAACCTGGCAGCCCCTCTCCGGCAGAATCGCCGTCGCACCAGGCCTCTCCCTCGCCGATGTACAGGGCAACGCGCAGGCGCTCGCCACCGTTGGCCCGCTCACTGCGGCAGCGCAGGCGACCATCTCGGCTTGTGCGTGGGGCACGGTCTGTGCGGCCTTCACCGCGCACGCTGTAGACCCAGGCGATCTGCGCCTCACCGTCGTCAGCGGCGCAGGCCAGTCAATCTCGGTGGGCGACACGTTCGCTCCCCTCGTCCTGCAGGTCGTGGATGCCGCAGTCCATCCCGTCGCCGGAGCCGTAGTCGAAGTCCATCAAACCATCGACGCACGGCAGATGGCGTGTCCCGACCGCGGCCGCTGTCCCGTCGCTCCAACGGAGGACGCCTCCGAATCGTCCGTCACCTCCGATCCGGATGGCCTCATCACCCTCACTCCGATCCAGATTCCCGGCGTCGCGGAGACGACCAACATCGCTGCAGCCACGGGCACCCACGGCTTTCTCTCCCTCGCTATCCAGAAACAGCCATAGCCGGAAGCCGTTGCACCTGCCGTTGCCAGTTCTCCTCCACCAGACACAACGCACGGGTGCTCCATCCTTCGCGCTCTTGCGAAGGGTGGGAATGTAGAACCTCCCCCAGCCAATTTAGCCCTTGCCCTTGTGGTTGCTGTTGCGTCATCGAATCGTCTGCCAGAACAGCGGTTCAGAATTGCAAGGGAATCTGGCGTTTTTGCTGATACATACGCTGGTCCGCGATACGACGCAGCAGAACCTCATCGGTGGCGTCGTCCGGATAGATGGCGACCCCGACGCTGCCGGAGACCGTGAGTGCGTTGCCCGCAATCGTGACCGACTTGCGCAGGGCTTGGGAGATGCGTGCGAGGCTGCGCGAGGCGATCAACTCGGCAGGCTGGTCGCCGGGAAGATCGGTGGCGATGATGATGAACTCATCGCCGCCCAGGCGGGCCAGCGTGTCCGGAGCGCGAATCACGTTGCGTAGATTGACCGCGATGCGTTGCAGAAGCTGGTCGCCGACCTCGTGGCCCAGCGAGTCATTGATGAGTTTGAACCCGTTCAGGTCCACCATCAGCAACGCCGTGCGGGTTCCGTTCTGCTGCGACTGCTGGATCGCGGCGGCGAGGCGGTGTTCGAAGGCGCGCCGGTTGGGCAGTCCGGTCAACTGATCGTGCAGCGCGTACCACTCATTGCTGGCGACCTGCTGTTCCAGAAGCACCAGCAGCATGCCGATGGTGACCAGAAACTTCTGCAAATTCCAGATCTGGTCGGCGATCGCGTCGTAGCCAGGATGGTTCGAGACCCACGAGTGCAGAAGGAAGACCAGCGACCAGACCACAAAGCCGACGACAATCGCGAACTTGCCGAGGCTTTTCTTGGGAAGGTTGAGCTGGAAAACGATAGCCGTCGCGAGATAAAGGACGAAGAGAGCGAAGTAAGCCGAGTCGCGAAAGGCGTTGTCGGAGGCGAAGATCCAGATGGGAACCCAGGTGCCCAGTTGTACGGCAATCAGCCACCAGCCCTTGCCCAGCCGCCATGTGCGCTTGACCGCGAACGCGCTGGCGATGCCAAGAAAAAGACCGCAGGCAATCAGCGCATGATAGACGCGGAGATCGCGGAGCCCAAGCCCATAGATGGTGAGCAGACCGAGGACTGGCGCCGAGTTGACGAGTAGATAAACCAGCGCCGGCTTACGTGGAAAGAGATCGCGGCCAGCTGCCCACAGGAAGATCGCGCCGGCGATGAAGAAGGAGTCCAGCGCCATCACATGCGCTGCATTGCGCCACGGCCCAGGCGAAGGGTATGCCGCATATACGATCGCCTCGAAGAAGATGAAGAGGAGACCGATCAGCCAGAAGTCGACCGCCTCTCGTGGATGCCGCCTGCGCAGAAAGTAGAGAATTGCCAGGAGCATGGCCATGGCGGCGAGGTCGGGTATGAGCTGATAGTTCATCGGTCCTTCGTGCGGCGCTTGGCCGTTGGGGTGGTGCAGTGAGACAGGTATTTCCTGGGAGGGACTATTGATTATTGAACACTACCGCGAAAGGAATGCGAACGGGGGGTGGCGGATGAGGTTCGTCACGCCTCCGTAAACGGCTCAAGTTGGCTGGCCGACGGAGGTGGCGTAACGAGGCTGACAACAAAAAGGCATACCAGTGAGGCGGCCAGCGCGGGAAAGATGGCATCGCGGTCGCTGAGGATCGCCGGGACATGATGGTGGATAAAAGGAGTGTCCCAGAACAGCGTAACGAAGGTACCGGTAAAGATGCTGGCCACGGCGGCGGTCGCCGTGGCTCGCTTCCAGAAGAACGCCGCGAGGATCACCGGAGTCAGGGCGGCCGCGTAGATCGTATAGGCGTACAGCGACTTCTTGAGAACAGACTGGACATGCAGCGACTGGTAGAGCGCCCAGATCCCCAACAGCACAACCATCAGGCGGCTGACAATGAGAATCCGCTTGTTCGAGGCGTCCGGCGAAAGATACCGCACAAACACGTCGTTGATCAGATTGGTCGCAGGGGAAAAAAGGTAGTTGTTCGCGGTCGAAACGATCTTCGCAAAGATCGCGCCGATCAGCAGCGCGCCAAGCAGCCGAAGCGGTGCGCTGGCGGTCAGCCCGTGCAGCCCCGTGTACGCCAGAATCTCTCGAGGAGCCTTGGCGACTTCACCGGTAGGAAAGATCGCAGAGCCTACCAGCGCAATCACGACAATCACCGTCTCCAGAATCACAGTCCCCACCAGCCACCCGACAACCGCGCGAGAAGCCGATCTCTCAGACTTGGCGGAGAAAAACTTCTGATACATGGACTGGTTGCCCAGCAACAGAAGACAGGTAGGCAGGAAAAGCTCCATCGCCTGAACAAACGTAAGGTCCCCAAGCACCTGAAAGTGCGTCGCAGGAAGCGCGGCATGAACCGCGGACCAGCCACCAGCCTCATGAATCAGCACCGGCAACGCCGCCAACAGGGTGAAGGTTGCCAGCAGGCCGATAGCGACATCCATATACGCGACCGAAGCCATGCCCGCGATAGCGGTAAAGACGATGACAAAGGCCGCGACGATAAACTGTCCGTAGGTCGGAGTGATGACCGTAGGGAAGATAAGGTGGAGAATGTCTCCGCCTCCCACGAACTGGTAACTGGTAATCGCGGTGTAGGTGAAGAGAATGGCGATCACGCCGAGCACTCGTGCCGTCTGGTTGTAGCGCGCTTCCAGCAGGTCAGGAATCGTGAACTGCGCAAACTTCCGAGCGCGAGGTGCGATGAAGTAGATCAGCAGCAGGCCTGCCCAACCTCCGCCGCCCTGCCACAGTGCAGCCATACCATGCTTGTAAGCGTTCTCTGCGCCGCCGAGCAGGGATCCCGAGCCGATCCAGCTCGACAGCAGCGTAAACACCAGCACAAACGCAGAAAGCGAGCGGCCCGCAACAAGATAATCTGCCTTGGTCTTGACCTTGCTCAACCGCGTGAGCGAGACGGTAAGGAGCGTCAGGACGATAATGGCCAGGACGAGAACATAGAGGTTCATAGCGTGGGGAGATTGTAGCGTGTGGGATGGTTAGATAGCTTGTGGGAAGTGGAGGTTTGTCCAGTGAGACGATCGTTATATCGCAGTAGCAAGGTTCTGGGGATGATGCTTCTGGCGGCAGCATCCATCGCCAGCGCGCAGGCGCCCACGGCAGCAGAGCGGGCGAACGCTGGCATAGGTGCACCGGTGAAGGCCGAGGTTCCGGCAAAGGATCTGACGCCGTCCCGGCAAACTGCACGGCTGGAGCAGTGGCGGCAGACGATCCGCAGACAGTTATACATTCCGTCGCCGTTGCCAAAGCTGGACGCGAAGACCTGGTCTACCTTCTCGCCGATGGCCGGAGTCCTTGCGGACCGCGTGACCTATGCTACTGCCGAAGGCATGGTCGTACCCGCAATCGTCTACCGACCCGATCCGAAGACCGTGAAGTGGAAGGGCAAGTTGCCGGGTATCGTCGTCGTCAATGGCCATGGTGGCGATAAGTTCGCCTGGTACGCCTTCTACAGCGGCATGCTGTTCGCCAAGGCTGGAGCTGTGGTTGTCACGTACGATCCGATTGGCGAAGGTGAGAGGAACGTCGACAAGCGCTCGCGTGCCGGCTCCCACGACAAGTGGATCGACCCACCGGCAGGCTTGCCTCGCACCGACTGGGGACAGCGCCTCGCCGGCCTCATGCAGGTGGACGTGATGCAGGCTGTCAGCTACCTGGTAGCGCGACCGGAGGTCGATCCATCGCGCATCGCTACCGTCGGCTACTCGATGGGCTCGTTCATCACAGGGATTACAGGCGCGATCGACACACGCATCCACGCAGTCCTCCTGAGCGGTGGCGGCGACTTCGACGGTCCTGGTGGCTACTTCGACTCGAACCCGCTGCCGTGCCAATCGCCTCCATACCGCTCCCTTCAGGTGCTCGGAGATCGCGGAGCGATCCTTTACGCCTTGAATGCAGCGCGCGGCCCGATGTATGTGATGAACGGTGCGGCCGATACGGTGATGGACATCCCGCACCACGACGCCATGTGGTTCGCAGGGATCCGTGAGCGAGCTATCGCTGTGCGGGGAACCGACAAGAACATGTTCACCACGGTCTTCTACCCAGGCATCAATCACCGAACCTCGTGGGTCAATCGCGACGGTGTCGAGTGGCTCAACCAGCAACTCCACTTTGCCAACTGGAGCGTGAGTCAGATTGCCGCGATGCCGGTGACGCATGTCAGCACCTGGGCCAAAGCCAACGACGTCGACATCACGAAGAGCTATATCCAGGAGATCCGCGAGGGCGGACTCGACGCTCTCGGAACCGGCTTTCCGGGGATTAAGCGCCAGGATTTGATGGTGCTGCCAGACAAAGATTGGCAGGCGATGAAAGACCGTCTCACCTACGAGGCCTGGGCGGAGAAGGCGATGGCGGCGGAGGCGCAGGCAGCACGTTGAGCGCTTTACGTTCATGCGGTCGGCTCTCGTCGCGTGAAGCTGTGATGCGTAGAGTGGATAGAGAGCATCTACTGTTAAGGTGATGAATGTTTAGTTGGTGGCGACAGCAGCCGTTTCTGGTAACGAAGGTGAGGCAGCTTGCCCGGCTCGCGCGCGAGAGCCACGCGCAACCCATGAGAGGATCGTCGCGTCCGGCGCAACTGGTCGCTCCCGATGAACTGGGTGTGACCTTTATCGGGCACTCCTCATTTTTATTGCAGATCGGCGGACGCAAAATCCTGATCGATCCAGTGTTCGCGAAGCGGCTGATCCTGCTGCGTCGCCAACGGTGGCCGGGGCTCCTGCTGGAAGAGTTGCCGCCGATTGACGCCGTTCTGCTGACGCATGCGCACATGGACCATCTGAACGTTGCCTCTCTGCGCCGCATCGTTCGTGCCACGCGGCGGCTGACCGGGCAGGCACCGGAGGTCATCGTGCCGACGGGAGTCGAAGACCTGGTGGCTGGACTGGGATTCCGGCAGACCCGCGGCATGGCCTGGTGGGACGAGGTCCATGTCCAGGGATTACGCGTGACGATGACGCCGTGCAAGCACTGGGGAGCGCGCATGTTTCGCGACACGCATCGCGGCTACGGCGGGTACGTCGTCGAAGCAGCCGGGCACTCGGTCTATCACTCCGGCGACACGGCGTACTTCAGCGGGTTCCGCGAGATCGGCGCGCGGCTTCACCCGCAGGTGGCTCTCCTGCCGATTGGCGCCTACTTCCCGGACAGCTACCGTGTCGTGCATACCAGTCCCGAGGAGGCGTTGCGCGGCTTTGTCGAAACGGGAGCGGAGCGCATGGTGCCCATGCACTTCGGAACCTTCCAACTCGGCCGCGAGCCGATGGACGAGCCCGTCGAACGCCTCACGAAAGAGGCGGAGCGCCTGGGCATTCGAGCCCACGTTACCGTGCTCGAAGAGGGAGACACGCTGCGCCTCGACAAGGCCCCGTGCTAGGTCTTCGGTGAGCCCAGATCGAGAGGGCTCGCAGCCGCGGCGACCAGAGGAGTTTCCTGATCTTTCCATCCGGGTAACTCCTGCGACCCTGTGATGAGGCGGACGCCGTCGCTGAAGGTCAGGTAGGTCCACGCCCACTGGCGAAAGACGGCCAGGCGGTTGCGGAAGCCGATAAGAAAGAAGATGTGGACGACAAGCCAGACGATCCACGCCGGAAAGCCGCTCCAATGACCTTTGAAGGGCCACTGGATGTTGGCCACGGCAGCCTTTCGTCCAATCGTCGCCATATCGCCTTTGTCGAAGTAGTGGAAGGGAGCGTTCTTTCCCGTTCCATCGCTTCCGAGGTCTGCGGCGACCAGCCTCGCAATCCGTTTCGCGGCGTAGTGGCCCATCTGCATGGCGGGTTGCGCTACTCCCGGCACCTGCCGCCCGTTCTCTTCCACATGGGCGAGGTCGCCGCAGATAAAGATCTCCGGATGCCCCGGCGGGTTGAGGTGCTCATCGACCAGCACGCAGCCTCTCTTATCCGTCGGAAAGCCGAGCAGTTTGCCCAGCGGCGACGCCTGTACGCCAGCCGCCCACAGCGTGACGACCGCGTCGATGCGCTCGTCGCCCACCATTACGTAGCCCGGCTGGACGTCCGATACATGAGCGCCCGTACGGACCTTGATGCCGAGCCTGGTCAGTTGCTCCAGTGCTTTTGCCTGGAGGTCTTCCGGATACGCCGTCAGGATGTGCGGAGAGCCTTCGAGGATGAGCACCTCCGCTATCCTGGGGTCGATGTGGCGGAAGTCCTTCGCCATATAGAGCTTGGCGATATCGCTGATCGCGCCTGCCAGTTCGACGCCCGTGGGGCCTCCGCCAATAATGACGAAGTTCAGCGAGGGGTGGCTGCCTGTCTCCTGCATCTGGCGCTCCGCAAGCTCGAACGCGAGTAACACGCGGCGGCGAATCTCCGTCGCATCCTCCACCGTCTTCAGCCCCGGAGCCAGCTTGGCCCACTCGTCCTTGCCGAAGTAGGAGTGCGTGGAGCCCGTCGCGACGATCAGGTAGTCGTACTCGAGTTCCGCGCCGGTCTTGAAGTTCACTCGCTGCTGGGCGATGTCGAAGCTGACGGCTTCGTCCATCAACACTTCAATGTTTTTGTAGTTGCGCAGGATCGAACGGATGGGCTGCGCAATTTCACCCGGCGACAGCACCGCCAGCGCGACCTGGTAGAGCAGCGGTTGGAAGGTGTGGTGGTTCTTGCGGTCGACGAGTGTGATATTGAGCGGAAGCTTGCCCAGCCCCATCGCCGCGTTGATGCCGGCGAACCCGCCGCCAAGAATGACCACCCGTTTTCGCCCACCGCTGCCAGACGTCGTACTAGCCGCCATTGTTCGAATCTCCTGAGTTTGATCTCTCTGTCTGATGCTTCTCGAAGAACGGAGGCTTCGTCGAATCTGGCTCTCCCTTGCTCCCACGACCTTCTCATTGCCGACTCCAAAAGCTGTCAACCCCCCGGATCTGTGGAAAACTACACAACTCCCACATAACAAACGATCCTTTTGTCTTTCAACATTGGCGCGTTAGTTTTGCACGTTCAGCTAGAATAGAAAGAAGAGGTAGCAGAAAGCCCCGGCCAACCGCCGGGGCTTTTCTCGTTGCCAGACAAGGGTTCTCCGTAACTTGTTCTTAATGAATACTTTGCCCGTAACCGTTTTGGTATGAATAGTTTGCAGGGACAACCAAATGTATGTCGTTGAATATAGATACTTTAGCTAAAAGTACCCAGGGGGGGGGATCCCTCCAAAGTCAAGCCTTGGAAGGGGTCTCAAGGACGAACCACGAATTGCATGGAGGACGAACAAAACAGGAACGGCGTTCCTCTGTGCGATCCGTGGTCGCTCTTGTCAGATGTGACAACTCACCATGCCGCGTTTTTCCAGATAGCGCTGGTGGTACTCCTCTGCCTTCCAGAACGTACTGGCCGGGACCACCTGCGTGGCAACCGGGTTGCGGTAGGTGCCGGAGGCGTTCAGCTCGGCGATGCGAGCGCGGGCCTCGGCGGCCTGCCGGTCATTGTGCGTAAAGATGACGCTGCGATACTGCGTGCCCCAATCCGGGCCCTGGCGGTTGACCTGGGTGGGATCGTGCAGAGTAAAGAAAGCGTCCAGAAGTGCCTCATAAGGGAGGCGGGAGGGATCGAACGTGACTTGAACGACTTCCGCGTGGCCGGTGCGGTCGGTACAGACATCCTGATAGGTTGGGTGTTCGAGGTTGCCGCCTTCGTATCCTACGGCTGTGTCGATGACGCCAGTGATTTCGCTGAATCGGGTCTCTACGCCCCAAAAACATCCTGCTCCAAAGGTTGCTTTTTCGATTGCCACTCGTGTTGCTCCTTCACTGCTCTACTTGACTACTTCCATTGGATGCTTCCGAGCCTGTGAATGTCATCACCCGGAAGTGAAAAGATCGATAGCGGGAGTCATTCTGGGCGCAAATTGCAAGGCGTGTCAAGCGTACGAAAGTGTTAGCTGCGCAGAGGTGCCAGCGACGACACGTGGGGCTCAAAAAAGACGCAATATCGTTGCTCGACGCGCGAAAGATTGGAAGGGTGGGGCTAGCTGGAACGACGGCTGGGTCTCGATTTGGAGGCGAAGGTGCGCCGGGGACCTGAAGATTTTTTCTTCACCGGAGCCTTCAGTTGCGCGAACTCCGGTGTCCGCTTCTTCGGTACGACTTTCTTCCCGCTTGCGGCGCGGCTGAGGGCCATCACTTCGCCCGGAGTCAGCTCGCGGAACTCTCCCGGCGGCACGTCGAGGCGTAGCGCGCCGTAGCCGATGCGGCGGATCTTTTCGACGTGGTGGCCGATCTCTTCGAACATCTTGCGGATCTGTCGGTTACGGCCCTCGGTGAGCGTCAGCTCGTACCAGGGATTGTCGCCGCCACGCGCCAGCTCCACTTTGGCCGGAGACGTGATGATGCGATCGCGGCGTCCGCTGCGTACTTCGTCCAGGCGGCCACGGTCGATCATGATGCCGCGGCGAATCTGCTCCAGGCCGCTGGCGGGCGGAACTCCGCTGACCTTGACGAGGTAGGTCTTCTCCACGCCCGCCGCGGCCTTTGAGAGCGAGTTCGCCAGCGCGCCGTCGTTGGTCATCAGGAGCAGGCCTTCGCTGAGGTAGTCGAGGCGCCCCACCGGATAGAGGCGAACGTTGTCGCCGTGCGGACCTTTCTGCTTCGCCATCAACTGCATGACGGTCGGGCGGTTCTCCGGGTCGTCGAGGGTGGTGACGTATCCACGCGGCTTGTTGAGCATGTAGTAGCGCTGCTGCTCGGGGCCGCGGAGGAGCTTGCCGTCGACGCGGATGTGGTCCTTGTGGGGATCGTGCCGGGTGCCCAGTTCTTTGATTACGGTGCCGTTGACCTGCACGCGGCCTTCCAGGATGATCTGCTCGGCTTTGCGGCGGCTGGCGATGCCAGCCTGGGCGAGGATCTTCTGCAGGCGGTCGCCTTTGGGTTCGTCGTTTGTTTCGGGCTTGGGGGCGGAGTGGGGCTTCGTCATCTGGTTCTGGCTTTCTGACTGCGGAGGTGCTCGTCGCGGTCGGGCAAATCTGGGTGGCGTGTGCTTCAGGCTCGCAAAGGCGTCGGCGTCCTGAGCCTGAAGCTATTATCGCCTGTTTCCTGGACTATCCATTCGCAACGTCGTAACAAAAGCTGCTCCTCGTCTGGCGGTGCGATCGACTCCGGTGGCATCTTGGCCTGATTTTGCTTGACTTGGCCGCCGTAGAAGAGGCTTTATGGATGCGTTCACTTTTCCGCCTTCCAGCAGAGCGGAGAGTTGGCGCAAAACGGGCCATGAAAGACCACGTCATTCGGCGTGTGCAGCCACCCATTCCAATTTTGAAGCTTTCAAGGAGATTCGAATCATGGCGAAGTTTTGTGGATCATGCGGCGCGCAACTCAGCGACAACTCGGCATTTTGCATTCAGTGCGGAACGGCACAGAACGCTGCGGCTGCTCCTACGCCCCAGCCACCGGTTCAACCTCCGCCTCCTGCCCAGTCTGCGTACGCGCAGGTGAACGCTCCACCCCCCTCGCCGCCGCCCGTCAAGAGTTCCGGCTCCGGACTGAAGATTCTTCTCGGCATTCTTGCCGTCCTGTTTGTTGGCGGATTGTTGGTCGTGGGCGGCCTCTTCTACATCGGCCATCGTGTTGTGAACAAGATCAAGGCCACTGCCGCCGAGAACGGGCTCTCCTTGCCCGATAAAGATAAAGAAGCGTCGAGCAGCTCACCCAGCGTGCTCCACCGCGATTACTGTGGGTTATTGAGTAAGGATGACGTTAGCGCGGCGATTGGCATCCCCATTGTTGCGACCCACGCCATCAGTGATGGATGCGAGTATCTCGCCGAGGGTACCTCCGCCGACATGACGGCACGACACCTGTCCGCCATGGCGGGTGCCAAAGGTGCTGATAGTCAAACGCAGGACGCATTCCACAAGCTGGCAGGAGACTTCTTCAGCGCACAGCAGCAGAGCGAGCCGAAAGGGCAGACCCCAGATGAAAGCGGCAAGGTACCTGTCGTGGTTTTTGGAGTCGACACCAACTCCGCACGGACACAGATGCAGTTGAACGAGAAGGTTCTCGGCGCGCTCGGTCCGCAGTCGCCAAAGATCGAGGGTATCGGCGACGAGGCCTTTGACTCTGCCGGAGGTATGATGTTCGTGCGCAAGGGTGAGACGCTTATCCGAATCACTTACTTGATGTGTCCCTGCACGACTGACGCGATCAAGCCACTGGCGCGCAAGCTGGCCGACGGGATTTAAAGGCTCGGCATTCCATCGTCAAGCTGCCTCTCGCGGTCGCTATTCGGAGGCTTCTTTCTCCGCGTCCGATTGAATCTCCGCGTCCATCTCCGGGGAGTCAACTGGAGCGTCTTCCGCCCGATCGTACTGGGGCGGCAGGCCGGAGATGCGCCCATCGACGATCACCTCGTCGGCGATACTCTCTCCGCTGTCTCCATCGGCCTGCGGTTCGACAGCGTCTCTTTCCTGCTGAAGTTCATCCGGTGATTCGGGAGCGGCATGTTCCATCGGAATCTCCTCCTGCTCAGCCAGTTCGCCGGCCATCTTCTCAAACTCTTCGATGCTGGGAAGCTCGCTGATGTCCTTCAGTCCGAAGCGCAGCAGGAAGTCTTTGGTCGTTTTGTAGAGGATGGGCCGACCGATCACCTGCTTGCGGCCAGCGGTCGTAATCAGCTTGCGCGCCATCAGCGAGCCGAGCACGCCACCCGAATCGACTCCGCGAATCTCCGAGATCTCCGGAGCCGTTACCGGCTGCTTATACGCGACGACCGCTAGCGTTTCCAGCGCCTGCAACGACAGCTTTAGCGGCGGCTTCAGCGATTTGACGAAGCCGCGCACGGCATCGTGATACTCCGGCTTGGTTGCCAGGCGATAGCCTCCCGCTACTTCGCGAATCTCCAGCCCGCGCTCGCTGGTGGCGTAGTCGGCGATCAACTGGTCGAGGATGGTTCGGAAGTACTCGCGCAGCCGGCGTTCTTTCTCTCGGGTCTCGCGTGCGAGTTGTTTCTCATCTTTCTCCGGGGACACGGTTTCGGGTAGATTTTCTGCTGTCGGCTCCGCCTCGGCAGCAGATTCCACATCCTCCGAACTCATTGCTGCGGCGTCCGCCTGGGCATGGTGCCGTGCCTCGCGGGTGGCGGCAGCTTCCTCTGCCGCGGCAACATGCAGCGCGTGGTCCAGGGCTTCGGCCCGTTCCGCCTCGTCATCCTCGACGAGCACCTCGCTGTTGAGTGTGTCGGCGTCGGCTGGTTCTTCCTCGAGCGCGAGCGCTCGCTGCGCCGACTCCATCTGGTCCAGTTCTGCCTGGCCCTCGTGGCCCAGCAGTCCTGTAAGCTGCGCCAGGGTCACCGGCTCTTCGGACGCGTAGATAACGGCTTCGATCTTTGCTTTAAGGCTCATAGTTTCGATGTCTCCCCTAAGCATACCAACGCCGCTTATGATTGCTTGCACAGGGAAGGAGTTCGGTAGTGGATCGGTTTGAAAAAACGTACCTCAGCGGCTAAAGCCGTACGGCAATGAGTGACTTGCGGCACGGGTAAACCCGTGCCTCTAAACAAGACTGGACTTTTCAGCAGACTGTAAGGCGACATGGCAACAGAGCAATTGAACCATGCAAATTGACCTCTATATAAGGAGTTTTCACGCATGTTGACACGCAGAGAGTGGATCCGGCAGGCGGCTGGAGCCGCCGCAACCGCCACAATGCCAATGATGTTCACAGGAGCGGCGCGCGCAGCTGAGGCTGCTCCCAATGTTGCCGGAAGGGCCTCGCTGAAGGCTCATGCGGCTGCTCGCGGTCTGCTGACGGGCTGTGCCGTCAACGCTAACCTTTTCCGCCAGGACGCTGCGTTTCGCGCCCTGCTGGCAGAGCAGTACAGCATCCTCGTGCCGGAAAACTGCATGAAGCTGAATCTGCTCCGTCCGACTGCGGAGACCTACGACTTTGCCGACGCCGACGCGCTCGTCTCGTTTGCCCAGGCGCACGGGATCAAGGTGCGCGGCCACAACTTTGTGTGGCATGAGGCGCTGCCCAAATGGTTCGCTGCGACCGTGAACAAGGACAACGCGCGCAAATTTCTCAACGATCATATAACCACCGTCGCCAGCCGTTACAAGGGGAAGATTCACTCGTGGGACGTCGTCAACGAGGCGATCTGGATCAAGGATGACCGTCCCGATGGGCTGCGGTCGTCTTCGCCCTGGTTCCAGATGCTCGGGCCGGAGTACCTCGACTTCGCCTTCAAGACCGCCCGCCGTGCCGATCCCAAAGCGCTGCTCACCTATAACGAGTACGGGATTGAGTACGACACGGAAGACGAAGCGAAGAAGCGTGCTGCCACGCTCGCTCTGTTGCGCCGCATGAAGGCTGCGGGAACACCGATCGATGCACTTGGCGTGCAGTCCCACATTCATGCTGGAGGCCCTGAAGTTTTCGGCAAGGGGCTGCGAGAGTTGCTCGCCGGCGCGCGCGCGCTTGGACTGCAGGTCTTCATTACGGAGATGGATGTGAAGGACGATGGGGTGCCCATCGACGATATCGCTCAGCGCGACCGAGTCGTCGCCAGTGTCTACCGCAACTATCTCAAGACTGTGCTCGAAGGCCCGGAGGTCAAGGCTGTGCTTACGTGGGGGGCGACCGATGGCAACACCTGGCTCAACAACGGAACGAGGTTTCGGCCGCTGCATCCGGCAAGGCCCCAGCGCCCGCTTCCGTTCGATGCGAATTACAAGCCTGTTCCAGCTTTTTTTGCGATGCGCGACAGCTTCGACCGAGCGAAGCCGCGATAGAGGGGAGAGTGGCTTTCCCTGGTGTTGCGGTTAGCGTCTAATCGGTGACTATGCGAGTTCCTTATTTTCGGCGAGATGTGGTGAGTTGGGTTGGGGTGGCAGTGCTGCTGGGCGCGGGCGTTGTGTGGGGGCAGACGAAGGCTCAGAAGCAGGCAGCAGGGTACGACCGGGCAGCGCGGGCCACGGTGCTGCACCAGGCGAACGTGTACGTTTCGGCGGATGCGAATTCGCAGCGGATTTCGCTGGTGACGCCGGGGCACGAGGTGGTGGTGATCCAGCGGAGCGGGCCGTGGGTGCAGGTGTTTGCGAA
>Ga0207678_10003264_pt1 | contig 14641 bp, 14 predicted proteins | sample KBSC63metaG_FD_184319 | JGI IMG/M metagenome (GOLD analysis project Ga0207678, IMG submission 184319) | Corn rhizosphere microbial communities from Kellogg Biological Station, Michigan, USA - KBS C6-3 metaG (SPAdes) (version 2) | ecosystem: Host-associated > Plants > Roots > Rhizosphere > Soil ... | reverse complement strand
AAAAATCCCAAGTATTCGTGGAAGTTCAGTGGTTAACGCGAAATGATTGCGAATCGTTAAGATTTCGTTTATCCGGGTCGATGCTTCACGGTCGTTTACTCAAATGAGCGACCGCGCATGAGCAGGGCCGTCGCCCGGGTTTTTGAAATTTGAGTGGCGGCGCACACCCCCCTTCAGGGGCAACGGAAGGGAATAGGCTATGCGACGCATTTTGATGACAGCTTTGGCGACTGCGGGGATCGGGCTTGCGACTCCGGCGTTCGCTGCCGCAACCGTGACCACGACGGACGGCACGCCACTTGCGTGGCAAATCTTCGGGATCAAGGGAACGGGCAACCCCGTATTCGGTTCTTCGCCGAACAATACGAATGTTGCCAACGTGACCTTCGATGCCAACACGGCGACGGACATGGATATCGTCAATGGTGCGGCTCAGGTTAGCGACGCCGCACCGAAGACGCCGAGTCTCTTCCAGGTGATCATCAACCCGGACCTGCTGTTCACCGAGATGAAGTTCGCCGTTCAGCTCACCGATTCGGGAAGCTTCAGTGTTTTCCTTCTCGGTGCTTGCACGGATGCGAACAACACTGCGTGCTACACGACGAACTTGGCCACGTTCAGCAATACCGGCCAGCAGGACAACGCCAATTACCTGCTCAGTGGCGGTACGTTCGACGGAGTCATGATCCAGTCCAACTCAAACGATTTTATCTTCCACGTGAAGCAGATGTCGTACACGCCGTTGCCGGAACCCGGCACCTGGGCGATGATGTTGCTCGGCTTCGGTGGGATTGGCATGGCGATGCGCCGCCGGCGCCGCAGCCAGGCGCTGATGCAGGTCGCCTGACGCAATCGAACTTTGAAGCATGACCTTGCGGCCCGGCTCACGCCGGGCCGCTTTCTTATGTGCGTCGGCCCTGCTTTCGCGGGGATTCAACAATCTTGCTGACCGCGTTCCAGTTCGGGACTCGGCCCGGCCACTGCTGTTGAGGATTGTTAATTTTTTCCTTACGTGAGGAGAGCGAATCGAAAAGTGAATGAGCACGCCGAACCGGCAACGGGTTCGCAACAGGGGCAACGGAAGGACCAAATATGCGACGCTTATTGATCACAGCACTTGCCAGCGCGGCGGTTGCGACGGCTAGCCCGGCACTCGCGGAGGCTCCCGGTGGAGTGTCCGGCGGAGTCGTCGATCCGTGCACTGCCGTCTATGTGCAGGGCGCGATTGCTTGTCAGGGCTATTATGGCGGCAACCTATTTCAGGGCGACGCGGGCTCGGCAACGCCGACAGACTTGCAGTCCGCGATCGCGTTGCTCTTGAGCGCGCCGACGAACAACACGGGTGAATTCAATCCGCCGTACGCGCTCGACTACAGCACGGTGCTCGCTTCGATCTCGAGTTCGAGTGGAAATGTTGCCGGCAGCGCGTTTGATTACGTCTTTTCCGGACCGGCGCTTTCGGGCCTGACGATCTTCGGCGCTCACTTCGGCAACCAGCCCGATGCGGGTACCCAGAGCAACATCTCTGCCTTGTGGCTGGTCGATCTCGGGCCGGCGCCAACGCACACCGTCACCATCACTAATGGTCAGGGCGTATCAGGCGCGCAGATCTTCGCAACGAGCCCGGCGGTTCCCGAGCCGGCGACCTGGGCGATGATGCTGCTCGGCTTCGGCGGGATCGGCATGGCGATGCGGCGCAACCGCAGCCGCCGCAGCCGCACGGCGCTGATGCAAATCGCCTGAGCGCAACTCGAGCTATTTTCCCCGCGGCCCGGCTCCCACGCCGGGCCGCTTTTTTTGTGCCGGAGAGACGAAGCCTGGCCGCTGTCGTGGTCAGCAGCTCGGAGATGCGGCCGACGCTCTCATGTCGGTAGCGCCGAGCGGCTTCAGCTGCTTTCGGTCGGCGCCCGCTGGGCATTCCGTGTCGCTCTTGGCCTGCTTGCTGGTGACGGGCGTCGACTCGCCGTCGGCGAGCAGCGTGCCGTGCATCGAATCAACGAGGAGCGGCGAGCTCGGCACCGTGGATGCCTTTTCGACGGCCGGCGCCGGGTCCTGGAGATTGTCGCTGATCAGCGCGCTGGCGAGCTGCGCGGTCTCCGCCGTCGCCGGAATGACGATGGTCGGACCCGGCTCGCGGACCGCAGGCTCCGTCCCGCCATAGCGCTGCGAAAAGGCGCGCGCGTCGCCGAGCGAATTGCGTAGCCGGTAAAAGATGTGCCGTCCGATCTGGACGCTCTTGTCGAGCGAATCGGCCCAATAGGGGAGCACATAATCGGCATGGTAATGAGTCGCGTGGCCGACCGGCGCGAACACGCGTCCCTCGAGCGCCTGCTCGGCGATCTCGCGCGATCGGGTCCAAAGCGCGGGGACCGGAATGCGCTGCATCGATCCGTCGCAGGTGAAGCTGAACTGGCATCCGGTCGGCCGATCGGCGCCCTCATAAACGACTCCGCAGACGGTCGTCGGATAGCCGGGGTGCCGCAGGCGATTGAGAACGACCTGGGCGACCGCTCGGCCGCCGTCGGTGCCCTCTCCGGCCGCCTCGTAATAGATCGCCTGGGCGAGGCAGGTGATCGCCCGCGCGCGGTCCTCGGCGTCGGTCTTGAGCACGAACCGGCTCGCCGGTGTGTCGGGCCGCGCGGCAAATGGCCGCTCCGCGTTTTCCTTGGCTGCCTCTTCGGGCGTTAAGGGCCTCAATAGATCGGGAGGCGGAAGCGCCCGGATCGCCGCGGCTTCCGCCGTGCGCGAGGGAATCGGATGGCCGCCGATGTGCACGGCACTATCCGAGCGGAGGCGAACGGCTGCGCCATAAGCAATAAGCACCACGATAGCGCCCCCGGCAACAAATCCGGCTGCGCGGGGGCTTACGCGCGGCTTTCTGATCCGGACTGCTGCGAACTGGCCGCGCTCGACCCGCGACTTGTCACCGTCCGCAGGGGACAAGGGCGCGCCTTTGGCGATCTCGTCTCCAGGGAAGTGGCTATGCGTGGCGGTCGGCCCATCCATGATCGTTCATCGGCCGCCGGTCAGTACGCATCGCTGTCGAACAACACCGCGCGCGCGGTCGCGAACAAGATCCACATGTCGAGCCAGAACGACCAATTGTCGACGTAATGCTTGTCGAGCTCGATCCGCCGCTTGGCTCGCTCGATCGTGCGCACCTCGCCGCGCAGGCCCTTCACCTGCGCATAGCCGGTGATCCCGGGCTTTACACGGTGACGGCCGGCATAGCCACGCACCGCCTCGTGGTAGAAGCGGTCGCCGACCATCATTTCGGTCCCGTGCGGACGCGGGCCGACCAGCGACATGCTGCCCTGCAGCACGTTCAGCAGCTGCGGCAGCTCGTCGATGCTGAAGCGGCGGAGCACGCGGCCGACCGGTGTCACCCGCGGGTCGTCGCGGGTGGTCGTCTGGCGCGCGCCGATGTCCGTCTTGTCGGTGTACATCGTGCGGAACTTGAACACCTTGAAGGGCTCGTTGTTGAAGCCGACGCGCGGCTGGACGAACAGCACCGGCCCGGGGCTGGTGAAGCGGACGAGCAAGCCCGCGATCAGCAGCACCGGCGACAGGAGCGCCAGCGCGATTCCGCTGAAGACGATGTCCTCGGCGCGTTTGACGATCTGGTTGATGTCGCGGAACGGCCGTTGCCACAAAGTGAGCACCGGGACGGTACCGAGAAGATTGACCCGGTAGTTGGGCGCGAGCTCGATCGCCTTGTCCGGGATCAGCGAGACATCGACGCAGACTTCACTCAGGCCCTCGACGATCTGCTCAAGCCGTTGCGGCGTGAATTGGGCGCCGCTGATCAGCACCTGGTCGATTTCACCCTCGCGCGCCAGCTGGCACAGCCGCGCCAGATCGCCGATCAGCGGCAGCCCCTTGATGTCCGACACCCGCGCCCGGTCGTCGGCGATCCCCACGAACCGCAGATGCGGGAAATGGAGCGATTCGAGCAATTGGCGGGTGAGCGCGACCGAAGTCGGGTCGGCGCCGTAGAAGGCGATCCGTTGCTCGATCTGGCCGCGCACCGCGAGCCGGGTGATGAAGCGGTTGAGAACCGGACGCGAGCCCGACAGGCACAGGACGACGGTGAGCAGGAAGAGCAGCGTGACCCCGCGCGAATAATCGCCGACTAGGCCCGCCTGCCACACCAATGCCGACGCGATCAGGCTGCTGACCACGGCGTCGAAAATCGTGTCGCTGGTGTCCCTGAGGTCGAGAAGGCTGCGGCGATAGGCCTGGCGCGAGGTCCGGATCAGCAGGAAGCTGCCGAGCATCAGGATGAAGGCGGTGATGTGCACCGGAACGGAGATCTGCGCGCCGCGCACAATGGAATAAGCGACCAGCGTGATCGGCGCGCTGATGACGAAGCAGAAGATGTCGGTCACGAGGAAGAGCGAGCCGACGACGTTGGACGTGAACCGGACGGCGTGCTTCGGCGCCTCGGCGACCATTGGACTGCCGATCGGCTCTTCCGCCGACGCCGCTTCGCTTGAAGCGGAGACGATGACGTTGTCGTCAAGTCGCATCAGACAAACCCCCGGCCGACCTTGGCGTCGCGCTGACGATCAAACTCTTCCTGCAGGTCGCGGGTCCCGTCCGGGTCGCCTTTCTTCGTCATGGCGAGCGCGGCGTAGATACGTTCATCGCCCGGAATGTCCTGAAACGCAGTCCACAGCGTCCGGTTGGCCCAGCTTTGGTTGCCCGCCGCGGCGAAGCTCCGCGCGAGCAGCAGGCGGTCGGGCGCCGAGTTCGGCAGCACGGTGACCAGCTTCTGGGCGTCGACCACCGCGGCCGGCGCCTTGCCGGTGCGCAGGTCGAGCTCGGCGCGGGCCCGAAGCGCCGACGCATTTCCCGGGTCGAACGCGAGCACTGCGTCGAGGCGATTCTTGGCGGGGGCATAATTGCCGAGGCGCCACCACGCGTCGGCGAGCACCGCATTGGCTTCCGCGTTCCTGGCGTCGACCGGAAGAGTCGCGGCGGCGCTGGTCAGGCGCACGGCATCGGCGGGGCTGCCCTCGCGGCTGAGGAACGCGGCATAGGCGAGCTTCTGCTCCATCCCCTGTGCCGCGGCGCCGAGCGATCGTGCGTCGTCAATCCGCTGCCGGGACGGCCAGTAGTCGGTCCAGAGGTCGAGCACGGATGTGACGAGGCCCGGCGCGGGGTCCGAACGCAGGAGGCGCAGCGACTCGCCACGTGCCACGGCGGCATTGCCGGAACGAAACGCGGCCTCGATCAACAGCAAGGCATTGCCCTGATCCGCTGGAACGAGCTGGATCAGCCTTTGCGTCACGCCGACGAGCTTCGGCCAGTCTTCCTGCCGTTGATAGACCCGGGCGAGCAGCTGCAGGCTTCCGGAATCGGTGGGCTGGGCCTGGATTTGCTTGAGCAGCAGAGCGGTCGCCTCGTCCTGGCGGCCGAGGCCAAGCAGCGCGCGCGCTTTGAGCACGGTCGCCGACGGATCGAACGGGGCGTTTGCAAGGATGCTGTCGGCGGCTCCGAGCGCCTGGTCGAAATGCGACTCGGTGACTGCCGCCCAGCCTTTGGTTAGCTTGGGCCAGGGATCGTCTGGCGCGACGAGCGCGAGTTCGTCGGCGTGGCTCTCGGCCGACGCGAGGTCTCCGGTGCGCAAGGCGAGCTGAGTAACCGCGCGCAACACGTCGACGTTGTTGCGATCGAGCTCGTAGGCCCGGGTGAAAGCGTAATAGGCGCTGTTGTAGTCGCCGGCGGAGGCATCGAACTTGCCGAGCTCGATCCAATAGTCGGGCACATCGTCCTTGGCGCGAACCAGCTCGAGCAGCGCCTTTCGCGCGCCGACGAGGTCGTTCGCGGCCGCCGCCGCCTGGTAGGAGCCAAGCGCATCTTGGGCGCGCGCGTCCGACGAGCTGCAGGCCGGCAATAACGCCGGCAATAGGCAAGCGGCCACGCGCACGGTAAGATGCTTCGGGAACTGCATTAATCGGCTACTCCAGCGGCGGGGATTATCCTTTTCTAAATTTAACAACGCAATAGAGTGAAAAGCCGACTCATCGCATGTACCATGAGCAGTCGGCTGAAATTGTGTCAGAAGGGGACGAGGTGGTGATCAGACGAGCGTTGGCGCTCTTGGTTTGGGCGCTTTTGGGCTTCTCCTCCGGCGCATTCGCGCAGGCGCCACTCGCGGTGCCCCCTTCGGCAACCGTTGCCGGCACGCCCTACCGGATCAATCCGGGTGACGAGCTCGAAATCCTCGTCTGGGGCGACGAGCGCCTCCAGCGGGACGTTCTTGTCCTGCCGGACGGGACATTTGCGTTCCCGTTGGTGGGACAGGTGAACGCTGCGGGACGCCTGCCGAGCGAAATCGAGCGGGTGATCACCGCCGGTTTGCAGCCGCAGTACAAGGGACCGGTGCCGCAAGTGACTGTTTCGGTGAAGAAACCGAGCGGTTACCAGTTTTCGGTGATCGGCAAGGTCCGCAACCCCGGGACCTTCACACCAGGCCGGTACGTGAACGCACTTGAAGCGCTGGCCATTGCCGGCGGACCGTCGGAATTCGCGAACACCGCCGGAGCGCGGGTGATCCGCAAGCTCGGCGATCGCATGGTCGTCGTCCCCGTTCGCCTCCAGGACGCGCTTCGCGGCGATACTTCCAGGCTGACCTCGAACGAGATCCCGCGGATTGAAAGCGGCGATACGCTGGTGGTCCCCTGATGGGCGCGCTGATCGCCGTCGCTGCCCTTGCCGCGCAAGCGACGGGGCCCGCTGCATCGGCGCCGCCGCCATCGAGCCCGCCGCCATCGAGCCCGACGTCCGAAACGAGCGCGGCTTCGCAGGTCGGCTCGATCACTTATGTCGATCTCGAGGGTGGGGTTGGTTACTCGACCAATCCGAACCTGTCGTTCGAGAGCAGCAGCGGAGCGGCGTTCGGCCGGCTGTCCGTGCGCGCGGTCCACACCCGGGTTAGCGCCCGAACGACGACGGTGCTGTCCGGATTCGCCCAGGCGGCGTTCTACTCGAAGACCTACGGCACCCAGAAATCGCTTGACCTCAGCGCTCGGCACGATGCCGCGGTGACGGAACAGTTGCGGATTTTCGCCGACGCCGACCTCGCTTACGACCAGGGCGGCCAGCTCGACACGCGAATCCTCGCCACACCGCCGGTGCCCTTGCCACCCGGAACGACGGTCCCACCGGTGTTGCTGCCGCCGGGCAGTGATTTCCTGACGGTCACCGGACGGACCTATCGCGCCGCCGGTCACCTCGGCGCCCAGTGGGCGCTTGGGCCGGTGGACTCGCTCAACCTGTCGAGCGGCGTTGAACACACTGTGTTCAAGGGCTTCCTGAACGATCTTCGCTACACGACCATTCCGGTCACCTTCGGCTATGAGCGGCGGATCAGCACCCGCACCAGCGTTGGAGCGCGGGTCACAGGCCAATTCACCGATTACAACGGACCCGCGAGCTCGCGCGCGATCACGCCGCAGGTCACGATCCAGACCTTGCTCTCGCCACGGCTGTCGTTCGAGGGCGCGGTCGGCGCTTCCTTCGTTTCGAGCGACGACGGGGTTCGGACGGTTCATTCGACCGGGCTTTCCGGGAACGCGAGCTTGTGCTCGAGCGGGGAGCACAGCCAGCTGTGCGCTCGGGCCGCGATTGATCAGGGTGGAACCACCGTGGCTGGGCCGGCCAGGAACATCAGCCTCGGTGTGGATTATTCGCGCCAGCTCGACGCCGATCAGACCATTCACTTCTCGATCGGCGCGAACCGCTACACGCCCGTCAGCTCTTTCGTGGGGCCATCATTCCAACGCGCGACCTATTTCCGAGCTGCCGCTGACTACAGCCGCAACATCGGCCGCCGCCTGTTCTCGGGCGTCAGCCTGTCCGGCCGCAAGGTCGCCCAGAACGGACCGGATCCTCGAACGGACCTCTCGGCGTCGCTGTTCCTGCGCTATCGACTGGGTGATTTGCGATGATTGATGCCGAAAACACCGAGCGATCGGAGTCGTCGCCGGCCTGGATCGTCAATTATCTGCCGCTGATCCTGTGGCAGCGGCGCTATTATGTGCTCGCTTGCTTCCTTGCCTTGCTGGCAGCGGGGACCATTGCGGCATTCGCGCTGCCGCGGACCTATCGGTCGACCGCAACACTCTTGGTTCAATCTCAGGATTTGCCGACGAGCATCGTGGATTCGCCGACGAACGGCGCTGTCGAGCAGCGGATCGCGCGAATTCGCGAGCAAGTGCTGAGCCGCGGCGATCTCATCCAGCTGATCGAACAAAACGATCTCTACAACGACGAGCGCCGTTCCAGCCCGCTGTCGAAGATCATCGAGAAAATGCGCCACGCGACGACGGTGGGCGCGCTATCGAGCGACATCGGCCAGCAGTCGGGGACCCAGAACAGCACGATCGCGATCGCGATGAGCTTCGACTACCCCGATCCGGTCAAGGCGCAGGCGGTGCTGCAAAGCTTCGTTTCGAAGTTCCTCAGCATGGACAGTGCCGACGTCGAGGACCAGGCGAGCCTCACCGTCCGCTTCCTCCAGGATCAGGCGAACAAGCTCCAGGACCAGATCAAGGATATCGAGGGCCAGCTCACCGCTTTGAAGGCGCGCAATGGCGCGGCTCTTGCGAGCGCTGGCGGTCCTCAGTTGATCGATACCGGCAGCTTCAGCGCCCAGATTACCTCGCTTCAGAATGAGAATCGGCAGTTGCTCGCACAGAGCCGCCGTCCATCTCAGAGCAACAGTGCGCTGGCCTCCGCGGAGGCGGCGCTGGCTGCCGCTCAGGCGCAATACAGCGATAGCCATCCCGACGTGATCGCCGCCAAGGAGCGTGTCGCCCAGCTCCGCCGGATGTCCCAGGGCTCCGATGACGGAAACGCGTTCCAGGAGCAGATCGCCGCCAATAATTCGGCCATTCACCAGCTGATGGATCAGCGCGACGCGGCGCTTGCCCGCGTCAATTCCGCCATGGCCGGACAGTCGCGTGCTCCGGCGATCATGGAGCAGGCCATGCAGCTCGAGAACCGCGCGAGCACGCTGCGGACCCAGTATCAGCAGGTTGCCGAGAATCTCCTCAAGGCGCAGAACAGCGCTCGCATGGCGACCGAGCAGCGCGCCGAGCGGCTCTCCCTGGTCGAACCGGCCAACCTTCCGGATCAGCCCTATTCGCCGAACCGCTTGCTGCTGATCGGCGCGGGAGCCGCAGCCGGGTTCATCCTCGGTCTCGTGCTGGCGCTCGGGCTCGAACTGATCAATCGACCGGTGCGCACGGCCCGACAGATCGAGAGCCTGGGATTGCCGATGATCGGCGTCGTCCCGCTGCTGAAGGCGAAGAAGGGCACCAGCCGCCGGCCATGGCTGTTCTGGCGGGAGAAGCGGCTTGCATAGTTCATTCGACGCGCGGTCCAGTCTCGGAGGAGAGATCAGGCAGGTGACCATTGCTCCGATCTTCCCCTCGCGAAAGCAGGCGCTCGAAACGCCGTGGAGCGGGGCCATGGCGAGGCAGCGGCTCGTTCACGGGTTCGACAGCCGCAACGCGAGCTCGCGAAGCTTCAACCTCATTCGCTCGAAGCTCGTTGCCCTTCGCCGTGAGCGCAATTGGCGCACGCTCGGCATCGTTTCGGCGACCCCGGACGTCGGCAAGTCGTTCGTTTCGGCCAATCTCGCGGCGGCAATGAGCCGCGATCCGCGTTTCCAGTGCTACCTTGTCGATCTCGATCTTCGGCGCGGGACCCTCAAGGACATCTTCGGCATCGAACCGGACGCCAGCATTGTCGAATTCTTAAGTGAGCCGCAGTCATCCGACACGCTTCGCGGCTATGTCCTGCAGGGACAGGAGCTGATCATCATCCCGAGCGTGCCGGGTGAGGTGCATTCCGCCGAGCTGCTCGCGAGCGAGCGCGGGACCGCATTGTTCCGGGCCATGCGCAACTCCGACGATCGCAATTTCTTCATTTGCGACCTGCCGCCGGTGTTCGCCAACGACGACGCGGCGATCATCATGGAATCGCTCGACGGCTACGTCGTCGTTGCCCAGGACGGCAAGACAACCCTGCGCGAAATCGAGGCGACCGTGCATATGCTCGGCGACGAACGCCTCGCTGGAGTTGTTCTCAACAAGTACCGCGGCGGCCTTGTCAGCGAGGGCTATGGCATCGAGGAACGCTACGCGAGCGAATATTACGCCCGTCCCGAACCCGACCTCGAAGGCTGAGCTATTTCTTTTCCGCGGGCGGCCCGAAGCCCGGCTGATATTCGATCTTCGCCGAGGCGCGGACACTCTTCAGCCGGTCCTGCAGGATCTTCTCGACCTGATCGCGGCGCATGGCATTGAGTGCCAGCGCGCGCGCCTGATCAGGCGGCGTCGCCGAGGGCTCGCGCGCGGTGATCACGTTTGCGACCGCCTGGTCCGGTCCGGGAGCGATGAACGGTTCGCCCGGCTGAAGCTTCGACAATTGTGCATAGATGGCCTGCGGGAACACGGCCGTGTCGATCTTCCTGGTGTCACGTTTGAACTGGATTCCGTTCGACGTCAGGACTTGCGCGACTTCGTCGAGCGACTTCGACGCGGCAAGCTTTGCCGTGACCTCCTGACTCTTCGGGAGCGGGTAGATGATCTGCGACAGCGTCCAGACTTCGCGCCCGGCGAACATCTGGGGATGTGCCGCTTCGAACTGACTAATTTCATCCGCCTTGGGTAGCTGCGTCGTATTGAGCTTGCGCGACACAAGCATGTTGATGAGGAGGTCATCGGTCGCCCGGCGGAGCTGGTTGATATATTCAGGCGATTTGTCGAGCCCATCCGATTTCGCCTGCTGAACCAGTAGCTTGCGGTCGATCAGCTTCTGCAACGCGGCCGCGCGGGCCTGTTTCGTGTCGCCCGACGCCACGCGCGCGTCGTTGGCAAGCTCCGCATTGAGCTCACTGGCCGTGATCTCCTCGTTGTTGACGACGGCAACGGTTTGCCCCGACGCTTTCTTTTGACAGGAAGTCGCGGCGAGCGCGACGACAAGCGCGATGAGAATACGCTGACGCATGAAATTGCCCCGGTTGAAAAAGCGAATGATTGGGCCATAGCATGCACAATTCAGCCGTTCCAGCAGGGGGAATGGGAGGGGTCAAATGGAGACAGTTTACGACTGGGTGTCGCTGGCGATCTTCGCGGGATTGATCGTGCTGTTTCTCCAGCGCTCGACCGGAGACCGCGCCGAAAAGGATGCGTCGCTACTTTATTATCTTGGCGCCGGTGTCGGCTGCGCCGTCGCCAATTATTTCGGCAACCACGGGCAGGACGTCATCGCCATCGCGCTCCTCGTCGCAACGGTCGCCTTCATCATTGTCTGCCTGAAGCCGTTCGGATTGCGCCTCGGCCGCTGAAGCTCCCGAGGTCGCTTTTCCTTACGTGATGAAGACGTTGCGCCGGTCCGCGGGGATCGACTGGAGCATCGCCCGGATGAAATTGTCGATCTGCGCGCGCGCCGCGTCGCCATCCTCGTCAACGCAGGAAATCCGCACCAGGATTGCGTCCGGAATGATTCCCTCGAGGTTCTGCTCCGCGACGGCGAGCTTTTGGGCGCGCCAGCTGGTCGGCACTCTGTTGCCAATCCGGGTCCAGTAGATGACGTGTTCCGTCGGCCCTCCGGCGGAAGCGTCCATGCTGTTTGCCACCAGCACTTTCGAGCCGAGCTGGATCGGATGCGGCGTCACGGCCGAAATCGCATAGCCGCTTGCGGTGTAGCAGGTCTCCGGCCGGTGGACCTGCAGGAACCCGGTCTGGCTGCCGTTCTGCGCGAGCAGCAGCATGATCGGGGGATTGCTGCCGTCGGAATAGACCCGCGTGAGTTGCTGGCTGTAGAGCGACTGCGCGAGCGGGTCTTCGGGCGGTACCACGAGTCCGCTTGCCGCAACGAAACTCCATTTGCCGATCGTCCTGGGCACAAGCTCGTCGAGTTTCTGCCGGCCGAGGTAATCGAGCTGCCTGGTCGGCCGGCGCGCCGCGGCGAGGCCGGCGGCCGAGCAGAACAGCAGCCCCAGGAGGAACTTGCGGCGGTCCGTTTGCGGCTCAGTGAAGCTGTCGAAAACGGGCTTCATGCCGCTGGCTTCGCAGCGAACCGCGTGAATAGCGGTGAGGCGAGCTGATCGATGCCGAAGATCGTGAGCAGCGCGACTGAGAACATCAAGAGCCCGGCAAAGTCATGCACAAAGCCCTGCGCGACGGCATCGCCGAAATAATAGGTGATCAGCACCAGTGCCAGCACCCTCACGAAGTTCGAGATGATTGCCACGGGGATGGCGGCAAGCGACACGACGACGAATGCGATCATGTTCGACCGGTGGCGAAGATAGACGTAGAACAGGCACAAGGCGGTCAGCGTGACAATCGAATTGAGGCCTGCGCAGGCCGCGGCAACGAGCAATTGATATTGGCCGATCTGGATCGTCACGCCGGAACTCGCCACCGGATAGCCCAGCATATGGAGTAGCGAGACCGCCCATGACGAGATCGCGATCTTGATTGGCTGCGTCACGGCCGCAACCACTGTGTCGGGCGGCGGCAATGTGAAGGCGAGATAGACCAGCGGGAACCAGATTGCCCGCATCACGGCCGGACCGAACAGCAGGTAAGCGCCGGCGACGAGTGCACCGTACATCGAGAAGGCCTCGACCTCGAGCACGCCGGTGATCCGAGCGACGATGAACAGTCCGAGCGCGAGGACAAGGAGCGGTAGCCCGATGTGCAGCTTGCCGGGACGCCAATCGAGTTGCTTGCCCTTGAGCTCTCGCCACAGCGCCCACAGACCGGTCGCGAAAACCAGCGGGCCATGGCCGCCCTGTTCAGTCGACCAGGTCTCGGTTGCGACCTGAAGCATCGTCGGCATCGCGAGGACCGCGCAGCCGAGCGCCAAAATCAGGTTGGCGGGCGTGAAATAGCGCTGCGGAGCCGGAGGGGCGACGTGCACAAGCGACGACGGACTCTCGATTTTCACCAGGGACCCTCTCACCTGTGCTCGCACGCACGCTAAACTTTCCGTTAGATTGCCGCAAGTTGCCGAAGTCTCGCTTTGGCACGGCATGCGCCCGTCTGTCCAAACGTGCTCAATCGCGAGGTGGGACGATGTTTGCTAAGGGGCTCCTGTGACGCTGGTGATCGCGATTTTCGTCGCACCGTTCGCGGTGTTGACCTTGTGCTTCGCGCTCGAGGTCGCGGTTGGCCTTCGACCGCTGCGCAGGCTGCCGACCGTTCGCGCAGATCGGCCTCTGGAAGCGGTGATCGTCGTTCCCGCGCATGACGAAGCGGCAATCCTCAAGACCAGGCTGCTTGCGCTGAAAGATGCCGTGCGCGAGCGGGCACGCATCCTCGTTGTGGCGGACAATTGCTCGGATTCGACAGCCGCGATTGCACGCGATCTCGAAATTGAGGTCGTGGAGCGGTTCGACGAGCAACGCAGGGGCAAGGGATTTGCCCTGGATTTTGCCAGGGATCACCTGCGGACCGAGCCGCCAATGGTCGTAATGATTATCGACGCAGACTGCGTTACCGATGCGCGGAGCATCGATGTTTTGGTCAACCAGTGTGTTGCAACTGGGCGGCCTTGCCAGGCGACTTATCTGCAAACGCCCGCGCTCGACAGCGCGCCCACGGTGCAGCTGTCGACGTTCGCGTTCTACATCAAGAACGTGATCCGCCAGCGCGCGGTTCAGCGATTAGCCGGCCGCGCGCATCTGCTCGGAACCGGAATGGCGTTTCCGTGGAGCATTTTCGAGCAGGCGGACCTCGCCACGGCCGACATCGTCGAAGACCTCAAGCTCGGGCATGATCTCGCCCGGACCGGGCACCCACCGCTGTTCGTCGAGGACGCGACGGTGTGGAGCAGCGCCGAGACGGAGGCCGCAACGCTGTCGCAGCGAAGCCGGTGGGAAGGCGGGTTCCTCCGCCACGCGCTTCGCTCGGGCCCGCCCATGCTGCTGCGCAGCCTGGCCTCGGGTGATATCCGCGGCTTGTGGGCCGCGATCAACGTGATGATTCCGCCGTTCGCGCTCCTGCTCCTGCTCGACTTTGCAGTGCTCGTCCTGGCAGCGCTTGCCGCGTGGCTGACAGGCGCTCGGCTATGGCCGGTCGCGGTGCTCGGCATTTCGATCCTCTTGGCAGCGATTGGACTGAGCGCGGCGTGGCTTTCGGGCGGGTCGCGGTTCATCAGGCTGTCGGCGCTCGTCCGTGCTCCATTCTATCTCGCCTGGAAGCTGCCGATGTACCTTCGCTTTGCGCGCGAGGGCGGCCCCAGGGAATGGACCCGCACGAGCCGGAGTGACGCGCCAAAGGAGATCTAGCGGACTGGCCTGGAGTGCCGCGCGCGCACTGCGCCGGTGACAAGCTCCCGCGCTTTGTGCCAACTTATTTCCCCGTCGAGGAGCAGGCCGATTCCCAACACCTTTGCCTACGTCGCGCTGCTTGCATGGCCGGCCGTGTGCATCGGTCTGTTCATTGCGCTGCCGATCGAGCGTGCGGCGATTTGGTCGCTGCTCGGCGGCTTCCTGCTGCTGCCGTCCGGCACGCAAATCGATCTTCCGCTGCTCCCGCCGATCGACAAGATGAGCGTGCCGGCGCTGAGCGCGCTGCTGCTTTGCTGGATGAAGGGCACGCAGGTGCCCGCGCCG
>Ga0207678_10003260_pt1 | contig 14649 bp, 11 predicted proteins | sample KBSC63metaG_FD_184319 | JGI IMG/M metagenome (GOLD analysis project Ga0207678, IMG submission 184319) | Corn rhizosphere microbial communities from Kellogg Biological Station, Michigan, USA - KBS C6-3 metaG (SPAdes) (version 2) | ecosystem: Host-associated > Plants > Roots > Rhizosphere > Soil ... | reverse complement strand
ATCGGCTGGTCCACGCTGTTCAGCGCCGAGTTCCACCGGTCCGGCGAACGTCCGGGCACGTTCCTGCTCGCGCTCATCCACCCGCTGGCCGACCTGGCCGTGCTCGGCGCGCTGCTGCCCATGGTCACCACGGCCTGGCGGCGGGTCGCGCTACCTTACCTGTCCCTGCTCGCCATCGCCGTCGGCGACGCGCTGGCCGTGGGCCAGCGGGTGCTCGGCGGCCATCTGGGCGTTGTCGGCCAGCTGATGCCGGTGGTGGCGGCGCTGCTGCTCGGCGCGGCGCCGTGGCGGATGACCGAAGGGTTCGGGACGAGCTGGGCCCGCCGGACGTCGAGTTCGGCGGCGGCGACCGTCATCGCGGTGCTGGCCGCCTGCGTGGCCACCGTGGTGGTGATAGCCAACGGCCTGGCCGGCGCGCCTGCGGCCGGGATCGCGCTGATCGTGGCCGGCGGCGCCGGGGTGCTCGTGCTGGCCGCGCGGGTCTTCATGCTGGTGCGGGAGAACCTGTCCGTGCTCGGCATCTGGCGCGAGTCCAGCCGGAGCCTGCGCGACCTGGCCAACCGCACCAGCGACGTCGTCCTGGTCTGCGACCTGGACGGCGTGGTCAGGTACGCGAGCCCGGCGGTCGAGGACTACGGCTACCCGCCCGGGACGCTGACCGGCCGGCGGCTGCTCGACTTCGTCCATCCCGAGGACCGGCCCGCCGTGCTGGCCTCGGTCCGGCTGGCCCTGGGCGGCTACGCCGAGGGCGCCGAGGGGTTCGAAGGGCTCGAAGGCTCCGGCCGGTTCCCGGTCCGGGTCCGGGCCGCCGACGGGACGTGGCGGCACGTCGAGTCCACCTTGCTCCGCTACCAGGCCCCCGGCGAGCCCGTCCAGATGCTGGTCACCGCGCGCGACGTGAGCGATCAGGTCGCGCTGCGCCAGCAGGTCACCCACCTCACCTTCCATGACGGACTGACCGGCCTGCCGAACCGGGCCTATGTGGAGGAGCGCGCCAGGGACGTGCTGCATGACACCGCGGTGGCCGCCAGGACCGGCGTCATCTTCCTGGACCTGGACCGGTTCACCGCGGTCAACGACTCGGTCGGCCACGGCGCGGGCGACCTCGTGCTGGCCCAGGCGGCCAGGCGCCTGCGCGCCGTCGTCCCGGTGCACGACACGGTGGCGCGCTGGGGCAGCGACGAGTTCGCCATCCTGCTCGAGAACGCCGGGGGCGCCGAGGAGGTCGCGGAGATCGCCGAGCGGCTGGCCGGCGCGGTCGGCGGCGAGCCGTTCCGGGTGGCCGGCCAGCAGATCGCGCTGACGGCGAGCGTCGGCGTCGCGCTGGCCGACGTGGACCCGCCCGGGCTGGTCCTGCGCAACGCGGACGTAGCCATGGCGCGGGCCAAGGACGCGGGCGGTGACCGGGTCGAGGTCTACGCCGCGCACATGCACGCGGACGTGGTCCGCAGGCTGGAGATCGTCAGCGACCTGCAGCAGGCCATCGGCAACGGCGAGCTCACCCTGCAGTACCAGCCGATCGTGGAGCTGGCCACGTCGCGGGTGACCGGGGCCGAGGCACTGGTCCGCTGGTGGCGCGGCGACCAGATGGTCCCGCCGCAGGAGTTCCTCGGCGCGGCCGAGGAGTCTGGCCTGATCGTCGCGCTCGGCGAGTGGGTGCTGCGCGAGGCGTGCGCGCAGGGTGCCGCCTGGAGACGCTCATCCTCGGGGTCGCCGGAGGACGTCGGGGTCTCGGTGAACCTGTCCGCCCGGCAGATCACGGCGCCCGCCTTCACCACGCGGGTGGCGGCCATCCTGGCCGATACCGGGCTGCCGCCCGGTGCGCTCACCGTCGAGGTGAACGAGCGGGTGCTGGTCGAGGAGGACGGGCTGATCGTCGAGCGGCTGGCCGAGCTGCACCGGCTCGGCGTCCGGATGGCCATCGACGACTTCGGCACCGGCTACGCGTCACTGGCCTACCTGCGCAGGCTCCCGCTGGACATCATCAAGATCGGCCCCTCGTTCGTGGCCGGCCTCGGCCAGGACGACACGCTCAGCCTGCTGACCAGGACCGTGGTGCAGGTCGGCCGCGACCTCGGCCTGCGGGTCATCGCCGAGGGCATCGAGCAGCCGCGCCAGCTCATCGCGCTGCGCGAGATGGGCTGCTGCTACGGCCAGGGATTCCTGGTGGGCAGGCCGATGGGTGCCCCCGGCGTGGAGGCCCTGATCAGGACGTCGGGCGAGAACCCCGATGAGCCGGCCGTCTCGGAATGTGAGACAACTCGCGTCAGCGGTTGACGTCTCGATTCCGAATGGCAGTAAGGTGTTACCCGTGAAGTACCCGCAGATCCTCGTACTTGGCCGGCGCGCAGGCAGCTGACCAAGCAGCTCACTGCGCGCTCCCCTCGACTGCCGTCCGGCACGAGGGGATTTTTTATGCCGCCGGATCCAGCCGATGCCAATGGAGACCTACCGATGACCGAGCAGATGACGGGCCGCAAGGAGCCCGAAGGCACGGAGCGCCCCCCCGGGGCCGCCGCCGGACCTTCGGCTCCCAGCCCGCGGGACCTGGCCGCCCGCTCGCCGCACCACCCGGCCGCCCGCGACGCTCAGCCGCGTCCCGCCGAAGCCCCGCACGCCGCCCCGCCGCAGGCCGCAGGGTCCGTCCCGCCGCAGGTCGGCGCGGCCGAGCCGCCGCGCGCTCAGGTCACCAGCCCGGGCAAGGTCCGGGCCACCGGGGCACAGGCGCTGGTGTACGCGCTCGAGCGGGTCGGCGCGGACGTGGTGTTCGGGATTCCGGGCGGCGCGGTCCTGCCGGCCTACGACCCGCTGCTCGACTCCAAGTCGATCAGGCACATCCTGGTCAGGCACGAGCAGGGGGCCGGCCACGCGGCCACCGGGTACGCGCAGGCCACCGGACGGGTCGGCGTGTGCATGGCGACCAGCGGCCCGGGCGCCACCAATCTGGTGACGCCGATCGCCGACGCCTACATGGACTCGGTCCCGCTGGTGGCCATCACCGGGCAGGTGCCGACCAGCCTGATCGGCACCGACGGCTTCCAGGAAGCCGACATCTCCGGCATCACGATCCCGATCACCAAGCACAACTTCCTGGTCACCAAGCCAGAGGACATCGCCCGCACCATCGGCGAGGCCTTCCACGTGGCCTCGACCGGGCGGCCGGGGCCGGTCCTGGTCGACATCGCCAAGGACGCGATGCAGGCCACCACCGACTTCGCCTGGCCGGTTCCGTTCGACCTGCCCGGCTATCACCCGGTGACCCGGCCGCACGCCCGGCAGGTGCGCGAGGCCGCCCGGCTGATCAGCGAGTCGCGGCGGCCGGTGCTCTACGTCGGCGGCGGCGTGATCAAGGCGCGGGCCACCGCCCAGCTGCGGGAGCTCGCCGAGCTGACCGGCATCCCGGTGGTCACCACGCTGATGGCCCGGGGCGCGTTCCCGGACCGCCACCCGCAGCACATGGGCATGCCCGGCATGCACGGCTCGGTGTCGGCGGTCGGCGCGCTGCAGAAGGCCGACCTGCTCATCGCGCTGGGCACCAGGTTCGACGACCGGGTGACCGGCAAGCTGGACACGTTCGCGCCCGGCGCGCTGATCGTGCACGCGGACATCGACCCGGCCGAGATCTCCAAGAACCGCCGGGCCGACGTGCCGATCGTCGGCGACTGCCGCGAGGTCATCGCCGATCTGGTGGCCGCGGTGCGGGCCGAGCACGAGCAGGGCCGCCGCCCCGACCTGACCGGCTGGCGGACCCAGCTGAACTCGTGGAAGGACACCTACCCGCTGGGGTTTGACGAGCCAGGCGACGGCACGCTCGCCCCGCAGCACGTGATCAGGCGGATCGGCCAGATCGCCGGGCCGGAGGCGGTGTACGTGGCCGGCGTCGGCCAGCACCAGATGTGGGCGGCCCAGTTCATCGACTACGAGAACCCGGGCACCTGGATCAACTCGGGCGGGCTGGGCACGATGGGCTTTGCCGTGCCGGCCGCGATGGGCGCCAAGATGGGCCGCCCGGACACCACCGTGTGGGCGATCGACGGCGACGGCTGCTTCCAGATGACCAACCAGGAGCTGGCCACCTGCGCCATCGAGGGTATCCCGATCAAGGTCGCGATCATCAACAACGGCAGCCTCGGCATGGTCAGGCAGTGGCAGACGCTGTTCTACAACGAGCGCTACTCCAACACCGACCTGCACCGAACCCAGCAGGAGAAGCTCGCGGGCACCCGCATCCCCGACTTCGTCAAGCTGGCCGAGGCGTACGGCTGCGAGGGCATCCGCTGCGAGGAGGCCGCCGACGTGGACAAGGTCATCGAGCGGGCCATGGCCATCGAGGACCGCCCGGTCGTGATCGACTTCATCGTGCACCGGGACGCCATGGTCTGGCCCATGGTCGCGGCCGGCACCAGCAACAACGACATCAAGTTCGCGCGCGGCCTGGCGCCCGACTGGGGAGGAAGTTCAGAATGACCCGGCACACGCTGTCCGTGCTCGTGGAGAACAAGCCGGGCGTCCTGGTCAGGATCGCGGGGCTGTTCGCGCGGCGCGGCTTCAACATCGACTCCCTCGCCGTCGGGCCCACCGAGCACGAGGAGATCTCCCGCATCACGATCGTGGTCAACTGCGACGAGCACCCGCTCGAGCAGGTCACCAAGCAGCTGAACAAGCTGATCAACGTGCTGAAGATCGTCGAGCTCGAGCCGGGCGCGACGGTGCAGCGCGAGCTGATCCTGATCAAGGTCAGGGCCGACGCGGAGAGCCGCTCGCGGGTGCTCGAGGCCGTCGGCCTGTTCCGGGCCAAGGTGGTGGACGTCGCGCTCGACGTGATCACCGTCGAGGCCACCGGGAACCACGAGAAGCTCGACGCGCTGATCAAGGTGCTCGAGCCGTTCGGTATCAAGGAGCTGGTGCAGTCCGGGATGGTGGCCATCGGCCGCGGCGGCCGCTCCATCACCGACCGCGCGCTGCGGCCGGTCGAGCGCAGCGCATAGATTTTCGTTCCGACGACAACACAGAAGAAGGGCCCGTTTCAGTGGCAGAGATTTTCTACGACGACAGCGCCGACCTGTCCGTGATCCAGCGCAGGCACGTGGCCGTCCTCGGGTACGGCAGCCAGGGGCACGCGCACGCGCTCTCGCTCCGCGACTCCGGCGTGGACGTGCGCGTCGGGCTGCCCGAGGGATCCAAGAGCCGCGAGAAGGCCGCCAACGACGGCCTGCGCGTGGTCACGCCCGGCGAGGCGTGCGAGGAAGCGGACCTGATCATGGTCCTGATCCCGGACCACCTGCAGCGCCAGCTGTACGCGGAGGCGATCGCCCCGTCGCTGGTGGAGGGCGACGCGCTGTTCTTCGCGCACGGCCTGAACATCCGGTACGACCTGATCAGCCCGCCGGACGACGTGGACGTGTGCATGGTCGCGCCCAAGGCCCCGGGCCACCTGGTCCGGCGCCAGTTCGCGCAGGGCCGCGGCGTGCCCGTGCTGGTCTGCGTCGAGCAGGACGCGACCGGCAACGCGTGGCCGCTCACCCTGGCCTACGCCAAGGCCATCGGCGGCACCCGGGCGGGCGCGCTGAAGAGCACGTTCACCGAGGAGACCGAGACCGACCTGTTCGGCGAGCAGACGGTGCTCTGCGGCGGCGTGGCCGAACTGATCAAGGCCGGCTTCGCGACCCTGGTCGAGGCGGGCTACCAGCCCGAGTCGGCCTACTTCGAGTGCCTGCACGAGATGAAGCTGATCGTGGACCTGATGTACGAGGGCGGCATCTCCAAGATGTACTGGTCGGTGTCTGACACCGCCGAGTACGGCGGCTACACCCGCGGCCCGCGGCTGATCAACGAGCACACCCGCGAGGAGATGCGCCGCATCCTGGGCGAGATCCAGGACGGCTCGTTCGCCCGGGAGCTGGTCGAGGAGTTCGACGCGGGCAAGCCGAACTTCCTCAAGCGCCGCGAGGAAGAGCACAACGAGCAGATCGAGCAGGTCGGCGCCCGGCTGCGGCCGCTGATGTCCTGGCTCGACGAGGACGAGTAGCAGCAGGTTTAGCCGCCCCGGACGGGGTAGCGGGTCCCGATGGCAGTGAACAGCACGCAAACCAGGACCCGAAGCAACGCCCGCGCGGGCAGGAGCCCGAAGACGCCGGCCACCCCGGCGGCCTCCGCCCGCCGCACCCGTCCGGGGCGGGTCTCTCCCGCCCCGCTGCGCGCGGTGCCCATCGCCGGCAGCAAGCCGAAGCCGTCGGCTTCGGCGGCCGAGGTGGTCCAGGCCTACCTCAAGGTCCAGGTCGCGACGCTGCGCTCGCTCGAGTCCAAGGTGCGCGCCGACGAGTTCGACTCCGTCCACCAGATGCGGGTGGCCACCCGCAGGCTGCGCGCGACCCTCCGGTCGTTCGGCACGGTCATCCCGCGTCCGGCGACCGAAAAGGTGGCCGGGGAGCTCAAGTGGCTCGGCGGCCTGCTCGGCGAGGCCCGCGACGGCGAGGTGCTGCCCCAGCACCTGCTGGCCAGCCTGGAGACGGTTCCGGTGGAGCAGCTCATCGGCCCGGTCCAGGCCCGGGTCCAGGGCCACTTCGCCCCCCTGCGGGCCTCCGCCCGCGAGCGGGTCATCGAGGCCTTCGGCTCGGTGCGCTACGCCAAGCTGCTGGCCAACCTGGACCAGCTGGCCCACGACCCGCCGCGGGGCCCGCAGGCCGGGGCCCCGGCCCGCGACGTCCTCCCGGCCGCCGTGCACAAGGCGTACCGGCAGGCGAAAAGGCGGATGCGCCGGGCCAGGCAGGTGCCGCGCGGCCAGGCCAGGGACGTCGCCCTGCACGAGGCCCGCAAGTCGGCCCGGCGGGCCCGCTACGCGGCCGAGGCCGCCCGCCCGGCGTCCGGCAAGCCCGCCCGCACGTTCGCCCGGCAGATGAAGAAGGTCCAGTCGGTCGTCGGCGACCACCAGGACACCGTGATCGCCCGCCAGGCGGCCCGCGACCTCGGCATCGGTGCGCACCTGGCCGGCGAGAACGCCTTCACCTACGGCCTGCTCTACGAGCGCGAGCACGACCAGGCCGAACGCCTCCAGGCCCGCGTCCGCACCGTCTGGAAGAAGGCCTCCCGCCCCCGCTACCGCACGTGGATGCGCTAACCCCGGACGCCCTGTCGGCCGCCTGCTGGACGCACTGAAACCGGGAATCCACTGCGCTAGAACGCACTGGATCCGGGGTTTCATGGCGTTCCAGCTGGTCCGGCGCACCGCAGACCGGATCCACTAGGACTTAAAAATAGTGTCTCACATACCGAGACAGACGTCTTGAGGGACGTCCGTCCCGTTCCGCGCTGCGGTAACGTAGCAGGCACTATGCGGCACCTCGTACTCATCGCCTGCCGCAGCGGAGCCTGATCGAAGGCAGGCCGGCAACCCGCTGCGGGGGTTTGCTGCTGGCCGTAAGTCCGATCCGGATCTCGATCAGGAGCACTTCTGTGTACGACATGTATCCCTGGGACTCTGACAGCCAGGGGGACTACCCGCCCGAGCCCCTCCGGTCCTGGCGGAACCCGAACCCCCGTGAGACCTCCCCCGTGACCTCCCCGGCCCAGGCCGTCCAGACGGCCCTAGACCGCCGGGACAACGGCGGCGACGCGGCAGGCACGCACGCAGCCAGCACGCACGCGGCCAGCACGCACGCAGCCGGAACGCGCGCGACTCCGCCCACGACCAGCCTGACCCGCCAGTAAGGTTCAGGCATGAGTTCACGAACCATCAGGCTGGCCGTTGTCGGCGGCGACGGCATCGGCCCCGAGGTGACCGCCGAGGCGCTCAAGGTGCTCGGCGCCGCCACCCCCGGGCTCAGCATCGACGAGACCAGTTACGACCTCGGCGCGCGGCGCTGGCACCGCACCGGGGAGACGCTTCCCGACGCGGTGCTCGAGGAGATCAGGGGGCACGACGCGATCCTGCTCGGCGCGGTCGGCGACCCGGGCGTGCCCAGCGGCGTGCTCGAGCGCGGCCTGCTGCTCAGGCTCCGCTTCGAGCTCGACCACTACGTCAACCTGCGCCCGGTCCGGCTCTACCCCGGCGTCGCGACCCCGCTAGCCGCCGCCCGGCCCGAGACGCTGGACATGGTCGTCGTCCGCGAGGGCACCGAGGGCCCGTACACCGGGGCGGGCGGTGTCATGCGCAAGGGCACGCCCGCCGAGATCGCCACCCAGGAGAGCATCAACACGGCGTTCGGGGTGGAGCGGGTCGCCCGCTACGCCTTCACCAAGGCCCTGACCAGGCCGCGGCACAAGCTCACGCTCGTGCACAAGACGAACGTGCTGACCTACGCCGGTGACCTGTGGCAGCGGACCGTGGACGCGCTGGCCAAGGAGTTCGCCGAGGTGTCGGTGGACTACTGCCACGTGGACGCCGCGTCGATGTTCTTCGTCTCCCAGCCCGAACGCTTCGACGTCATCGTCACCGATAATCTCTTCGGCGACATCCTCACCGACCTGGGGGCCGCGGTGGCCGGCGGGATCGGGCTCGCCGCGAGCGGCAACATCAACCCGGAAGGGACCGCGCCCAGCATGTTCGAGCCGGTCCACGGCAGCGCGCCGGACATCGCCGGCCAGGGCAAGGCCGACCCGACCGCGGCCATCTTGTCCGCCGCCATGCTCTGCGAGCACCTGGGCCTGTCCGCCGAAGCCGCCCGGATCGAGCAGGCCGTCGCCGAGGATCTGGTCGAGCGCCAGGGCGCCTGGGCGGCGCGCACCACCGTCGAGGTCGGCGACGACATCGCCGAGCGAGTAGCCGGCTAACCGGCCGGCCCATGCCACGCGCCTGCCGGGCCAGACCGGCAGGCGATCCCGCCCGGCGGGCCCGGCAGCGCACCCACCGAAAGGTGAGACCCTAGTGACAATGTCTGCCCGCGCGGGCGAGAAGGAAGTTCCCTGTCATGATTGATTTCGATATCCGCCCGGCTAGCCACCCGGTGCCCGACGCCGACCGCGAGAAGCTCCTCGAGGCACCCGGCTTCGGCCAGCTGTTCACCGACCACATGATCACGCTGCGCTGGTCCGCGGACAGCGGCTGGCATGACGGCCGCCTGGAACCCTACGGGCCGTTCACCCTGGACCCGGCCACCTCGGTGCTCCACTACTCGCAGGAGTTCTTCGAGGGCCTGAAGGCCTACCGCCAGGACAACGGCTCGATCACCATGTTCCGGCCGGACGCCAACGCGGCCAGGTTCAACAGCACCGCGCGCCGGATGGCCATGCCGGAACTGCCGCCGGAGACCTTCATCCGGGCGCTCGAGCTGCTCGTCGCCCAGGACCGCGAGTGGGTCCCGGGCGGGGAGGGGAACAGCCTCTACCTGCGGCCGTTCATGATCGCGACCCAGCGGGGGCTCGGCGTCAACCACCCGTCGAGCGAGTACCTGTTCTGCGTCATCGCCTCGCCGGCCGCGTCCTACTTCGCCAGCGGGGTCAAGCCGGTCACGGTCTGGCTGTCGCAGGAGTACACCCGGGCGGCGCCGGGCGGCACCGGCGGGGTCAAGACGGGCGGCAACTACGCGGCCGCCTTCGTGGCCCAGCAGCAGGCCGTGGACCAGGGCTGTGACCAGGTGGTCTGGCTGGACGCCGCGGACCACCGCTGGGTCGAGGAGATGGGCGGGATGAACCTGTTCTTCGTCCGCGGCGGCGACACCGGCAACCCCTGGATCGCGACGCCCCCGCTGACCGGCACCCTGCTGCCCGGGATCACCCGCGACTCGCTGCTCAAGCTGGCGCCGCAGCTCGGCGTCAAGGCGGTCGAAGAACCGATCACCACCGACCAGTGGCAGGCGGAGTGCGCGGCCGGCGAGCTGACCGAGGTGTTCGCCTGCGGCACCGCGGCGGTCATCACCCCGGTCGGCCGGGTCAAGAGCGAAACCGCGGCGTGGACGGTCGCGGGCGGCGAGCCCGGCCCGGTGACCATGCGCCTGCGCGAGGAGCTGGTCGCCATCCAGTACGGCCACAAGCCCGACCCGTTCGGCTGGATCCATAAGGTCTGCTAGCGCGAGACCCGCGCTCACTCGCCCGCGGCGCGCCGGCTCTGCCGGCGGCGGTACTCATGTCCGGGCCCGGACCGGCAGCGGCAGGTCAGCATGGTGCGGATGGAGGCCGGGACCTCCTCGAGCGAGCTGACCGGGCCGTCCGGGAACGACAGCCGGACGGCCACGGTGCCGTCCGGGGTGAGCACGAGCAGTTCAAGGCCGTGCCGGTCCAGGCCGCGGGGGATGACCCAGTCGGCCTCGACCAGGCCGTGCGCGCGGACGCAGCCGGCCAGCTCGGCCATGTGCCCGTTTTCCAGGTGCTCCAGGATGCCGGGGGCCACCCGCCACAGCGGGTCGGGCGCGGCGGCGTGAAACGCCTCGACCGGGACCTCGGCGGGCACGGCGCCGCCGAACTCGACCGACCGCAGCGCCACCGCGCAGGCGGTGATCCTGGCCGCCGTGTCCCGGGCCACGGCCCGCGCCGTCCCGGTGAGCCGCAGCGAGGAGAAGGGGACGGCGGCCGGCACCGACACCGTCACCGCGTCCGGGCAGGTGGTGAGGCGCTGCTCGAGCATCGATCCGGTGGCGGCCAGCAGCAGCGGGCTGCCGTCCGGGCGGGTCCGGACCGGAACCCGGCCGGCGACATCCTGGCGGGCGTTCGCCGGGCCGGCTTCGCTGACGGTGGCGGCCGCGGCCCGGGCCAGCGCGGTGCGGGCCAGTTCGGCCAGGGACGGCCCGGGGAGGATCTCGTAGTTCATGATCATCCATTAGATTAGGTAAGGCTAACCTAAGTCAATGGCCGGCGGGCTGGCTTTCGTGGCAGGATCCGGCTCACGTCTCGGATGGTGAGATAGATAACCCAACTACCGAACGGGTATGGCAGACTGTCACCGTGACGTCAGGCCGCATCATTATCGGCTGGCGCGCCGGCACCTAGGGCAGCAGCCCTAGCGCCGGGACAAGGTCCCGGACGTCGGCGCGCAGACCTCTCGCGTACTCGCGAGGGGTCTTTTTGTTTGCGCGGCCCACAACCAATCCCAGGAGACAATCCGATGCTCGACGACACCTTTCACGTCTACGACACGACCTTGCGCGACGGCGCCCAGCAGGAGGGCCTGAACCTCAGCGTCGCCGACAAGCTCGTCATCGCGCGGCAGCTGGACGAGCTCGGTGTCGGCTTCATCGAGGGCGGCTGGCCCGGCGCGATCCCGAAGGACACCGAGTTCTTCCGCCGCGCCGCCACCGAACTGGACCTCAAGCACGCGCAGCTCGCCGCGTTCGGCGCGACCCGCCGGCCCGGCGTGAAGGCGGCCGACGACACCCAAGTCGCCGCGCTGCGCGAATCGGGCGCGCCGGTCGTGACCCTTGTCGCCAAGAGTCACGACCGGCACGTCCTTCTCGCCCTGCGGACCACGCTGGAGGAGAACCTCGCGATGATCGCGGACACGGTCTCCCACCTGCGCGAGAACGGGCAGCGGGTCTTTCTCGACGCCGAGCACTTCTTCGACGGCTACCGGTCCAACCCGGACTACGCCCTGGAAGTGGTCAGCACGGCCATGCGGGCCGGCGCCGACCTGGTCGCGCTGTGCGACACCAACGGCGGCATGATGCCGAACGAGCTCGGCGACGTCGTCACCGCCGTCCGCGGCCGCACGCAGGCCCGGCTGGGCATCCACTGCCACGACGACACCGCCTGCGGCGTGGCCAACACCCTGGTCGCGGTCGACGCCGGCGTCACGCACGTGCAGGGCACCGCGAACGGGTACGGCGAGCGGGCCGGCAACGCCAACCTGTTCAGCGTGGTGGCCGGCCTGCAGCTGAAGAAGGGCCGCCAGGTCGTCCCGGACGCCGGGCTGGTGGAGATGGCCAGGATCGCGCACCAGATCAGCGAGGTCACCAACGTCGCCCCGGACACTCACCAGCCCTACGTCGGCCTGTCCGCCTTCGCCCACAAGGCCGGCCTGCACGCGAGCGCGATCAAGGTCGACCCGATGCTGTACCAGCACATCGACCCCGCGCTGGTCGGCAACGACATGCGGATGCTGGTCTCGGACATGGCGGGCCGCGCGTCGGTGGAGCTGAAGGGCCGCGAGCTCGGCTACGACCTGTCCGGCGACAAGGACACCATCGGCCGGGTCACCGAGCGGGTCAAGGACATGGAGGCGCGCGGCTACACGTTCGAGGCCGCCGACGCCAGCTTCGAGCTGCTGCTCCGCGACGAGCTCGGCCAGCGGCACGAGTACTTCGCGGTGGAGTCCTGGCGGGTCATCGTGGAGCGCCACCCGGACGGCCGGATGACCAGCGAGGCGACGGTGCGCCTGGAAGCCAAGGGCGAGCGCCTGGTCGCGGTGGGCGAGGGCAACGGCCCGGTGAACGCGCTGGACAAGGCGCTGCGCGCCGCGCTCGAGCAGATCTACCCCGAACTGGCCGCGCTCGAGCTCACCGACTACAAGGTGCGGATCCTGGCCGGCACGCACGGCACTGGCGCAGTGACCCGGGTGCTCATCGAGTCCGACGACGGCACCGGCGGCAGCTGGAGCACGGTCGGCGTGGACGAGAACATCATCGCCGCCTCCTGGCACGCCCTCGAGGAGGCCGTCACCTACTGCCTCCTCCGCTCCGGCCGCGAGCCCAGCTAGCCCCGCCGCCCCCTCCCTACGCCATGAAACCCGGGATCCAGCGCGTTCGAACGCCATGGATCCCGGGTTTCATGCTGTTTCGCCGCGCCCCCTACGCGGCCGGCACCTTGTCCAGGAAGCCGTAGACGCTGCGGATCTGGCCGCCCCCGTTGAGCACCGCGACGTCGAACCCGATCACGATCGGCTCGGCCGCGCCCTCGGGCCCGAGGTGCCAGGTGAACCGCGCCTGCTCGTGGTGCGCGTCGACGGGTCCGCCGAGCGTGAACACGAAGTCAGGGAACTGCTGCTGGACCGCGCCGATGAGCCCGTCGATCTCGGCTGGCCCGTTCGCGTCACCCAGCGGATCGGTGTAGCTGCCGTCCTCGGCCCACAGCTCGTCGACGAGCTTGCGTCGCCGCGAAGCGTCCTTCTCGTTCCACGCGGCGAGGTAGCGCTCGACAATCTCCTGCATCGGATTTCCCTCCGTAGATAACTACCGACGGCCTCGATCCTGCCGACTGGAGGGAAGCGTCGCAATTACCTCCGAGGTAATGTGAACACGGACGAAACCCGGCTAGGCTCACCAGGATGCACGCCGGGGACCTGATCCGCGAGTGGCGGCAGCGCCGCCGGCTCAGCCAGCTCGACCTCGCCATCGCGGCGAACGTCTCGTCCCGGCACCTGAGCTTCGTCGAGACCGGCCGGTCCCGGCCGACGAGCGAGATGATCCTGCACCTGGCCGAGCACCTGGACGTGCCGCTGCGCGACCGCAACGCGCTGCTGCTGGCCGGCGGCTTCGCGCCCGCCTACCCCGAACGCGGCCTGGCCGAGCCCGAGCTCCACGCCGTCAAGAACGCCCTGAAGCGCGTCCTGGACGGCCACGAGCCCTACCCGGCCGCGGTGGTGAACCGCTGGTGGGAGCTGGTCGACGCGAACGCCGGCATCGCGCTGTTCACCGGCGACGTCCACCCGGAGCTGCTCGAGCCGCCGGTCAACGTGCTGAGGCTGAGCCTGCACCCGGACGGGATGGCGCCGCGGATCGCGAACCTCCCCGAGTGGCGCGCCCACCTGCTGGCCCGCCTGCACCGCCAGGCCGAAGCCACCGGTGACCCCCGCCTGTTCAGCCTGTATTCCGAGCTCGAGGCCTACCCCGGCGGTCAAGGGGACCAAGGGGTCCAGGCCCAGCCGCCCCTGCCCACCGACGTGGTGGTCCCGCTCCGCTACCGCACGGCCCAGGCCGAGCTCTCCTTCCTCAGCATCACCGCCGTGATCGGCACCCCGATGGACGTCACCGTCGAGGAGCTGGCCATCGAATCGTTTTATCCGGCCGATCCCCAGACCGCGAAGGCCCTCGCGTGACACACGGCCGGCTGAGCCCGCGCGCGCTGAACCGCGCCGCGCTGCACCGCCAGCTGCTGCTCGACCGGGCCCCGCTGACCGCCCTGCAGGCGGTCGGGCACCTGGCCGGCCTGCAGGCGCAGGCCCCGCTGGCCCCGTACGTCGGGCTGTGGACGAGGCTGGCCGGCTTCCGTCATGAGGAGCTGAAGGAGCTTATTACCGAACGGGCCGTGCTTCGCGCTCACCTGATGCGCAACACGGTCCACCTGGTGGACGCCGGGGACTACCTCCGGTTCCGCCCGCTGTACCAGCCTGTGCTGGCCCGGCACCTGGCCGGGAACTTCGGGAAGAACCTGATCGGCGTCGACCTGGCCGAGGTCACCGCCGTGGCGGCGGACCTGCTCGGCCAGACCCCGCTGACCCGGGTCGAGCTCGGCGCCCAGCTGGCCCCGCACTGGCCGGACCACGATCCCGCCTCGCTCGCCTACGCGGCCAGCCACCTGCTGCCGCTGGTCCAGGTGCCGCCCCGCGGCCTGTGGGGCGAGCCGAACCACCGCGCCGCGTTCATGCTGGCCAACGCCTGGCTGGCCTATCGCGACTCCTCCGCCTCGCCCGACCCCGCCCAAGCCGCCGAGCAGCTCGTGCTGCGCTACCTGGCCGCCTACGGTCCGGCCAGCGTGGCCGACGCCCAGGCCTGGTCGGGGCTTTCC
>Ga0207678_10003251_pt1 | contig 14666 bp, 13 predicted proteins | sample KBSC63metaG_FD_184319 | JGI IMG/M metagenome (GOLD analysis project Ga0207678, IMG submission 184319) | Corn rhizosphere microbial communities from Kellogg Biological Station, Michigan, USA - KBS C6-3 metaG (SPAdes) (version 2) | ecosystem: Host-associated > Plants > Roots > Rhizosphere > Soil ... | reverse complement strand
CAACGAAGTCGGGCCTGGGGCCCAAAGAAGGATCCGCCGAGCCCATGGCGAACGGGACCGGCGGGCGAACCACGCTGCCTCGAAATGAGAGGTATTCGGCAGGAGCATCAGGAATTCCTCTCCTCCATACCGTCCGATAAGTTCGCACCCTGTAGCAATCTTAAGCAGAAGATTGGAAATCGCTCGAAGCACCTGGTCTCCAGCCCGATGCCCAAAGGTATCGTTAATCATCTTGAATCTATCGATATCGAGCAGGAGGACAGAAAGGCTGGTGCGATAATATCTTGACTGCGCCGACTCCGTTTCGAAGAGGCTCATGATATGGCGGCGGTTATAGAGATCCGTCAAAGGATCGACTCGTGCCGCGTATTCGAGTTCAGCAATTGTGGCCACATCTTTTGCAGTAGAGTTTGAAATTGTGCAAATGGAGAAGACGACCGTTGCCGCAGTGAAAAAGATGATGGCTACCAATCCATCGTAGCGGTTGCCAGCCCCTGAACCCGTATTCAATCGAAGGAAGAGAACATAGCCGAGGATAGAGAAACCAATCAAGCCAGCAAGGCATACCCACATGATGCGAGTAAACCCGTGCGGAAGCGCCTTATACATGCTTTTGATTGGGACAAACGATCCAACCAATAAGGCTATCCCTGAAAGTATTGTGGTTTGAATAATGATATTCGGCATGTCTTTTTTGTGACTGAAAAAAGGGTCTCCACGTTTGGCAATGAAGATTGAGATGCAAAAAGGTGCATTTCGCGTTGTGGAAATGTGAATTTTTTTACCCTCTCGACTGAACGCCTATCTTTAATATGAGATATGACCGCAGTAGATAAGGCACGTGATGGCTTGGCACAGCATTGATCTGGGGCAGGTAAAGGCGGGATGGCTGCATCGATGCCGCCAACAACCCCTGGCAGCTCTGGGGATTGTCCTACTGGTCATCTTTCTTACTTGTGCATTGTTTGCGCCGAACCTGGCGCCCTACGATCCAGCGCGATTAGACCTGCCCGGACGTCTTATGCCACCTGGCGCGACGCACTGGTTTGGCACCGACGAACTGGGGCGGGATATTCTCTCCCGAACCATTTATGGTGCACGTATCTCAATGATTGTCGCAGTTAGCGTAGTGGGGCTGTCGCTTGGGGTGGGGCTGGTAGCCGGATGCCTTGCAGGTTTTTATGGCGGCGTCACCGACACCATTCTAAATATCTACGTTACGAACGCTTTTATGTCTTTGCCGGGAATTCTGCTGGCCATTGCTTTCGTCGCGTTTATGGGGCCCGGACTGGTGAATGTCATCCTGGCGCTGGCAATCTCAGGCTGGGTAGGATATGCGAGGCTGGTGCGCGGACAGGTGATGGCAGTAAAGGAGCGCGAGTTCGTTGAGGCCGCGCGCGCGCTGGGGGCTTCGGACCTGCGGATACTTTGCCGTCATATTCTGCCGAATATTGTGCAGCCGCTGATTGTGCAGGCAGCGATCGGAATGGCGGGTGCCGTACTGGCGGAGGCGACACTGAGTTTCCTCGGGCTGGGAGTTCCGCCACCGGCTGCTAGCTGGGGTTCGATGCTGAATGATGCGCGGTCGCATCTCTTCGATTCGCCACATCTCGTCTTCTTCCCGGCAATGGCGGTGATGCTCTGTGTACTCTCGTTCAATTTCCTTGGCGACGCTTTGAGAGATTATCTCGATCCGCGGACACGAATGGAAACCGGAATTTGAGAGCCACTTCGATGAGCGACACGGCAGGCAACTCGTTATCAGATATGCTTGGGGCTGAGGTTTCGGGGTATATTTATGCGCAAGAGTATCGTTTCACCTTCAGCTACGGCTACACCTCCGATTCGAGACAACTGGCGCGACCTCGAGCGTATTGCCCGGGTAGAGATTACGTCGGAAGACGAAAATTTTCCGATTGAGCATGCGCTCGGCAAAACCGTCACGACGGGCTGGCGTGCGGCGGAAACAGGACCGCAAGTGATCCGCATGCACTTCGACGAGCCGCTGACGATCCATCGCATCCAGTTGCACTTCATTGAAAAGGCAACGGAACGTTCGCAGGAATTTGCGGTATTTGCCGGCTCAGGCACAGAGCTGCGCGAGGTAGTCCGGCAGCAATTTACATTCAGCCCAGGCGGATCGATGGAGGAGTTTGAAGACTATACCGTCGCGCTCGATGGCATCACGGTTATGGAGTTGAAGATCGACCCTGACCGAAGCCATGATCCGAAGCTGAGCCAGAGCTATGCTTCGTTGCAGAATCTGCGGCTGGCTTAGACCCTATGTTGATTGGAGTGATCTCGGATACTCATGGCTTGTTACGGCCGGAAGCGCTCAGCGCTCTCTCTGGCGTGGAGCATATCCTCCATGCTGGAGATGTAGGAGATGCGCGTATTCTCGACGCGCTAAGAGAGATTGCTCCCGTGACGGCGATTCGCGGCAATATAGATTCCTGGGGAGAATGCGCGGAGCTTCCGGCTACAGACGCCCTGGAACTGGATGGACGGCTGTTTTACATGGTGCATTCGCTAACGGACCTGGATATCAATCCCGTTGTGGCTGGAGTTGCGGCAGTGGTAAGCGGCCATTCGCATAAACCATCACTTGAGATACGGGACGGAGTGCTCTATCTGAATCCCGGAAGCGCAGGGCCACGGCGGTTTCATCTCCCCGTAACAGTAGCATTGGTGACGTCGAACGAAGGTGGCCTTCAGGCGAAGATCGTAGAGCTTCTTTCTTAGCAGTTATTAACTTCGCATTCGCGGATTGGCAATCGTGTAAGCGACATCGGTGAGCAGATTGATAGCGACATAGGTGAGCCCAACGGCGAGGATGCAGCCTTGAACCAGCGTATAGTCACGGTTCGAGATCGCTGACAGGGTGAGGCGGCCAATACCGGGCCAACTGAAGATCGTTTCCGTAACAATGGCTCCGGAGAGCAGCGATCCGAACTGCAGGCCAATCACGGTAAGCACCGGAATAAGAGCGTTGCGTAGGGCATGACGATAGACAACGGTATTCTCACTGAGCCCCTTAGCCCGCGCGGTGCGAATGTAATCCTGCCCTAGTTCTTCAAGCATCGCAGTGCGGACCATGCGGGTAAGAATGGCGGCAAGCCCCAGGCCGAGCGTAATCGCTGGGAGAATCAAATGCAGCAGGAAATCTCCCACACCTCCGGTCCCGGCCGTAGAGACTGGAAGCCAGCCAAAGTAAATGGAGAAGACCAGAATCAGGATAGGCCCGAGCGCGAAATTCGGAAACGAAAGTCCAACGAGCGAAACGACGCCAAGCGTGCGGTCCTGCCAGCGGCTTCGGTGAAGTGCAGAGAGTACTCCCGCAGGAACGGAGAAGGCTATGCCGATAAGAAGCGCCGCAGCCGTAAGCGCAAGAGTGTACGGATAACGTTGGAGCACTAGGTGAGTAACAGAATCGTGGAGACGAAGCGACTGGCCTAGATCGGCATTCAGAATGCCATGCCAGTAATGGACATATTGTTGGCTGAGCGGGGCGTCGAAGCCATAGGCATGGCGAAGGGCAGAGATATCGGCAGGGGAAGCTCCTTCTCCCAGCATTTGAACGATGGGATCGCCCGGTACGAGGTGAATGAGAAAGAAGACAACCGAAACCACCACCCAGATCACTGGGAGCGTAAATAAGATACGGCGTAGAGGATTCCAGAAAGCAGGCTTCATGCAGTCGCTTCCGTACTCTTCGGTTCGAGCGTTTTCGTCAACGTAAGCGGCTGAACCGTAACCCGGCTGATACGGCGGCCACTCATCTCGGTTACGGTATACCGGCGGCCAGCCTGCTCGAGGCTTTCGCCTACGACAGGAATATGGCCAAGATGCGCCAGCAGGAAACCGGCGAGAGTTTCAACTCCGACTTCCCGAGGGAAATCCCAATGGAGTTGCGTGCCAAGATCGCGAAGAGTGGTGCTGCCGTCAAGAGACATGGCTCCCGTAGAGCTGAGAAGAGGACTCCGAGGAGCGATATCGAACTCATCATCCAATTCGCCGACGATCTGCTCGAGTGCGTCTTCCGCAGTAACGATACCGACCGTCGATCCAAACTCGTCGACCACGATGGCCATCTGTCGGCGTCGCTCCTGAAACTCCTGAAGGAGCTCGACCGCAAGCTTAGTCTCAGGGACCACGGTCAACTCGTGCATCACCTGGCGTAACGTCAAGCCGGAGCCGCCTTTGCCTCCCAGGCCAAGAGCCACACTGCGGAAGTGCATCAGGCGGGAGATGTCTTTGGAGTACACAATGCCGATAATATTCTCCGCCCCTCCTGCGGGGTCGTAGACGGGAATGCGCGAATGCTGCTCTTCGATAATGCGAGCGCTGGCCTGCTCGATAAGCAGATCCGCAGGCAGAGAGAAGATTTTTCCGCGAGGCGTCATAATCTCGCGCACGGTGACATGATTCAGTTCGATGGCGCGATGGATGATCTCTTCCTGAAACACGGGTAGAAGGCCCATGCGGCGGGTCGCCGTAGCGATCAGCTTGATCTCTTCCGGCGAGTGGACGGCTCCTTCACCGTGGAGAGGGGCGCGAAAGAGCTTGAGCACGAGAGCGGCGGATCCGTTCATCAGCCGGATGGCGGGACGGGTGATACGGATAAAGACGTCCATCGGACCGGCGACTGCTAGGGCGATGCGCTCGGCGCGCTGGAGAGCGAGGGACTTGGGGACCAGTTCGCCCAGGAGAACTTCGAAATAGCTGATGACAGCAAAAGCGATAATGACAGCCAACGTGTGCGCATAGACGGCGGCATGGGCAGGCAGCACGTGAAGCCAGCGGTGAAAAAGCTGGAGGATCATCTGCGCGACGGCAGGTTCGCCGATCCAGCCAAGGGCGAGCGCGGCGAGCGTAACTCCAAACTGCACGGCAGGCAGGAACTCATCAATATTGTGTTTGAGCTGGAGTACCGTGCGAGCGCCGGGACGGCCGAGAGCGATGAGCTGCTGGATGCGGGTCTGCCGCACGCTGACCAGAGCGAACTCCGCGGCGACAAAGAAGCTGTTGGCCAGAATAAAGAAGGCCACCATGATCGCGCGAAAGAGCATCCACTCCAGCATTTAGAAAGTGTAATGGGTTACGGTATTTTCGGCGTTGAGAACAGCTATCAGCCACAATACAAGGCCGTTCTGCTCTGTTTCAGCGAAAAATGAACTGAAAATTGCAAAAAAATGGCCCGGCGAAATTGCCGGGCCGTTTGAGACGTTGGGTAAAAACCTTATGCGAGGACTTTCAGCACGGACTTATCGATCGTGTCCTTGGGAACATAGCCGACGATCTGCTCGGCAACCTGACCGCCCTTGAAGATCAGCAGCGCGGGGATACCCCGTATGCCATAGCGGGCAGGGGTTGAAGTGTTGGCGTCAACGTCCATCTTCATGACCTTGAGCTTACCCTGATAGTGGCTGGCCACTTCGTCAACGATCGGGGCGAGTGCGCGGCAAGGACCACACCATGCGGCCCAGAAATCTACGAGTACGGGTTGGTCCGACTGAAGGACCTCTTTTTCAAAAGATGCGTCGTTGATGTTCGTTACGAACTGTCCTGCCATGTACTTCCCTCCGGGATGTTCTGCCGTTCTTGAGCAGTCCTCTCAATAATAGATGCTGGAGAGGAGCCAGAGGTTCAAGCCACGAAAGATGTCCAAAAAGCAAACGCCCGGACCTCTGTAAAGAGGTCAACGGGCGGCGTAGCAGCCCTCCCCAGAACTGCCCACACGAGCTAAGGTACGAAGGAAGTGGAGAAAGGTAAAGAAATCTTAGGTAACTTTTAGAACGATTACCTACTTCTGACCGATCTGAACGCGAGCCCCACCCGAAATTGTGGTCTGCAGAATTTCCAGTTCCGGATCCTCCGCCGCGTCGCGAATGGCACTACAAATATCGTCTGTAGCCGTAGGATCAGCAATAACGAGAACAGATGGGCCTGCTCCACTCAGAGCTATCCCAAAGATGCCGGGGCTGTTGACCAGAGGAAGAAGACGCGCAAGAAGCGGGCAAGCAGCCATCCGGTACGGCTGATGGATTCGATCCTGCATCGCCGTCCGAAGAAGATCAGCCCGGTTGAGTGCGAAGGCAGAAACTAAAAGCGCTGTGTTCTGAACGTTGGCAACGGCATCGGCACGGGAATACGTGGGAGGCAGAAGCGCCCGCGCCTTTTCCGTGGCCAGACTCGCCGATGGCAGCGCAATAAGCAAGTTCCACGTGAGGTTTTCTCCGCAGGTTGCTGTAATTACGCGATCTTTGTCATTTGCAGACGCTGTCATTCCGCCAAAAAAACAGGCAGCCACATTGTCAGGATGTCCCTCGCGGCGGCAGGCTTCTTCAAGTATCTGCTCGTCGGTCCAATTGAGTTGGCCGAAGTAATTGGCCAGCAGAACGCCTGCCAGCAGCGCGGCAGCACTGGAGCCACACCCCATACCAAGAGGAATCTGGTTGTCGAGTTTGAGATGGAGTGGTGTAACAGGTTGATTCTTTGCGGCAAGAACGCTGGTATAGGTGGAAAGAATCAGACTGTTGGCAGCATCGCCACAAAGATCGGCGTTCCTGCCTGTGGCATCGATGCGCAATGACTCCGACGGCATCGCATCGATGGTGAGGTAAAGCGCCATCGCCAGGCCCAGAGCGTCAAAGCCCGGGCCCAGATTAGCGGAGGTAGCCGGCAATCGGAGGTGCAAAGATTTTACCGGCAATGTCATGCGGGTTGCGTCAGCTTCATGTGAGACTCAAGCGCGTGAAGGACGACATCAGGATCGGGGTCAAGGACGATAGGCGGCTTGCGAAGCGCCGTATGGCGCGCCTGGTCCGCAGCGGAGATTTGCGAATTTTCTGCCTCCGTTAAGAGCTCTCCCCGGTGATAGTCGATGGTGTATTGAGAGTCCTTGAGAGTGTGCCCAGTAAGAATGAGGACCACGCGCTCCTCGCGCCCAACCTTACCCAATGCAACCAGCTTTTTGAGACCCGCCAGTGTAACTGCCGAGGCGGGCTCACATCCCACCCCTTCGGCTCCGATCTGGGCCTTAGCGAGGGCAATCTCCTGTTCGGAAACCTGCTCGCACCAGCCGCCAAGCTTATCAATAACTTTGGCAGCCTTGTGCCAGGAAGCTGGATTGCCAATGCGAATGGCAGTCGCGCGGGTATCCGCTGTGACCGGACGCATGATGCGGTTGGAGTCGATAAACCAGCGATAGAGTGGATTAGCTCCCTCCGCCTGAATAATGCTGATCTTCGGCATCCGTGGAATGAGGCCGAGACGATGCATCTCCATAAATCCTTTGCCCAGTGCCGAGGAATTCGCCAGATTGCCGCCAGGAACGACGATATGGTCGGGCACCTCCCAATTGAGCTGCTCCAAAATTTCGAACGCGGGGGTCTTCTGGCCTTCCAGCCGGTACGGATTCACAGAATTGAGAAGGTAAATGGGGAAACGAGAAACCAGATCGGTAAGAATTCGGACGCAGCCATCGAAATCGGTCTTAAGCTGAATGGTGAGCGCGCCGTAATCCATCGACTGCGAAAGCTTGCCCCAGGCGATCTTTCCTTCGGGAATAAAGACGATACTGCGCAGACCGGCGCGGGCGGCGTAAGCTGCCATCGCGGCAGAGGTATTGCCCGTAGAGGCGCAGGCGACCCACTCGAAACCGCGGTCGGCGGCAACCGAGAGGGCAGCGGTCATTCCCGTGTCCTTAAAGGAGCCGGTAGGATTCATGCCCTGGTGCTTGGCCAGAAGAACGTCGATACCAATCTCTTTGGCACAATGCGGCAGATCGTATAAGGGCGTATTGCCCTCACGGAGAGTAACGGCGTTCTTCTCGTCCTCGAGAATCGGAAACAGGTCGCGGAAGCGCCAGACGCCGCTCTGGTCCAGGGGCATATTGGAGGTGCGGCGCTCCTGCCAGAGCCAACGCAGGGCGCTGGCGTTGGGCAGATTGCCGCTGGGAGCGGCGGCAGAGTCATTTCCCGTCGACGACCAAGGGTAAATGACGTCGTACAGACCGTTACAATCTGGACAGCGAAAGATACTGTTCACGGCGCTGCCGGGGATGACGGCTCCGCATTCTGTACACCGAAGGTTATGGGTCGCGACTTTCATTGTTCTATCTAGGTTATCGTAACCGAGTGGAGTGAGCCAAAGATGAAGAAGCTTCTGACCTGCCTCGCGCTTTTAAGTGGCTTCTTCGGGGCAGGCACGGCATGGGGTCAGAAAATATTACATGTAGCGGCAGCGGCAGACCTACAGCCCGTAATGCCGGTGCTGGAAACAGCCTACGAACATGCTACCGGAGTGAAACTTATCGTAAGCTATGGGTCTTCCGCAACGCTGACGACACAGATTCTGAATGGAGCGCCCATGGACATCTTTCTAGCGGCAGACTTCGTCTTTCCGGAGAAGATCGTGGCAGCGGGCCTTTCGGACATGAAGGAGCCGGTTGGCTATGCCAAAGGGGCCCTCGTGCTATGGGCACGGAAGGACTCTCCCCTGCAACCATTGAGCATGGACAGATTAACTGATCCGCGGGTGAAACGGGTTGCCATCGCGAACGAAGTGCACGCTCCCTATGGACGCGCGGCGGTCGCCGCATTGAAGAATCTGAAGATATATAACAAGGTGGCTCCCCACCTGGTCGTGGCGGAGAATATCGCACAGGCAGCGCAGTTTGTGGAATCCGGAAACGCACAGCTTGGGCTGATCTCTCTCACGGCAGCCGATTCGGAGCACTTTAAACAGATCGGCACCTTTGTGCGGGTACCAACCGTCTATCCGGAGATGCGGCAATGCGCCGTGGTCATGGCGAAATCGAAGCAGCGGGCGGAGGCCCATGCCTTTCTGGATTGGCTGCTGACACCTGCCGTACAAGGAAACCTGAGCAAATTGGGACTGGCGGCGGTACGGTAAGTGAGTCGCGGCAATCGAGCTTTGCAAATGTATAGACTGGCGCTGTATGGATTTTGAGGCGCTCTGGTTGACGTTACGGCTGGCCGCAGGCACAACAGCAATTCTGTTGCTGGCCGCGCTTCCCCTGGCGTGGTGGATCGCCTCAGGCAGAGGCGCAAGCCGAGCGGTGGTGCAGGCGCTGGTAGCTCTTCCTCTAGTCCTGCCCCCGACCGTACTTGGATTTTATCTGCTTGTGATGCTGGGGCCGCTGACTGCTCCCGGACGCATACTGATACGCCTGTTTGGCCATTCGCTGGCTTTCAGCTTTTCCGGACTGCTGGTTGGCTCGGTCATTTACAGCCTTCCATTTGCCGTGCAGCCGCTGGTAGCCGGTTTCGGGGCAGTAGACCGAGGGTATGTCGAAGCCGCAGCCGGATTGGGCGCTTCTCCGTGGCGCACCTTCTGGAGTGTCGTCATGCCGCTGACGCGCGGCTCTCTGCTGACCAGCGCGGTGCTCGCGTTTACTCATACGGTGGGTGAGTTCGGCGTGGTGCTGATGCTTGGAGGAAACATACCCGGGGCCACTCAGACCCTGTCAATTTCTCTGTACGACCAGGTACAGGACTTCAAATATGGTGCGGCCAATCGAACAGCGCTGGCGCTGGTCGTCATTTCACTTGCAGCGCTGGTTCTGATCTATTCCCGTCGCGGTGGAGCGTTGGGGCGAGGTGAAATTGTCTGACCGTCCCGTACATCTGAGCTTACGGATGAAACACCGGCAGGGCACGCTCGTCTTCGATACAGCATTCGAGCTGACTGAACCGTGGACCGTGCTCTTCGGCCCCTCCGGCAGCGGTAAAACCACAGTCCTGCGAGCGATTGCCGGATTTGTCCGGCCAGATTCAGGTCGGATTGTGAGCGGCGAAAACGTTTTGTTCGACGATCGCACGGGAATATTCGTTCCTGCACATGAACGTCCCGTGCGAACGGCTGGGCAGATAGCCCGACTGTTTCCCCATATGACGGTCCGGCAAAATGTCTTATACGGCGCGGGCTGGCGGTCAAAACCCCTGGAAGAGCTTGAGATCGCCAATGAGGTTCTGGCGCTATTCCGTCTGAAAGATTTAGAAAAAAGAATGCCTCGCGATCTTAGCGGTGGCGAACGGCAAAAGGTTTCGGTTGCACGGGCCGTCGTGTCGACGGTCACGTTTGAGGGCCCCGAAAGCGCGCTGCTGCTGCTGGACGAACCCTTCGCCGGGCTGGATCTCGCAATGAAAGACGAGCTACTGGATGAGCTTCGCCATTGGCTCGGCCGATGGAAGGTTCCGGTTCTGTCAGTCACGCATGATGTCGGCGAGGCGTTTCAATTAGCAGCCGAGGTTATTAAACTCGCCGAAGGGAGAGTCCTGCGAACAGGGCCAGCAGCAGCCGTTTTACAAGATGAGCGGACGCGACTTACAAAACAGCTCTCATGCCGCACTGAAGCATGAGTTCAGGACATCACAGCGGGCAACATCGTTCTATTGCTGCTGAGCGATCGCCTGGGCCTTTTTCAAATCATCTCCCAGCACAATGGCGTCCGCAATTTCACGCATAGAGATCCGGCGCTGCCGACTCTCCCGCTGCATCATCCGGTAAGCTTCATCTTCGCTCATCGCCAGATCGCGCTGCAGAATTCCCTTCGCTCGGTCCACCGCTTTACGCGTCTCCAGACGTCCTGCAAGTTGCTGATTCTCTGTTTCCAGCCTGCTTCGCTCAATCTCGGCGCCTACCAGAAATCCCAGTGTTGACAGCAGCCGAATCTCATTCGCAGTGTGCTGATAGTTCATCTGGTGCTGCAGATTGATTACTCCGACCACCTTGCTGGCGCAAAGAATCGGTGTGCTTAGAATCGCCTCAAAGTGGTCTTCAGGCAGGTTGCGGAAGAGAACAAATCGGGGATCGTTTGACGCGCCGGAGGCAATCGCTACCGGTTCGCGGTGTTCGGCCACCCAGCCTGTAATTCCCTGCCCTAGCTGCATTCCGAGATTGTCCACCAGGTCCGCGTGCGGGTTCTTCGATGCACGCAAAACCAGCTTCTCGTTTTCGAGCACGTACACAAAACACGAATCGCATGGAATCACCGTCGTCACGAAATCAACGATGCTCCCCAGCACCACATGAAAGGAGTCGGCCGCTGCGAGCCGGCTGCTGATCTCATGCAAAAAGTCGATGGACGTCAGTCCATCCCGGAATCCTGCCATGTTCGGTGTAGAAGCAGCCACGCGCCGTACTCCAGAGGTCGTCTTTTGCTTCACAACAGGTGACTGGGGAACTTCCGATAGCCTCGACCCGCCGCTCCGCTTTCGCTCCAAAATCTTCCCGGAGTACTGCGCCGCCTCATTGACCAGAAATCCCATCTTTGGATGGGAGGGTTCAAAATCCGGCGTGATGCCATAATGCGCCAACTCTTCTGACGTCGTTGGGCCGATCGAAACGACTACCATGGACCGAAGTCCGACACGCAACTCTTCGCGCATCCCCATCTCTTCGGCGACTTGAAAAAGATGTATGACCTGGACCGCTGTCATAAACAGCACGACATCCACACTGCCGTTCGCAACCCCCAGAACGGACTCCCGCAGCGGCCCGATATCCTCCGGCAGCATCCATTGATAAACGGGAACCTTAGTGACTTCGCCGCACTTCAGTGTCAACTCGGAAAGAAACTCAGGATTTGAGGCCCCATACTCCTGCACCGCTACGCGCATCCCGCTCAAACTATTGCCAAACTGGGCCTCAAGTGCCTGCATCATCTCGTGCCACGTATTTGGCTCGGGAGCCGTCGCGTCAACCTGGATGTTCAACTCTCTCAGTACTGCAACCGGTTTCGGCCCACGCGCCGCCACCTTCACCGACCGCAATGCATTTATAAAATCCTCGCGATCGTACTTTGTCTGCACAATATCGAGCAGCGCGCGAATGCCGACTCCAGTCAGAAAGATGACGAGATCGAATTTGCCGTGTAGCAGGCCATCGGCGAAATCGAGCGCCTGTTTATTCGATTCAAGCGGTGCTTCCCGCATGGCAGGTACAACAAAGGGCTCGCCGCCATAGGTACGGATCAGCTTTGCGACCTCTTTTGCGCGCCGCGATTCCAGCGACAAGACCCGCAACCCATCAAAGCTCGCGTGCGTCATTCATTCCCCCAGCCCGGAGTTGGATTACAGACCGCTTGTAGTCGACCTGCTGCTCACAATTCTAGCGGCTTTGCGCGGACAATCACAAAGCCGCCCCCCAGCCGGTTGTTTTCAGCCCTAGAAATTGATACGTCCGGTCAATACCAGACCATGATTGTAGGCATGATAGGTGGAGGTCGCGATCTGCATTCCCCCGCCAAACACAAGCGCCAGCCTGTTCCCCGGATCCCTCCGCAGATTGATCTTGCTCACCATGAGACCGGGAGTGATAAACGTCTGGTTTTTCCCGTCATTTGGTCCTAAATGGAAAAAACTCGAATTCACCTCAATTTCGGGCCAGAAGATTTTTCTCAGGTGATATTGCGCTACGGTGTTCCACACAATTGTTCTGCCGATTACATGGATGGACCCCACCGGCAAGGTGCCTCCCAGGCTCGATTGGACATCGAACCTGCCAAAGCCCTTGCCCACAATCAGCGTCGGGTTGATCGTAGTTCGTGCCGTACCGTTCTTATAGCTCCCCGTCGCTCCGGTTGCAGCGACCTGAAATGCCGTGGAGTAGTTCCCGCTCTCTGCATTTCCAGAAAACGGACGATATTTCAGGACCATCGAGAAATCGCCCGTGCCATCCATTACCTTCGGGCTATTGTGCTCGACATAAGGTGGCAGGTTCACATCGATCTCCGTCTTGTAGTACGGAATTAAGTTGAAACCCTTGCTGTTGCCGTAGTTCCAGGTCGAAGCTCCGGTTGGGCTCCACTGGTGCAGCACATCGATGCGGGCAAGCTGCACAATCCCCGACGAAGGCGTAACCACCGGCACCGCCCAGCCCGGCTGCTGGGCAGAGGTCTTCCGCACCCTGTCCTCCCATTGGCTAAAAAAGCTTTTCTGCGCGGTACACAGCGAAGCCGATAAGACCTGCAATGCAAAAATAGCGATCAGAATAAAACGCATCATTCGTTCTCCCTTGGAAGTACAACGGCATGTGCCGCAAGTAGGCGTTGGCGTCTGAAATGGCGAGCAAGCAGCCCGCTCAACAGCGGAGGGGAGCGAATACGGCCACTCGCTACTCAGCCATTGAACGGAAAGGTCTGAACAGATAACGGAGGAGCAGCACGTCAAGGTGCCGCTTATGTCTGGGATAACCGTTTGTAGCATCCGGCCTGTAGTGGAGCAACAAACGAGAGGCTCTATAACGAAAAGTTTTGCGCCTTATCGAATCTTTATTTACGGTCCGCAACACCACCCAAAACCCTTGCAGTCTCGCAAGGCACGCAGTACTATCAGTTCACCAAAGGGGCTTAGACGCCACTTTGCAACAGGCCCGGCACCATGCCGTGTTCCGGGCTGACACTCTATCGATAAACTTCATGCTCCCTGACGAGCCTTGAATTCATTGCGCTTGAGTTTCTCAAGCACCGCAATGTTTTGATTGGCCTCGCGCTCTACCGTGCGCATCCGCACCGACCGCGCCTCTATGACGTTCCGGTCTTTACCGTCCGGACTCCGTACAAGGAGATTCAGCATGGAACTGCAGACCAATACCGCTATCAGCAACATGCCAGGGTTTTCCGCTGCGCAAAAGGAATATCTGCAAGGTTTCTTCGCAGGAGCGGCTCAGCGCGGCTTCATGCCATTTGTCGGCCATACGTCCACCGGCCAGATCACGAACGATCCTCACTCTGGCTTACCTAATGAGGCCGCAGAGGAGACCGAGCCAATGTGGTTTGGCACACCGGCATCCGATCTCTGCAAGGAAGAGCGCTGGAAACAGGAGGAAGATCCGCTAGACATATGGGAGAAGCTTGTCGCGCACGCCAATGAAGACAAGGCCCCAGCACCCGGCGATCTCTTTCGCTTCAAATTCCACGGCCTGTTTTATGTCGCCCCGACCCAGGATTCATTCATGCTCCGCCTCCGCGTGCCCGGAGGCATGCTCACTGCCCACCAGCTTCGTGGTCTCGCGCAGATGGCGGAGGAATGGGGCTGCGGACGCGCTGACCTCACCACGCGCAGCAATATCCAGCTACGCGAGTTCCAACCCAAAGACATCATCCGCGTCCTCTCCAAGGTGCAGGACCTCGGCCTGTCTTCACGCGGATCTGGCGCTGACAACATCCGCAACATCACCGCTTCGCCCATCACCGGCATCGACCGCGAAGAACTCTACGACGTCGCTCCGTTAGCGGACGCGCTCAATCGCTACATTCTCAATTCGCGCGACCTGTACGGTCTGCCTCGCAAGTTCAATGTCGCCTTCGACAATGGCGGCGTGATCAGCGTCCTCGCCGATACCAACGACATCGGTTTCGTCGCCGTGAAGGTAAATGAGGGTAACGGCATTCCTGCCGGAATCTACTTCCGTGTGCTGCTCTGCGGCATCACCGGGCACAAGCAATTCGCCTCGGACTGCGGCCTTCTTCTACGCCCCGACCAGACCGTCGCTGTAGCGGCCGCCATGATCCGCGTCTTCGCAGAGCACGGCAACCGGACCGATCGCAAAAAAGCGCGTCTCAAGTACCTCATCGACAAATGGGGGATTGAGAAATTCATCGCCAAAACCGAGGAGCGTCTAAATTTCCCGTTCATCCG
>Ga0207678_10003248_pt1 | contig 14684 bp, 6 predicted proteins | sample KBSC63metaG_FD_184319 | JGI IMG/M metagenome (GOLD analysis project Ga0207678, IMG submission 184319) | Corn rhizosphere microbial communities from Kellogg Biological Station, Michigan, USA - KBS C6-3 metaG (SPAdes) (version 2) | ecosystem: Host-associated > Plants > Roots > Rhizosphere > Soil ... | reverse complement strand
GAAGTCGCGCACAAGCTCATATTCGGAGATGCGGCGAGCGAACGCTCCCGTGCTGCCCTGGCGATCGGCCATCGGCAGGTTCATCACCTTCTCGAACAGTTTCTGCGACAACTTGGCGTCGAGCTTGCGTCCAACCTCGTCGATCAGGCGCGCGCGGGCGATCCGCAGCGTGAAGTCGAACCCGATCGCGAACATCACGCCGAGGGCGAGCACCCACAGCGTCGACACGGCCTTATTGGGGATTACGCGGTCATAGACGTTCATCGTGAACAGCGGCATCGCGAACGCGAGCAGGTTGACGATCAGCGCGGCGAGCAGGACCGGCCAGAACTCGCGCCGGACCTTCCATACCTCGGACCAGAACCAGTGCGTGCGCCGAGCCTCGTCCCACGGGCGCTCGTTCGCGCGCTCCTGGGTCGGATCGCTTTCGACGAGGACCGCACGGCCGGTATAGGCCGGCTCGATGTCGGCGAACTTGACCCACATGGGCTCGGCGATGCCGGGCGCGTAGAGCAGCCCTTCGTCGCCCCGGCTGTCGAGCAGGACGGCTGCGCGCTGCTCCTCGAGCTCGAGGATCGCCGGGCACTTGGCCGACGGCCATGACCTCAACCGGCGCGTGACCGGCTCGGCCCGCATCCCGATCTGCTCGAGCGCGGGCTCGACCTGGTGGAACGGAAGCGTCCCGTCCGCGGAGAGCGCCAGTCCCGCCTTGATCAGGACGGGCGAGGACGGGCGCTCCGCTTCGCGGGCCAGATAGGAGAGGCACTCGAGGACGGGGTCGACTTCGCGTGAACGCTCCGCGTCAAGCCAATTCATGAAACTCACTGCCCGTCCTCACTCGTGTTATCGCCCTGAAGGCGTGCCCGTCGGGTTTTCCATCGTCTCCCCCGGGGTCGCGCCAGCAGGCGTGCCGCCGACCGGGACGGGCGCACCCATCGCCGGAGCCGGCAGGCTGTCTTCCATCAGGTCGCCCGGCGGGATCGGATTGACGTGGTAGCGCGCCATCTGGTCGGCACGGGCAGCAAGCGGGATCTGCACGCCAAGGCACTCGACCAGCCGGTTCTCGGCCGCGAGCACGCGATACTGCGCGTAAAGCTTGGCGAGCTGAGCCGTCTGGGTCTGCGCCTGGACGTTGTAGCGCGTGTTCTGCGCGTCGAGCACATCGAGCAGCGACCGGCGGCCGATGTTGAACTGCTCGCGATACGACAGCAGCACGTCATCGGTGATGCGGCTCTGCGCTTCGAGCTCGTTCGACAGCGCCGTCTGGTTCTGCAGGCGGCTCCACGCGGTGCGGACGTCCTCTTCGGCAGCGCGGGTGCGCTCGAACAGGCGGCCATGCACTTCGTCGGCGCGGCGCTGCTGCTCGCGGACGTTCGCTTCCTTCGTGCCGCCGTTGTAGAGCGTCCAGCGAAGCACGCCCAGGGCCTGAAGGTCCGTCGTGCGCCCCGCGAAGCCGTCGATATCGTGACCGGCGCGAGCGCGGCCCTCGATATTGAACCGCGGCCCGAGGTCGGCGCGCGCCGCCTTGATTTCCTCGCGCGCGGTGGCGAGGTCGGCGATCGCTTCATGGACGCGCGGGTTGTTCTGGCGCGCATTCCCTTCGGCTTCCTCGAGCGTAGCCGGCATGCACTGCGCCAGGTCCGGCGGCATCGACACGCTGTCGACCGGGATACCGGTCAGCGTGCGAAAGGTGATCGCCGCGGTGTCGAGGTCCTCGCGGGCCTGGGTGACGCGGGTGCGCGCCGCCTGCAGCCGCTCTTCGGCCTGCTGCTGGTCGGCGATGCTGATCGAGCCCTTGGCGACGCCCTCGCGAAGGTCGGCGGCAAGCCGCTCGTGGAAGGTGACGTTGTCCTGCGCGATCGCGACGAGGCGCTGCTGCAGCAGGTAATCGATGTAGGTCCGCGAAACGTTGAGCGCGACAAACTCCGAACGCTCCTCGACGCGCGCGGCAGCGGCGTCGGTGCGCGCGGCCTGGCGCCGGATCTCGGCTTCACGGCCACCGCTGTCATAGACCAGCTGATCGACGATCAGGTCGCCTTCGATCGGCCACAGCGTCTGGTCGGCGATGCCGATCGAACGGCGGGTCGGGTTGCGCAGGCTGCGCACGCCGGCCGAACCTTCGACGGAGACGCGCGGATAATAGAGGCCCTGCCCCTGGACCCGCTCTTCTTCCGTCGCGGCGCGGTTCGAAACCGCCTGCCGGATCTCGGGATTGGTGGTGAGCGCGGATTGGACCGCGTCTCGCAATTCTACGCCAAAAGCCGGCGTCGCGCTGAGCAGCAAGGCGCCGGGAACGACCATCGTCCAGTGCTTCTTAATCATCATTGCCCCCTTTGTGGTTCCTGCGGGTCGGTTGGCACTAATCCGACCCGCACGTTTGCCGTTTACGCGGCTATCAATGTTGAACCGGCGCGTCCTGATGGATCGCCATGATATGCTCCACCAGCGGTGCGCCGTGGAAGCCGGCAAAAACGCTACTGTGCCCGTTTGAGACGCCGGCCGCGTCGTGGCTTGCCAGGGCCGCAAGCGCGTCCTGGGCATTGCCATGGCCGTGGGCCCCGGCGTTGTGCAGCAGGGTGTCGATGTTCGGCCCGTGGCCGTGGCCCCCCGCAAGCGAATCCGCCAGCACCTTGCCGACGACCGCGTTCGATTGGACGTCCGTCACGTTCTGCGCCTCTGCCCCGCCCTTGCCGACGCCCATGTGCGCGGCGAGCATTTGCGCGGACGGGATGGCGATCGACGCGGCGGTAACCGGCGCCGGACCATGGTGCATCGCGGGACCTTCGGTGCCGTGAAGCAGCTGCGTCACTGCCTGGTGCCCACCGCTGTCGTGGCCCGCGAAGCTGTGCGCCTTCGCGCCATCCGACGGCGACGAGAGATGGCTCGTCGACATCAGCTGGGCCTCCGCCACGATGTGCGTCGGCTGGACGCTCGCCTCGTGCCCGCTGTCACGGGCTGCGAAGTGAGCGGTCGGCAGCATCTGCGGCGTCATGATCGGCCCGGAGTGAACCGCGTGGGACGAGCCGTGGAAGCCCTCGGCCGCGACCTCATGCGCCGAGCTGAGCCCCGCCGCCGCGATCGCCCCGAGCAGCGCGGCGCTATTGGCCGAGCGATGCTCCTCGAACGAGCGATGGTTGTCGTTGGTCGAGACGAGGTGGTCGCTGCTGAGGTTCGACGTGCTCGCGAGCGAGTTCGTCGCCATCATCGTGTTGACCACGGCAGCGCTGCTGCTGCTGGACCCGTCGACATGGATCGCGAGGTTACCGCTAGACACGGTGTCGCCATCGCCATCGACCACGCTGATTGGCACGGTGATGTCCTTGGGGCCATTCGTGACAGCAAGCGTGTTGAAGTCGCCGATCTTGAACTCCTGACCGCCGACATTGCGGATTTCCAGGCTGTCGAAACCGTCGGCGGTGGTAGCGCCAATGCGCGTGTCTTCGATGATCCCGTTAACGGTCGCGTCCGTCGTTCCGAAGACGACATTATAGCTATGACCGTCGACGGTCACATTCTGGTTCAACCCGCCGGTCTTCAGGACCGTTACGCTGTCCGTGCCGTGCGTAATCACGACGCTCGTGATCGCCTCGACGGCTCCGTCGCCCACCAAGTCATTGGTGTCCGATGCACCGGCTTCGTCGCGAGCGATGAGCTCGACGTTCGTCGTCGATCCCGGAGGACCGTTGACCGTGCTGATTACCGCCGAGATGCCGAGCACGTTCTGGTGCTGTCCGAATACGTGGTTCTCGTTCGCCAGGAGCCCATAGTCTCCCGAAGGGGTCGGCGCGGGAACAGCCTGCAGATCCTGGACGGTGTCGACGCGAACGCCTTCACCCAAGGACACCGAGTTGCCCGATCCGACGCCGCCTTCATTGGCGTTGGTGTTCATCGTGCTGGCGTTGGCGCCATTGACCATCGGCGTCAGCAGCAGATCGACGATGCCGTCGCCATTGGTGCCCGACGTGAAGCCGGCCCACGAGCCATTGCCGCCGACGAAGTTATAGCCGCCGCCGTTGAAGTCGATGTTCTGAACGACATCGACGGACTGGACCATCGTCACGTTGTAGTCGTTCGGACTCCCGAGCGGCTGCAACTGGATGGTGAGGACAGTCTCGTTGGCATCGACGGTGCTGTTGTGGTTCGCATCGACATAGCCCGTCAGGGTCTGTCCGTCCGGCGAGATGAGGTAGCTGAGCGCGGCCCCATTGTGGCTCAGGTTCTGCCCCTGCAGCGACGTGATCGTCGCCGCGGTGAAGATCACCTTGCCGCTGTCGGCGCCCATGTTGTCGGCAACGACGCTGTTGCCGCCGGCGCCGCCATCAAGGTTGGCGCTCTGACTGTCGCCCCCGCCGTTCGACAACCCGCTGGTGATCGCGGCAGCATGAACTGCGAGCGGCACGTCGTCGGTAACCGAGACATTCACGGTGCCGTGGCCGACGTCTCCGTCCGCCTGGCTGGCGATGACGTCAATGCCATTGAGGGTGATGGTCGTGTCGACGTGGTCCAGCGGACCGACGAGGGTTGCCGTCACACCAACGTTGGCGGTGCCGCCCTGCGCCGTCGCGCCGGTGTCCCCCGTCAGCGCGACGATGATCGCCGTGCCGAGGTTGGTTGCGCCTTCATGCAGCGTGCCGATGAGCTGACCGCCGCTGACGGACCAGGTGATGCTCTGTCCTGCTTGCAGGCCGCCGACCGTGATGCCGCCCTGCGAGGCCGCGAAGGCGACGGAGACGAGCGAATCCGAACCGGTCGTGAAGTGCAAGCCGTTCGCCGGAAGCACGACGTTGGTCTCGCTCGTTGCCGAAGAGTTGGTGCCGGTCGCGATACCGGCCGCCAAATCGCTGCCGTCCTTGCTCGTATCGAGACCAACCTCGCTCACGGTCAGGTTGACCGTGCCGCCCGCACCCGGACCCGCGCCGTCAGTGATGCTGACGGTTTGCGTGTCGGTCATGTGGTCGCCGTCCGAGTCCGTGACCTTGACGCCGAAGCTGATCGACTGGGCAATCGTGTTGTCGATGTTGTTGTTGGCCTGGAAGCTCCACGTGCCGTTGGCGTTGACCGTCAGCGTGCCCTTGCCGGTATCGATCGCGCTGCCCAGCGCATATTCGGTGCCGTTGAACACCACGACGGTGGTGCCCGGCGTGTCTGCGCCGATGACCTCGGTCCACGTGCCGTTGGCAGTGGCGCCCTCGACTACGGTGGTCGCTCCGGCCACGTCGACCGACGGGACGTCGTCATAGATGGTCGCGTTGAAGGATCCGGTGCCGTGATCGCCGTCACTGTCGGTGACCTGGACCTGGATGCCGGTCAGCGTGACCCCATTCTCGAGCTGGTCGGCATTCGCCTGGTCGACATGGCCGGCCAGCGTGACCTGATAGGTGTAGGTCACGTTGCCGCCAGAGCCGTTGACCGCGTTGGTGATCGCGACCGTGACGACGGCTGCGCCGGCGCCGTTCACCTGGCCGATCAAATGGCCCGAGCCGTCGATGCTGAACGTGATTGGCTGACCATTCTGGGTCAGCTGGCCGTTGAGCGAGGTCGGATTGATGAACGCGATCGCGGTCGCCGGCGTCGCCGGGCGGTCGCCGCCGAAGTCCACATTGAAGCTGTGGCTGTCGGTCAGGTTGCCGCCATGGCTGGCCTCGGTCGGGTTGGTCTGGCCGTTGTCGGCATTGGCATTGGCCAGGCCGTCTTCGTCCACCGACGCATTGGCGATCGTGCCCACCTGAGGCACTGAGTCAGACCCGAGATGGATCGTCACCGTCTTGGTGATGTGGTCGCCGTCACCGTCCGTGATCGTGTAGGTGAACGTGACGTCGCCCGTCTCGCCGGCCCCCGGCGTGTAGGTGAACACGCCAGTTGCGCCGTTGTAACCGAGCGTGCCCGTGCCGCTGGGCGCGCTGTGCGTCACATCGGCAAGGTCAACTCCGTCTGCGCCGGGCGTGATGTGGGTCGTGATGTTGACCAGCACCGGCTGGTCTTCGCCACTCTGGCTGACGCTGAAGTCCTCCGCGCTCGGCACGTCGTCGAAGATCGTGACGTTGAACGAGCCATTGCCATGATCGCCGTCGCTGTCCGTGACCTGGAACTGCACGCCGGTCAGCGTGATTCCGGCCTCGAGCTGGTCGGCATGGGCCTGGTCGACGTTGCCGCCGAGCGTCACCGAATATCCGTAGGTCACGGTGCCGCCGGCCCCGTTGACCGCGGTGGTCAGCGAAATCGTGACAATCGCCGGGCCTGAGCCGTTCACCTGGCCGATGATGTGGCCCGAACCGTCGATGCTGAACGTGATCGGCTGGCCGTCCTGGGTCAGCTGACCATTCAGCGCCGTCGGATTGATGAACTGGATTGCTGCAGCAGGGTTCGCCGGACGGTCGCCGCCGAAATCAACCACGACCGTATCGCTATCGGTCACGTTGTTCCCGTGCGCAGCTTCGGTCGGGTTCGTCTGGCCGGCGTCGCTGTTACCCGCCGGCAGACCGTCTTCGTCGACCGTAAGTGTTGGAGCGGCGCCGACTTGCGGCGTCGAGTCCGGAGCGAGGTGGATGGTCACCGTCTCCGTGATGTGGTCGCCGTCACCGTCGGTGATCGTATAAGTGAAGGTGACGTCGCCCTCTTCGCCCGCGCTCGGCGTGTAGGTGAACTCGCCGGTGTTGCCGTTGTAGCTGAGCGTGCCGGTCCCGCTCGGATCGCTGTGGGTCACATCATGCAGGTCGACGCCGTCTGCGCCCGCCACATAATGGCCCGCGAGGCCGACGGTGACCGCTGAATTCTCAGGATTCTGCGTAACCTCAATCGCCTCCGCGCTGGGCACGTCGTCGTAGATGACAACGTTGAACGAACCCGGCGTCGCGGCATGCTCGCCATCGCTGTCGGTGACGTTGAACTGCACGCCCGTGAGGGTGATGCCGTCCTCTGTCTGGTCGGCATTGGCCTGATCGACATTCCCGCTAAGCGTGACCTGGTAGCCGTAAGTCACGGTGCCGCCCGAACCGTTCACCGCACTCGTGAACTCGATCGTGACAACCGCCGGACCAGTGCCATTGACCTGGCCGATGAGGTTGCCCGAGCCATCGATGCTGAACGTGATCGGCTGGCCGCCCTGGGTCAGCTGGCCATTGAGCGTGGTCGGATTCACGAACTCGATCGCGGCCGCGGTGTTAGCCGGGCGGTCGTTGCCGAAGTCGACGACAACCGTGTTGCTGTCCGTGACGTTGCCGCCATGGTCCGCTTCGGTCGGGTTCACCTGGCTGTCGTCGCTATTGCCCGCCGGAAGCCCGTCCTCGTCGACCGAGAGGGGCGCTGCGCGGCCAATCTCGGGCACCGAATTGATGTCCGGCAGAGTGATGACCAGTTGCGCCTGCGACGTGTCGCCGTCGCCGTCGGTCAGGGTGTAGGTGAACGTGTCGGTGCCGGCTTCCTTCGAGCCCGCATCGCGCACGTACGTATATTCGCCATTCTCGTCGATCGACAGCGTGCCGTGCGCGCCGTGGATCTCGAGAACGCCATTCTCGAAGCTCGTGTCGGTGCCATCGGCGCCCTGAATCGCCGTGACGTGCGCGCCGTCGGCGCCCAAGACATCGACTCCGGAACCGCCGGGCCCGCCGGTCGTGCCGACGCCGGTGATGACGTTGCCGGTCTCGTCGAGGTCGTTGCCGATCAGGGCATCCGCGTCATTATGCGCGGTCGGAACGTCGTCGACGATGTTCACCGACAAAGTGTCGGAGTCGGTATCGCCGTCGGTATCCGTGAGCACGACAGTGAAGTTCTCGAACAGCGAATTCTCGCCCTGAACGCCTGCATGCTGCTCGTTGTCGAGCAGCGTGTAGGTGTAGGTGATCTCGCCCGTCGCGGCGTTATAGCCGGTGAAGGTGATCGTGTTGCCAAGTGGCGTCGTGTGAGAGCCTGGCTGGAACACGCCATTCACGATCACGTCGAATCCGCCGACCTTTAGGCTGGCGACGCCGTCCGGCGCGGAGATGTTGAACGACCCGGAGACGGTCGTGCTTTCCTTGGTGGTGTCCGAACCATCCTGGAGATCGTCCTCGTCGACGATCACGTCACCGCCCTGCGCCTCCGGCGTCAGGTTGGTGATCTCGACCGGACGATCGGGGTTGTTGATCGTCAGCGTCGCCGTCGACGGATCGCCGTCGCCGTCCGTCAGCGTGTAGGTGAAGACGTCGGTCGAGCCGCCGGGCGCGTTCTCGTGCAGCACATAGGTGTACTGCCCGTTGGCATCCATCGTCAGCGTGCCGAACTGGCCGTCGACGACGAAGCCGCCCGAGGCATCGCTGTCCGAGTGACCGGAGACATTGTTGCTCGAAAGGCCGGTGATATGCGCGTCGTCCGCGCCGACGGTGTCGGCGCCGGAGCTGGTCGTGCCAACCGCCGTGATGACATTGCCCGCAGCTTCATGCGTCACGACGTCGACAGAATCCGTGTCGTTGCGCGCGGTCGGGGTGTCGTCGATGATGTCGACCGTCAGCGTCGCCGTCGCGACATCGCCATCGGTGTCGGTGACCGCGACCGCGAAATGATCCGCGTTATTGTCGCCGCCGGGATTCGTATTGTCGGCGATGGCGTAGGTGTAGCCGATCGTGCCGGCCGCCAGGTTCACGCTGGTAATCGTGAGCGTGCCGAACTGACCGGTGATGGTATCGCCAATGCTATCGGCAGTGATCGCGACGCCATTGACGGTCACGCTGTCGAGGCCGTCCTGGGCCTGGAACACGATGGTCCCGCTGGTCTGCTCGCTGTTCGCGGCGGAATCCGAACCCTCAGGCTCGGCGACGCCGCCGATCGTGCGTGCGGGCAGGCCCGCTTCGTCGACCTGGTCATGCGCATCGACCACGCCGGCCGGATTGTCCGGGGTCACGATGACGACCGTCGGCTGGGTGTCGATGAACTGGCCTTCCGGCTTGAACTCAGGCGGATTGTAGCTGAGCTCGGTCGGCGGAATGAGATCGCCCAGCGGCACGCCCGGATCGAGCGGCGGGACCGGGTCGGCGAAGTTGCCGCCGCTGCTCGGCGTATTGCCGGCGGCCGGCTGCGGTTCGGAATCGATCAGCAGCGCCGCGACGTTCGACGCGGGAACCGCGACGTCGCCGATGCTGAGCTGCGGCACGAACACCGCGCCGTTGGGGATGACCATGTGCGTGCCGTCGGGCATGTCGATCACGAGATCGCGGCCGACGACATGGATGTCGGAAAGTTCCACTCCGGAAGGCAGGTTGACGATGCCCGCGTTCGCGGTGAGCACCTGGCCGATGTCGATGGTCAGCGTGCTGGCCGCGTTCGCGCCCTGCGCGTCGGCGAGCGTATACTGGAAGACGTCGCGCACGCCGTCCGGGGTGCCGGGATTGCGGACGTAATTGTAATTGCCCTGCGCATCCATCGACAGGACGCCGTACTGGCCGCTGGCCTGGAAATTGCCTGCGCCGCCGCTCGTCGCGCCGCCCGCGCCATGAACCTCGACCACGGACGCACCGCCCGCGCCGGGCGTATCGGCGCCGGCCTGGCCGGTGACGGTCCCTGAACCGGTGATGGTGTTCCCGCTCGCGGGGCCCATGCTGCCCGCGGGGAGCGAGTCAACGTCGGGACGGGCGATCGGCCCAGAGTCAGCAGGATTCGAGCCAGCCTGAGAAGCGTCGTAATCGGCCATTTTTCACCTCTGTCGTCATCCGGCCCTGGTTGCCCCCGGGCTCGAACAGAAATCACGTGTGCGGAAGACAAGAGGAGACCGTCACGCCTTTAACGAATAGCGTTAACGCCGAGCGCCCCTCAGCTCCCCGGAGCCATGAAACAGACCACTAGTTCACGCGCTTGGCAAGACGAGGTCCGGATTATGACGATTCTTAACGATGCTTCCAGGAATCGTTTGGAAAGAAGATAATGGTTAACAAGAAAACTTATTCCAAGTATTATACTAACTCACTCATTCTCTATGGCCGACTTTATAAGCATTGTGACATTCTCTTTTCGAACATCGGTCTCTCTCCTTCCAGTTCAAATTGGAGATTTTCAGTTTTAATTTAATCCCGCTGCTTTAATGATCAGGGTTACTGGTTTCTTAACATTTGTCATGTTCCGGACATAGCGATCAAACTCGCGCGCCGCTCACGACAACCGAAAAGCGCAAAAATTTGCGCGGCTTGTGTCCCACAATGGGAACCAGCGCGGCGGACGCCGCCTCACGCGCACGCGACTCGCCGATCTCACCGAGTCGCAGTTCGAGATTCGACCAGCTCTTCCGGCGACGGCCTAGCGATGGGGCAGGTTCACGCCCTTGATCGCCGGGAGCGGGCGGAAATCCCGCTGGCTTTGGCTGTTCGCGTACTGGTTCCCGAGGAGGAACAGCGCGCCTGCCGCGATCGCGATGCCATAGGGGATGCGATTGGCCTGGCTGCGCTTCAGTCCGCGCAGCTTGCGCACGACGATGAAGACGATGGCGACGAGTCCTCCCGCGAGGAAGATCGATGCCAGCAGGGCTGGAGCCGCGGCGAACCCGACCCACAGGCCGGTGGCGGCCAGGAGTTTCACGTCCCCTCCCCCGATCCATTCACGGGCGAAAGCAAACGTTCCAACCACGAGGATGGCGGCGAACACGATCGCGTTTTGCCACCAGGGCCCCTCAAAACTTCCAAAAGCCATGGCGGCGATTGCGCCGGCGAGGACGACGAGAACGGTGATGTTGGAGATTTTCAAGCGCACCAGGTCTTCGATCGCGGCCGCGACCAGTGCCGCGGCGGTCAGTGCGGCAAGCCACGCGGGGGCAACGGTAATCAGGTTCATCGGCCGCTCACTGCTTCGAGATTGTTGGCTGCGCGTTCATACCAGCTGCCGCTGGCTTCGAGCGCCTGAGTGAATGCGGCGATGGCCCGCTTGCGGTCGCCCAGCAGCTTCGCGGCCATGCCGGCATCGTTCAACCGGGCGGCCCAATCGCCGTCGGATTCACCGGCATTCCGCCGCGGCAGTTCTGCCGACAGCGCGGCGCGGGCGAGCTCGAGATTGTTGGCCGTTCGAACCGACTTCGGATCGAGCGCTGCGGCCTTCTGGAGGATTTCGGCCGCGCCCTGCCAGTCACCCCGGAGCAATCGCGACCAGCCCCGATTGTTGACGACTTCGAAGTGGCCAGCAGAGAGGCGTTCGGCCTGGTCATAGGCAGCGTCCGCTGCGGCCCAGTCGCCCTTCATATCCGCGATCGCGCCTCGCGCATTCCACGCGCGCCACGAGGCGCTCGGCTTCGCTGTCGAGCGGTCGATCAGCTCCGCGGCAACCGTGACGTTGCCGATGTGCAGCGCGGCAATCCCGGCGCGCTCGAGCACGACCGTATCGTCCGGTGCGAGAGCCAGGAGCTTCTGATAGACCCCCAGGGCCTCGGGATAATTGCCGGCATCAAATGCCAGGTCGGCGATGGCGCGATCCGACTCCGCAGGATTGGCCCCGGCCGCGACGGCGTTGGCGATCATCAGCCGCGCCTGATCCAGCCGGCCGGACGCAGCGGCGCGGCGGGCTTCTTCGAGTTGGACGGTCGGCGATGGTGGAAGTGCGGGCTGAGCCGCGGCGACCGGGCTCAGTGCGATCAACAGTGCAAGGATCATCCGCGTCGGGCGGAAACGACCGGCCGCGCTGCGTCGCGGCCGAGCAGCACGATCAGCACGCCCGAATCTCCTTGCAGCTGCGAAGGAAAGCCGAATTGGGCAGCGAGACTGCGGCCGAGCGTTCGGCGCGACGCGGGATAGATCACGACGCTCCGTTCGCGGACGGCGGCGGCGTCGCCAATCTGGATCTTGCGCCAGCCGCGGTCGAGCAGGACCGTTCGCGTCATGGCGGCGATGCCCTGGCGCTGGGCCGCGTTGAGAATGCGGATGTTAGGCCGCGCTTCGGCGTTCATGATCGGGACCCACCGCACCGTCGTGCTGGTACGGTTCTGTGCAACCACCTGCGCGCGCCACGCGGGCCGGCCGTCGGTCACCAGCGCCACTTCGCCCGGCGACAATCGCTCGAGGTATGGCCCGCGTGCGAGCTCCGCGGGAGTGGCGACGGATTGGCCCTGGTCCCCGGAACGCCGTTGCGGCGCTTCCTGTGGCAGTTCGACGCCAAGGCTCGAAGCGAGCGCCCGCAGCATCCCGGCAGACGATGCAAACGGCGATTGCACCGCTTGGGTCTCCCCGAAGGCGACCGCTGCGCGCTGATCGGTGCGTGGCTTCGGCAACCAAACTTCGGGGGCCGGCGCGATACGCTCTACCGCGGGAGGCTGCGAAAGATCGGCCGCGACCGTCGAAGCGGCCATTCTCGCAGCATCGGCGGACCAACCCGCTGCGCTTTGAACGGCGTCAACTGAATCCAAAGCGACCGCAACCGGTTGGTCAACGCGGGGGTTCGGCAAGGCGGGCCCCGCGGCAATCGCCCGGGCGCGCTCGGCTGCAACGGCCGGCTGCGAAGAGAGGTCGATCGCGACATTGGACGCCAGCGGCCGAGCCGGCGGCAATTGCACCGTGATGCTCGAGCCCATCGCGACCGCTGCCGTGGACTCCAGGCGCGGCCGAGGGATCGCGGGCGCAGGCGCAGGCTCGACAGAAGCCGCTTCCTGGCGGGCCATCTGGGCCGCGTTTTTCTCGCCCTGCTGGTCGAGCGTGACCGCGACGGCGGTGAGCAGCTTCGGACTGTCCGGCGCCAGCGCGAGCGCCGCCTCATAATTCGACTGCGCAAGGTCGTAGCGGCCCATCGCCTCGTAGCATTTGGCGATGCCGGCATAGGCTTCGGCGCTATTGGGGTGCTCGCGCAGCGCCTTGCGGAAGCCTTCGAGGGCAAGGCCGACGTTGCCGAGCACGAGCTGCCCCGTGGCCTCGGCCAGCACTCCGGAACCTGACCGCAGCTTGGCGGCGGCGTCCGGAATGGCGCGGACCTTGATGTCCGCGGTTTGGGTTGTCGTCGTGCAGCCCGCCGCGACCAGGCACGAGCTGCAAATGAATGAAGTGATCCCCCCGCGCATGGTCAGCCTCCCCCTCCGAGAGCCGGAACGATCGCCCGGACCACTCGAATGGCCGCGGGCAGCATCAAAACCCCGATCATCGCCGGCAGCATGCAGGCAACCAGCGGGATCGACAACAGCACGGGCAACCGATGCGCCTTCTCTTCCGCGCGCATCCGCCGGCGCTCGCGCATTTCAGACGCGTAGACGCGAAGCGTCTGGGCAATCGACGAACCGAGCTTGGTCGATTGGATCAGAAGCGTCGTGAAAGCGCGGATTTCCTCGGCCCCCGCGCGGTCGGCCATGCGACGCAGCGCGTCTTCATGGCTCCGGCCGGCGCGTAGCTCAAGGACCACCGCACCAAGCTGCTCGGCTAACCGCGGATGGGAGTTCGTCATCTCCATGCCGACCCGAGCAAATGCCGCCTCGAGGCCAAGACCCGCCTCGACGCAGACCAGCATGAGATCGAGCGCGTCCGGGAAGCCATTGATGATATCTTGCTGGCGCCGGTCGGCGCGAGCCCGAACGAAAACCGCCGGAAGATAGAGACCCAGGGCGGCGGCGATCACAAGCGAGAAATACAGTTTGAGCATGCTCGGGCTGGCGCTTGTCGACCAGAAGTACAGGAGTATCAGGATCGGAAGACCGATCACCATGACCAGCCGGACGAGCGTGTAAACGCGGGGCGCATGGGGGGTGGTAAACCCGGCCGCAATCAGTCTTTGGCGGATTGCCTTGTCCTTGGTGTCGACAAGACTAAGGCCGCGCTTCTCGATCGCATCGACCAGCTTCAGCCAATTGCTTTGAACCCGATCTGTGCGAAGGGACGCAACGCTGGCCGAGCTCGTCCGGATACCGGTATCTGTTTCGAGAAGCCGGCGGCGCACGTCCTGCCTTGAACCGACGGCGCGCGCCGAGACGAAGGTGACTGCGGCAACCGTCGCGAACAGCAACACCAGAAGCAGCGTTCGAAGGCCCGGGTTTTGTGCGATCAGTTCGAGCATCGCTTAAACTTTCAGGTCGACCATCTTACGGATCGTGAAAAATCCGGTGAGATAGAGAGCAGCCAGCACAATGAAGCCGGGAACGAACCACCGGTCGTTGGCAACATCGAGAAAAAACGGCGGATTGAACAAGAACAGAACGACGAACGTGAAGATCGGAAGGATCGTCAACATCGTCGCGGTCATCCGTCCTTCGCTCGAAAGCGCGCGGACCTTCAGGAACATGGAATGACGCTCGCGGATGACGTGGGACAGGTTCTCCAGGATCTCCGCCAGATTGCCGCCTGTTTCGTTCTGTACCGACAACGAGACGACGAACATCCGCATATCGTCGAGATCCCAGCGCTCGGCCATATTCTGAAGAGCGTCCCTGAGATCGGCGCCATACGTCACCTCGTCCACAGCCATGCCGAACTGCGTGCCGATCGGATCCGGCATCTCCACGGTCAGCAGATCGAGCGCGGCGGCAATCGGATGTCCCGCGCGCAAACCACGAACGAAGACGTCGAGCGCAACCGGGAACTGATCCTGCATCTTCTTGCGCATCTTCGTCGCCTTGACGTTCAGGACCATAATCGGGAGCGCGGCACCCAGAATTCCGGCGAACGTTGCCGCCATCAGCAACCGTCCGAACCCGATGCTCATGCTGGCCACGCTCATGAAAACCAGCAGCGCCAGGAACAACGCGATAGGCGCGATGAGGATGA
>Ga0207678_10003243_pt1 | contig 14697 bp, 9 predicted proteins | sample KBSC63metaG_FD_184319 | JGI IMG/M metagenome (GOLD analysis project Ga0207678, IMG submission 184319) | Corn rhizosphere microbial communities from Kellogg Biological Station, Michigan, USA - KBS C6-3 metaG (SPAdes) (version 2) | ecosystem: Host-associated > Plants > Roots > Rhizosphere > Soil ... | reverse complement strand
GCTGCTTACAATACGCCGCCGCCTGGCATGGAGCCGGGGCTGGAGGCCGTGAGCTACTACGATCCGCCCAACATGACCTACCCGTTCGGCGCCTACATCTGCGTCATGGACATCGACGTGGATACCGGCGTCTACAAGGTGCGCCGCTTCTACGCGCTGGACGACTGCGGTACCCGCATCAACCCCATGATCATCGAGGGCCAGGTGCACGGCGGGCTCACGGAGGCCTTCGCCATCGCCATGGGCCAGGAGATCCGCTACGACGCCATCGGCAATGTCGTGAACGGCTCGTTCATGGACTTCTTCATCCCCACCGCGGTGGAGACCCCCCACTGGGAGACCGACCACACGGTCACGCCCTCGCCGCATCATCCCATCGGCGCCAAGGGGGTGGGCGAGAGCCCGAACGTGGGCGGCGTGCCCGCGTTCTCCAACGCGGTCAACGACGCCTTCTCGTTCCTTGGCACCAGGCACATCCCGATGCCGCACGACCACTGGCGCAACTGGATGGTCGCGCATAGCCTGGGCCTGCACGGGTGACTACCCGTCATCCCGGACGGAGCGACGCGAGCCAAAGGCGAGCAGCGCTCCGATCCGGGACCTCGGGAGGCAAGAGGCTCGACTCGTTCCGGGAGGTCCCGGATAGCCTCGCCTTCGGCTCAGCTTCCGGGATGACGGGAGAGCTATGACTCTGTCACGCGAGCAGATAACGGAGCGTCTCGCCGCGGTCGGCTATGTCGCCGACCGCGAGCTGCCGGTGGCGCTGCAACTCATGGACATGCTCGACCGGCCGCTGCTCCTGGAAGGTGAGGCGGGCGTCGGCAAGACCGAGGTGGCCAAGGCGCTGTCCGCCGTACACGGCACCCCGCTCATCCGCCTGCAGTGCTACGAGGGGCTCGACCAGTCCACCGCGCTCTACGAGTGGAACTACCAGCGCCAGCTGCTGGCGATCCGCGCGCGAGAGGGCGCCGGTGCCGACCCCTATGAGGTCGAGCAGGATATCTTCTCCGAGCGCTTCCTCCTGGAGCGGCCCTTGCTGGCCGCCATCCGCCGTCCCGACCGGCCGGTGCTGCTGATCGACGAGATCGACCGGGCCGACGAGGAGTTCGAGGCCTTCCTCCTGGAGCTGCTGTCGGACTTCCAGGTCTCCATCCCCGAGCTCGGCACCGTCAAGGCCGCCAGCATCCCGCGCGTCGTCCTCACCTCCAACAGCACGCGCGAATTGTCCGACGCGCTCCGGCGCCGCTGCCTCTATCACTATGTCGATTACCCCGACGTGGAGCGCGAGACGCGCATCATCCTGGCGCGCGTGCCGCGCATCGCCACCGCGCTCGCCCTGCAGATCGCGCGCCTGGTGGAAGGTGTGCGCAAGGAGGAGCTGCGCAAGGTGCCGGGCGTAGCCGAGACGCTTGACTGGGCCGCCGCCCTCACAGGCCTCGGCGTGGAGAACCTGCACGCCGCGCCGGAGACCGTGCACGAGACGCTGCGCTGCCTCCTCAAGACACAGGAGGACCGCGCGCGTGTCACACCGGAGGTCTCCGCCCGCTTGCTGGGAAAGGTCGCATGATGTGCCGCGTCCCTGCCGAGGCCGGCGATGTCAGCGAGGCGGGCACCTACATGGCCCGGCGCCTCTCGGCCTTCATGCGCACCCTGCGCGACAACGCCTTCGCCGTCGGCCTCAAGGAAGGGGCCGACGCCGCGCAGGTGCTGGCCTCGCCGCTGGCGCTGCGGCGCGACAGCCTGCGCTCGGCCCTTAAGGCGCTCGTGTGCGCGTGCCGCTCCGACTGGCTCAAGTTCGACGCCGTCTTCGATGCCTTCTGGCTCGGCCGCGGCGTGCGCCTCGTGGTGCCCATCGCCGCCAACACCCCGCGCACGAAGCGCGCCGAGCAGCGCCACCTCCCCGGCAGGGAGCTGGAACGGCAATTTCAACCGAGCCTCGGCGAGCAGGTCCCGGCCGCTGGCAGCAATACCGAGGATCGCGACGCAAGTGCCACCGGGCGCATGGAGGGCGCGACGCGCGCGGAGCGTCTCGCCGAGACCGACTTCCGCAGGATCCACGACCCGGAAGCCATCGCCGAGGCGCACGCGTTGGCCGCGCGCCTCGCCAGGCGCATGCGCACGCGGCTGAGCCGCCGTGAGCGCGCGCGTCTCAAGGGCCGCAGGCTCGATCTGCGCCGTACCATCCGCCGCAACGTGGCGCACGGTGGTGTCCCGCTGGAGCTCGTGTGGCGCAGAAGGAAGCGCAAGCCGCTGCGTCTGGTGGTGCTGCTCGACACCTCCGGCTCCATGAGCCTCTACACGTCCGTGTTCGTGCGCTTCATCCACGGCGTCCTGGACCACTTCCACGAGGCCGAGGCGTTCCTGTTCCACACCCGCCTGGTGCACGTCTCCGCCGCCCTGCGCGAGAGGGACGCGGGCCGCGCCCTCGACCGCCTCTCGCTGCTGGCGCAGGGCGTTGGTGGAGGCACGCGCATCGGCGAGAGCCTCGCCACGTTCAACCGCTGGCACGCCAAGAGCGTAATCCACTCGCGCACCTGCGTGATGATCGTCTCCGACGGGTACGACACGGGCACCCCCGAGGCCATCGCCGACGAGATGCGCCGCCTCGCGCGGCGAGCCAAGCGCATCGTCTGGCTCAACCCGATGATCGGCTGGGACGGCTACGCCCCCAGCGCCCGCGGCATGCAGGCTGCGCTGCCGTTCGTGGACCTGTTTGCCCCGGCGCACAACCTGAAGTCGCTCGCCGCGCTCGAACCGTATCTGGCGCGTCTTTGAATGTGGTCACGTCCATGAGATCCCCGATCGACATCCTGGACGAGGTGAAATCGCTGAAGGCGTCCGGCGAGCCCTTCGCCATCGCAACGGTGGTGCGCACCGTTGCGGTGACGGCCGCCAAGGCCGGCGCCAAGGCGCTGATCCGCCGGGACGGCAGCATGACGGCAGGCTGGATCGGCGGCGGCTGCGCGCGCGCCGCTGTCCTCAAGGCGGCACGCGCGGCGCTCGACGACGGCCGGCCGCGCCTGGTCTCGGTGCAGCCCGGCGACGCGCTGCAGGAGCAGGGCGTGGCGGCGGGAGAGCGCAAGGACGGCGTGGAGTTCGCCAAGAACATGTGCCCGAGCCAGGGAACCATGGACGTGTTCGTCGAGCCGGTGCTGCCGAAACCGGAGTTGCTCGTGTGCGGCGCCACGCCCGTTGCCGTCGCGCTCGCGGATCTCGGCCGCAGGCTCGGCTTCCTGGTCGCCGTTGCTGCGCCGCCCGAGGAGCAGGCCAAGTTCGCCGAGATCGACCTTGCCATCCCCGGCTACGACCTGTCGCGGCTGGTCGCCGGCGAGCGCTACATCGTCATTGCCACCCAGGGCAAGGGCGATGAAGCGGCCCTCTCGGCCGCGCTCGCCGCCCCCGCACGCCACGTCGCTTTCGTCGGCTCGCACCGCAAGGCCGAGACGTTGCGCGCGGCGCTGGCGGCCAAGGGCACCGATCGGGAACGCCTCTCGGCCTTGCACTCCCCGGCCGGCCTCGATATCGGCGCCGTCACGCCCGAGGAGATCGCACTTTCCATCCTCGCCGAGATCGTGGAGGTGCGGCGGCGCGGCCAGCGCAGCGCCGGCGCCGTCGAGACCGGCTGAGTACACCGATCGAACCGACAAGAGCACGCCAAGAGCTGAGGAGGCATTCCATGGACATGACCGGCTCCCGTCAGATCACCGCCAGCCGCCAGAAGGTGTGGGCCGCGCTCAACGACCCCGACATCCTCAGGCAGTGCATCACCGGCTGCGAATTGCTGGAGATGCAATCGCCGACCGACATGACGGCGCGCGTCAAGCTCGCCGTCGGTCCGGTGCGCGCCACCTTCAGCGGCAAGGTCAAGCTCACCGACATCGACCCGCCCAACGGCTACCGCATCGTCGGCGAAGGCAACGGTGGCGTCGCGGGCTTCGCCAAGGGTGGCGCCACCGTGCGCCTTGCCGACGCCGGCGGCGGCACGCTGATGACTTACGACGTGAAGGCCGACGTCGGCGGCAAGCTCGCCCAGCTCGGCGGCCGCCTCATCGACTCGACCGCCAAGAGGTTCGCCGACGAGTTCTTCGCCAAGTTCGCCCAGCTGGTCGGCGGCGCGCCTGCCGCTGTATCTGCTGCCGTGACGCCTGCCGCTACAGGAAAGCGGCCGGGGTGGCTTAAGCGCTGGTTCGGCCGCAGGAGCAAGGCGGAGGCAGGAGCGTAGCGCGGCCGCGATAGTGTCGCTCGAAGCCCTCCTCGCCATCGCGCCAGACGAGGGGCGTCGATTGAAGGCCTTGGAACGAGCGACCGCACTCAATCACGGCGCGTGGTGCGATCGCAGACCGCAAGGACATCGCGCGCCAGATTGCCACGCGATAGCCCGCGTCGCGCCAGCTCGGTATCCGACAGCCGGGAAAGCTGCTCGTACATGGCGGTTGCCGCGTAGTAGGCGGCGAGCGCCTCAATGCTGGCGCCGGCCCACCTGGTGATCGCCGAGAGGCGCTTGGCAAGCAGCGAGTCGGCGGAGTGCGCCACTGCAACCGTCGGCCATTCCACGGCATCCTTGGCTGCCGGAAGACGCGGGAGGAGGTAAGGCATAGCTGTCCCCAGAATAGAAGCAAGTATGAGGCGTTGGGGGCTTCCCTAAAGCGCCAGCCAATCGCGGTCATGAAAGTTCGATGAAATTTGGCGGAAGAATTTCGCTGACACTGTCCGTCACGCGACCGCCGCTCTTGCGTCGTCGAGCCGGTTTGGAACCGGCCTCCATGCAATTTCTCAAACTACGACAGATTGAGATTCTGGTGCTGCCCGAAGCCGCCGGGGCCGAAGGCTCCAGCGGGGCGCACCAGACCAATTGCGACTACGAATGCAATCAATGCGACGACGAGGAATCTCATAGGTCATCCCCCAGCTTCCTGCAGCGGTCCCCCCAGCACGGCTGCTGCCATTCGCTGGTGCCCTATCGTTGCAGCACAAGCGGCCGAGCCTGGTCGTGAAATTTCCATGAAGTTCTGCGGAAGTTTTTCTGACCTCTGCAGGCCAACGGCTCACATTGACCGACTTGGGGCACGCACGGGACCTGCGACAGCGTGGCGCTGCGGATCCCGCCTCACGACACTTCACGAGCTACAAACTCACGTCAGATCACGAGCTACCTACAGTGAGCGCAATCGGTGTTGGCGCGGCACTCCCGTTGGTGTAAGCTCAGCCCACATATGATGGAGGTTGCGATGTTTCTCTGACTTCGTTAGCGTCTTCGTCGCTCTTCTGGCCACAGTCCACGGCCGACCCATAACGCGGAAAGCCTGCGAGATACCGGTGAAACGGAGTGACGTCCGCATGCGCGATTGCTCTCGGTTCAATTGGCCGAGTTTGCGACTTGGCTGTCCGGCCGAGCCTGTTCTCTTTCTCGATAGCTGACCTTTCTGGCGCGCGGCTTGGCCGATCGCCAGTGCGAGTCGCCCCGTCGCTGCCTCGATTTTGCGGTCTGCCCGCACCGACCGCAGGTTGCAGGTGGCGGCGGGGCACCCGCCCCCAGGGGCAATGACCGGAAATTGTGGGCTGTAGCTGATCAGGGGACATGTCCATCGGGGGCCTCAGAGTCAGGGTGACAAGCTTCTGCGGCTTCATCGTTCGCCTCATTTCGAGGCGGTTGAAGGCTGGCAACGATGATCGGGCTCTGGAAGGCATACCCAAGCCGCCAGAGCGTCAATTGGGAGCCGTTTCGGCTGCACCGCAGGAACCTTCGCGCCTTCGGGAGCCGGCCGCAGGATTGGAGGGGGAGCTCGTGAAAGCCTATCACTGCGCACAATCGAAATTTGTGGGCGGCGTGACGGAGCTGGTCCTGTTGACGCCGATCACGCCCGGGCCGATCCCGGGTCAGCGCCGTACGTACGAGGAACGGCTGCGTCAGGAGCTCGGGTCGATCCAGCGGCGGGTGGACCGTGGTCTCAACACGCCGATCAGCGTCATTCCAACCATCCACTACGCCGGCTGGCTGCTCCTGAGACCGGAGCAGTACCTGCAGGGTGCCTGCTTTCCCAGGGAGGCGCCACCCTCGCTCGACCCCTATGTACCTGCCGACCAGAATCCGACGCACGATTACCGCTTCCGCACGTGGCTTTTCTTCACCTCCTACTTCGACGGCGACCTGAAGGACTACCTGCGCGAGTTCTCCAGCTTTCTTGGCAAGGATGTCGATCGCGTATGGGGCAACTGCGAGGGCTATCCCGAGGGAGGGTCGCTGGATTTCGAGGCCTTCTGGCAGTACGCCAAGCGCTACCAAATCGCGACCGACGCCTTCTTCAATGCCTGTCCGGGCGTGACCGTCCCGAGGATCTACCAGCTCAAGGTGTTCAAGGAGCGCTTTGCCGCGTTCGTCCGCAGCACCCGGAACGCCGACGGCACTTCCGTCGAGGGCATCGGAGATCTTCTCGACAGGTTCATCATCGAGAACCAAGCCTATACGGCTGATTTTCCAGCGGTCGGCGGTACTTACGATGCGGATCAGGGCTCGCGCGCGGCGGAGCTGAGAAAGTCATGACACAATTGACTCGTGAGCGTTTCTTCGTATCGCCCAGCGACATCCAGGGTAACATCGTTCGGAGCGCCAGGGCCCAAGTGGCGGCGTATGCGTTCTTCAGCATTACCGATCTGCAGAAGTTCCGCGATTTCGTGCGCGGCCGATGCGGCGGCTCCGGCGCTCCGCAGCAGCCGGCCGGCAGCACGGAGCCGACAGATCTGATCGACGTGCTCAAGTCGGCCGATGCGCGCATCGTGCCGGAGGGCGAGAGGGGCAGGCCGCATGTAGGCCTCACCCTCGCTTTCACCTGGTCGGGCCTTCAAACGCTCAAGGTCGATCCTGTCACACTCGAGACCTTCCCCGAGCCGTTCAAGGAGGGGATGGCCTCGCGCGCGCACCTCCTCGGCGACTCCGGGGAGTCTGCGCCCAGCTCCTGGGAGGGCTGGCTCGGGCACCGGAATGTCCACGGCCTGATGGGTGTCCTGCTCTCCTCGACCGGCGCTGGCGATGGAACCGTCCGTGGCGCGCCCAAGCTCTTCTCGAATACTGTCGCGCTTGCGAGGAGACTGAGCCGGAGCGGCGAGCAGGCGCCCGCCGAGATCGTCGCTCTGGAGCGAATGTCAGGCTTGCGGATTCTCCAGCTGGAGGTCGGATATACCCCGCTCAGGGAATTCCAAGGGGAACGGTACCGCGTCGAGCACTTCGGCTTCCGCGACGGTGTGAGCCAACCTTTCGTGGACCTGGGGCTAAGGCCTCCGCCGCCAGGCGGGGGCACGCCGAGGCGTGACGGGACGTGGGCACCGGCGGCTCCAGGCGAGATCTTCCTGGGCCACCCCGACGAGGACGGCCTGCGGGCGATCCAACCGGCCAACAAGGAGCTGCGCACCAACGGCACCTATATGGTGTTCCGCAAGCTCGCCCAGGACGTCGTTGGCTTCCAGCATTTCATTCAGGCCAGCGCCCGCGACAAGGCACCAGAGCAGCTGTTGGCCGCGCAGATGTTCGGCCGCTGGCAGAACGGCGCGCCGCTGGTCCGGCATCCGCGGCAGCCCAAGTGGTACGGCGTGCGCGAGCGACACCTGATCAACGACTTCCGCTTTCACACCGAGGACCCTCATGGCGTCAGGTGCCCGGTTGGCTCGCATGTGCGGCGGGTCAATCCGCGCGACCAGCAGCTGCGCGATGTCGCCAAGCGGCACCGCATCTTGCGCCAATCGATTCCTTACGGCGGCGAATTGGTGGAAAGACCGGAGGACTGGGATGGCGAGGAGCGGGGTTTGCTCTTCATATGCTACAACGCGCGCATCGATGCGCAGTTCGAGTTCATCCAGCGCGAATGGATCAACGGCGGCGAGATCTTCGGACAGGTCGGACTCGACAAGTGCCCGATCACCGGAGCCAACAACGGCGCTCTCACCGATTCGTTCCAGATTCCCGGCAACCCGGCGCCGCTGACGCACATTCCCCGCCTGGTCCTGACGCGGGGCGGTGACTATTTCTTCGTTCCGAGCCTGGATGCACTCAACGGCCTCTCGGAGGGCAAGGTCTTCGAGCCCCAGTTCGAGCGCGGGTACGTTCCGCCGCCCAATCTCTGCGGCGGCGGCTATGTGACCATGGGCGTCGACGACGCTGTCACGCTTGGGAGCGTCAACATCAACCGCCCCCATCTCACGCCGAACCCTGCCGTGCCCGAGACGCCCTCCCTGTTCTCGGAGCAGCGCCTGGCGCTGCTGGGGCAGAGGATCCTGCAGAGCGAGGCGCGGGTGGTCCGCGTTCGGTTCAGCGAGAGACGCGATACCCTCTCGCCTGCCCAGCCCACCTTCGCCGCCTTCCTTGGACGCTACGATGACGTAAGCGCCGTGCTGCACAACGAGAGCGCGTTCGGCGTCGGTCATTATCGCGAGCACGTAGAGGAGATCGCCCACGGCAAGCCGATGCTCATCGGCCTTCCAGCCACCGACCCGGTGCGCGTGCAACGACTTCAGATATTGCAGGCGGCCCTGAAGCTGCTGACCGAGAACGGAGCACGCAACCCCTACGCCGAGCTGGAGCGGCTCGCCGGCGATATCACGCGGAGCATCTTCGCGCGTCTTCTCCCCGCCGGGCGGATGGACATCGTGCGGGATCTCGCGCTCGTGGTTCCCGTCGTGATTGCGAAGCATTTCTTCGGTCTGCCCGGGCCCGACCGCATGTCGCCGACGGCCATCGCCGCGTACTTCGCACGCCTCGAGCTGACCGACGTACCGCCCGATTGGCTCGCGCGGCTCGATCCACTGCTGGATCACGAGAAGCCGGTGGCGACCGTCCAGGCCTGGGCGCAGGCGGCCTTCCGCGAGGTCTTCCTCAACATCGTTCGCGCGCGGGAGCTGACGATCTCGGCCCAGCGCACGACCGACGAGATGCTGCTGCATATCGATGAGCTGATGGAGCAGGAATACCGTCGCCCCTCGAGAGAGCGCCACCTGCTCGCCGCCCTCGTGGCCGTCAAGCGCGAGCGGGCCGACGCCCCGGGCGACATCGACGAGCACATTCGCGCTATCCTTGCCGAGCTGCTGGTCGGTGGCATCTATACGGTCGGCAAGGCCCTCGCCAATATCATCGACCTGGGCCTCGACCCTCGCCGGATCGAGCCGCGCATGACGGGGATCTTCGTCGAGGATGGCTCTCGTCGCGCCGACCTGATGACGGTGCTGCGCGAGATCTGCAGCACGGCCGACGAGGCGACCCGCAAGCGCAGGCTCGATGCGTTCATCGGCGAATGCCTCCGCTTCAGGCCCGTCTCGCCGGTCCTGTTCCGCATCTGCACCTCGGATACGGAGGTCGGCGGCCAGGAGGTTCGCAGGGGCGACCTGGTTTGTACGCTCGTCCAGGCTGCCAATATGGATCTGCGCAAGTTCGAGGCACCTAAAGACTTCCGGCTCGACCGGCCGGCCGGTCCCTACCTTCATTTCGGCCCTGCCGGCGGACCGCATAGATGTCTCGGAGAGCACATCGCGATGGCGGAGCTGCGCAGCATGCTCGCGGCCATCGCGGAGCTCCAGGAGCTGCGGCGGGCCGCCGGTCCGAAGGGCGACCTGGAGGAGCTCCTGCGGCTGCCGCAGAGCATGGTCGTCCGTTTCACGGCGGAGGCGCAGCCGCGCTGACGCGCGAGGCTCAGGCCGTCAAGCTCTCCGCATCGGCAGCGCGGCGCTCCAGGCCCAGCGCCCTGAATGCCTGTGCAGCACGGGAGGCGAGCCGCTGCGTCTCTTGATGGCGGCCAAGCCGCTCGACGGCGCGTGCGAGGGAAAGGTCGCACTCGGCAGCGAGCGGCAGCAGACCGCGCTGCTCGGCGATCCGCCTTGCCTCCTCCAGATCATGCACCGCCGCCTCGGTGGCGATCGAGAGCTGGAGGCCTATGTCGCCCCGGCACTTTAGACCCTGCGCGTAGTGCAGGCCCTCCTGCGCGTCCGTGGTCACCTGGATCGCCTTGTCCGCCCATTCCAGCGCTTCCGCCGCATTGCCAAGGGCGGCATGCGCTTCTCCGATGGCCTTGAACAGGTAGAACCAGGTGTACATGCCGCCGGCGAGATGCGCCCGGCGGCGGAACGAGTCCTGCGTTACGGCCAGCGCGTCCGCCGGGCGCCCAACCTGCACCAGTGCGGTTCCGAGCCAGCCGGCGAGCAGGGCTTCCATCGTGAACACGCGCCGGCACATCTTCAACGTCAGCTCGAGAATGGGCACGGCGTGCTCGGGATATCCGCGCCGCAGGTGATAGAGGCCTTCGCCCGCGTGGATCAGAACCTGCGAGTAGGGCTGCTTCGCAGCGTCGGCGAGTGCGCACCCCGCGTCGATCTGCATGCGCGCGTCATCGAATTGTCCAGCCTCGATGAGGAACCAGCCGAGGAATGCCCGCGACATGACGCTGGGCAGGCCCGCCCATCCAAGGCGCTCGTTCTCGATACCCTGCTGCGCAAGCGTCTCTATGATCTGCCGATGCAGGGAGATTGCGTCATCGAGCCGGCCTTGCCCATGCTGAGCGTTCGCGAGCGTGTGCTTCCCGAAGATCTGCAGCGGCAGATCGCCGGTGCGTTGGGCGTGCTCCAGCACGAAACCTGCCGAGCTTGCGGCGGCGACGTGGTCTCCCTGCATCCACTGCGCCATCGCAAGCTGAGCCGTCGCAAGCGCCACCCTGCGCTCGTCTCCCAGCGCCTTGGCTGTCTCGACCGCCCCCCTCAGCGTCGCGGTCATCGGTCCGATCTCGCCGCGCATGAGATAGGCCCGGAACAGCATCAGCCGCAGATCGACCTCGTGCTTGCGACGTGTCGTCGTCTCGGGCAGCTCGGCAAGCAGCCTCAATGCCCTTTCGAATTGTGCGCTTGCCTCGACCATTGCCGACCGCTCCAACGACAGGCGCCCGGCCTTGGTCCAATACGACGCCGCCTTGTCGGGGATGCCCGCCTCGGCGTAGTGATGCGCCAAGGTCCCCGGAGCGGTCGCCACGACGTTGGGAAACCTCTCCTCGATCACGCCTGCGATCCGGCCGTGCAGCAGCTGCCGCGGGGCGCGTAGGCGGCTGTCGTAGGCCGCGTCCTGCACGAGCGTGTGCTTGAACCGGTAGGTGGCGTCGGGCGGGGTGCCGCGCTGGAAGATCAACCCGGCAGCGACGAGCTGCGCAAGCGCGTCGCTCAGGCCCTGCTCGGGAAGCTCGGATACCGCAGCCATCAAGCCGTAGGAGAACTCTCCACCGATTGTGGCTCCGATTTGGGCGATGTCCTTGACAGAGGACAGGCGGTCGAGGCGCGCAAGCAGCGAGGCGTGCAGCGTGGAAGGAATGGAACGCAACGGCAGCTGGCCGGTCAACTCATAGCGCCCGCCGGATTCCCGCAGCATGCCGCTTTCGAGCACGGACTTGGTCAGCTCCTCGACGAAGAGCGGCACGCCGTCGGTGCGTGCGATGATCTGAGCGACGACCTCCTGGGGAAGGGTCTTGCCCTTGGTGACGCTTCCAATCAACGCCTCGACGTCGGACGGCGGCAGTCGCGTCAAGGGCATCGCGGTCGTATGCCAATGATTGGGCCAGGGAGGCGTGAATTCCGGGCGCGCCGTCCCGACCACGAGCAAGGGCAGGTCCGAGGCCTCCTCCACCACCTGAGTCAACAGCTCGAGCGATGTCGGGTCGATCCAGTGCAGGTCCTCGAAGAGCGCCAACACCGGCCTGGCCGCGCAGTGCCGCCTGAGCAGGTCCGACAGCGCAGCGAGGATGCGCTTCTTCAGTTCCTGGGGCTCCAGGTCCGGCAACGGGTACCGGTCACCACCCGGTATCGACAACAGTGCAGCGAACAGCGAGACCTGCTCGTCAGGCGGCCTGCTCGAGTACTCCAGCGACAACTCGAGCTTCCGGAGCTTGGCCTCGGGTCGATCGTTCCTCCTGATGCCGGCTGCGCGCACGAACTGCGTGATGATCGGGTGCAGCGCGGCATCCTGATGGTGCGGCGAGCAATGGTAGACCAGCGCCATATGCGGCTGCTCGGTCAGCCGGTCCTGCAAGGCACGTGCTATGCGGGACTTGCCGATGCCGCCGTCGCCCGTCAGCAGAACGACCCGGCCATTGCCGTGCGTGGCCTGCTCCCAGCGGCGCAGCAGGAAGTCGAGCTCCTCGCCGCGCCCCACCAGCGGCGACGCATCCAACCCGCGCAGCGCTTCGAAGCGGCTGGCGATCATACCCTCGCGCAGCACGACGGAAGCGTCATTGGGCTCCCCAGCGCCCCTCACATCGACGATGAGGGGTCGGCATTCGAACAGCCCGCCCACGATGCGTCGCGTTGCTTCCGAGATGACGACTGTCCCCGGAGCGGCAACGCTTGCCAGGTGCGCGGCCAGAAGCGGCGTTTCACCTACGAGCCCGGGGTCGGCAGATTGATCGTCGCCGACCAGGACAAGGCCCGTGGCCAGGCCGATGCGCGCCTGCAGGCCCTTGGAGAGGAGCTCGATCTTCAGCTCTTCCACGGCTTTCGTCACGGCAAGCGCCGCCTGCACGGCCCGTTCGGGATCGTCCTCGCGCGCTCGCGGATAGCCGAAATATGCCAGGATCCCGTCCGTCAAGAGCTTCTCGACAAGGCCGCCGCGGCGCTCAACAACCTGCCGGACGCAGCCATAAACGGCGGCAAGGACCTCGCGAACGTCTTCGGGGTCGGTGCCTCTCGCAAGGGTCGCCAGGCCCACGATGTTGCAGACCATGACCGTCAGCTGCCGCCGCTGCGCGTTGCGGGGGCGAACCGTCTCTGCCGGGTCTGCTTCGTTGCTCGATAGGGGCGTGCGGGCGCTGCTGTCAGCTGTTGCCGGCTGTTGTCCGGAAGCCGCTTGCCCTGCGGTCTCGTTGGACACGATGGGCACGTCGAGCACATAGCCGCGTTTCGGAATCGTCTTGACGATCTCCTGGCTCTCATCGCCCAGCGCCCGGCGGACCTCGCTGATGCAGCGCGTCAGGGATTCCTCGGTGACTGTGACTCCCGACCAAACGGCATCGATCACCTCGTCCTTGGTGACGACCCGGCACGCATTCTCGACCAGGTACCGAAGCACCTCGCAACTCTTGGGTCGCAGCTTCATCTCGCCGGACGGCGAGCGCACGCATAGCCGATCCAGATCGAGCGTGAACGAGGCAAACCGATACGATCGTGGCGTCATTTTCCCAGCGTCATCCCCGTCGGCAACCAGGCACGCCCCGGCTGCAGGAAATCTTTCAGGAAAACTTCATGCAACTTTCATGACCGGACGCCCGGCCCTGATATCAATCAACGTATAGCATGATCGCCGTGGATCGGCGCCGGGGACGGCGTAGTACGCCCATGTCCCTGTTGTATAGCAGATTTCATGTCTGACTGTGTTTATATCCTTGCGAAGGCGAGTTCCCCTGCGGCCGGATCTCCCACTTTCTCGGGATGCGTGCCCGCGGCGGGGGGGCGATTACTTGTTCGCTACTGGCTAACGGCGGACAGTCGTGCGGGGGCAGCGGTGCGGGCCGCCCCCGCACGTGACCTCGTCTCGTGTGCAGGGCGACCCACTTGTCCGATGACGTTTCCCCGGTTCGCGATGGGATGCGACTGAATCGGGCCACAAAACCTTCTCCACCCGGGACGCCGCGATAGATCGTCTCGACCTCATTGATACTCTGTCGGGCTCACGATGCCGAGCCCTGAGGGGGCGGATGGGGAACGCTGCCGTCGCACAATCCTCGTGGCGGGAGCTCAATGGCCCGTGGGGGCGGCGCTTGCGAGCGTGACCTTGCGCAGGGTCAGCGCGAGCGGCACGGCTGCAAGCGCCATCAGCATCAGGACCCAGAAGGCGTCGATATAGGCCAGAAACGAGGCTTGCACCTGGACCTGCTGTCCGATCCAGGCAAACGCCTGCCGCTGCGCCTGGGCCGGCGCGCTGCCGTGGGCTGCTAAATAGGCCGTCACCTGATGCAGCGTGTCCTGGTACTGCGCGCTCGACGGGATCACGTGCTCGACGAGGCGGCTCTGATGGAACTGCGCCCGGTGTGCCACCACGTTGGAAATCAGGGAGACGCCGATGGAGCCGCCGGTGTTGCGCGCGGCATTGATCAATGCGGAGGCCTGGTCGGTCTTGTCGGGCGGGATACCGTCGTAGGACGCGGCGGTGATCGACAGGAAGATCAGCGGCAGTCCGAGACCCAGCAGCATGCGCGACCGAGCGAAGAACCAGAAATCGAGATCGCCGTAAGCATTGGTCAGGTCGTACATGGATAGTGCGACGATCGCCGCCCCCACCATGATGAGGTACTTGGGCTGCACCTTGCCCGACAGGCGACCGACCACGAGCATCGTCGCCATGGTGACGAGCCCGCCGGGCGAGAGGACGAGGCCGGCCCAAGTGGCCGTGTAGCCGAAGTTCTGCTGCACCAGCTCGGGCAGGAACTGCGTCGTCGCCAGCAGGATGGCGCCGGTCGCCAGCATCACCAGGAAGCAGGCGCCGAACTGCCGCGTCGCCACCATCCGGATGTCGATCACCGGATTGGGACGTGTGAGCTCCCACGGGATCATGCAGACGAACGCCAGCACGCACATGGCCGCGACCACGACGATGAAGGAGGACCCGAACCAATCGTCGATCAGGCCGCGGTCGAGCATGATCTCCAGGGAGCCGAGGAACGCGGCGATCAGCAGGAAACCGACGAG
>Ga0207678_10003241_pt1 | contig 14699 bp, 14 predicted proteins | sample KBSC63metaG_FD_184319 | JGI IMG/M metagenome (GOLD analysis project Ga0207678, IMG submission 184319) | Corn rhizosphere microbial communities from Kellogg Biological Station, Michigan, USA - KBS C6-3 metaG (SPAdes) (version 2) | ecosystem: Host-associated > Plants > Roots > Rhizosphere > Soil ... | reverse complement strand
GTCAGACGTGACGTTCTCGGTGCCGAAGGGTCAGATCGTCGGCCTGATCGGCCCGAATGGCGCCGGCAAGACGATGTTCTTCAGTACACTGGTCGGCCTCATTCGCCCGGACAGCGGCTCCATTCAACTCGACGGCACCAGTGTGGTCGGCCAGAAGCCGCACAAGGTCGCGGCGCTTGGCATGACCAAGACGTTCCAGAACGTGGCGCTGTTTGCCGAAAGTTCGGTGCTCGACAACGTGCTCACCGCAGGCCTGTTGCGCCACGATGTCGAGACTGCGCGCAAGGAGGCGTTGATCTGCCTCGACCGCGTCGGGCTCAAATCCGTCGCCCACAAGCTCGCGGGCAATCTCTCGTTCCCCGAGCGCGCGCGTGTCGAACTGGCACGCGCATTGTGTACCGGCCCGAAGGTGCTGCTGCTCGATGAGGTGATGGCCGCACTCAATCCGGTGGAGATGCAGGAGATCATGGACCTGATCCGCTCGCTGCGCGACGACGGCATCACGCTGCTGGTTGTCGAGCATCATATGCGCGCAATCATGACGATCTGCGATCGCATCCTGGTGCTGAACTTCGGTCGGCTCCTGGCCGATGGCACGCCGGAGCAGGTGGCGAACGATCCGGTGGTGGTGGAAGCCTATCTCGGCCGTTCGATGGAGGCCCACAAATGAGTGCGTCTCAGCCATTGCTCGAGATCAAGGGTCTCAATGCCGGTTACGGCGAGATCGAAGTCCTGCACGGCATCGATCTGCAGATGTTCGAAGGCGAGTTCGTCTGCATCATCGGCGCCAATACCGCCGGCAAGAGCACGATCCTGCGCGCGATCTCGCGCCTGGTGCCGCATGTCACCGGCACGTTGCGTTTTGCAGGCAATGATCTGTCGAGCCGGGCTTCGCATGACATCCCCACGCTGGGCATCGCGCATGTTCCGGAAGGGCGTCATGTGTTTTCGGATATGATGGTGGAAGAAAACCTGATGCTCGGTGCCTTCACCGCACGGCATGCCAAGGATCTGTCGTCGCGTATGGAAGGCATCTTCGAACTTTTCCCGCGTTTACGCGAGCGACGGGGGCAATTGGCCGGCACGCTCTCGGGCGGTGAGCAGCAGATGGTCGCTGTCGGGCGCGCGCTCATGCTGCAGCCAAAGCTGCTGCTGCTCGATGAGCCGAGCCACGGTCTGGCGCCGAAGGTCGTCGAAGAGATGCACGATGCCTTCACCAAGATCCACAGCCGTGGAACGTCGATCCTGCTGGTGGAGCAGAATGTCGGACTGGCGCTCGATGTCGCGACGCGCGGCTATGTGCTGGAGAGCGGTCGCATCGCACTGCAGGGCACGTCTGCAGAATTGAATGAAAATCCTGCCGTTCGCGCGGCCTATCTCGGCATATGATCGAGGCAGACGGGCGAACGACGTCGAACCCTTAGCAATCGCAAATAGAAGGAAGAAAATATGAGCTACGATCAGACGATCACCCTTGGCGGAATGTTCGACATCGGTCTTGCCGCACGGCGCGAAGTGCTGGGCGCCGCCTATGTCGACAAGTCGATGCAGTCGACCAATGACTTCATGATGTCGTTCCAGCACATCACCACCGAATGGTGCTGGGGCTACGCCTGGAATCGTCCGGGCCTCGATCGCAAGACCCGCAGCATGCTGAACCTCGCAATGCTGACGGCGCTGAACCGCGCGCCGGAAATCAAGCTGCACACGCGCGGCGCAATCACCAATGGCGTCACGGTCGACGAGATCAAGGAAGTATTGCTGCACGCCACGGTCTATTGCGGCATCCCGGCCGGCCTCGATGCGTTCAAGGCCGCCAATGAAGTGCTCAAGGAAATGGGCAAGGTGGAGTAGGTCAGCCGGCCTGACAACGACACCTCAAACGCAAATTCAACAGTCCGCTTGATCTGCGCAAGATCAGGCGGACTTCGTTATTCGCGGCGATGATACGCACAAGAGCAATTGGCGCAGATATCTACGCCGGACGCTTCTGTTGTACCCATGCCAGTCCCGCAAACTCAGGCAGCGGGCTTGGATGCCGTGGACGTGGATGCCGCTGGTGCTGCCTGAGCCTGGGGCTCGGTTGTGGCCTTGGCGAGCGCGTTCCTGAGCGCCTGCTCCTTGGCATCGTCCAGGGACGTCTTCAGCACAGTGCCGCCGGCGTCCTGAATTTCCTTGAGCACCTTGTCTGCAGTGATGCTCTTGATGAGAACGAACAGCGCCGCATTTCCCGGCTGAAGGTTTGCCGATAGCTCCTTCATGAAGTCGTCGTTGATGCCGTAATCCGTCAGTGCGCCGCCCAATGCACCGGATGCGGCGCCCAGTGCTACGCCGAGAAGGGGATTCAGGAACAGCACGCCGATCAATAATCCCCAGAAGCTGCCGGAGGCCGCGCCGGCCATGGTGGTATTCATCAGCTGGTTCAGCTTCACGGGGCCGGCTTCGGTTTTCACCGCGATAACGGCATCGCTGATCGTGATCAGATATTCCTTCTGCAGCTTGAACAGACGCTGCCGCACCTCTTCGGCCTTTGCCTCGGATGGATAGATGATCGCAACGAGATCTGACATTTCTATTCCTCCTGACTGAGAGATTTCTATGGTGCCACGTGGCCTTCGTCGTTGATGGTTCCTTCTGCCGCTATGCTGCCTTGGTTCTCAGTTGCCATGCGTAAGCGAGCCACGCCAGACCGTGGGAGATCATGTCGACGGCCAGCAGAGAGCCGAGGACCCACAGGCCCGTCCTGGGAAAACCTGTCAGAATAACCAGACCTGCCAGAACGCCGAATAGTCCTGAAGCCAGCATGATCCAGCCTCCTTTGCTCCAGCGGCTAAATCCAAGCAGCACGCGAATGACGCCGGAAACCAGCAGCAATATACCGAGGACATAGGTGAGGATGATCGCGCTGGCGACGGGCTGCTGCACCAGAACGATGCCGAATGCGACGTAGAGAATGGCGAGCAGGATCTGCCACAGAAATCCTCCCCATCCCTTGGTCCAGAACGCATGGATCATTTCGAACACGCCAGCGGCAATGGCCGTCCAGCCAATGAACAGCGTGCTGATGACAGTGGCGAGAACGACGTCGCCGAGGATCAGGAGCCCGGCCAAAATCAGAACGATGCCAAGCAGTATGCATATCCAGAACGGCGGTGAAGACAAGCCGCTGACGCTTACCGAGGAACTATTGCCATACGTCGTCATCTTGTCCTCCCGCTCCTGCGCTGCTTTTGCGCTATGATTTGAGGCCGCCCGTGTCACCGCGCATGCGCTTCACACCATCAGCGCCAAGCGCAGACGCGGCGACCATGGCGCCACCAACACACACGGCGACGACGTCGCCACGATCGATGCGGGTGGTGAAGGACCCTGCGTGGCGGCCGGCCTGCCACAACCACCTGGGCGTTTTCGGTGAGGGGCTCCAACTTGTTGGCAAGGTCTTTCTGCAGCGGGATTGGCGCGGCCTTGGCAGTCGTCAGAAAGACGCTCGTGCCAAGCCCCGTGGCGACCGCGCTGAACAGAAGGCCCTGCAAGAGGTTTCGCCGATCCATCGCTTCCATAGAACTTCTCCTTTCACGAATAGAAAAGGAACGTCAGGGATAAGGAGGCACCGGAACTGCACGGCCGAGCCGATAATGCGACTCCGAATGGCGACGGCATCGCAAGATCAACGGTGAGGCGCGGACGTGCATGGGCCCGCAAATGGCGGCCGCGAATGATAGTTCGCCAATGAAAACTGTTGTGAAGCGGCGATGGGTTTCAGGCGCCAGCCCTTGAACAGTCTCCGACCAGGTCGATTGCCCGGTCGGGACATCAGGCCGTTCAGCCTGTGTTGCGATCGATTGCGAGTCCATGGGACTCCGTTCCGGCTTTTTATCAGCCTGATTTTTGATATCGCACGGGGCGAATGGATATTACCAAAGGCGCAGTCCGTCAATCAGAACGGGAAGATGCGCTCGATATGGGTATGCCTCGCTGTCTCAATTTTCAGAAGCCTTGAACCGCCTAATTAGATCTGCATGCCGCAACATGTTCGAGAAATTGAGTGATATTTTCAGTGACCTGTCTCTATTTGCCGCGCTCATCTCTCGCCATGCTTCGGTAATTACATCATACGCGCGGTGATGTTGCATCGGGTCAAACCCTGACGCGCGCGGATGTCGTCGAAGATGTGATAGCGTCACTCTGGTGACAGGAACATGCCTGCTCACAAGAGGCGATGCCATGAAGAGAGGGGACGCGGGAGACGACGAGCCGGCGAAAGGGTGGAACAGGGAAACGATCGACCCGCGCCGGGGCGATATCGAGGACGATGCCGCCAGCCCTGAACAGCGAACCCTGCTCTCGATGGCCGGGAGCCTGCTTGTTGAAGTCAGTCTGCCGAAGCTCCTGTTTGCCTGGACAGTATCGTTGTTATTGCCGGCGGTGTCGTTGGGTCTCGCGGCATTGGTTGCTTCTGCCTGGCTCTCAACTCTGTCGGACAAGGTGCTCGTCCTGACCGAGATCGGCGCGCTGCTGGTGGCAATCGGGATTGTCGCGCTGGGGTGGATCGGCTGGAAGCCTCTGTTTCGGTTCGCCGAGGTCAACTTCTGGTCTCTTAACGCGCTTGCCATCCAGCCGGGATATGTCTTCGGCCGTGAAGGGCTACAGCATCTGACGGAGAAGGTGCTGGGAAGACATCTGACCGTGCATGGAAGGGCGCGGCTCCGCGCGGTGAATTCGGCCGCGGCAGGAATCGCCATCTCCATCTGCGCTGTGGCGGTCGCGATGTGGGCGTGGCCAGCCTCGCGCTGGACGGGAAGCCTGGAAGATCTTGGTGTTCCTCATCGTTTGATTATTCCGACGCTGGCAAATGCCGCAGTCTTGATATGCGGCTACCTTGCCGGCGCATCGCTTGTCTGGGGTCTGGCCGATGCCCGTATGGCGCAGCCGGTGGACATTGTCGCGTTCGATGCAGCGCCGGCCCACACCAGCATCTGGCGTGTGGCTCACTTGTCGGACCTCCATGTGGTTGGCGAACGATACGGGTTTCGCATTGAAAGCGGGCGCGCCGGACCGCAAGGAAATAGGCGTCTGCAGCAGGTGATGGCGCGACTGGCCGCAATTCATGCTGTTGATCCGCTCGACCATGTACTGATCAGCGGCGATATGACCGATGCCGGACGGGCGACCGAATGGGCGGAGTTTCTGGATGTCCTGTCACACTATCCGGACCTCGTCGCGCGCACCTTCGTGCTGCCCGGAAATCACGATATCAATATCGTGGACCGGGCGAATCCGGCACGGCTGGATCTCCCGTTCAGTCCGGGCAAACGGTTGCGACAGGTCCGCACGCTTTCGACCATCGCTGCCATTCAGGGCGATCGTACTTTTGTTGTGAAAGACGCGAAAGGTCATACAACGACACTGACCGACGCGTTGGCGCCGTATCGCCGTCAGATGGCCGATTTCGCGGATCTCGGCGGCCTGCAGCGTGCCGCGCGACTGCGCGGGGTCTTCGATGACTTGTATCCGATGGTGGTTCCGCCTCCGGAGGAGAATGGCCTCGGCATAGCGCTGCTCAATTCCAATGCCGAAACACATTTCTCCTTCACCAATGCACTTGGCCTCGTCTCGATCGAGCAAACCCGTCGGCTGGAGGCTTTTATCGCTCAGTTCCCGAAAGCGCGCTGGATAATCGCATTGCACCATCATCTGATGGAGTATCCGATGCCAGTGACCGCATTCGCTGAACGCATCGGCACGGCTGTGATCAACGGCAGCTGGTTTGTACGTCGGTTGGAGGCCTTTGCCGATCGGGCCGTCGTCATGCACGGACATCGCCATATCGACTGGATCGGCACCTTTGGATCGTTGAAGGTCATTTCGGCGCCGTCACCGGTCATGGGCGCTGCCGATGCGGCCAGCACGCACTTCTATATTCACAGGCTTGCGGCAGGGCCGGGTGAGCAGCTTTGCTTGCTTGAGCCGGAGCGGATCGACGTGCTGGCGGGCGCGCTTGACCATGCGGATGCGGTGGAGGATACGACCGCAAGGCCATCGATCGCGTAATGCTGCTACTCGCAATCGTCTGCGGAAATGTATCGACCAGAAAATAGCGCCGGGCCGCATCGCGTCATAACTATTCGAATCGAAATCGAGTCAGCTTGTGAGTTGTGCCTGACGTGGCGATCTTGCGGCGCTGAATAGCCACTGCCATATTCTCGCGCAGAAAGTGGAGGCTCCCATGATCAAGAAGGCCCTGCTTGGACTTTTCGGTGCATCCCTTTTGCTTTGCGTTTCATCGCTGCCGGCTTTCTCTGCGGCATTCAGGGCAGGAACGCTGACATGTATGAGCACCCCCCGGATTGGATTGATTATCGGTTCACGTCAGACGCTGCGATGCGTGTTCAGGGTACGAAATGCGTCACGGCAGTACATCTATGAGGGAACGGTGCGCCGTATCGGCCTGGATCTCGGGGTGACTCCGTCGAGCGCGCTGGTCTGGCGGGTCTTCGCCCGAAACTCACAGGTCGGCCGGGGTACGCTCCGTGGAAATTACGTCGGCGCGAGTGGCAGCGTTGCGTTTGGCCCGGGTCTGGGCGCTAATGTTCTGATCGGGGGATCTCGCAGGACCGTGGTGCTCCAGCCACTGTCGCTTGAGCGCCAGATCGGTGTGAGCCTTGCCGCGGGCATAGCGACGCTGACGTTACGCTAGTGGTGGCGTCAGCTATCTTCATAGTTCCGTGGAGCCAAGCCAACGACATCACGCGATGCAGGATCGTGGTCCGCCAGCCGTGGAAACCGCTAGTTTAATCCTGTCACTCAACTGATTTCTGTTGCCGGCGCAGCCGCATTTGTCGCTCGCTCGGAGGTCGCGGCATGGCGTGCAAACGTGGTCGCCCTCTGCGGTGCAGTGTCTGTCCTTGAGGTTGCCGCGGTTGTTCGACGTTGAGCGGTGACGCTGGTGTCTTCAGGCGGTTGGTGCGGACATCGTCCCGAATTGCTTCAGAATCCAGCCTTTGACCACGCTCGACGGAGTCGCGAGGGTCTGCAGTCGCGGAGAACGCAGCGCACAAGAAAATCAACCCTGAACCTGCCGCAGCAATAAAGCGCTTCATGATATCTCCTGTTGAGGATCGCTCCGAACGAAAACTCTTAAACGAGAAAGCTGCACATCTCCATGCGGCCTAACGCAGCTTCCTGGTTTGTCAGATCTGCTAATCGTCGCTTAGCCCAAGGCGCCGGCGAGCCGCCTCGATGTCCGATGTGTCTTCGTCCGATGTGTCTTCGTGATCGGCCACCAGATCACCCCGCGAGGGGGGCCGTGAAGACGCCGTTCGCTCAGATCGACGCGTATCCGTCCGGAGCGACCAGAAAGCCATGGCAAGGCCGATCACGAAGACCACAACCAAAATCAGAAAGAGCGCCGATTGCTTGATCCAGGAGATCGCGGGAACTGCCAGAGCCATTGAGAGGCCGAGAAAGCCCATTTGCAGCGACATAAGGTTCAGCCCGGCGAGAAAAGTGCCAAGCGCCAGCAACATCAAAAGCACGAGACTCGTCGCAGGCGCGGGCAGAAGCTGTTGAACGCCTGCCAGCAGCATGATGTTCATCGTAACAAGAACCGCGATCCAGTGCAGCGCTTGCGTCCATACCAGTCGAACCCTGGCTTTCCTGTCATCGAGCTCGGTCCATTCAGTGACGACGCAGACGACACCAATTGCGAGGGCAAGGAACTCCCAATAGCCAATGAGTGGTTTGCCTGAAAAATTCGTATAGGCCACGCCTGCAATTGCCAGCGCGAGAATGGCAAGAAAGGGGAGCTGCCTGAGGACAATGCTTCTCGTTCTGAAGTGACGGTCTTCAGCATGCCGACCCGGTGGCAGATCCAGTTCACTCATCGACGATCCAGTCGTAATCGCGCCTGTTGTCGCGAATTCCAAACGTCACGTCCTCCTTCAAAAGGCTAGCCTAGGCTTCCGTGAGGCCGATGCGATATCGGCTGATCACCTTAGGGGACCTAGGGGATTTCCCGATGAGTTCGCAGGCATCAATTTGTTTCCGGTCTGGCTGAGGCGTCGCTGGACGCAACAAACGCGGCGCAATCGGCGTTCCCTAATCTGGATCTGCATCTCGCCCTAGGGGAAACACCTGATTGTACTGGTGGCAGCGTCAATGATCTGCTGGGACTTCTCGGCTCGTCGGACGGTCCCTGCGACGGCCGCGCCAGCATGCATCGTTGCTCGAAGACGATCGAGAAAGGCTTATGAGAAACCGTTCGACCGAAGGGGCACAAGTCGGGCGAATAGAAATGAAGCTTCGCAAGGTATCGCAGCTTTTCGATACGCTCGATCCGTCTCCGTTCCGCGAGACTGATCTCGCGCTACAGGCTGAGGATTATATCGTTGATCGCGCGCTGGAGTTTTCCGACCGTGTCCCAATTGAAATCGTCATCCATCTGCCGCCTGACGAACTGCGGAAAACGCACGTATCCGATATCGCTGCCGCCGTCAGATACTACTTTGGCCTTCGAAGCCAGGCCGTCTCGCGTGAACTGAGCGAGTTATTCAAGACCGGTCGGCTGTCACTCGTCGTCGGAATGGTGATCCTTTTCATTTGCCTCTTGCTCGGCTGGGTCTTCGCTCAGCGAATGACGGAGGGACCGTTTTCAAGGGTTCTGTCAGAGAGCTTTCTTATTCTGGGCTGGGTTGCGATCTGGAAGCCTTCGGAAATCTTTCTTTACGCCTGGCCACCCGTTGCAGCTCGCAGAAAACTCTTTGACCGGCTTTCCAGGGCGGCTGTTCTGCTCGATGAGAACGACACCGTGTTGTCGACTGCAGAAGGTGCAAACGGATAGCCGGAACGATCTCGGAGGGACCAGGAAACGGTGCCCTTCTATTGCTGCGCCAATACCGGTCCTTCTTCATTCGACCGATCGTCTTCGAGCGTCAGGTTCAATAGAAAAATGGGAACATCATCCAATCCATCCGATCAGAAGCTCTCGCGCGGCGCGTTGATTGCGCTCGTGGTCGGCTCGATGGTCGGCTCCGGGATCTTTGCATTACCATCGGCATTCGGTCGCGCCACGGGCGGTCTCGGCGCCCTGATTGCCTGGTGCATCGCCGGCACCGGAATGCTGATGCTCGCTTTTGTCTTTCAGACGCTGTCCCGGCGTCGGCCCGATCTCGATACGGGCATTTTCGCCTATGCTGAAGCTGGCTTCGGCGACTATGCCGGCTTTGCATCTGCGGCCGGTTACTGGATCGGATGCTGCCTTGCCGATGTTGCGTGTCTTGTGCTGATCAAAGCGACATTGGGACAGTTCTTTCCGGTGTTTGGCGACGGCACCACGCCCGTTGCGATCGTGGCCGCGTCGTTGCTGCTCTGGAGCGTTCATATCCTTATCCTCCGCGGCATCAAGGAAGCTGCTGCGCTCAATACGATTGCGACATTCGCGAAGATGATACCGATACTCCTTTTCATCGTCGTTGCCGCTTTTGCATTCAAGGCCGAGGTCTTCGCGGATAATTTCTGGGGCGGTGAGGAGCCGAGCTTCGCCAGTGTGTCGAACCAGGTTCGCAACACGATGCTCGTCACCGTATTCGTGTTTGTGGGGATCGAAGGAGCAAGCGTCTACTCGCGCTATGCAAAGGACCGCAACGATGTCGGGATCGCGACGGTTCTGGGTTTTCTCGGTGTGCTCGCTTTGCTTGTCCTGGTCACCATGCTGTCCTATGGAATTCTGCTGCGCCCGGAGCTGAGCGCGCTCGCGACACCCTCGATGGCAGGCGTATTGGAAGCGATCGTTGGACCCTGGGGCAAGGTATTCATCAGCATCGCTCTGCTGATCTCCGTGCTTGGAAATTATCTATCCTGGTCATTGCTCGCCGCCGAGGTTCTCCATTCCGCAGCCGTCAGTGGCACGATGCCGCGCTTCCTCACGCGCGAGAACGTCAATAAAGTGCCCGCAGGGGCGCTGTGGCTCACCAACTGCCTGATCCAGCTTTTCCTGCTCGTCACCTATTTTGCTGAATATGCCTTCACGCTGGCATTGAAGATGACGAGTTCAATGACGCTCATTCCCTATCTGTTTGTCGCAGCATACGGACTTAAGCTCGCATGGACCGGGGAAACATATCGGACAGAGCCGCGTAGCCGCGCCATCGACTGGGTGCGCGGTGCGCTTGCTACGATCTACGCGGCTGTGATGATTTACGCAGGCGGTCCCACCTTCCTGCTGCTTTCGGCGCTTCTCTATGCGCCGGTCACGATCCTGTTTGTGATCGCGCGGCGGGAGCAGAAAGCAACAGTCTTTGCGTCTGCCGAGGGAATCCTGTTCGGAGCGATCCTCGTGGCAGCTGCCGCTGGCCTCTACAATCTGGCGATGGGCAATATTTCCATCTAGTCGGAGTTTCCCGCCTCTATCTAAGGTCAGGACCGTCGTTCAGGTTATCTCCCAGGCAGTCCTCCACATAGAGTCGAAGAACGGCGACGCGCCCGATCGCGAATAGCGGCATCGCAAGCGCAATTCCCAGGACGCCGAACAGAGAGCCGAGCAGGACGATGGCGACCAGCGTCCATGCGGGGGGCAGCTCCACCGCGCGCCGCTGAATAAGCGGGCCGATCACATAGCCCTCGATGGATTGAATAACGGTGTAGATCCCGATGGCCCAGATCACCATCGAGGGACCAAGCGGCATTGCCACCAATCCCACGGGGATACTGGCCAATATCGGCCCGAGATAAGGCACGAAGTTCGACAGACCGGCCTGCAGGCCAAGCAGAAAGGCGCTTGGAAGCCCGAGCAAATAGAGCGCCAGCCACACGCAGGCGGTCATCAGGACGATCCGGATCAGTTGTCCCATGAGCCATGAGCGCAGCACGGCGCCCATTTCATCCAGAACAGAACGCATGCGCTCGCGCGAGGAGGGCTTGACCAACAATACGACGCCGTCGCGATAGGCCTGCGGATCGAGCGAAAAGAGAAGGCCAAGAAATATGATGACGAGCGTATTGGCAAGAAAGCTCGAGGCGGTCCCGACGGCCGATTGCGCGTGGCCAAAGAGCTTGTCGTGATCGGGAAACCAGCGGGAAAAGTCGCGCCCTCCGTCCGGGCCGAACAGATCCACGCCAAAAGCCAGCAGACGTTGTTGCAGGATATCCAGTTGAGCGTCCATGACGCGCATCAGGATCCGGGCCTGCTCGGGGATTTTTCCAATCCCCCATATTGTCCCGAGCACGATCACTGCAGTCAGGATGACGATCACGATGGCTAGCCGCCACGCGCGCGCGATCGGAATGTATCGACCAAGCGACCGAGCGCAGGCATCGAGAAGCGATGCAAGCAGGATCGCCGCAAATATGATGAGAAGGCTGGACGACGCGCGCCATGCGAGGAAGATGCCGCTGGCAACACCCAGAATAACGAGTGCTCCCCCGAGGGTCAGCCGCCGGCCGGCGTTCGCGCCTGCCGTCGGAAGATCCTGACTTCGAACGTCCTTGGCTAGGATGGCTTGATCCACTCTCGGCTCAGGCATGGTCCCCCACATTTCCTATGGCAGCTAGGGTCCAATCAGTTTCATGCGAATTGCATACCGGACCAGTTCGGCAGTGGAGGAAACTCCAAGTTTGCGCATGGCGGATGCGCGGTGGGCTTCGACAGTTTTCACGCTGAGATTCAGTACCGTGCCGACGGACTTGTTGGTGTGTCCTTCGGCGATCAGCTGAACAACGTTTTGCTCGCGTAACGACAGCAGGACTTTCGATTTGTCCTTCTTGCTGGCCAGGTAGTCGTGAAGCAATTTTTCCACGACCACACCGGTGAAGTAAGGCCGGTGATTGAGTAATGCGTCGATCGCTGCAATGAGATGATGTCGCGCATCTGACTTTAACAAGAAGCCTCGTACCCCTGCCAGGAGGGATTCGGTGAGGATTTCATTGCTTTCATGCATTGTCAGGATGAGCACCTCCGTCCGGGGGTAATGCAACTTGATCTGACGGCTCACCTCCAGACCATTCAGGACGGGCATGGAATAGTCGACAATTGCTATATCGGGCTTCAACTCCCTGATCATAGCGACCGCAGCCCTGCCATCGCTCGCTTCGCCGCTCACAGCCCAGTCCGCACGGCTTTCGACGATCGCGCGCAATCCGGATCGCACGACTTCATGATCGTCTGCAATCAAGATCTGCTTCACAGTGCCGTTCCCATTCGTTGGAACCACTGGCCATATCCAATTGACGAAAGCAGCGCGCTAGAACGACCGCCTCGAAATGATATGCATCACGGCTGCCAAATCCGTGAAGGCCGTCGACCATGTTTGCGCAATCATGCTTCTACTAGATTGTTTCGTACGGCGTACCGAACCAGACCTGCAGTCGATTTTACGTTGAGCTTGCGCATCGCCGCAGCTCGGTGGGTCTCGGTCGTCTTGATACTCAAATTCAATGTCTCGCTTACACGCTTGTTGCTGTAACCCTCGGCAACCAGTTTAACGATTGTCTTCTCGCGCGGCGAAAGCGATCGGCTTGCGCCAATATTGCCGTCGGCCGATCCGACCATTGTGCCGCAAATCGCGCCGGCATGAAACGATCTGTGATGCATCAGTGATTCAACGGCCGCCAGGAGCATTTTGTTGGCATCGGATTTTCGCAGGAATGCGCGAACGCCAACTTGAGATGCCTGTAGCTCGAGCGCGATCGAGTCGTGCATCGTGAAGATGAGCACCTCTGTTGCGAGTTTGCACTCCTTCATCCGCCTCGCGACCTCGATGCCGGTCATGAATGGCATCGAATAATCAACGATAGCGACATCCGGCTGCTTCTCGATGGCGCAAGCAACGGCTTCTTTACCATCGCGAGCCTCGCCAACGACCTCCCATCCGGGACGTCGTTCCAGTATTGCACGAATTCCAGCCCGCACCGCGTCATGATCATCGGCTATCATAATCTGCTTCATGGTCCTCAGTACTCCGATGTCATTTCCTTACAGGCGGCAAAATACTTTCATCGAGAAGATCCAGCCCCTGGAGTTCGTTGCCCTCGCTGAGCGTCAGATTGTTGAATCCGTTAGCTGACCTTTAGCCATGCGACGGTCGGATCTTCGTCGATCCTCGGCCGCCCTGGTGGATACCCGCTGGTTTGTTTCCTTTGCGCGAGATGGCTCGTGGAATAGTCGCGTACACCGTTGTCCCGCTACATGCCGCTGTGGATGACGAGTGGATCTCAAATGTGCCTCCCATCTGATCCAGTCTCGCTCTCATGGCCGGAATTCCAACACCAAGCGGCACTGCCTTATGGCGATCTCTCGCCTGAGAAATCGGCATTCCGCAGCCGTTATCGCTGATCCGAAGCGTGACGTTGATGTCTGTGGCCTTGATCGAGATAGTCACCTGCGTCGCTTTCGCGTGCCTGAAGATGTTCGCGAGGGCTTCCTGGATAACTCTCAGCAATGAGCGCTGCGTTTCGTTAGGCAATGCATCGACCGCAGCATCGATCTTGAGACGCGTTTCCAGCGATGTCCGCGATGAAAGCCCCACCACAAACTCCTCGATCGCCGACTTCAATCCGCCGTCGAGCAAGTTCTGGGGATGCAGGAGGTAGGTGAAAGCCCTGATTTCCCTAAGGGCCTCACAGATCGACGCATCGATCTCATCACAAATTTTTATGGCGCTGCCGATGCCAGCAACGGCGCACCTCATTCGCATCATATTCAAACTCGCGGCCAGCAGATGCTGGCAAGTCGAATCGTGAAGGTCTGATGCAATCCGCTGCTGCATATCCTCCTGAAGCGCTAAGAGCTGCTTACCAGGGCCTGATTTGCCAAGTTTCGATTTTGTTCGTGCACTAGCGGTGCCGTTGAAAGTGTCGTGAACCACGATCTTTTCCCGAACGTGAATTCGACACGAGTCGTCTACGTGAGCCTTGTGGGCCATCATGTAGTCCGATGCATCTTGGATCGAGTGGCGAGTAACCACTAAGGTTAAATGCCATCGTTCTCTTGCGCGAAGTTATCCTTACTAAATACCCTTGATTGAATCGGCGTCAAGTAAGATGTCGCCAGATCGTCCGATGTGCGACTGACTGTACTCAGTCTCAAAATATACGAAGTAACAATAGAAGTAATTTCAGTTAATTGCCGCGTTTGCTTTGCACAAGGAACCTTGTCGTCTTCAACAGGGCGCATGAATCCCGCTACGGTTTGAGAGCGTCCAGCAGCGCGTCAGAGAATCGTTGGTGCGATCAGTAGTTTCCCCGATACCGGGTAGATATCCGCACCCCCAGAATAGTTTGAGTCATAGAAGAATTGGCGGGCAGGCGATCACGCAGGCAAAAGCCAGCTATCTGCTTTTGCGAGGTGGTCAGCGAATCTGGTGTGCAATTTTGCTCAGCGAGGGTTTCTTCATGCCTGCGTATGCGCGTCATGCCTACCTATGTCGAGTTACACGATATCGGACGATTATAATTATTCTAACAATTGTGCCGGCGTTTCTGCTGACGGCGTGCGGCAGAGAGTCTGATGAAGCCGCTCCAGTCGTGCGGCCCGTGCGTACAGTCACTGTTGCGAAGAGCATTGCGGGCGCGCCGCTTTCATTCACCGGCCGTATCGAAGCGGAAGACGAGGTGGCGCTGGCATTTCGCATCTCGGGCCGACTGATCGAAAACAACGGGAAAACCGGAGATCGGGTGCAGCCCGGTCAGGTCATCGGGCGGCTTGA
>Ga0207678_10003238_pt1 | contig 14705 bp, 10 predicted proteins | sample KBSC63metaG_FD_184319 | JGI IMG/M metagenome (GOLD analysis project Ga0207678, IMG submission 184319) | Corn rhizosphere microbial communities from Kellogg Biological Station, Michigan, USA - KBS C6-3 metaG (SPAdes) (version 2) | ecosystem: Host-associated > Plants > Roots > Rhizosphere > Soil ... | reverse complement strand
TCGGATACGTGCCGCCGGTCTGCCACGCACGCACGAAGTCGCCGGCCTTCGCCCAGTTCCACTCGGCACCGGTCAGGAAGCCCTTCGGCGCGAGTGCGCTCAAGTCGGTGTGGTAGCCGCAACTGTAAATGCCGCGGCGCTCGGCGGTTTCGATCGCGACCTTCGGACCGTCGACGTCGGCGATGATCACGTCCACACCCTGGTCGGCGAGCGCGTTGACGGCCTGCGCCTCCTTGACTGGATTGTCCCAGTCGCCGGTGATCACGACGCGGCACGTCGCGTCCGGGCGCACCGAGCGCGCGCCGAGCACGAACCCGTTGCAATTGTTGAAGATGAAGTAGAGCGGCTTGGACCCGATGAAGCCGAGCTTGCCGGTCTTGGTCATCCGGCCGGCGGCAATGCCGCAAAGGTAATGCGGTTCTTCCATGTAGCCGCGATAGCCGATGGCGTTCTTCGGGTCGCCGTCCTTCCACAGCGCGCCGCCATGGATGAACAGCACGTCGGGATATTTGCGCGCCAGATTCAGCACGAACGGCCAGTATCCGAACGACGTGGCGACGATGCCTTTGCATCCGTCCACCTGAATCATGCTTTCCATGACGCGCTCGCACTGCGCGGTTTCCGGCACGCGTTCCTGCTCGACGACGGTAACGCCAGGCATCTTCGCCATCTGCCGCGCGGCGACGGCGAACGACTGGTTGAAGCCGTAGTCGTCGCGTGATGCCGAATAGAGAAAGCCGACCTTGATCGGCTTGGCGTCGGCAGCATGCGCCAGCCGGCCGACGGTACTCGCGAATGCGCCCACGGCGATGATGTTCGCGCCGCGAATCAGAACGTCGCGACGACCGTTTGAAAAACGCTCACCCGATTTCATCGATACTCCCTGTTGAGTATTCACGGCCACGCGCCCGGCCCGAGGGGAGCCGGCGCGGAGTGCATGTATAGACCGCGCCGGGTCGCTTGTCCATGGCGCGGGACGGACCCCGCTATCGCGACCGGCCGCCGCCCGTCAGTGAGCCCATCACGCCGCGCACGATCGCCCGGCCGATCGATGAGCCGACGCTGCGCATCGCGCTCTTGGCCATCGCCTCGACGAGGCTGTCCTTGCGGCCGCTGCCTTTCATGAGTCCGCCGAGCGAGCCCGTGATCGAGTCGACGATGCCGCCGCCGGTCCCGGCGGTGTTGATCGACGGCGCCTGGGCCGACGCCGCGGCACGATTGGCGAGCTTCTCGTAGGCCGACTCGCGATCGACCGTCTTCTCGTACACGCCTTTCACCGGCGAACGTTCCATCACCGCCTTGCGCTCCTCGGGCGTGATTGCGCCGATGCGCGACGCGGGCGGCAGGACGAACGCGCGCTCCACCATGTTCGGCCGGCCCTTCTCGTCGAGGAACGAGATCAGCGCCTCACCCACGCCGAGCTCGGTGATCGCCTTCTCGGTGTCGATCGCCGGATTGGCGCGCATCGTCGACGCGGCCGATTTCACCGCCTTCTCGTCGCGCGGCGTGAAGGCGCGAAGCGCGTGCTGGACGCGGTTGCCGAGCTGTCCCAGCACGATGTCGGGCACGTCGAGCGGGTTCTGCGTCACGAAGAAGACGCCGACGCCCTTCGAGCGAACGAGCCGCACGACCTGCTCGATCTTGTCGAGCAGCGCCTTCGGCGCGTCGGTGAAGAGCAGGTGCGCCTCGTCGAAGAAGAACACGAGCTTCGGCTTGTCGCGATCGCCGACTTCCGGCAGCCGTTCGTAGAGCTCGGAGAGCAGCCACAAGAGCATCGTCGCGTACAGCTTCGGTGACTGCATCAGCTTGTCGGCCGCGAGGATGTTGACGATCCCGCGCTCGGCGTCGGTCTGCAGCAGATCGTCGATATTCAGCATCGGTTCGCCGACGAACTTGTCGCCGCCCTGCTGCTCGAGCGCGAGCAGGCCCCGCTGGATCGCGCCGATCGACGCGGCCGAGACATTGCCGTACGAGGTGGTCAGGCTTGCCGCGTTGTCACCCGCGTATTGCAGCAGCGCGCGCAGGTCCTTCATGTCGAGCAGCAGCAGGCCGTTGTCGTCGGCGAGCTTGAAGACGAGCGTGAGCACACCTTGCTGTGTCTCGTTCAGCCCCAATATCCGGCTGAGCAGAAGCGGTCCGAGATCGCTCACGGTGGCGCGCACCGGGTGTCCCTGCTCACCGAACACGTCCCAGAACACCACGGGCATCGCGGCGAACTGCGGTGCTGGCGCGTTGATCGTATCGAGGCGCGCCTTGAGCCTGGGCGACATCGCGCCTGGTTGGCTCATCCCGGCGAGATCGCCCTTGACGTCGGCCATGAACACCGGCACGCCGATGGCGCTCATCCGCTCGGCGATCACCTGCAGCGTCACCGTCTTGCCGGTGCCGGTTGCACCGGTGATCAGTCCGTGCCTGTTGGCAAGTGCGGGCAGCAGATCGACTTCGAGATCGCCGTGCTTGGCGATGGGCAGGGGATCGGACATGGGTGCTCCATCATGCGCGAACGGCATGGGCGTCGCCGGCCGCGCTTTCATAGCTGTTCGCGCCGAGTTTAGCGCGGACCGGGACGCCGCGGTGGCGAAGTCCGGAGATGCGTCCGCGACGAGCGAAGCGTATGCTTGGCCGTCGAGGGCTCGTGTGACGCAAGCGATCCCCGTTCGCCTATTGCCGAACCGCGCGTGGAGGAACCCATGGCGAAGGTCCAGGCCGGCAGCATCATGCTGAATTACGAGCGGCAGGGGAGCGGTGAACCGCTTGTCCTCATTCCGTATCTCGCGGCGGATCATGCCTGTTATGCATTCCAGGTCGCCGATTACGCGAAGCACTTCACCTGCATCTCGATCGATCTGCGCGGAACGGGTGAATCGGACGATCAGGCTCGCGCATACACCACACAGGATCTCGCCGACGATGTCGCGGCGCTCATGCAGGCGATCGGCATCGACAAGGCGCATGTCGCCGGTCTGTCGCTTGGCGCCGCCACCGGGATGTGGCTGGCCGCCCGATATCCCGACCGCGTCAAGTCGCTTTCGCTGCACAGCGGGTGGCCGGCAACCGACGCTTACGTGCGGACGATCGTCAGCGGCTGGCAGCTGATGGCGAAAGCGTTGAACAGCACGGCGGAGATGGTCATTGCCGGCATCTTCCCGTGGTGTTTCACGCCGGAGCTCTATGTGCAAAAGCCCGACTATATCGAGGCGCTGTCCGACTTCGTGCGCGGGCGGCCCGCGCAGCGGGTCGACGCGTTCATCCGCCAGTCCGATGCGGTGATCGCGCACGACGTCGAGGCGCAGCTTGCGCGCATCGTCGCGCCGACACAGATCACGTTCGGGCGCCATGACGCGATCACCTCGACCCGCTTCGCCGAGCGGCTTACGAACGGCATCGCGCATTCGCAGTTGCACGTATTCGACGATTGCTCGCATGCGCCGATCTACGAAAACGTTGCCGTGTTCAACGCGACGACGCTTGCGTTCCTGCGCGGGAACGCCGATTGAATTGCGTGCGGTGAGCGTCGCCGGGGGCCCGGTACGCCCGGACTGATCCGCCGCGGCAGCGAGGTGGCGAATCTGCGAGGGTGCAGCCATCCGTCAAGCCCACGCGGATCGAGTATTGCGTTAAGGGGGAGCGACCCGCATATTTGTGGGCTGGGCCTTTATCCCCCGTGCGGCGTACCGCGGCGCCAGGGCTGACAAACCGGCCGGATTTCTGCTAGAATCCGGCCCGATAAGTAATCAGAAATGGGCTGGGCGCAGCCCATTTTTTTTTGGTTTTCGAAGGTTGAATGAGCGTTGGTGAACTGCTCGGGCAAACCGTACCGGCATTGGGGTACGAGCTCGTCGACTGGGACATGTCGGCGCGCACGCGCCAGATCCGCGTCTTCATCGACAAGCCGGACGGCGTCGATGTCGAGGATTGCGCGCGCGTATCGAACCATCTGACGCGACTCTTCACGGTCGAGAACGTTGATTTCGAGCGGCTCGAAGTGTCGTCGCCGGGCCTCGACCGACCGCTCAAGCGGCTTGCCGACTACGACCGGTTCGCGGGCCAGGAAGCACAGTTGACATTGAGCGCGCCGGTCGATGGCGCGCGACGCATCAAAGGAATCTTGCGCGGCACCGAAGGGGACGGCGTCCTCGTCGAGACCGCGACCGGCGTGAAAGCGTTCCCGTTCGGAACGATCACGCGGGCGCGGCTCGTGCCCGCCATCGAGTGGAGAAAAGGAAAATGAACCGCGAACTACTGTTGCTCGTGGACGCGCTCTCGCGCGAAAAGAACGTGCCCAAGGAAATCGTGTTCACGGCGCTCGAAGCCGCGCTCGCGTCGGCCACGAAGAAGAAGTATGCCGACAACATCGATGCGCGCGTCGAGATCGACCGTGAGACCGGCGATTACGAGACGTTCCGCCGCTGGACGGTCGTGCCCGACGAGGAGCACGAGGAGCCCGCGCACCAGATTGCCATCACCGACGCCGCCGAGCGCGACCCCGCGCTCGCGCTCGGCGACGTCGTCGAGGAGCCGCTCGAGCCGGTCGAATTCGGCCGTATCGGCGCGCAGGCGGCAAAGCAGGTGATCCTGCAGAAGATCCGTGACGCCGAGCGCGAGCAGATCCTCAACGATTTCCTCGAGCGCGACGACAACCTGCTGTCGGGAACGGTCAAGCGCATCGAGCGCGGCAACGTGATCGTCGAGTCGGGCCGCATCGAGGGCCTGATCCCGCGCGACCAGCTCATTCCGAAGGAAATGCTGCGCGTCGGCGACCGCATTCGCGCTTACGTCATGAAGATCGATCGCACCGCGAAGGGTCCGCAGCTGATCCTTTCGCGCGTCGCACCCGAATTCATCATGCGGCTGTTCGAGCTCGAGGTGCCCGAGATCGAGGAAGGGCTGATCGAGATCCGCGCCGCCGCGCGCGACCCCGGCATCCGCGCGAAAATCGCCGTCAAGTCGAACGATCCGCGGCTCGATCCGCAAGGCACGTGCATCGGCATGCGCGGCTCGCGCGTCACCGCGGTGACGAACGAGCTCGCCGGCGAGCGCGTCGACATCGTGCTGTGGTCCGACGATCCGGCGAAGCTCGTGATCAACGCGCTCGCGCCGGCCGAAGTGCAAAGCATCGTCGTCGACGAGGAGCGGCACGCAATGGATGTCGTCGTCGACGAGGAGAACCTCGCCATCGCCATCGGCCGCAGCGGCCAGAACGTGCGGCTCGCCTCGGAGATGACGGGCTGGGAGCTGAACCTGATGAGCGTCGAGGAATCGCAGCAGAAGCAGGAAGCCGAGACCACGCGCCTGCGCGCGCTCTTCATCGACAAGCTCGACGTCGACGAAGAGGTGGCCGATATCCTGATCGGCGAGGGCTTCACGTCGCTCGAGGAAGTGGCCTACGTGCCGATCACCGAAATGCTCGAGATCGAGGCGTTCGACGAGGACACCGTGAACGAGCTTCGCTCGCGTGCGCGCAATGCGCTGCTCACCGACGCGATCGCACGCGAGGAAAGCGTGGAGAACGTGGAGGAGGCGCTGCTCTCGCTCGAGGGCATGGACATCGACATCGCGAGCAAGCTCGCGGCCAACGGCATCACCACGCGTGACGCGCTGGCCGATCTCGCGGGCGACGAATTGGTCGAATTGACCGGCATGGACCCGTCGAAGGCGCAGGACCTCATCATGAAGGCGCGCGCGCACTGGTTCGAGGCGCCGGCGGAAGCGTCGCAAACGAGTGCGGCGGCGTAAGGGCAAGGCAGTCTAGGCGGTACGGGAGAAGCGCATGGCGCAAACGACGATCGAACAATTCGCGACGGACCTCAAGATGCCGGCCGTCGCGTTGCTGGAACAGCTTTCCGCGGCCGGCGTCGCGGCGAAGAAGCAGGGCGACATGCTCTCCGAGCAGGACAAGACGCGCCTGCTCGATTACCTGCGCAAGCAGCATGGTGCGGCCGGCGACGGCAAGAAGCGCATCACGCTCACCCGCAAGTCGACGTCCGAAATCAAGGCGGCCGACTCGCAGGGCAAGGCGCGCACGATCCAGGTCGAGGTGCGCAAGAAGCGCGTGCTCGTGCGCCGCGAGGAAGAGGCGGCGGCCGCGGCGGCCCCGGTCGTCGAGGAAGCGCCCGCCGTCACGGCGGCGCCGATGCTGAGCGCCGATGAAATCGCATCCCGCGAGGCGGAAGAGCGCAAGGCGCAGGAGCTCATTGCCCGCCAGCAGGAAGACCTGCAGAAGAAGCAGCAGGAGGCGGTAAGGCGCAAGACGAAGAAGGAACGCGAGGCCGAGGAGGCCGCGGCGCGCGTCGCGGCGGAAGCGAAGGCTGCCGAGGAGGCGAAAGCAGCCGCCAGCGCGGCCGCTACGGCTGCCGTGGCGAAGCCCGTTGCCAAGCCCGAAGGCACGCTGCACCGCCCGGCCGCCAAGCCCGGCGAGAAGCGCGACAAGACGGCGAAGAAGGCGCCGGGACAGGTGTTCCAGGAAGAGGCCGCGCGTCGGCGTGCGTTGCGCTTGCGCGGCGACACGAGTGGCGGCGCCGCCACCGGTGGCTGGCGCGGTCCCAAGGGCGGCCGGCATGGCCGCGAGGACGAGAGCGGCGAAGGCGCGGGCGCCTCGGCGTCGGCGGGTCCGCTCGTGCGCGACATCTTCGTGCCCGAGACGATCACCGTGGCGGATCTCGCACACAAGATGTCGGTGAAGGCCGCCGAAGTCATCAAGTCGCTGATGAAGCTCGGCTCGATGGTGACGATCAACCAGGTGATCGACCAGGAAACGGCGATGATCGTGGTCGAGGAAATGGGTCACCGCGCGAAGGCCGCGAAGCTCGACGATCCGGATGCGCTGCTCGAGGAAACCGAGCAGGCGCACGAGGCCGAGTCGCTGCCGCGTCCGCCGGTCGTCACCGTGATGGGGCACGTCGACCACGGCAAGACGTCGCTGCTCGACACGATCCGCCGCACGCGCGTCGCGAGCGGCGAGGCGGGCGGCATCACGCAGCACATCGGCGCGTATCACGTCGAAACGCGCAAGGGCACCATCACGTTCCTCGACACGCCCGGGCACGAAGCCTTCACGGCGATGCGCGCACGGGGTGCGAAGGTCACCGACATCGTCGTGCTGGTCGTCGCGGCCGACGACGGCGTGATGCCGCAGACGAAGGAAGCGATCGCGCACGCGAAGGCGGGCAATGTTCCGATCGTCGTTGCGATGAACAAGATCGACAAGCCCGACGCCAATCCCGACCGCGTGAAGCAGGAGCTCGTGGCCGAAAGCGTGCTGCCCGAAGAGTACGGCGGCGACGTGCAGTTCATGCCGGTGTCGGCAAAGACCGGGCAGGGTATCGACGAGTTGCTCGACGCCGTCCTGCTGCAGGCCGAGGTGCTGGAACTGAAGGCGCCGAAGGATGCGCCGGCGAAGGGCATCGTCATCGAATCGCGGCTCGACAAGGGCCGCGGCCCGGTTGCCACCGTGCTCGTGCATTCCGGCACGCTGAAACGCGGCGACGTCGTGCTCGCCGGGGCCGTCTTCGGCCGCGTACGCGCGATGACCGACGAGAACGGCAAGCCGGTGAACGAGGCCGGTCCGGCCATTCCGGTGGAAATACAGGGCTTGTCCGACGTGCCGCTCGCCGGCGAGGAAGTGCTGGCGCTCGGCGACGAGCGCAAGGCGCGCGAGATCGCGCTGTTCCGCCAGGGCAAGTTCCGCGACGTCAAGCTCGCGAAGCAGCATGCGGCGAAGCTCGAGAACATGTTCGAGCAGATGGGCGAGTCGGGCGTCAAGACGCTCACGCTGATCGTCAAGGCCGACGTGCAGGGCAGCTACGAGGCGTTGCAGCAGGCGCTGACGAAGCTGTCCACCGCCGAGGTGAAGGTCAACATCGTGCACGCGGCGGTGGGCGGCATCACCGAATCGGACATCAACCTGGCGCTGGCGTCGAAGGCCGTGGTGATCGGCTTCAACGTGCGCGCCGACGGGCAGGCGCGCAAGCTCGCCGAGTCGAGCGGCGTGCAGATCCGCTACTACAACATCATCTACGAAGCGGTCGACGACGTGAAGGCTGCGCTGTCCGGCATGCTGACGCCCGAGCAGAAGGAGAACCGGCTCGGACTCGTCGAGGTGCGCGAGGTCTATCGCATCTCGAAGGTCGGGACCGTGGCCGGCTGCTACGTGCTCGACGGCGTGGTTCGACGCGGCGCGAAGGTGCGTATCGTGCGCGACAGCGTCGTCGTTCACGACGGCGAGCTCGATTCGCTGAAGCGCTTCAAGGACGATGTGCGCGAAGTGAAGGCCGGCTTCGAGTGCGGGTTGTCCATCCGGAACTTCAACGACCTGCAGCAGAAGGACCAGCTCGAGGTGTACGAGATCGTGGAGGTCTCGCGCACGCTGTGAACCGATGAAACGTCCTTCGCAGCGCGCGCAGCGTGTCGGCGACCAGATCCAGCGCGAGCTCGCCGACCTCCTCAGGAACGAGGTCAAGGATCCGCGCGTCGGCCCGGTGACGATCACCGGTGTCGACGTGTCGGGCGATCTTTCGCACGCCACCGTGCGCTTCACGCACCTTGCGGGCAAGGAAACCGCGAAGCCCGCGGCCACCGCGCTCGCACGCACGGCAGGATTCCTGCGCAGCGAGCTTGCGCGGCGCCTCAATCTGTATTCGGTGCCGCAGCTTGCGTTCGTGTACGACGATTCGATCGAATCGGGCATCCGGATGTCGCAATTGATCGACGACGCGATCGCGGCCGACAAGCTGCATCCGCAGGACTGACCCGCGATGTCTGCACCTCGTCGCACACCCCGCCGGCACGTCGACGGCGTGCTGCTGCTCGACAAGCCGCCGGGCATCACGTCGAATGCCGCGCTGATGCGCGTCAAGCGGCTGTACCGTGCCGACAAGGCGGGCCATACCGGCACGCTCGATCCGCTCGCGTCGGGGCTGCTGCCGGTCTGCTTCGGCGCGGCCACCCGCTTCGCGGGATTCCTGCTCGATGCGCCGAAGCGCTACGTCGCCACCGTGCGCTTCGGGGTGACGACGACCACGCTGGATGCGGAAGGCGGCGTTGTCGCATCGCGCGAAGTGGCGTTCGGGCGCGATGAGCTCGATGCTGCGCTCGCGCGTTTCACCGGCCCGCAGATGCAGACACCGCCCGCGCATTCGGCGCTCAAGCTCGAGGGCCGGCCGTATTACGATTACGCACGCCGCGGTGTCGACATCGCACGCACGCCGCGTGCGATCGTCATTCATGCGTTGCGGCTCGTGCAATGGCAGGCACCCGACGCCGTCGTCGAGGTCGAGTGCAGCAAGGGCACCTACGTGCGCGTTCTCGCGGCCGATCTCGGCGAAGCCCTGGGCTGCGGCGCCCATCTTGCAGCGCTTCGCCGCACGGCGAGCGGCGGCTTCGCGCTTGCCGACGCGGTCACGTTCGACGCACTCGACGCGATGGACGAATGCGCGCTCGATGCATGCCTTAAACCCGTCGATGTGCTCGTCGCGCATCTGCCGGCGCTCACGGTGACGGGCGACGCCGCACGCCGATTTCGTCATGGCGGAGCGGTGCCCGCAGAACACTGCGACGACGGACTGGTTGCCGCGTACGAGGCCGATGCGCTGCTCGGCATCGCCGACGTGACGCGCGGCATCGCCAATCCGCGCCGGACCATGGCCTCCCCGGCAAAATCATCCGAGCTGCTTGAAAAACAAGCATTTTCCACGCTATAATCGCCCTCTTGCCCAAGAGCTGAAAAACGAGAGAACGAAGGACATTTCCATGGCCGTCACGGTTACCGAAAAGGCGAAGGTCATCGCCGAAAACCAGCGCGCGAAAGGGGACACCGGTTCACCCGAAGTCCAGGTCGCGCTCCTCACCGCCCGCATCAACGGGCTCAACGACCACTTCAAGGCGAACGTCAAGGATCATCACTCGCGCCGCGGCCTGTTGCGCATGGTGTCGCGCCGGCGCAAGCTCCTCGACTACCTGAAGTCGCGCAACACCGACAGCTATCGATCGCTGATCGAGAAGCTCGGCCTGCGCAAATAGCGCAATCGCGTTGTCGCACGCGCCGCTTCATTCTTCCCCGAGCACTGCAACGCATCCGATCGTCATCCGTTTGCGTCGCGGACATCCCGGACAGCGCGCGCTCTCCGGCTGAAACCCATCGCAATGGCTGCGTGCATGCACGCGGCCATTGTCATTTTTGAATTGCGAGGAACATTGTGCCGAACCCCATCAAGAAATCGATCGCCTACGGCAACCACACGCTGACGCTCGAAACCGGCGAAATCGCCCGCCAGGCGAACGGCGCGGTCGTCGTCAGTCTCGGCGACACCGTCGTGCTCGTCACCTGCGTCGCGGCGAAGCAGCCGAAGCCCGGACAGGATTTCTTTCCGCTGACCGTCGACTACCAGGAAAAGACGTACGCCGCGGGCAAGATCCCCGGTGGATTCTTCAAGCGCGAGGGCCGGCCGTCGGAAAAGGAAACGCTCACGTCGCGTCTCATCGACCGGCCGCTGCGCCCGCTCTTCCCCGAGGGCCTCTACAACGACGTGCAGATCGTCGCGACGGTGCTGTCCGTCGATCCCGAAATCGACCCCGACATCGCGGCGATGATCGGCGCCTCAACGGCGGTGTCGCTGTCGGGCATCCCGTTCAACGGTCCGATCGGCGCGGCGCGCGTCGGCTACGCGAACGGGCAGTACGTGCTGAATCCAACGAAAACCGACCTCGCGACATCGCAGCTCAACCTCGTCGTCGCCGGCACCGAAGCCGCCGTGCTGATGGTCGAATCCGAGGCGAGCGAGCTGCCCGAGGAAGTTATGCTCGGCGCCGTCGTGTTCGGGCACCAGCAGCAGCAGGCGGTGATCGAGCTCATCCATCAGCTCGTCGAGGAAGGCGGCAAGCCGCTGTGGGATTGGCAGCCGCCGGCGAAGGACGATGCGCTGATCACGCGCGTCGGCGCGTCGGGCGAGTCCGCTCTGCGCGAAGCGTACCGCATCCGTTCGAAGCAGGAGCGCTCGCAGCGCATCCGTGAGATCGCCGCGAAGGTCGAGGCCGAGTGCGTCGACGCCGATGCATCGCCCGACGCACGCCGTCACGTGCACAACTTGCTGTTCGATCTCGAGGCACGCATCGTGCGCGAGCAGATCCTCTCCGGCGAGCCGCGCATCGACGGGCGCGACACGCGCACCGTGCGCCCGATCTCCATTCGCACCGGCGTGCTGCCGCGCACGCACGGCTCGGCGCTCTTCACGCGCGGCGAGACGCAGGCGATCGTCGTCGCGACGCTCGGCACCGCGCGCGACGAGCAGATCGTCGACGCGCTGATGGGCGAATATCGCGACCGCTTCATGTTCCACTACAACATGCCGCCGTACGCCACCGGCGAGACGGGCCGCGTCGGTTCGCCGAAACGGCGCGAGATCGGCCACGGCCGACTCGCAAAGCGCGCGATCCTCGCGGTGCTGCCTACCGCCGAGGAGTTCGCCTATTCGCTGCGCGTGGTATCCGAGATCACCGAGTCGAACGGCAGCTCGTCGATGGCGTCGGTGTGCGGCGCCAGCCTTGCGCTGATGGACGCGGGTGTGCCCACGAAGGCGCATGTCGCGGGCATCGCGATGGGCCTCATCAAGGAAGGCAACCGCTTCGCCGTGCTGACCGACATCCTCGGCGACGAGGATCATCTCGGCGACATGGACTTCAAGGTCGCGGGCACCGATCGCGGCATCACCGCGCTGCAGATGGACATCAAGATCCAGGGCATCACGAAGGAGATCATGGCGGTGGCGCTGGCGCAGGCACGCGAGGGGCGGCTGCACATCCTCGGGCTGATGCACGATGCGGTGCCGCATGCGCGTACCGAAGTCTCGGAGCACGCGCCGCGGATGATGACGTTCAAGATCAATCCGGAAAAGATCCGCGACGTGATCGGCAAGGGCGGAGCGGTCATTCGCGCGCTGACCGAGGAAACCGGCACGACCATCGACATCCAGGACGACGGCACGATCACCATCGCGTCGGTCAACGCCGAGGCGTGCAATGTGGCGCGCAAGCGCATCGAGGCCATCACCGCCGAAGTGGAAGTGGGCAGGATCTACGAAGGTCCGGTGCTGCGGCTGCTCGACTTCGGGGCGATCGTGCAGCTCCTGCCGGGCAAGGACGGGCTGCTCCATATTTCGCAAATCGCGAAGGAGCGGGTCAACCAGGTGTCCGATTACCTGAAGGAAGGGCAGATCGTCCGTGTCAAGGTGCTCGAGGCCGACGAGAAGGGCCGCGTGCGGCTGTCGATGAAGGCCGCCGCCGAAGACGACGCGAAGCAGAGCCAGCCAGCGGAGTCGACGCCGGCGGCATGACGGCACACTGCATCACGAAAAAAGAGCGCCCCGCGGCGCTCTTTTTTTTGGCTCGATCCCGACCGCGACGGCTAGTGATAGCCGACGTCCGCCGTGACCTTTCCGCGGAACACGTAATACGACCACCCGATGTACATGAAGATGATCGGCAGCAGGAACAGCGTGCCGATCAGCAGGAACGCCTGCGTCGAAGGCACCGCGGCCGCGTCCCATAGCGTGACCGCGTACGGCACGATGTACGGGAAGAGGCTGATGCCGAGGCCGAGGTAGCACATCGCGAACAATCCCATGGCGCCGATGAACGGCACGTAATCGGAATCGCTGCGCAGCGCCCGCCAGGTCGCGAACGCGATCGCGGCGGTGACGAGCGGCACCAGCGCGAGGTAGAACGTGTTCGGCAGCGTGAACCAGCGCTCGGCGATCTGCGCGTGCAGCATCGGCGTCCACAGGCTCACCATCGCGATGAACGCCAGCACGCCGTAGAGGGCGATGAGCGCCCAGCGCCGCGCATCCTGCTGCAGCTTGCCCTCGGTCTTCATCACGAGCCACGTCGCGCCGAGCAGAGCGTAGCCGAACAGCAGCCCGACGCCGGTCGCCAGCGGAAAGGGCGTAATCCAGTCGAAGCTCGTCCCGGAGAACACGCGGCCCGTCACCGTGAAGACCTCGACATACATGCCGAGGACGACGCCCTGGAAGAACGTCGCGACCGCCGATCCGCCGAAGAACGACGCGTCCCACCAGTGGCGGTGGCTCGTCTTCTTCAATCTGAACTCGAACGCGACGCCGCGGAAGATCAGTCCGAGCAGCATCAGCAGGATTGGAAAGTAGAGCGCCGGAATGATGATCGCGAACGCGAGCGGGAATGCCGCGAGCAGTCCCATGCCGCCGAGGATCAGCCACGTCTCGTTGCCGTCCCAGATCGGCGCCACGGTGTTCATCATCAGCGTGCGCGTGTCGTCGTCGTGTCCGAGCGGCGCGAGGATGCCGACGCCGAGATCGAAGCCGTCGAGCAGCACGTACATGAATACGCCGACGCCGAGAATGACCGTCCAGATGGGAACGAGGTCGAGATGCATGGCTCTCGGCTCAGATGTCGGCGCGCGCGCCGGACAGCGGACGCGCAGGGCGTTCGTCGAGGTTCGGCTCGCGCAGGTCGACATGCTCGGGCGGACCCGCGCGCGCAAGGCGCACCATGTAGAAGATGCCTGCGCCGAACACGATCAGGTAAACGACCACGTAGAGCGCGATCGACGTCAGCACGTCGGTCCCGGTAAGGGACGGCGACACCGCATCGCGCGTGCGCATGAGACCGTATACGACCCACGGCTGGCGTCCGACCTCCGTCACGGTCCAGCCCGCGAGAACCGCGATGAATCCCGCGGGGACCATCGCAATGCAGGCATTGTGGAAGGCGCGCGACGCGAAGAGGCGCCTTCGCCAGTGCAGCCACAATCCCCAGTATCCGGTGGCGAGCATCAGGACGCCGAGGCCGACCATGACGCGAAAGGCGAAGAACACCGGCGCAACCGGCGGGCGATCCTCGCGCGGCGCCTCCTTGAGCCCCTTGACCACCGTGTCGGCGGAATGGCCCAGGTAATAGCTTGCGAGCGTCGGTATCGACACCTCGTCGCGATTGCGCTCGGCGGCTTCGTCGGGAATGGCGAACAGCACGGCGGGCGCGTGCGATTGCGTCTCCCACAGTCCTTCGATGGCGGCAAGCTTGACCGGCTGATGATGCATCGTGTTGATGCCGTGCAAATCGCCCACGAAGATCTGGATCGGCACGAAGATCGCAATGAAGATAACCGTCATGGCGAGCGCAGGCTGCGATTCCTGCAGATGCTGGCGGTGCTTCACGTGCCACGCGCTGACGCCGAGCACCGCGAACGCCGTGGTGAGGAAGAAGCCCGTCACCGTATGCACGAGACGGTAGGGGAACGACGGATTGAAGATCACCGCGATCCAGCTCGCCGGCACGAACCGGCCGTCGACCATCTCGTAACCCGTGGGCGTCTGCATCCAGCTGTTCGCGGCAAGGATCCAGAACGACGAGAACAGCGTGCCGGCGGCGACCATCGCCGCGGAGAAGAAGTGCGCGAGCGGCGGCACGCGCTTGCGGCCGAAAAGCAGGATGCCGAGGAAGCCCGCCTCGAGGAAGAACGCGATCAGGCCCTCGTACGCGAACAGCGGTCCGAGCACGTTGCCGGTGGCGTCGGTGTAGCGGCTCCAGTTCGTGCCGAACTGGAACGGCATCACGATGCCGGACACGACGCCCATGCCGAACGACACCGCGAAGATGCGCGTCCAGAACACCGACAGCCGCAGGTACACAGGATCGCGCTTGACGAGGTGCAGACCCTCGACCAGCAGGATGAACGA
>Ga0207678_10003236_pt1 | contig 14714 bp, 27 predicted proteins | sample KBSC63metaG_FD_184319 | JGI IMG/M metagenome (GOLD analysis project Ga0207678, IMG submission 184319) | Corn rhizosphere microbial communities from Kellogg Biological Station, Michigan, USA - KBS C6-3 metaG (SPAdes) (version 2) | ecosystem: Host-associated > Plants > Roots > Rhizosphere > Soil ... | reverse complement strand
GCCAGGACCGGGCCTTCGCCTTCCTTCTTCAGGGTCAGCGTCACGGAGTCGCGGTTGTGCACCTTGAACACGACGCCTTTCAGGTTCAGCAGCAGGTCGACGACGTCTTCCTGCACGCCGTCCAGCGACGAGTACTCGTGCACGACGCCGGCGATCGTCACTTCGGTCGGCGCGTAGCCGATCATCGACGACAGCAGCACGCGGCGCAGCGCGTTACCCAGCGTGTGGCCATAACCACGTTCGAACGGTTCCATCACGACTTTTGCGTGACCTGCACCCAGGGCTTCGACGTCGATGATACGTGGCTTCAACAAACTATTTTGCATGAAATGTCCTTTTCAATACCCTCGGCTCGTTACACCGATAAGGCTGATGGCATCAGTGAGAAACGCCCGCTGCGATGGCGGGCGGGTACAACGAATTCGGTATCGGAACGCGGCAAGGGACGGCGCGAAGGCCGTCCCTTGCCCTGCGATTAACGCGAGTACAGTTCGACGATCAGTGCTTCGTTGACGTCGGCAGCGATCTCGTTACGCTCCGGGTAGCTGCGGAAGGTGCCTTCCATCTTCTTGGCATCGACCGACACCCAGCTCGGGAAGCCAACCTGGTCGGCCAGCGACAGGGCTTCGACGATACGGGTCTGCTTCTTGGCCTTTTCGCGGACGGCGACGACGTCGCCGGTCTTGACCTGGTACGAAGCGATGTTCACGACGTTGCCGTTCACGGTCAGCGCTTTGTGGCTGACCAGCTGACGCGCTTCGGCGCGGGTCGAGCCGAAGCCCATGCGGTAGACGACGTTGTCCAGGCGCGATTCCAGCAGCTTCAGCAGGGTCTCACCGGTGTTGCCCTTGCGGCGCGACGCTTCGGCGAAGTAGCGGCGGAACTGACGCTCCAGCACGCCGTAGATACGCTTGACCTTCTGCTTTTCACGCAGCTGGTTGCCGTAGTCCGACGTACGCTGGCCCGACTTGACGCCGTGCTGGCCAGGTTTGACGTCCAGTTTGCACTTGGAGTCGAGCGAACGACGTGCGCTCTTCAGGAACAGGTCGGTGCCTTCACGGCGCGACAGTTTTGCTTTAGGTCCGATATAACGTGCCACGTTAAACTTCCTTTATTTTGATGATCACGCCCCGGATGCGGAGTCGATAAACGCTCGCAACAGGCGCTAGTCCAGTTCTTCGATGAGACCGGACGTGGCTTACAAAAACCTCATGGCCGGACGGCCCGAGGCGACAATAGCCGGGCAGTATAACCCATTTCGGGGTTAACTGCACCGGCGATTCTTTACACCACGGCGTGTGGCGCATCAATGCTGCGACGGACGGCGAACCGCCCGGCACAGGATTAGATACGACGACGCTTCGGCGGACGGCAGCCGTTGTGCGGAACCGGCGTCACGTCCTGGATCTCGGTGATCTTGATACCCAGGTTGTTCAGCGCGCGCACAGCCGACTCACGGCCCGGGCCCGGGCCCTTGATACGCACTTCCAGGTTCTTCACGCCGTATTCCTGAGCAACCTTGCCAGCTGCTTCGGCTGCGACCTGAGCCGCGAACGGGGTCGATTTACGCGAACCCTTGAAGCCTGCGCCGCCGGACGTCGCCCACGACAGGGCATTGCCCTGACGATCGGTGATCGTGATGATGGTGTTGTTGAACGATGCGTGGACGTGTGCGATGCCTTCGGCGACGTTCTTCTTGACTTTCTTGCGGATGCGGGCTGCAGCCGCCGAGCTTTGTTGCTTAGCCATGGTCAGTTCCTAGATTATTTCTTGAGCGATTGAGCTGCCTTGCGCGGGCCCTTGCGGGTACGTGCATTCGTACGGGTGCGCTGGCCGCGGACCGGCAGGCCCTTGCGGTGACGCATACCACGGTAGCAGCCCAGGTCCATCAGACGCTTGATGCTCATGGACAGCTCACGGCGCAGGTCGCCCTCAACCACAAACTTGCCGACTGCATCACGCAGCTTTTCCAGCTCGTTGTCGTCCAGGTCCTTGACCTTCTTGTTGGTCGCAACGCCGGTCGATTCGCAGATCTGCTTCGAGCGGGTACGGCCGATGCCATAGATTGCCGTCAGGCCGATGACGGTGTGCTGATGATTGGGGACGTTGACCCCTGCAATACGTGCCATTCGTTATTCCTCGAAATTAACCTTGACGCTGCTTGTGACGCGGCTCGACGCAGATCACACGGACCACGCCCTTGCGCTTGATGATCTTGCAGTTGCGGCAGATCCGCTTGACTGAAGCGTTAACTTTCATTTTGCACTCTCTTCCAGATTCGATAACTTGATTAGTTTTTACTTGGTGCGGAACACGATGCGGGCCCGGGACAAGTCGTAAGGGGTCAGTTCCACCGTTACCTTGTCACCCGGAAGAATGCGGATGTAATTCATTCGCATTTTACCCGAGATATGTCCAAGCACCACGTGCCCGTTTTCCAGCTTCACGCGAAAGGTCGCGTTCGGGAGATTCTCCAGAATCTCCCCTTGCATTTGGATGACGTCGTCTTTTGCCATTCGGTCTATTCACTCCTGGGGGCGCCGGCCGCTCAACGCGACGGGATACCGCCCTTGAAATTAGCCTTGCGCAGCAGCGATTCATATTGCTGCGACATGACGTAGTTCTGCACCTGCGCCATGAAATCCATCGTGACGACCACGATGATCAGGAGCGAGGTTCCGCCAAAGTAGAAAGGTACTTTCCACTGGCTCTGCATGAACTCCGGCAACAGGCACACCAGCGTGATATAGACCGCACCGGCCAGGGTCAGGCGCATCAGGATCTTGTCGATGTAGCGCGCGGTCTGCTCGCCCGGACGGATGCCCGGTACAAACGCGCCGCTCTTCTTCAAGTTGTCCGCCGTTTCCTTGCTGTTGAATACCAGCGCCGTATAGAAGAAGCAGAAGAACACGATCGCCACCGCATACAGCAACGCATGGATCGGTTCGCCCGGAGCCATCGACGCAGCCAGGTCCTTCAGGAACCCGATGAACGGATTCGAGACGTCCTTGCCGCGCGTGAACCAGTCGACGATCGTGGCCGGGAACATGATGATCGACGAAGCGAAGATCGGCGGGATCACACCAGCCATGTTCAGCTTCAGCGGCAGGTGGCTGGTCTGGCCACCATAGATCTTGTTACCGACCTGGCGTTTCGCGTAATTCACCAGGATCTTGCGCTGGCCGCGTTCCACGAACACGACCGCGTAAGTCACCAGGGCTACCAGAATCACGATGAAGATTGCGGCGAAGCTGCTGATCGAACCGTTCGACACCAGGGTGAACAGGCTACCCAGTGCGTTCGGCAGACCGGCTGCGATACCGGCAAAAATGATGATCGAGATACCGTTGCCAAGACCACGCTCGGTGATCTGCTCGCCCAGCCACATGAGGAACATGGTGCCGGTCAGCAGGGTCACGACGGTCACGAGGCGGAAGCCCATCCCCGGGTCGAGCACGAGGCCTTGCTGCGCCTCGAGCGCGACGGCGATGCCGAACGCCTGGAACAACGCCAGCACGACCGTGAAGTAACGGGTGTACTGGGTGATCTTGCGGCGGCCGGACTCGCCCTCTTTCTTCAGTGCCTCCATCTGCGGCGAGACGATCGACACCAGCTGCATGATGATCGAAGCCGAAATGTAAGGCGTGATGCCAAGGGCGAACACGGCAAAGCGGGACAAGGCGCCGCCCGAGAACATGTTGAACATGCCCAGGATGCCGCCCTCGTTCTGCTTGAACAGCTGGGCCATGGCGACCGGGTCAATCCCGGGGACCGGGATGTGAGCACCGATACGGTACACGACCAATGCGCCAAGCAAGAACCACAACCGGCCCCAGGGGAAGCCGGAAGCAGCACTTTTACCAAGTTGTGAATTAGTCGCCAATTTTTGCTCCGATCAGGCAGCGGTCGCTTTTAGGCGACCGAACCGCCAGCTGCTTCGATCGCTGCCTTCGCGCCGGCAGTCGCTTTGATGCCTTTCAGGTTCACCGCTTTGGTGATTTCGCCCGACAGGATCACGCGCACGTCGCGAGCGACGACCGGCAGCACGCCGGCTTGCTTGAGCACCAGGACGTCGACGTCGGCGACGGCCAGGTTGTTCAGGTCCGACAGACGCACTTCAGCCTTGAACGTAGCGTTCAGCGACTTGAAGCCACGCTTCGGCAGACGGCGCTGCAGCGGCATCTGGCCGCCTTCGAAACCGACCTTGTGGAAGCCGCCCGAACGCGACTTCTGACCCTTGTGACCGCGGCCGGCGGTCTTGCCCAGGCCCGAGCCGATACCGCGACCGACGCGGCGCTTGGCGTGTTTCGCGCCTTCAGCGGGTTGGATGGTATTGAGTTGCATTATTTTCTCCGTTGACCAAGCCGCGGCTTAGTCGACAATTTTCACGAGGTAGTTGACCTTGTTGATCATGCCGCGGATCGCCGGGGTGTCCTGCAGCTCGGAAACCGAGTTGACACGACGCAGACCCAGACCGCGCACGGTGGCGCGGTGATCCTGGCGGGTACCGATCAGGCCTTTGACCAGCTTGACTTTGATGGTGTTTGCCATAGTTGTTCCCCTTAACCCAGGATCTCTTCCACCGACTTGCCGCGCTTGGCAGCGATGTCGGCCGGAGTGCTCATTTTTGCCAGGCCGTCGAGCGTCGCACGAACCAGGTTGTACGGGTTCGACGAACCGGTCGACTTGGCGACGACGTCGGTGACGCCCATCACTTCGAAGATTGCGCGCATTGCGCCGCCTGCGATCACGCCGGTACCCGGCTTGGCCGGCGACATCATCACGTACGACGCGCCGTGGCGGCCGGTGACGCTGTGCTGCAGCGTGCCGTTCTTCAGGGGCACCTTGATCAGGTTGCGGCGGGCTTCTTCCATCGCTTTCTGCACGCCGACCGGAACTTCCTTCGACTTGCCTTTGCCCATGCCGATGCGGCCATCGCCGTCACCGACAACGGTCAGCGCTGCAAAACCCATGATACGACCACCCTTGACCACTTTGGTCACGCGGTTGATCGCGATCATTTTCTCGCGCATGCCATCATCCGGCTTGTCGCTTGCCATTTTCGCTTGCATTTTTGCCATGACGATTCTTCCTTAGAACTTCAGACCAGCTTCGCGCGCGGCTTCTGCCAGCGCCTTCACACGGCCGTGGTAACGGAAACCCGAACGGTCGAATGCGACTTCGGTGATCCCTGCTTTCAGTGCTTTTTCTGCGACGCGCTTGCCAACCAGTGCGGCTGCAGCGGCGTTGCCGCCCGCACCCGACTTGCCGCCCAGCTCGGCGCGCACTTCTGCTTCCAGCGTCGAAGCCGAAACCAGGACCTTCGCATCCGGGCTGATCAGGTTCGCATAGATGTGCAGGTTGGTGCGGTGCACCGACAGGCGGTTCACGCCCAACTGCGCGATCTTGATGCGGGTTTGGCGTCCGCGACGCAGACGCGATTCTTTCTTGTCCATCGTCAGCTCCGATTATTTCTTCTTGGTTTCTTTAAGCTTCACCACTTCGTCCGCATAACGGACACCCTTGCCTTTGTACGGCTCAGGCGAGCGGTAAGCGCGCACTTCTGCGGCAACCTGACCGACCTGTTGACGATCGATACCCTTGATCAGGATTTCGGTCGGGGTCGGGGTCGCTGCGGTGACGCCTTCCGGCATCGCGTGCAGGACCGGGTGCGAGAAGCCCAGCGACAGGTTCAGGGCGTTGCCTTGGACGGCGGCCTTGTAACCCACGCCGACCAGGGTCAGGCGCTTTTCGAAACCTTTGGTGACACCGGTCACCATGTTGTTCACCAGTGCACGCAGGGTGCCCGACATGGCGTTCGATTCACGGGAATCGTCGATCACGTCGAAGGTCAGCGTGCCATTGTTGTTTTCCACTTTGACCAGGCCGTTCAGCGGCTGGGTCAGGGTGCCCAGCGGGCCCTTGACGGTGATCGACGACGCGTTGATGGCGACATCGGCACCGGCCGGGACGGCGATTGGCATCTTAGCTACTCGAGACATCGTCTACTCCTTAAGCCACGTAGCAAATCACTTCGCCACCGACACCGGTAGCGCGTGCTTTGCGGTCGGTCATCACACCCTTCGGGGTCGAGACGATCGCCACGCCCAGGCCGTTCATGACCTGAGGGATCTCGTCTTTACCCTTGTAGATGCGCAGGCCAGGACGGGAGACGCGCTCGATGCGCTCGATAACCGGACGGCCGACGTAGTACTTCAAACCGATTTTCAGTTCAGCCTTGCCACCTTCGGTGGACACGGCGTAATCTTCGATGTAACCCTCGTCCTTCAGGACGTTGGCAATCGCAACTTTCAGCTTCGACGACGGCATTTCGACGGTGGTCTTCTGCACGCCTTGCGCGTTGCGAATACGGGTCAGCATATCGGCGATAGGATCGCTCATACTCATTGCTTATTCTCCTATTACCAGCTAGCTTTGGTCATACCCGGGATTTCGCCTTTCATGGCGAATTCGCGGAGTTTGGTACGGGCCAGACCGAATTTACGGAAAGTGCCACGCGGACGGCCGGTGATGGCGCAGCGGTTACGCTGGCGCGACGGGGCCGAGTTACGCGGCAGGGCCTGCAGCTTCAGGCGTGCTTCGTAACGCTCTTCTTCGGTCTTCGACTGGTCGTCGATGATTGCTTTCAGAGCGGCACGCTTTGCGGCGAATTTCTCCACCAGGTCTGCACGCTTCTGTTCGCGGTTAATCAGTGCAAGTTTTGCCATGTTCTTAGTTCCGGAACGGGAATTTGAATGCGGCGAGCAGCGCTTTGGCTTCTTCGTCGGTCTTAGCGGTCGTGGTGATCGAGATGTTCATGCCACGCAGCGCATCGATCTTGTCGTAATCGATTTCCGGGAAGATGATCTGCTCTTTGACGCCGATGTTGTAGTTGCCGCGACCATCGAACGATTTGCCGCTGACGCCACGGAAGTCACGCACGCGCGGCAGGGCCACGGTGATGAAACGGTCCAGGAATTCGTACATGCGGGCGCCACGCAGGGTCACCATCGTGCCGATCGGGTAGCCTTCGCGGATCTTGAAACCTGCGATTGCCTTGCGAGCCTTGGTCACGACCGGCTTCTGGCCAGCGATCTTCGTCAGGTCGCCGGTTGCGTGCTCGATGATCTTCTTGTCGGCGACAGCTTCCGACAGACCCATGTTCAGGGTGATCTTGGTCAGGCGCGGCACTTCCATCACCGACTTGTAACCGAATTTATCGGTCAGTTCGGCAACGACTTTGTCTTTATACAGTTGTTGGAGACGGGCCATTTCTCATTACCCTTTCACTACTTCGCCGTTCGACTTGAAGACGCGGACTTTTTTGCCATCCACTTCTTTGAAGCCAACGCGATCAGCCTTGCCGGTCGCTGCATTGAACAGCGCGACGTTCGACACGTGAATCGGCATGGTCTTGTCGACGATACCACCAGTTACGCCGGTCATCGGGTTCGGCTTGACGGCCTTCTTGGCCACGTTCACGCCTTCGACGATGACGTGCTCAGCATCTACTCGCTGCTGAACGACACCGCGCTTGCCCTTGTCTTTACCGGCCAGAACGATGACTTCGTCGTTTTTACGAATCTTATCCATTGCGACTCCCTTACAGAACTTCAGGTGCCAGGGACACGATCTTCATGAACTTTTCGGTGCGCAGTTCGCGCGTCACCGGTCCAAAGATGCGGGTACCGATCGGCTCCAGCTTGTTGTTCAGCAGGACGGCGGCGTTGCCGTCGAACTTCACCAGGGAGCCGTCCTGGCGGCGCACACCTTTAGCGGTACGCACGACCACGGCGTTGTAGATTTCACCCTTCTTGACGCGGCCGCGCGGAGCAGCTTGCTTCACGGTGACCTTGATCACGTCGCCAATGCTGGCGTAACGGCGCTTGGAGCCGCCCAATACCTTGATGCACAGAACTTCTTTTGCACCGGTATTGTCGGCCACTTCGAGCCGGCTTTCGGTTTGAATCATGATATTTTCTTTCCCAACTTAAGCCGAAGAAACCCCACGGAAAACCGTAGGCCTGCGGTCAGTCTTGGTCCCGCCGTCCACGCTCATTGCGAGCGCATACGTTTGGGTGATTGGACTTTCCAATGCTTCGTTGCAGGCCGCAGTTACCGAAGGACAAACTGCGGCAACACATGAACGAAGCCCGCTAGTATTCCACATACCAGCGGGCCACGCAAGACTAATTTTTTCGGGGCGTTGTAAAACCTACTACGCGAAGCTCGCTACGGTTTTACAAGGCCCCTTTTAGGATCAGAGAACCTGAGCGACCTGCACAACTTTGGTCAGGGTCCAAGCCTTCGTCTTCGAGATCGGGCGACCTTCCATGATCTCGACCGTGTCGCCGGTCTTGGCCTGGTTGGTCTCGTCGTGCGCGTGATACTTGTTCGAGCGCACGATGATCTTGCCGTACAGCGGGTGCTTGACGTGACGCTCAACCAGCACGGTCACCGTCTTGTCCATTTTGTCGGACACGACCTTGCCGACCAGCGTACGCTTCAGCGCCGTTTTAGTGGTGTCGTTCATTTAGCGGCTTCCTTCTGGTTCATCACGGTCTTGACACGCGCGATATCGCGGCGCACCTTCTTGAGCTGGGCGGTGTTCGTCAGTTGCTGCGTAGCGATTTGCATGCGCAGGCCGAACTGTGCCTTCAGCAGCTCATTCAGCTCTTGTTGCAGAGCTGCCTGGTCCTTGCCGCGGAGTTCCGTTGCTTTCATTCTTAACTCCTGTTATTGGCCGACTTGACGCACGACGAAGGTCGTTGCCAGCGGCAGTTTGGCGGCAGCCAGGCGGAAGGCTTCGCGCGCCAGTTCTTCAGCGACGCCGTCCATTTCGTACAGGACCTTGCCCGGCTGGATCTCGGCCACGTAGTACTCCGGATTACCTTTACCGTTACCCATACGGACTTCAGCCGGCTTGTTCGAGATCGGCTTGTCCGGGAAGATACGGATCCAGATACGGCCGCCACGCTTGATGTGACGGGTCATGGCACGACGTGCAGCTTCGATCTGGCGTGCGGTGATACGGCCGCGGGCAACTGCCTTCAGACCGAATTCGCCGAACGAGACCGCGGTGCCGCGGGTGTGCGAAATGCCGGTGTTGCGGCCTTTCTGCTCTTTACGATACTTTCTGCGGGATGGCTGCAGCATGCTTATTCTCCTGCTTTCTCAGCGGCCGGCTTGGCAGCACGGCGGCCTGCGGGTGCGGTACCTGGCTTGGCGCCCGGGCGGCCACGGCCAGCCGGTTTGCCGTCGTCACGACGCGGACCGCGCGGCTTTTTCTCGTCGGCCGGAACGTCGATCACCGGTGCTTCGCCGGTCGGCGAACGGTCACCCTTGTAAACCCAGACTTTCACGCCGATGATGCCGTACGTGGTCGAGGCTTCGCTGGTGCCGTAGTCGATGTCGGCGCGCAGGGTGTGCAGGGGCACACGGCCTTCGCGGTACCATTCGGTACGTGCGATCTCGATGCCGTTCAGACGGCCCGACGACATGATCTTGATGCCGACAGCGCCCAGGCGCATCGCGTTCTGCATCGCGCGCTTCATGGCGCGACGGAACATGATACGTTTTTCGAGCTGCTGGGCGATCGAGTCGGCGATCAGCTGCGAGTCGATTTCCGGCTTGCGGATTTCTTCGATATTGACGTGCACCGGCACGCCCATGATCTTGGTCAGCGACGACTTCAGGACTTCGATGTCTTCGCCTTTTTTACCGATGACCACGCCCGGACGCGACGAATAGATCGTGAAGCGCGCGTTCTTGGCCGGACGCTCGATGACGATGCGGCCGACGGAGGCGTTCTTCAGTTTCTTCTTCAGGAAAGCGCGGGCTTCCAGGTCTTCCTTCAGCATGTCGGCAAAGTTGCCGTTGCCAGCGTACCAGCGCGATGCCCAGTTACGGGTGACCGCCAGGCGGAAGCCGGTTGGGTGGATTTTCTGACCCATCGTGTGACTCCTTAGTTACCGACAGTCACGAAGATGTGACAGGATTGTTTCGAAATGCGATCACCGCGGCCTTTGGCACGTGCCGTAAAGCGCTTCAGGATCGGGCCCTTTTCGACATAGATCTGAACGACCTTCAGTTCGTCGATGTCGGCACCATCGTTGTGCTCGGCGTTCGCGATTGCGGACTCCAGCACTTTCTTGATGATGGTCGCGCCTTTTTTCGGGCTGAACTGCAGGATGTTCAGCGCGGCGTCGACTTTCTTGCCGCGGATCAGATCGGCGACGAGGCGGCCTTTCTGTTCCGACAGGCGGACGCCTTTGAGGATAGCTTTAGTTTCCATTATTTCTTCGCCTTCTTGTCAGCGGCGTGGCCCTTGAACGTGCGGGTCAGGGCGAATTCGCCCAGCTTGTGACCCACCATGTTCTCGGACACGTACACCGGCACGTGCACTTTACCGTTGTGGACGGCGATCGTCAGACCGATGAAGTCCGGGGTGATCGTCGAGCGGCGCGACCAGGTTTTGACCGGCTTTTTGTCTTTGTTCGCTTGCGCGGCTTCGACTTTTTTCACCAGGTGGGCGTCAATGAACGGCCCTTTTTTCAATGAACGAGTCATGTCTTATCCTTATTTCTTGCCGCGGCGCGAGACGATCATCGACGACGTGCGCTTGTTCGAACGCGTCTTCTTGCCCTTCGTCTGCTGGCCCCATGGCGACACCGGATGACGACCGGCAGCCGTACGACCTTCACCACCACCGTGCGGGTGGTCGATCGGGTTCATCACCACACCGCGAACGGTCGGGCGGACACCGCGCCAGCGCATTGCACCGGCTTTACCGATCTTGCGCAGGTTGTGCTCGCCGTTGCCGACTTCGCCAACCGTTGCGCGGCACTCGATGTGCACGCGGCGCACTTCACCCGAGCGCAGGCGAACCTGGGCGTAGGTGCCTTCACGTGCCATCAGCACGACGCCGGCGCCAGCGGTACGGGCCATTTGGGCGCCCTTACCCGGCAGCATTTCGACGCAGTGCATGGTGGTGCCGACCGGGATGTTACGGATCGGCAGGCAGTTACCCGACTTGATCGGCGCTTCCGAGCCGTTCATGACGGTATCGCCCACAGCCATGCCTTTGGTGGCGATGATGTACGCGCGGAAACCGTCGGCGTAGCACACCAGAGCGATGTGCGCGCTGCGGTTCGGGTCGTACTCGATGCGCTCGACCTTGGCCGGGATACCGTCCTTGTTGCGCTTGAAGTCGACCACGCGGTAGTGGTGCTTGTGACCACCGCCGATGTGGCGGGTGGTGATGTGACCGTTGTTGTTACGGCCAGCGGTCTTCGATTTCTTCTCAACCAGGGCTGCGAACGGACGACCCTTGTACAGGTCGGCGTTCACAACCTTCACCATGCCGCGGCGGCCTGGGGAGGTTGGCTTCATCTTAACGAGTGCCATTATTTAGCCTCCTCGACAAAATTGATTTCCTGGCCCGGCTTCAGGGCCACGAAAGCGCGCTTGGTGTGGTTGCGACGACCGGTGAAACGGCCCGAACGCTTCTGCTTGCCTTCGCGGTTCACGGTCTGCACCGATTCCACTTCGACTTTGAACAGCAGCTCGACGGCGGCTTTGATTTCCGGCTTGGTCGCGTCCGGCAGGACCTTGAACACGATCTGTTCGTTCTTTTCCGCGACGAAGGTCGCCTTTTCGGAAATGACCGGAGCCAGCAGCACCTTCATCAGGCGCTCTTCGCTGAATTTGATTGCGGCGCTCATGCGTACATCTCCTCGATCTTGGCCAGAGCAGCTTTGGTGACCAGGACTTTCTTGTAGAACACCAGCGACATCGGGTCGGCGTGCTTCGGCTCGACAACCAGCACGTTCGGCAGGTTGCGCGATGCCAGCAGCAGGTTTTCATCGATGGTGTCGGTGATCACCAGGACCGAGTCCAGACCCATGCCCTGCAGCTTTTGCGACAGCAGCTTGGTCTTCGGTGCTTCGACGGTCAGGTTCTCGATGACGTTCAGGCGGTCTTCGCGGGCCAGCTGCGAGAAGATCGAGCAGATACCTGCGCGATGCATCTTCTTGTTGACCTTGTGCGAGAAGTTCTCGTCCGGCGAGTTCGGGAAGATACGACCACCACCGCGCCACAGCGGCGACGACGACATACCGGCACGAGCGCGGCCCGTACCTTTTTGACGCCACGGCTTCTTGGTCGTGTGGGAGACTTCTTCACGATCCTTCTGCTTGCGGTTGCCGCTGCGCGCGTTGGCGGCGTAGGCGACCACGATCTGGTGGATCAGGGCTTCGTTGTAGTCACGGCCGAACACGGTGTCGGCGGCGTTGACTGCGGCGCCAGCTTGGCCTTGCTCATTCAGGAGCTTCAGTTCCATCTCTTACGCTCCTTTCTTGGCTTTGACTTTGACTGCCGGCTTGACGATCACTTGACCGTTCTTGGCGCCAGGAACGGCACCTTTAACCAGCAGCAGTTGACGCTCGGCGTCGATACGGGCGATTTCCAGGTTCTGGGTCGTGACAGTGACGTCACCCATGTGACCGGTCATGCGCTTACCCGGGAACACGCGGCCCGGATCCTGTGCCATACCGATGGAACCCGGCACGTTGTGCGAACGCGAGTTACCGTGGGTGGCGCGGCCCGACGAGAAGTTGTAACGCTTGATGGTACCGGCGTAGCCTTTACCGATCGAGGTGCCTTGCACGTCGATCTTCTGGCCCACTTCGAACAGCGAGACGTTGACTGCGTCGCCAGCTTTGAAACCAGCGGCTTGAGCGGCTTCGACGCGGAATTCCTTCAGCATCGTGCCAGCTTCGACGCCAGCTTTGGCGTAGTGACCGGCAGCGGCCTTGTTCACGCGGGAAGCGCGACGTTGACCGAAGACGACCTGAACTGCGGCATAACCATCAGTTTCAGGAGTTTTGATTTGCGCAACACGGTTGTTCGACACGTCCAGCACGGTGACGGGAATCGAATCGCCGTCGTCCGTGAAGATGCGCATCATGCCAACCTTGCGACCGAGAAGGCCCAGGCTCATTTTTTCTCCATTCCCACCTACGATTGGGCGGGGCTAGTTGACTATCGGAAGTTTCAACAAAACTTCCTCTTAAACGTGCGGGCCGAAAAAAGATAGGCCCACACCGAAGCCGGCTAGTATAGCGCGCGCAACGGATGGACGCAACAGGAAAATGCGAAGCTGACGCGGCCTGTTGCGCTTGACGCTGTAGTCGTGGAGATCAGAGGAATCCGTTCAGGCTGAACGGCACAGAAAAGGCACCTTGACACCTTTTCTCTACAGGCTCGAGGCCTGCGCTATGGAGGAATTCTGGTGGGCGGTGCAGGATTCGAACCTGCGACCCCTTGGATGTCGACCAAGTATTCTAACCAGCTGAACTAACCGCCCGGGGAGCCGCATTATACGAGGATGTTTTAGCAAAGCGCAATACCCGTCCGCAAAAACTTGTGCGTCATACGGTCCCCGTACAATGAGGCACCGCGACAAGTAGAAAGGATGATCGGATGAACCTGGTGTTCTTCAACAACACGACCCTGGCCTGGCTGACGGCCCTCGGCATCGCGGCCGGCGTCGCCCTCGCCCTGTACATCGCCAAGAAGCTGGGCGTGCACCACATGCGCAAGCTGGCCGAACGCACGGAAACGAAGCTGGACGACATCGCCGTCGAAGCGCTCGATGGCACGCGCCTGCTGGCCATCGTCATCATGGGCCTGTTCGCCGGCAGCAAATTCCTCGTCCTGCCGCCGGAGGTGGACCTGTTCGCGACGCGCGTCGCCATCGTCACCGGCCTGATCCAGGCCGCGGTCTGGGGCCACCGCGCGCTGCGGGCCTGGCTGACGGATTATTACCAGAACCGCGCCGGCGACCCGGCCCGTGCGACGTCGGCGGCGGCCGTCGGCTTCATCGCGCAGACGGTGCTGTGGACCGTGCTGCTGCTGATGGTGCTGGACAATCTCGGCGTGAACATCACGACCCTCGTCGCCTCGCTGGGGATCGGCGGCATCGCGGTCGCGCTGGCAGTGCAGAACATCCTGGGCGACCTGTTCGCCTCGCTGTCGATCGTGCTCGACAAGCCGTTCGTGGTCGGCGACTTCATCATCGTCGACAAATACCTGGGCACGGTGGAATACGTGGGCCTCAAGACGACGCGGCTGCGCAGCCTGGGCGGCGAGCAGCTCGTGTTCTCGAACGCCGACCTCCTGAAAAGCCGCCTGCAGAACATGACCCGGATGAACCGGCGCCGCGCCGCGTTCACGGTGAGCGTCACCTACGACACGCCGACGGCCACGCTGCGCCGGGTGCCGGCCATGCTGACGGACATCGTCAAGGCACAGGAGCCGGTCACGTTCGACCGCGCCCACTTCAGCGGCATGGCCGCGTCGTCGCTGAACTTCGACGTCGTGTACTGGGTGGAGACGGCGGATTTCAACCGCTACATGGATATCCAGCAGGAGATCTATTTGCAGATTATGGACCGGTTCGCGGCCGATGGGATCGAGTTCGCTTTTCCCACGCAGACCCTGCATCTGCACGACGCGCGCCAATTGGACGCATCCACGTAGGGTGGGCACCCCTGTGCCCACGCGTAACGTTCGCACGACGCCGGCGTTGGCGTGGGCACGGGGTGCCCACCCTACGGCTACGACATGCCGATGCCCGCGTTTACAAACGCGCCGACGGCGGCGCCGTCGACGCCCGCACGACCAGCGTGCTGGCCAGCGCCGTCCTGCGCAGC
>Ga0207678_10003232_pt1 | contig 14719 bp, 11 predicted proteins | sample KBSC63metaG_FD_184319 | JGI IMG/M metagenome (GOLD analysis project Ga0207678, IMG submission 184319) | Corn rhizosphere microbial communities from Kellogg Biological Station, Michigan, USA - KBS C6-3 metaG (SPAdes) (version 2) | ecosystem: Host-associated > Plants > Roots > Rhizosphere > Soil ... | reverse complement strand
GAACTTAGCGGTGACTTCCCTTCTCTGGCACCGGCGAGAACGCCAAGTGGCCCTCTTGTTTTCGATCTCTCGCGCGCGGATGATCTTGCAACAAACATATAGGGAGGACGATCATGACCGCATCCACGCGCCGATGCGTCTTGACCGCTACGCTGGTCGTGCTCGCCCTCGCCACCACCCTCCCCGCCCGTGCGCAAAGTTCGGACCCCATCTACACCGCCGCCAAAACCGAGGGCGCGTTCGTGCTCTATGTCGGCGGGCCGACCGCACCGTGGGAAGCGACGGCGCGCGTGTTCGAGCAGCGCTATCCCGGCATCAAGGTCGCGATCACAGGCGGCTTCAGCAACGTGCTGGACAAGAAGATCGATCAGCAGATCAAGGACGGCAAGCTCGAGGTCGATACCGCGATCTTCCAGACCCTGCAGGATTTCGTGCGCTGGAAGGCGGAAGGGCAGTTGCTGCCCTACAAGCCGCCAGGCTTCGACGCCATCGACCAAAGCTTCAAGGACGCCGAGGGCGCGTTCTACGGCGTGATGGTGAACGCCATGCCCTACATGTACAACACCGAACACGTCGCCGCGGCTGACGTGCCGAATTCAGCGCTGGATTTTCTCAAACCGCAGTTCAAGGGCCGGATGGTCACGCCCTACCCGGCCGACGACGACGCGACCCTGTGGCTGTTCCACAAGATCGTGCTGAAATACGGCTGGGACTACATGGACAAGTACATGGCCAACAAGCCGAACTTCATCCAGGGACATCTCGGCCAGCAGCGCAGCATCGCGTCGGGGCAGAACTGGGTGACGTTCGATTCGATCTTCAACATCACCACGGTGGAGAAGAAGGCGGGCAAGCCGGTGGAGTCGCATTTCTCCACGGTCGACCCGACGCCGATCTGGCCGCTCACCGGCGCGATCTTCAAGGCCGCGCCGCATCCCAACGCGGCGAAGCTGTTTCTGGGCTGGCTGATGGAGCCGGCGCAGCAGGCCGCGACCGGCACCTGGTCGTCGCGCAAGGACGTGCCGCCGCCGGCGGGCTTCAAGCCGATCTTCGACTATCCCGTCGTCAACGACTATCGCAGCTTCCTGGTCAACGAGCGCGAGCTGGTCGCGCTGCGCAAGCGGTTCGAAGGCTACACCGGACCGGTCGTGAACGCCGGCGGGGTGCGGTAGACGACGGCGAAGGCGAGCGATGAGCGGCCAATCCGACAAGCCACGGGTCTATCTTGCCGGTCCCGGCGTGTTTCGAAAGGATGCGAAAGCGTTTGGCGAGATTCTGAAGCAAAAATGCGCACGCGCAGGCCTCGTCGGGTGCTTCCCGCTCGACAATGAGATCGCCGGTGATTCACCGCGGCAGCAAGCCGAGCGGATTTATCGCGCGAACATCGATCTCTTAGACAGCGCCCAAGCCATCATAGCCGACATATCGCCATTCAGAGGGCCACACATGGACCAGGGCACCGCGTGGGAGATCGGGTATGGGATCGCAAAAGGTCTTCCTGTGTATGCATGGTCGACGGATCCGGACGACCTGCTCAAACGGACCCGACGTCAAGGTCGGGTGGGCGCCGGCGGGACCGTTGACGAAAATGGCTGGACGATCGAGAACTTTGGTTTGATCGAGAATCTGATGATTGCCGTGAGTTGCGTTTCGATCCACCGCAGCGAAGACGATGCTATTTCGTCTTGCGCGCAGGCGTTGAACAAAAAGCGACCGCACGGGTGACCGTCCCCGGTCATAACCTCATCGTCAGGTCATCATGTCCTGGGTTCGAGCAGGCTGGAGGCGAGCTGCCGGAACCATATCGGCACGCTCGCAGGGTTGATGTTCCCGCTCATCAGCGCGCGCGAGAACAGGCCATCGGCGACATGCACGCCGAGCTGGCGATAGGCTTCGAATTGCTCTTCATCGAAGAACTGGTCGAGCGTGCTCTGGTGCGGGAAGTCGGGATGGAGGGTGCGATAACGCCGGATCAACTCCGACTCGTTGCCGGTGACCGAGAGTTTCATGTAGAGCAGCAAGCCGATCGCGCCATCCGGGTAGTAGATGCGGCAGAATGCGGAATGGGTCTGACTGTAAACGGTCTTGGGGTCGGGCCGGATGTCATTGAGCCTCGAGCCGATACGGATGCCGAAGTCGATCTGGGCGTGCCGCACCAACGTCATGAGACCGTGAAACGTGCAGTCCGGATCGGATTCGCCGTCGACGCAGATGATGTACTTGCAGCGCCGGCGCAGCAGCTCGTAGACCGCCATGTTCTCGATGTGCCCGCCGTCGGACAGGTTGAGCCACGCCTGCTTCTCCGACATCCCGAGGCCCGTCATCTCGCGCACGAGACAGGCAAAGCCGGGAGCCTTGAGCCACGTATCGCGATCGGGCCGGAGGATCCAGAAGCCCAGGCGCACGTTGAGAAACGTCAGCAGGGCGGCGAGCGTCGGCATCGAGCCGAGGCCCATATGGGAGGACGCGGCAGCACCGGAAATGGCCATCGCCGTCGCCAGGTCCGGCGCCTCGTCGTTCGTCCTCCATTTTTCGGTCGGATAGTATCCGGTCGCCGGCGAGCCGCACCAACGTTTCGAGAACAGGAAGAAGTCGCTCTTGCGGTCACGCAGGGCGGCATGCGTGCTGGATGGAAGGTTCAGCGTCGTGTTGATGAGGTGATAAGGCGCGCTGTTGCCGGGGTTCATCGTCGCCAGCTGCACCGGGGTGTCATCGGTCTCGTCGGACTGGACGAACGTCCGCGCCAGCTGGTCGCGATACAGCCGATGCAGACCCGTCAGATTCACGTTGAGCATCAGGATCGCCACGACCGCGAACAAGACCGCGACGCCGGCGAGAATGACGGTAGCCGTCGTCGATTTCAGGCCCAGGTACCAGAACACATAGAACAGCGCGACCGCCCCGAGCGGGATGACCAACGCCGCAAGGTACATCAACGCCATGAGGACGATCTTGCGGACCTTGGAATTCTTGAGCACCGGCACGAACCGAAGCACTGCCGGGCCGGCCGCAATCAGGGCCGCCACCAGCCCCGAAACGCCCAGGCTCCAATCGCTCGCATGAGACACAAGCTGGTCGAAGCCGGCATCCAGCAGCCAACAAACGCCCAGCAAGACCGTGAGCGCGACGAGGACCGCCAACAGCCATCCTCCGACGAAGGCTACATTTCGCCCCTTCCGCATGAGCCAGCAATACAGCACCAATGCCAGGGCGGTGGCGCCGAGCGAGATCGCCAAGATGGTCGACCAGGGAACCGGGTGGATCGCCCTCCGGTAGCCGATGGCGAACAGAGCGGCGACCGCGATCAACAGCAGCGGCGCGGTCCAGTTCAGAAGCATGCCCGCGAGCGTCGCCGTGACCATGGACCAGCTTTGCTTGAGATCGACCGCGGCCAGAAACTTGGCATGTTGCCGGAGGTAGCGAATGGGCGCGGGATCCGGTCCGTAGGCGCCGGCCATATCCTGATGCGGCTGGCCTGCCCCCAGCCTGGTGGTCAGAAAGCTGCCGGCATAGCCGCCGCCGGAAACGGTGGACAGGAAGTCGACATCCTTGAGCAGCCCGCGCGCGGCCAGCACCTGCACCACGCCGAGACAGAAGGTGGCCGAGCGAATGCCGCCGCCGGATAGAGCCAGACCGACGGCGTTCTTTCCGTCAGGCGCCTGGACGTGATGATGGGTTCGACGTGACTGCACGTCCTGCGTTTCGCTCGCGTTGATCGCATCGATGGTTGTGTCCGGGATCAGCGACGTGCGGGCGACGCCGAAGGCAACATCCTCGAAACAGGCGTCGAGCTCGCCCGGCGGCATGACCGGCGGCGTCAGTGCATCCGCAACGTCCGTGCCGTAAGCAAGCTTGTGCAATGTGCGGGCGAACGCGCGCAGGTTCTTCTGCGCCTCCGCCAAATCGCCACGGAACTCGTCGCCGCCGTCGCGAGCATTCAGCCGGCCTTCCAGGTAGGCACGATGCCACTTCGCTGTCAGCGGCCGCAAATCCACGTTCAGGACCTGGGTGACCGCATTGGAAAACTCGATGCAACCAGGGTTTGCTCGCATCGCCGCCCGCGCCTGCGCGAACACCTCCCAAAGGCTCTCCAGGGCGCGGGCCTCGGTCCCGTATTGGTATGGCAGCGGTTGCGTCGAGATCCGCGTGCGCAACTCCGAGAGAAACTCGTGGGCGGCGCATTGGTCGGGAGACCACGTTGCGGATGGTTTCATTTCGGTCATTTGAATCGCCTATGATCGTACGGCAGAGGGCACACGTCACACGATCGCGCGGACCAGCGCACCGAAGATGCCGTAACGGCGGCGATGGTCACCCCGCGCTTGGCTACTATAAGCTGCATTTATACAATTATGCAACCGATTTCAGCAGGCCGTCCCGCGCTGTACTGCGGCATCATGCGCGCTGAATGTTTGCTCGCCGTGCCAGCGCACGATGACGCGCACCCATCGCCGCAAAAATCAATGCGTCGTGCGTGAGGCCGCCATCGCCTCAACCGAAACCGGCGAGCCCTTCACGGCTTGACCCGATATGTCCGGTTGAGTGGATCCGTTGCGGGACCGGGCCAGGAATTGCAGCAGCGCGTCCGCCGAAGCTTGCACCGAAAGCCTGCAATACTCGGTCTCCGTGGCAGAAAGATTTCCCTTCTCACAAAGCTTGTTGACGGGAGAGCCGCCGCCACAAACGCCAAAATATCCACACGTCGCCTTGCAGGACGCGACGCCTGCCGCAACCTCGCGGCAAGCGTCCTGGAAATGCCTGGTGCCGGAGAACACGTCGAGATCGCCATCGAGGATATTTCCGAACACAAAATTATTGTACTTCGGCGCATGCGCCTCCATCAGTTCGGGCGAGAACGTCGAAACGCTTCCGTCCGCAGCGACGACGATCGTGGCCCAAGGCTCAACCAGCTCATTCTCGTCACTCGTTGCGCCGGCGAGCAGGTACGCAATGCGCTCGATCTCGCGAATGCGCAGGGGAAAACCGTCAAGAGAGGCGGTCTCCAGCATCTTCACCAGGAAGGCGGTGACGCGGCTTTTCTGCTCGGATCCGACGAAGCTCGACTGTTCGTGGGCGCCTTCCTGCTCATCGATGCTGAAGCTCACTTCGGTCAGACCGTGGTCGCGATAGAAGCCGTAATACTCCTCCGCGCAATCGAGCGCCGCCGGATGAAGCACGGTGATAATTCGGGGCTCGAATCCGGCATCCTGCAATCGCTTGAGCCCGCGCATGGCGAGCTGCCACGTCGGTTTGCCATTGCGCGTGCGCCTGCGACGGTCATGGAAGCGCTGGGGACCATCGATGCTCAAACTCACATTCGTATTCGTCCGCCGAAACAGCGCGATCCACCGCTCGTCGATCGCCACCCCGTTCGACTGCATGGCAAAACTGGTGCGCGCGGGAGCGACCGAGACCAGCCGCTCATGCGCATGCTCGAACCATCGAATGGGGGCCGCGGTGGGCTCGCCCGCGTGCCAGACGATCACCGGCGAGGCATCCGCGGACATGGGCCTGACGACTTTTTCGCGAACAGCCTCGATGACCTCCGACGCCATCAGGCGATGATCGTCGCGATGCCGCAGGTAGCAGTAGGAGCAGTCGATATTGCAAAACGGCGTGGGCTGCAGGACGACGAGCTGGGGCCGGATCGGCATCAGCAGCTATCGCACCTCAGTTTCGAAAATTCAGAAACTTCTGCGCGAGGTGCCGGCTCGAGTTCGACTGATCGAAATTGCCCGGAGATGAGGTGATACCGCCGGTGTCCAAACGCCCGACCAGCGTGCCGAGCGCGCCCGGCTGCAGCACGGCCTTCAGGTTGCTCAAGTCAGGGAGGCTCGCGTCCGACGCTTGCACCGCAGCGGCGAGCACAAGGGCATATGGAAGCGGCGTGCTGGACTTCATGTGACCGGGCCCCGTTTGCCGGTGGATCGCATCAACTTGCGATTGATCATATGCTCGCCCCGTCCTTTTGCCAAGCAATTCACAGCGTTCGCCCGGTCATTCAGCCTTGCAAATCTCGCTAGGCATATATTCCTCCTTGTCGCTCAGGGCCTTCTTCATCTGCGGCGAGAGATAGCGATTCTCCGGGGTCATTGGCGGAACTCGGTCGTCGTTCTGCTTGTGCACGATTGCGCACAGCATGGCTCTGATCTTCTTCGGATTCCACACCAGGCTGTAAACAACGCCCTCCTCCCGGCCTTGCAGATAGATGTTGTCCGGAACACCGCCCGCCGCAGACTCCTCGGGAAATGCCAGGTTCACAATCGAATAGTCCTGCAGATCGTAGCTCATGATCGCGCGCTCAGTCGCATATCCTTCTGGGCATTGTTTTTCTTTCTCTTCATGAAAAATCCTGAGGAGGTCGAACTGACGTCCGCCTTTTTGCGGCTTACCCTCGTCAGCAGTCAAGACGGCGACGTAGGGACTGCGCCGGACGCAAATAGGCCTTTGCATTGATCCGCCCGATCCTCCGTCACTCGCGGTGGCCTTCGGCGCCACAAACTTAGCAGCCTCCTGCCGGCTCAGGAGCGTTGGCTTGTAGTCCCTCCGCAGCTCGTATTGCGTCTCGTGGGCGGCGACATGGGACGAATCCACCACCCGATAAGGACCATCGCCGTGGATCGACCAGGCTATGTCCGCAAGGAACTCGACATTGCAGGGCGACTCGATCTCATTGCCTTTGCATTTGCGAATCCAATCCAAGCGATACAACCAAGTCTTTCTATACGCGTTGCCGACCGACTCGTTCACGGCGATCAGACGCAGGTCCTGATCGACGGCTATTTTTGTGTTCGTCGGGATGGTGATGAGAGTCAGTGGTTCAAGGTGGCAGTTGCTATCCTCCCACATCAAAAAGAAGTTAAGTGCGGATGGGGGAGACTGGACCATCATCAGGCGTTTGCCGTCAGGAGGTTCCAGCGGCGCCGGCGCGTGGTGCACTTTGGTGACGTCGTCTATTGATCCAATATCCGGCCGGGCCTCCTTGAGGAGCTTCAGCGTCGCTTGCTGACACGCCTTGCTCATGCTCTGCGGATGCGAGGCCGGCCGGCTTGGCGCCGCCGACAGCATGGGCGAAGCAACCGACTCCGGCCAGATGGCGAATCCCATGGCAAGGCGCGCTGCCTTGTCGGCGCGTTCGCTTGCGACGGAATGGATGGCGCCTCGGTCCGCTTCGCTCGAAAAAAGCCCTCCGAACCAGCCCATCAAGCCCGTCCGCGGTGGGCTCTGAAGAATCTCCAGCGCCGTCGCGGTCTGGAAGGTCCCGGCCTTGGTGCTTTCTTCGTCGCTTTCCAGATTGCCTTGGGCCTTCCCGAGCGAGGCATGGACCGTGTCGGCGAAGCGAAAAGGCTTGAACGCCGCCAGCTGCGTATCGGACGACGCAGCCTGGATTTTCGACGCCACGGCCCAGCCGGCGGCGATGAAGGTCAACAACGCCATCACATAAGGCAATGCCACGATGAAATAGGTCGCCGCAAAACTTTGCCGGTGATATCGGCGCAGCCGCCGGAGCGCGCTTTCGTCGATCCGGTTTTGTTGAGGCTGGTCGGATTGCGGCGCCTGGCTCACGCTAGCGGCGACGTATCGTCCAGTGCCGAGCCGCCATTCGTGCCACCAGTCGCGCCACCAGTCGCGCCACCCACCCAGCTTTTCGTCGGCCCCGATCTGCTCTGGTTGCTGTGTACGGGAGTCTGCGTCTTCGCTGTGTGCCCCTTGGGCGTACCGCTGTGCCCATGGCAGGCTGTTGCGCCGCTCGTTCCACCAACCGCGCACTTCGTAAAGCTCTTCGCTGCGGAGACGGGCGCCGAACATCGCTCGCAAGCCGACGAACCATCGCCGATGAGGGTCGCGCGCCTTCGCCAACCACCGCTCATAGGCCGCCCGGACAGCCCCAAAGCCCAACGCCAGGATGCGCTCGTCCTGCAGCCAGTTTCGAAATGTCCTCCAGTTGCGGATGAACGCTTCGTGCGAGACGTCGATGTTGCCCTCGCGCCCGTCCAGGACGTGCAGAAACGGGTAGGTCGAGGTGAAGGCGCTGATGACCTCCTCGATCTCTGCATCGGTGGCCGGCCGATCGTCGTCCGCGACGCGCGCGCGTCCCCGTAGACGCTGCCAGAGCCCGCGAAACCGCTTGGGTTTCGCCACGATCTGCGTACCCGCTACATCCGCAATCTCCCTACGCGTCGTCCATCGCCGGCTGAAAACGCCTTGATCGTCGACCTGCGCGAGCAGCCGGAACATGACCTCGGTGATGCGTCTCAGCCTGTCCTGACGAGGCATCACGCCCTCGGCGGCCTGATCGAGCGCGCGTTCAAGTATCCAGGAGTCGGGCAGCTTGTTCCGGCGTGCGTGGGCGTCCACTTCGTCAATCGAAGAGAACCCGAGCGCCGCCGCCAGATCGTCGGGGGTGACCGTGATGCCCGCGGCGGCAGTTCCGTTGCCGGTCTTGTCGCCGTCGAGGACGTACTTTGCTTCGACATGGCGCCACAGCACGGACAACAGGTGCTGAAGCAGTGGGAGGTGATCGGGATTATACGACAGGCTGGAGACGGCCTTATACAGCCGACGCAGGAGTTCCACGTCGAAAGGCCAGGGATCGACCTCGATGGGCTTGAATCGGGCCGGCCTGATCCCGCGCAGCCGGAGGACAAGGCGCATCGGTTCGATGATGGCCGATGCGATCTCGTCGTCGTCGAGCCGGCGAGTCAGAAAGGACGCCTGATTGATGACGTTGGGAAGATCGATATAGAGCGCGCAGCGGTGGAGATCCTCGCTCCGCATCCCGATCATCACGTAGAGCTGCGGATATTCATCGCGATGTCGGAAGGCCTCGACGATCAGATCGACGAGTTGACGCGTTTCCGGATTTTCCCGATTCTGATCCCGGAAGATCTCCTCGAACTGGTCGCAGACAATCAAGAGATTGGCGTTCTCCCGGCTCTCCGGCGCCTGGCCCTCCTCCAGCTTGAGGTGGTTGCGATAGCGATCCAGAAAGCCGGCGATGCTGTTGGTCTCCAGCAGCGTCTGCTGGATTTCGGCGATGATATCCGGGAGCGTCTGGCCGGGCTTGGGCTCGATCAACTCGGCAAGCGCTCCCGCCAAGCTTTCCAACGGCCGGTTTAGGGGTGAAAAGCGGGCCGTCAGCCAGAAATCACCCCTGCCGCGCAGTTGCTTCTTGCGCAGCGAGGGGATCACGCCGGCATTCACGATCGACGACTTGCCGCTTCCCGATCCGCCGATGACGACCGCAAAAGAACTTCGCTCCAAGCGCTGGAGAATCTCCTTGATCTGGCGGTCCCGGCCGAAGAAAAGGCGCTGCTCTCTTTCCTCGAATGGCCGCAGCCCTGGGTAAGGCTGGTCGGGGGCCGAATACGTCTCGGACGGAATGGTCGATTCCGTCTGGTCTGCGAGATCAGCGTCCATTGACGGATACGTTCGCGGATTGCGTCGCCAGGGCCTTTTTCATCACGCTGCCGAGAAATTCCTGCAGCTTGTCCTCGGTTTCGACTGTGAGCTCTGAATTGTCCTTTTCTTCTTTGAATAGAATCGTCGGCCAATTCAGGATCGTGGGACTCGACTTCGGCGGCAGCACGAAGGTTCGCTGGGCGAGCTCCCAGTTGCGCCGGGCGAGTTCGTCCTCGATGTCGTCCATCTGCACGAAAAGGGTCTTCAGCGGTTTCGAGCGATCGACGACGACGATCCCGTGGCAACTTTGAAGGAGTTCCGGCACCTCTTTCATCTGCTCCCATTCGGCCGCGCTGAACCGAAGCTGCAGGCTCTGCCGATTGGCGCTGCCCCATGCGGCTTGAAGGATGCGGCGGACGTGCGATACCTGCTCCAGGTCGCTGTTAGTGTGCTCCAGCATGATCTTTGCGAACCCGGCCGTCTGGCTCGGCGGGGGACGCACGATCTCGCCGATCTTCTGCACGAGCTCTTCCCGCGAGAGGTTGAGCGCGCTCTTCGACATCTGATCGAGATAAGCGAGATGCTGGGCGTTCGTCTCCCGCTGTGTTGCTTGCGGGTTGTCCGTGGGCTCCATCCAGGTGATTTGCAGATCGGGAGGGACGAGCTGCTGTTGCAGTGCGAAGAAGCCGCCGGGCTGGCTTCCTCCCAACAGTCCGATCGGTGACCTGTCGATGAGCTGAAAAAAGAACTTGGACCCTCCGAGGCGTTGCTTGATCTCGTCGGGTGAGCTCGCGAGATCGTCAAGCTCGAGCAAGGCCGCTTTTACGCCACAGGCCTGCTCGACCTGAGCCGCCAAAGCGGTGCGATATTCCTTCAGGCCACGGGTAACAACGCCGAACGCAACGTGGGTGGCAGACGGTTCGGGTGGGGCAGGAGGAGGCGGAACGGGAGGATCTGCACGCTGGACGGGTTCTAGCGGCTTTTCCAAAATTCGCTGGACCAGGGTGCTGGCAATCTTGTTGACGAGCTTGGTGTATGTCGGATTGACGACCGCCCTGTCGCCCTCCTGGGTAGTCAACATTCTCGCGATGGGGAGGCCGCTCTCGTTGTCGAACACGCTCTCGTATTTCGCTTTGGATTTAATCTCGCCCAGCGTTCCAGCCGAAGCCCCTCTCACCGCCGACCGCGTGAGCATGAACATGAACATGTGCTTGAGCGCCGTGCTCTCGATGCTGGAGAAGCGGCTGCTGAACCATTCGAGTTCCTTGGAGCAGTAGTCGGAGCGGAGATAACCATCGCCGACGAACATGAACAGGAAATTCGACTTCTTGATCGCGGCGACGATCGCGTCCACCAGTCCACCGTTGGCCGGAATGCCCTGGTAATCGATGAAGAAGTCGATCTGATCCAGATCGAGATTCTTGAAGCGTTCCACGTTCGCGTTCATCTCGACGAGAACGCGCGTTTTCAAATCGTCGCGAAAGTCTTTTATCCAATTGTCATGGAGTCGGTTGTCTATGGTCGCGTAGCTGAAGAAAACGTCGTGGTGATCTTCGGCGATAATGCCCATGACGGATACCCACCTCCAGCGCCCTGTCAAGTTTCCGCCATTTTTCTGCACGCGTCAATACAATTGCATCTTTATGCTTGCACAACTATGACGTGCTTCACCCTGCGCGGACCCGTGACGGCCCGCAAACGCGCCTGGTTGGAAAAAGTCAAATAATTTCAAGTAGAAAGATTGAACAACGCCGCCGGGGTCCTAGCTTCAAATTGTGCTTGGCGGCATCCGCTCCGCTACCGCGTCCACAGGCCATTCACCCCGCTATTGCGGGAGGCGTCTCGGCTCGTGCGGCCATTGTTCGAGCAGCCGCACGGTGGAATAGCTGAGCTGTTCGGCCTGATCGCTCCTCGCGATTGCGGACAACTGCTCGCGAATCTGCGCGTTGTCCGGTATTCGGTCCGCGAGTGCCCGGACTTCTTGCAGTGCCTGGTCATAGCTCGGAAGCTGAGGGCCCCTGGCGACGCGGGCCGATGGATCCAGCAGACGAAGCGCGATCGCCAGGTCCCGCGCGGCTCCACCAAATGCACCCAGGACCACGAGCGGCTGGCCATCCGCAAGCGTCAGGATCGCCTCCTCGACAATACCGGGCATCTTTCCTTCATAGCGGTCCCCCGGTTGATCCATCACTCCCATCCGGCCGCCCATGACGACACGGCCCGTGACCATACGCACCATAAGGCGTCGAACGGAAGAATAGGCATCGGCAGGGTTCGTTCGGGCTTGCCCCAGCCAATCTTCCAGCGATTTCCCCGAGTCGATCAACGTGCCGGATGGTGAAGCCGGATCGACAGCTCTTATCGCGTACCGATTGCTTTCATCGTCGCCGCGCGGGCCATCGTCATCCTCGGCAATGAGTCTCACCACTCGTTCATCTGCGAACGCGATCCTCGTTTCGACCGTCCCCCGCGCCTCTTTCAGCATTGCGGCAAGGTCTGCGAAATTGGCCCGCCGGAGCACGGGCTCCGGCACGACATGCACGAAGGGAGGGGTCGACCTGCGAACCGCATACGCCTCGGACAGATGACGGAAGATCTTGAAGGTGAAACCGGCGGGGTCGAGATTCCCGCCATACACGATGCGGGCGCCGGCGCGCACCAGCGCCGTGCACACCGAGAGCAGAACGCGATCGACCTCGCGCTGCGGGTACCCGAGCCGGCCGCGGTCGGGCGCGTCCCCGATCGAAATGGCGATCATGCGGCCCTCGAGACTCATGCGAGCTCCCCGAGAGTGATGATCCTGGTCGCGGGTGCAACTCGCATGAGAGCATTGTCGAGGATCTCACGCTCGACATCGGGAACCGGGGGGTCCGGATAAACGATCCAGTCGCCGAGTTGGTCGACACCGCGGTCGAGGAGATCGAATAGCTCCGGTGGGCGTGGCAGGGCGATGCCTTTGCGCCCCCGGGCCGCCAGCGTTTTTTCCGCCAGACGTGTGAACAGGTCGCACCGCAGCCCCTCCGAAATGACCTCGACCAGGAGGGCCTCGATGGCCGCACGATCCGACGGCACAAATCTCACGCGCGGGACATTGGCGCCGTAAGGATAGGTGCGACTGGTCCGAACCCGGCCCACATCGGCGAGCACGATCGGCCGGCGGCGGCGTTTGGCCTCGGTCAACTCGAACACGCACCACGGCCGCGTGTCGTAGAGGTCCGATACGATCGCGAGCAGCGTTCCTTCGCCGATCTCGTCCTTGAAGCGCTCCTGGTAATCCTCTCCCGGCATCAATTCCTTGGCGTCGTAGAACGTGTCCAGCGGGACGTCCTGGTCCTTGCTGTTGACGTGATTGACGATTCCCCAGGCCGTCTCGTCGCCGTCGGCTTTGGCGTGGCTCACGAACAAGGGTTCGCGGTTGGCACGCGGGTCCGCGAGGCGCCGCAGATGCGTGCGGATACGTTGCAACGTGTGCAGCAGCAGCCGTTTCGTCCGGGCGGTCTCGTCAGGCAGGGCGGTGGCCCAGCGGTACTGCCGCGCGTATTGGGTCGTGGCGTCGGATGGCAAGCTGCCGCCGAGGGACGAGCACAGAAAAGGGATGTAGACGTCGACATTTTTCCGTTGGCCCATGGCGTCGCGCGCCGTGCGTACATAGGCATCCCACATCGAAACGTCGCGCATGGTGAATTCGTCGTGGAGAAGCACAATCGCATTGTGCTCGGCATCGTCCCAAAGAATTTCGCGGGGCGTGGCCGAACCGGAGGAGGAATCCCATGGCTCGCTGCGGAAACGCACGGGCACGCGATAGGCGACACCGTCGCGTTCCATCCCCAGACCATCGAAATGCTTCGCTATGGCATCTGCCATCCGTTGTCCGGCAGCGGACTCCGGATGCCAGAGGACGTAGATGCGAAGTAAGTCGTTCATGTCCGTCCCAATCACCGCCTATTGTCTCAAAGGCGCCAATCCGCATGGAGTTTGCGCTACTGGCGGCCATTCGTTGCACACATCGATCACGGTATGCTGTCGACGTCGCCAACGAGGCGCATTTCGTCGCGCGCCAGTTTCGTCACCCGGCCAATATACTCGTTGCAACTCAAAATCGAAAGTGTCCGACCGCGCCCGCTCTCCTGCCAGAGCACGAACATGTTACAGGAGATCAAGCGAAAACCCGACCGCGTTTGCATCATTGCGGAATGCGGTGTCGCTCCTCCACGATAAGGCGAGCAGTTCAGCGGGGCTTGGGCGGTACGGCGTCAGCTTCGCGACGCGCAGTGCGTGCGCTCCTCTGCATGAGGAGCACCAGTCGCGTCGCGTGGCGCGGGTTCAAGTCACGTATTGCGCGATGCCGCCGCCGAACGACCAGTTCTCCTTCGCGACCTCGACCAGGTTAATTACCACGTCGTCCGCCCGCACCTTCAACTGCGCGTGCATGTCGTCGACGATGCGCTTGTAGAACGCCTTCTTGAGCTCGACCGAGCGCCCGATGCTGAGCGTGATCTGGATGAGGACGATGTCGTCGCTGTAGCGCTGGCCGAGATAGCCGGCGGAAATATTCAGCTCGTCCGGCGCATGCTCGGTGATGACCTGGAACTTGTCGTTCTCCGGCACATTGATGACGTCCCGCATCGCCTGGTAGACGATGTCGCCCAGCGTCTTGCGATAGTCGGCGGACTTGCCCCGCCTGAGATCGATACGAACGAACGGCATCGCGGCTGCTCCTTTCCGTCGGCTGATGTCCGCGCAGACTGCGCAGATGATGAGCGGGAAGACTATCAATGCCGATTGCGGCAACAACCGCAGGGTCAGCCGCCGTCGGAGTTGGGGTTGCGCCAGGCCCGCTCGAACGGCAGCCGCCAGGCATGGGGGGCGACCAGCTGATGGATCGATTTCGGCCCCCAATCGCCGGGCGGATAAAGCCGGACCGGCGGCGGCGCCTCGAGCAGCGGGATCGACACCTCCCACAACCGCTCGATGCCCTCGGCGGTCGTGAACAGCGTGTGGTCGCCGCGCATGGCGTCGAGGATCAGGCGCTCGTAGGCTTCGAGCACGTCGCTGACCAGGCCGGTGTCGTGCATGGCGAACTGCAGGCTCAGCTTGTCGAGCCGCATGCCCGGGCCGGGCCGCTTGCCGTAGAACGACAGCGACATCTTCGCGGCGTCCGCGAGGTCGAAGGTCAGATGGTCCGGGCCCTGCGCGCTGACGCCCGACCCCGGCGGGAACATGCTCTTGGGCGGTTCGCGGAACGCAATGGAGATGATCCGCTGCCCCTCCGCCAGCCGCTTGCCGGTGCGCAGGAAGAACGGCACGCCGGCCCAGC
>Ga0207678_10003230_pt1 | contig 14722 bp, 14 predicted proteins | sample KBSC63metaG_FD_184319 | JGI IMG/M metagenome (GOLD analysis project Ga0207678, IMG submission 184319) | Corn rhizosphere microbial communities from Kellogg Biological Station, Michigan, USA - KBS C6-3 metaG (SPAdes) (version 2) | ecosystem: Host-associated > Plants > Roots > Rhizosphere > Soil ... | reverse complement strand
CTCTGGCGGTCCAGTATGCCGACTACACGCTCTGGCAGCGCACGCAGTTCGGCGAGCTCGACGACGAAAGAAGCCTGATCGCTGAACAACTGGCCTACTGGCGGCGAGCCCTCGCGGGTATGCCTGAGCGGTTGCGGTTACCCACCGACCGGCCCTACCCGCGCGCTCGATCCGAGTCGGTCAGCGCCGCTCGGCAGTGCAGATGCCGCAATGTGGCTGGAGCTGGCCGAGCTCGTCCGGGAAGAACCGCCAGCCGTAGCGCTCCGCCTCGACCTCGTTCTCGACGACCGCGCCGCAGTCGACACACCGCACGAACCAGTCGAGCATGCGCAGCGCCGACGCGCAGCTCAAGCAGTACGTTCCCGGGACAGCAGCCGACGGCGGGCTGATCGTCCAGCCGCGGTCGGTCATGCCTGCCTCGTCGGCGCTGCGCCCACAGCCGTCGCATCGCGCCGGAGCGCGTCTTCGCTCTTCGTGACGTTGCTCGCTCACTTCCCTCCCCTGATCCGCACACTACGGAGGATCTGGGCAGGCGCCAGTGGCGTTCGACCGGAAGAGGGGTTGCGGGCGTCGGCCAACTGTGGGAACCTCGTGGGGAGCCGCCGTCGCACGGTCCGTTCCTCCGAATCCCCCGTGACCACTGTCGACATCGAAGGCCTGCTGGCCCAGGAGGAGCTCCGGGCGCTGCTCGACGCGTGCGAGCAGCGGGGCTCGATCCGCGCGCCGCAGGTGCACGACATCGTCGAGGCGCACGAGCTGACCGGGCTCGAGCACGAGGCGCTCGTCCGGGAGCTCGACAAGCGCGGCATCGAGATCGTCGAGGCAAAGCCGGTCGAACGCCCGCCCGTCGTTCCGACGCCAGTCGAGTCGACGACCGACGCCCTGCAGCTGTTCCTGCGCGAGGCGGGGCGCCACCGCCTCCTCACCGCCGCGCAGGAGGTGTCGCTCGCGAAGCGGATCGAGGGCGGCGATGCGGGCGCAAAGGAGGAGATGATCAAGGCGAACCTCCGCCTCGTCGTCTCGATCGCCAAGAACTACCGGAACCAGGGCCTTCCCTTCCTCGACCTGATCCAGGAAGGCACGCTCGGTCTCATCCGCGCGGTCGAGAAGTTCGACTGGCGGCGCGGGTTCAAGTTCTCCACCTACGCGACGTGGTGGATTCGCCAGGCAGTCGCGCGTGCGCTTGCCGACAAGGCGCGGACGATCCGGATGCCTGTCCACATCGTGGAGCGGCTCCAGAAGATCAACCGGGCGGAGCGCACACTCTGGGCCCAGCTGGGGCGCGAGCCGACCATCGAGGAGATCGGCGAAGAGGCATCGCTCACGTCCGAGCAGGTGCTCGAGGTGCGTGCTGCCGCGCGCGCTTCGACGAGCCTCGACGCGCCTGTCGGCGACGACGAGGATGCGACGCTCGGGGACTTCGTCGCCGGCGACGAGCCGCTGCCCGAGGACGAGGTCCACGTGCAGCTCCGCCGGCAGGTCCTCCTCGACGCCCTGCTGTCGCTTCCCGATCGCGAGCGCGAGGTCGTGACGCTCCGGTACGGGATCGACGGCAACGAGCCGCGCACGCTCGAGGAGATCGGTCGCCGGTTGGGCCTGACGCGCGAGCGCGTGCGCCAGATCGAGCTCGACTCCCTACGCCGCCTCTCGCTGCTCCGCGAGATGCAGGCCGTGCAGGGCTGACCTACGCCCGGATGTAGAGCTCGAGCCCGGGAGCGGCGTGCCGCAGCTCGCGTAGCGCTCGCGTCTCGAGCTGGCGAACCCGTTCCCGCGTGATCCCGAGCTCGACGCCGACCTGCTCCAGCGTTCGCCCGCCGGAGCCGTCGAGGCCGTAGCGGAGCACGAGGACGCGCTGGAGCCGCGGCTTGAGCTGCGAGAGCGCCCGTGCCAGCTCGGTGGAACGCAGCCGAAGCGCCGTCTCCGCCTCTGGGCCTACCGCGTTCGGGTCCTCGATCAGGTCGCTCATGACGCTCTCGCCGTCGCCGACGGGCGTCTCGAGGCTGACGTGGTCCTGCACGAGGTCGAGGAGCTCCGAGACACGCAGCGGCGTCAGTTCCACCTCCGCCGCGATCTCGTCGAACGTCGGGTCGCGGCTGAGCTGCTGACCGAGCGCGCGCCGAGCCCGCTGGACGCGGCGCACCTGATCGGCAATGTGGACGGGAAGGCGGATCGTGCGGCTCTGCTCGGCCAGCGCCCGCTGAACGGCCTGCCGGATCCACCACGTCGCGTAGGTCGAAAGCTTGAAGCCCATCGTCCAGTCGAACTTGTCGACCGCGCGCATGAGGCCGAGGTTCCCCTCCTGGATCAGGTCGAGGAGCGGCACGTCCGCGCGCGTGTAGTTGCGCGTGATCGACATCACCAGGCGCAGGTTCGCCTCGACGAGCCTCCGCCGCGCGACCTCGTCGCCCTCGTCCTTGCGCTGCGCGAGCGCCCGCTCCTCGGCAGGCGTCAGCAGCCGGCCGTCGCCGATCGCCCGGACGTAGAGCTTCAGCGGGTCCTGGACCGGCTCACCGGTCTCGACCTCGTCGGCTGCCTCGTGTGCAGCGTCGAATAGTGGCTCTGCAGCGTTCATCTCCACGCAGGACGTATCGGCCGTCCGCGTCCCCCCCTTGAGGTATCAACGAGGCTACCTCGGCTTCCTGGACCTCCAACTGGTCGTTCGGCCTGGTCTCCGCGGCCCGAACGGCTAGATGATTGGCCGCCGCCGAGGGATTGGTCGCAGGAATCCGAACACCTTGCTCACGGATCTCCGAGTACGGTGAGACGAGGGCCGTCCGGCCTACCCTGTAGGACCATCCGCATGTGCGGCATCGCTGGCTACAGCTTCGGCAACGCCTCGCGAGCGAACCGAAGGCTCGCGGCGCAAGCCCTGCTCGCCGGGATCGCGGAGCGCGGCGCCGACGCTGTCGGATACGCGCACCGCGCGGACGGCCCACTCGTCGTCCACAAGCAGCAGACCGGGGCGAGCGCGCTGCTCGACGCCGTCGTCCTCCCCCCCGCCACCGGTCAGGCGCTGATCCACGTCCGCGACTACACCAAGGGACACCCGACGATCTCGGCGAACAACCACCCGGTCCGCCATGGGCGTGTGACCGGGATCCACAACGGGATCATCTCCAACGACGAGGAGCTGCTCGCCCGACACGGGATCGATCGCGACCAGCCCGAGATGACGGTGGACTCCGAGGTCATCTTCGCGCTGGTGGATGCAGGCGGTACATCGGTCGCCGTGCTGGAGGAGCTCGTCGGCGCGATCGCGGCAGCCTGGATCGACGAGCGCAGCCCGGACGTGCTCCACGTCGCACGCGGCATCGGACGGCCCCTCTGGCTGGCGCGCGGGCGCCACGAGGTGCTCTTCGCGTCGACGCGCGCCGCGCTGGAAGTCGTCGAGCAGGCGCTCGGAACGACGTTCCGCAAGACGGAGGTCGAGGAGGGGCGCCTGCTCACCCTCGTCGGAGGCTCACTCGTCGAGGAGCGCCGTTGGAGCCCCGACCGAAGCTATCGCGAGGACGAGGCACTACCTGCCGTCCGCGCGCCGCACGAGGGGCGCTTCTGCCTGGAGCGCCTCGCCGCGCTGATCGCGCCAGCCTGATCTTTCAGTACGTCCGCGCCATCAGCCGAGCCCCGGCGTCAGGGCGCCTCGACCGTGCCGTCCGCGCGCACCTCGATGCCCTCCTCGTGCAGCCGCTGGCTGACGAGGAACTGGAACGCCGACCAGGCGCCCGGGTTGACGTCGACGAGGCGGTAGACCTGCCACTCGGAGAGCAACGTGACATCCCGCGCTCGCGCACCCTTCCATTCGGCCATCTTCGGCAGGTGCCCGAGCTCCCGCGCGAGGACGGCCCCGTCCGCGATCGCCCGCTCCAGCCGCTCCTCGCCCACCGGGACGTCGAAGCCTGCCTCTTTGAGCGCCGCCGCGAGCGAGCCGAACGTGTGCCAGATCAGCGACTTCGACGCCATCCGGCCGCGGCGCTCCTCGATGTCTCGCACCGTCGGTGTGCGCCCGAGCTCCTCCCCCAGCTCCCGCAGCTGCGTGACGAGCTCCTCGCGGCTGATGAACCGCCGCGGTTGAAGTCCGGCGGCTCGCTTCGCGGCATTCCACGTGCCGAAATGCTCGATCACCGTCTGCGGGTGGACGCCCGCGTCCGGGTCGCCGGCGAACTCGCGCATCGTCGGCGAGCGCCCCAGGCGCACGGCCGACGCGCGTAGCTCGGCCAGGATCTCGTCGTCCGTGTATCTGCGTCGGAGACCCGCCCGGAACTCGGCCAGAGCGGCGGCGTCGATGCCCTCGAGCGCAGGATGGCGTCGCCGTTGCCGGCCCATGCAATCAATCTAGAGCATTTTCGATATTCTGCAAGTCGGGCAGAGCGCGAGCCTTCGACTACCCTCGCGCGCATGGGTGCACGGCTCGCGCTCGAGGCCTCGGCCGCCCGGCTCGTGGGGCGGCTCTCGCGTGCCGCAGGGCGCGGCGGGGGCACTACATTGCCGGGCAAGCTCGTCTGGAAGCTCGACCCGGCCGCCGTCGACGCCCTCGCCGCGCGGCTCGACCAGGGGGTCGCCCTCGTCTCGGGCACGAACGGCAAGACGACCACGACCGCGATGGCGAGCTCGATCCTCGCCCCCACGCGGACGCTCGCCTGGAACAACTCGGGGGCGAACCTCGCCTCGGGCATCGCCTCGACGCTGCTGGACGCGGACGGCGCCGATCTCGGCCTGCTCGAGGTCGACGAGTTCGCCTTGCCGGAGCTGATGCGCCGGACACACCCGCGCGTCGTGTGCCTCGGCAATCTCTTTCGCGATCAGCTCGACCGCTACGGCGAGCTCGAGCACATCGCCGAGCGCTGGCGCGATGCCGTCGCCGGGCTCGCTCCGGAGGCCACGCTCGTTGCGAACGCGGACGATCCTCTTGTCGCGGGGCTTGCAGAGGGTCGTGAGAGCAGGCTGCTCTTCGGCGTCGACGACCCTCGACGCGCGCGCAACGGCCTCCAGCACGCCTCCGACTCGAAGTACTGCATTCGCTGCGGGCATCCCTATCGCTACGACGCGGCCTACGTCGGCCATCTGGGCGCGTATCGCTGCGAGGCGTGCGGGCACGGACGGCCACCGCTCGACGTCGCTGCGCGCGAGATCGAGCCGGACGGCCTCGACGGCGTTTCCTTCGAGCTGCACGCTCCGGACGGAAGCCTGCGCGTTCGTCTGGCCGTTCCCGGCCTCTACAACGTGTACAACGCGCTCGCGGCCGCCTCGCTCGGGCTCTCGCTCGGCGTCGCGCTCGACGACGTCGTCGCGGGACTGGAGCGCTTTCGGGCCGCATTCGGACGCTTCGAGCGGTTCTCGGTCGGCGACCGAGGCTTCCTGCTGCTGCTCGTCAAGAACCCGGCCGGCGCGAACGAGGCGCTGCGCACGCTCGAGGAGGGCGGCGTCCCCCCCGTTCTCGTCGTGGCGCTCAACGATCGGATCGCCGACGGGCGCGATGTGTCCTGGATCTGGGACGTCGACTTCGAGCCCGTGCTCGAGGGCGCCGAACACATCGTGGTCAGCGGCGAACGCGCGGCGGAGCTGGCGCTGCGCTTCACCTACGCCGGGTTCCCACGCGAGAGGCTCGAGCTCGTGTCCGATCTCCAGGCGGCACTCGACCGGGGGCTCGAGCTGACCCCCACTGGCGGCGAGCTCGCCGTCCTCCCGACCTACACCGCGATGCTCGAGCTGCGGGCGATCGCAACGGAGCGCGGGCTCACGCGACCGTACTGGGAACGAGACGGACGATGATCATTCGCGTCGGCCATCTCTATCCCGAGTACCTCAACATCTACGCCGACCGCGGCAACATCGCGGTCTTCACGCGCCGCGCAGCCGCGCGCGGTCACGAGCTGCGCGTCGACCCCGTGACGCTCGACACGCCGCTCGAGCCCGGATCGCACGACCTCCTCTACGTCGGCGGCGGCCAGGACCGAGAGCAAGCGATGATCGCCCCCGACCTCGCCGCGCGCGGTGACACGATCCGCGCCGCCGTCGAGGGCGGCGCCGCGCTCCTCGCCGTCTGTGGGGGCTACCAGCTGCTCGGGCGCGGGTATCGCGGGCGCGACGGCTCCTGGCTCGAGGGCGCGGGCCTCTTCCCGCACGAGACGCTCGCCGGCGAGACCCGCATGATCGGCGACGTCCTGCTCGAGAGCACACTTGACGAGGCTCCCGGCCGCACGATTGCGGGCTTCGAGAACCACGCCGGCCGGACGGTACTCGACCCCGGCGCCAAGCCCGTCGGACGGGTCGTCGCGGGATACGGGAACGACGGCGCCTCCGGCTTCGAAGGCTGTCGCGTCGGCCGCGCGGTGGGCACCTACCTTCACGGCCCGCTCCTGCCACGCAACCCCTGGCTCGCCGACCTGCTGCTCTCCTGGGCCGTCGCCCATGCGACCGGAGGGGATCCGGAGGCCCTCGCCCCGCTCCCCGACGAGCTCGAGGAGGCGGCTCATGCCGTCGCCGCCGCCCGCGCACGAAGCCGCGGCGGGAAGCCCGCCTGACGCGCTACTCCGCCCAGCGCGCGCCGAGATAGACGCAGGGGTCGCCGGGCTGCCACCGGGCGAGGAATCGCGCGATGGGCGGGTGCAGCGCGATGCCGTCGAGCTCGTCGGGCGTGAAAAGCCGATGGCCGCGTACGGCCTCGTCGCTCGACATGACACCCTCGAGCGAGCCGTCCAGCTCGCCGGCGAAGACGATATGGACGACGTGCTTCGACCACAGACTCCGCTCCGGCGAGATCGACTCGACGATCGCGATCGGCCCCTCGACCGGCAGCTCGTCGCTATCGCCCACGAGGCCCGTCTCTTCCGCCAACTCGCGCTGCAACGCGTCGACGAGCGTCTCGCCGCTCGACACGCCGCCCCCGGGTAGGAGCCAGTGCTCGCGGCCGCGCTTCTCGTGGCGGATGAGGAGAATCGACCCGCGCCAGTGCAGGAGCGCCGAGACCCGGATGCGCGGCTCGGGGCGCACGCTACTGCCCCGAGGAGCCGAGGCCACCGGCCCCGCGCTCGCTGTCCGGAAGCTCGTCCACCTCGACGAGCTCGATCCGCGGCAGCTCGACGACGACGAGCTGGGCGATGCGCATGCCGGGCTCCACGACGAACGTCTCCTCGAGGTCGGTGTTGTGCAGGATCACCCGGATCTCGCCGCGGTAGCCCTCGTCGATCAGGCCGGGAGCGTTCACCTTCCCGAGACCGTGGCGTGCGGCCAGGCCGGAGCGCGGCACGACGAGCCCGGCATGACCCGGAGGGAGCGCGAGCGCGATCCCGGTGCCGACGACGGCGCGCGCCCCCGGCGCCAGCTCCACGCGCTCACAGGCGGCGAGATCGAAGCCGGCGTCGCCCGGGTAGGCCTGCGCCGGGACGACCGCGTCAGGGCGCAGCCGCTTGACCGCGAGCTCGGTCGCCGTGCTCGTGCGGCTCACGACGCCTGCTGCTCCTCGATCCCCGCGACGAGGTACGGAGCGAAGCGTCGCACCTCTCGGTGTGGAAGGCGTGCACGGATGACGACGCCCTCGTCGGTGTCCGTCCGCTCGTCGATCGGTGCCCCGAGCGCGTAGAGGTCGGAGAGGACACGGCCCTCGTCGTAGGGGACGAGCAGCCGCACCTCGTCGAACCGGTCGGCGAAGCGCTCTGCGATACGCGCCTTGAGCTCGTCGATCCCCTCGCCCGTCGCGGCGGAGATCTCGAGCGAGCCAGGGAAGCGGTTGGCCACCCTCCGTCGGGCGCTCAGGTCGAGCAGGTCGACCTTGTTCACGACGAGCTCGACCGGTATCTCGCCGGCACCGATCTCTGCGAGCACGGTCTCGACGGACTCGATCTGCTCGGCGAGCACCTCCTCGGACAGGGAGCCGTCGACGACGTGGAGGACGAGGTCGGCGACGAGCGTTTCCTCGAGCGTCGAGGCGAAGCCCTCCACGAGCTGCGTCGGCAGGCGACGGATGAACCCGACCGTGTCGGTGACGAGATACCGCTTGCCGAGGTGCTCGAAGGTGCGTGTCGTCGGATCGAGGGTCTCGAAGAGGCGGTTCTCGACCGACACCTCGGCGCCGGTGAGCGCGTTCAGGAGCGTCGACTTCCCGACGTTCGTGTACCCGGCCAGGGCGACCGTGGGTATCTCCGAGCGCGTGCGCGCCTTGCGTCGCGTCGCACGATGAGCGCCCACATCGCGCAGCCTCCTTCGCAGCAAGGCGATGCGTCGATTCGCCATCCGCCGGTCGCTCTCGAGCTGCGACTCGCCCGGGCCGCGGGTGCCGACGCCGCCGCCCACGCTTGCCGTGCCGCCGCCCCCAGCCTGGCGCTCGAGGTGCTTCCACATGCCGCGCATCCGCGGAAGGTTGTACTCGAGCTGCGCGAGCTCGACCTGGAGCTTTCCCTCGGCCGACGTCGCATGCTGCGCGAAGATGTCGAGGATCAGCTGCGTGCGGTCGACGACCCGGGCCGACAGCGCGTCCTCGAGCGACCGCTGCTGGACGGGGTCGAGCTCGTCGTCGACGAGCAGCACCTCTGCCTCGTGGTCGGCATAGGCGGTCTTGAGCTCCTCGAGCTTGCCCTTGCCGACGTAGCGGCGCGGATCCGGATGCGCCCGGCGCTGGATTGTCTCCGCGACCGGCTCCACCCCCGCGGTGCGCGCCAGCTCGCGCAGTTCGGCGAGCTCGACCTCGGCGTCGGCGCCCTTCGGCAGCACGGCGAGCAGCAACCCCCGCTCTGGCTCCGGGCCGACCCGGAGCTCGGGCTCGCGTGCGGTCATCGGGCGAAGTATGCCGGGCGCTTTTTGTTCGCAAGGCAGGAATCCGCCGATCGGATTCCTGCCGCTCGGATACCCGCCTGCGGCGGGGCAGATCCCTGAAGGCGTCGCCTGCGGCGCCGCAACCCCTCGTCGCACGAGCATGCGTTGTGGCGGCGGTAGGCTCGCCTCTGTGGGCACGCTGGCCGACCGACTCGCCGCGCGGACGCTTGAGCTTGTCGACATTCCCTCCGAGAGCCTCCACGAGGCGGAGATCCGCGAGCGGCTGCGCGCCGCGGTTCCGGCGCCGTTCATCGAGGTATATGCCGGCGACGAGGCCTTTCTCTGGGCGCGGGAGCGACGTCCGGACGCGCCCTTGCTGGTGCTGGCGGGCCACTACGACACCGTCCCTGCACAGGACAACGTCCCAGGTCGCATCGAGGACGGCTGGGTCTTCGGGTGCGGGGCCAGTGACATGAAGGGCGGCGTCGCCGTCGCGGTCGAGCTGGTGCGCGACCTTGCCGCGTCCGGCCAAGGTCCGGTGGACGTTGCACTCCTTCTCTTCGGCCGGGAGGAGCTACCACCGAGGTTCAATCCGCTCCCCGCGCTCTTCGACGGCTGTCCGCTCGTCCGCGACGCCGACCTGGCGGTGCTCCTCGAGCCCACCGACCTCGAGATCCAGGCGGGGTGCGTGGGGAACGTCACCGCACGGGTTCTCTTCCAGGGCCGGAGCGGCCATTCCGCGCGCCCCTGGCTCGCCGACAACGCGATCCACCGCGCGATCGACGGCCTGGCGCGCGTGGCCGCGCACGAGCGGCGCGAAGCCGTCATCGACGGACTGCCGTTCTTCGAGGTCGTGTCGGTCACGCGGCTGGAGGGAGGTGTTGCGGACAACGTCGTGCCGGGCTCCGCGGTCGCGACGCTCAACCTGCGCTATCCGCCCGACCGCACGCCTGCCGAGGCGGAGGATGTCCTGCTCGCGCTGCTGCCCACGGATGCGACGGTCGAGATCGTCGGCAACTCGCCGCCCGCGGACGTCTCCGTGGACGCGCCGCTCGCGCGATCGCTGCGCGCGGCGGGCGACCTGGCCGTCGCGCCGAAGCAGGCGTGGACGAACGTCGCCGACTTCACGTCGCGCGGGATCCCGGCCATCAACTTCGGCCCCGGTGCGACGCGGTACGCACACGCCGTCGACGAGCGCGTCGAGATCGCGGCCCTCGTCCGGGCCTACGAGGCGCTCCGCCGGGTCGTGCTCGGCTAGCTTCCGGTCGTGCCGCTCTCCCCCGTCTACCGCGCCACCGCGACCTACCCGTTCGTGCGCCTGAACGAGGCCGCTGCGGAGCGCCGCGCGCGCGGCCTCGAGCTGATCGACCTGGGGATGGGCGATCCTCGCGAGCCCACCGATCCTGCGATCCTGCAGGCGCTGCGCGACGGCGTGCGTGACCGGATGGGATACCCGGCGGCCGTCGGGCTGCCCGAGCTGCGCGAGGCGGTGACGGCCTGGATCGACCGCCGCTTCGGCGTGTCTCTCGACCCGGGACGACATGTCATTCCCACGCTCGGCTCGAAGGAGGCGATCTACTCCTTCGCGCAGGTCCTGCTCGACGCGCCCGGCGGCCGCGACACCGTGGTAGTGACCGAGCCCGGGTACCCGGTGCCGGGTCGCGGCGCGGCGTTCGCCGGTGCTCGCGTCGTCGAGCTGGAGCTCCGCGAGGAGAACGGCTTCCTTCCCGCCCTCGGCGAGGTGCCGGTTGACGTCTGGGATCGCGCGGCTCTCGTCTGGCTCAACTCGCCGAACAATCCGACCGGAGCGGTTGCCCCGCTCTCGTTTCTGGAGCGACTCGCTTCGCTCGCGCGGGAGCACGGGTTCGTCTTCGCCTCGGACGAGGCGTACAGCGAGCTCTGGTTCGACGAGCCGCCGCCGTCCGCGCTGCAGCTCGCAGACCTCACGAACGTCGTGGCGTTCAACACGCTCTCCAAGCGATCGTCGATGACCGGCTTCCGGAGCGGGTTCGTCGCGGGAGATCCGGAGCTCGTCGAAGCCCTGCGCCGCTTCCGGCCGAACGTCGGGACGGCGCCGCAGGAATTCGTCCAGCGCGCGTCGGTCGTCGCCTGGGGCGACGAGGCGCACGTCGAGCGGGCGCGCGACGCGTACCGGCGCAAGCGTGAGGTGCTTCTCGACGCGCTGCGTGGCCGAGGCCTGCGCGACGCGGGCGGCCCCGCGACGATGTACCTCTGGATCGCCGTGCCCGCCGGCGAGACCTCGGAGGGCCACGCAGCACGACTGCTCGAGCGCGGCGTGCTCGTCACGCCGGGGTCGTATCTCGGCCCCTCCGGCGAGGGCTACGTGCGCTATGCGCTCGTGGCGACCGAGGAGGAGTGCGCACGAGCGGCGGCGATCCTGGAGGAGGTTCTGTGAGCGAGCTGCGCGATCGGATCGACGAGCTGTGGGAGCGGGGTGAGCTCGACCCGGAGCCGATCGAGGAGGCGATCTCGTTGCTCGACCGCGGAGAGCTTCGCGTCGCCGAGCCCGGCGACGGCGGCTGGGTCGTGAACGAGTGGGCGAAGAAGGCGATCCTTCTCTACTTCCGGCTGCGCAAGGTCGAGCCGATGGAGGCCGGCGGTATCCAGTATCTCGACAAGATCCCTCTCAAGCGCGTCGACCCCGCCCTCGGCGTCCGCGTCGTTCCGCCCGGCGTGGCGCGCTACGGCTCGTTCCTCTCGGAGGGCGTCGTCCTGATGCCGGGCTACGTCAACATCGGCGCCTGGGTCGGCCCGCGGACGATGGTCGACACGTGGGCCACGGTCGGGTCGTGCGCGCAGATCGGCGCGGACGTCCATCTCGCAGGTGGCGTCGGGATCGGCGGCGTCCTCGAGCCGCCGCAGGCCGCACCGGTGATCGTCGAGGACGGTGCGTTTCTCGGGTCACGCTGCATCGTCACCGAGGGCGTCCGGATCGGCGAGGGCGCCGTCCTCTCGGCGAACGTCTCGCTGACCGCGTCCGTGCCCGTCATCGACGTCACCGGCACCGAGCAGGTCGAGTACCGGGGCGAGGTGCCGCCCCGGGCCGTCGTCGTGCCCGGCACCCGTCCCAAGGCGTTCCCGGCCGGGACCTACCAGCTCTCGTGCGCGCTCATCGTCGGCTGGCGTGAAGCGTCACACGACCTGCGTCTCAGCCTGAACGACGTGCTGCGCGAGTTCGAGCTCGCCGTCTGAGCGTCAGAGGTCGGTGGTGCCGACGCAGATGCGCTCGGCCGGCCCTTCGAGCGTCGCGTCCCCGCCGGTGATCGTGACGACCAGCTCGCCACCGGGCATCGCCACGCGCACGGGGCTCGAGCACCAGCCGCGCGCGACTGCGGCGGCCGCGACCGCGACGGCGGACGAGCCGGAAGCCGCCGTCTCCCCCGCGCCGCGCTCCCAGACCAGCACGGAGACCCCGTCCGGGGCGTCGGGCGCGGCGAGCTGCACGTTCGTTCGCCGGGGAAAGCGCGGATGCGTCTCGATCGCCGGCCCCAGGCGCAACAGATCCTCGCGCGAGAGCGTGTCGCGCAGCACGACCGCATGCGGGTTGCCGGCGTCGACGGTGACGATGCCGAGCCGCTCCCCCGCGACGTCGAGCACCTCGTCGTCGCCGACCGAAACGGCGCCGAGCTCCTGGCGGACCAGGTCGAACGACCCCGGCGCGGCGCGGACGAGCTTGCTCTCGGTCTCGATCTCGACCTGCGACAGGCCGCTCTCCCGCAGCATCCAGGCGGCGGCGATGCGAGTGCCGTTGCCGGAGAGCTCCGCGGTCGAGCCGTCGGGGTTCCAGATGCGGACGACCGCGCGGGCCGCATCCCGACCGGTTACCTCGAGCAGCCCGTCGCTGCCGATTCCGATGTCGCCGTCGCACAGCCGGCGCACGCGCGCCGCCGACAGCTCCCCCGCGTCGGGCTGCTCCACGAGCAGGTAGGCGTTCCCGAGCGCGTGCCACTTCTCGAACCGCATCGAGAAAGAGGCTAGACGAGCACGAGCTGGACGACGTCGTCCGCGAGCTCGCCCGGCGCTCTCGTGCCGTCGAGGAGGACGAGGGCGGGGATCCGGCGCATCCATTTGCGCTGATACGCGGCGTACCGGCGGGTGCGAGCGACGATCGGCTCGAGCGCGTCGGACCCCAGCTCGGCGATCTCCGCGAGCCCGAGCGTCTTCGCCGCGGTGCGCGACACCGGCCCCGAGAGCGCCGCGCGCACCTCGTCGACGACGCCGCGCGCGAACATCGCCTCCGTCCGCTCGCGAATTCGCCGCTCGAGGAGGTCCGGAGCGACGTCGAGGCCCACGATCAGCGTCGGCCGGCGCGTCTCCCCGCCCCAGAGCCGATGCTGGTTCGCGACGAGCGACGCTCCCTCGCCGGCAAGCTCGAGCGCCCGGACGAGGCGCTTGCGATCGTTGGGATGGACGGCCTCGGCCGCGGCCGGATCCAGCTCCGCGAGCCGGCGATGGGCGGCGTCCCGGTCGTCGTCCACCTCGCGCGCAACCCGGGCGCGTGCCTCCGGCCCGACGGCCGGGGGAACGTCCAGGTCGGCCAGCGCAGCCCTCAGGTAGAGGCCCGTGCCCCCGCACGCCACTGCCGCGCCGCGATCGTGGACGAGTGCGTCGATCTCACGGTGGGCGAGCTCGGCGAATGCTCCCACGCTCATCTCCTCGCCGAGTGCGCGGATCCCGACGAGACGTGTCGGTGTGGACGGCTGGTTCGTGAGGATCGGGAGCCCGCGATAGACCTGCATCGCATCCGCCGACACGACCTCGGTGCCGAGCCGCTCGGCCACCGCTTCGGCAACGGCGGTCTTCCCCGACGCTGTCGGTCCGAAGACGGCGACGACCTCAGCCCGCACGGAGCTCACGGGGGCGAACCGGCGATGTCGCTCGCCGGCCCGGGCCAGGCACAGCCCTCGCCGTGCCGCCACCCCAAGCGGCTCGCCCAACGCACGGCTCCTGCCGCTCGCCCGGCCCGAGGCTGCCCGTTCCCGCCATGTCCGATTTCGCCCTTCACCTGGGCCACCGACCTCCTCCCCACGCTTCGAGCCTAACCTCGAAATCGATACGTGTCCGCGGCGGACTCGGGCCGAATCCGCACCAATCCCTCCACAGGCGAGCTCACACCTGTCAGACGGGCTCGCCGGCCGTCAGGCGGCCACGAGCGATGCCTCGCGGCCTCTCAGCGTGGTCGAGGTCGAGCCCTCGATCTTCACCCTCGCGAAATCGCCCGCCGCGGCCGTCCCCGTGAAGTTCACCGTCGTGTTCCGGCGCGTGCGTCCGCGGAGCAGCGCGGGATCCGTGCGGCTCGGCCCTTCGACGAGGACGTCCTCCAGTCGACCGACGCGGACGGCGTTCCTGGCGGCCGCGCCGCGCTGGACGAGGGCGACGAGACGCTCCATCCGCTCCCGCTTGACGTCCTCGGGCACCTGGTCCGGCATGGCCGCCGCCTCGGTTCCCGCGCGGGGCGAGTACACGAACGTGAACGCGCTGTCGAACTCGACCTCCTCCACCACCTCGAGCGTGTGCTCGAAGTCGCGCTCGGTCTCGCCCGGGAACCCCACGATGATGTCGGTTCCGAGCGCGAGGTCGGGAACCGCCGAGCGGAGGCGCTCGACGAGCGACATGTACCTCTCCCGCGAATACGTCCTGCGCATCGCCTTGAGAATGCGGCTGGAGCCCGACTGCAGCGGAAGGTGCACGTGCTCGCACACCGTGGCGCACTCCGCGATCGCCGCGATCACCGGGTCGCGGAAGTCCTTCGGATGGGGGCTCGTGAAGCGGATGCGCTCGATCCCCTCGACCGCGTCGCAGGCACGTAACAGCTCCCCGAACTCCGTCCGAATGCCCGGCGCGAGGTCACGACCCCAGGAATTGACATTCTGACCGAGCAGCGTGACCTCCTTCACGCCGTCCCGCGCGAGAGCTTCGAGCTCGGCGACGATCTCGCCCGGACGCCTGCTCT
>Ga0207678_10003229_pt1 | contig 14723 bp, 9 predicted proteins | sample KBSC63metaG_FD_184319 | JGI IMG/M metagenome (GOLD analysis project Ga0207678, IMG submission 184319) | Corn rhizosphere microbial communities from Kellogg Biological Station, Michigan, USA - KBS C6-3 metaG (SPAdes) (version 2) | ecosystem: Host-associated > Plants > Roots > Rhizosphere > Soil ... | reverse complement strand
CGTAATCGTCGACAAGGGCACCTGCGTTCCGTTCGAGCTCTTCACATAAATGTTATCCAGCGAGGCAGGCGTCCGTTGAAACTTCGGAGCCACCTCCAACACCACGTGATACTGGTTCAACTGCGTAAAGATCGTCGACACCTGCCGCTGGCCAAACGCATCGTCCAGCGTGTCGTCGATATTCTGTGGCGTAATCCCCAGCCGCGCCGCCGTATCGCGATCGATCACCAGGTGCGCTCCAAGTCCGCCCAGCTGCTGGTCGCTCGCCACATCCGTCAGCTCTGGAATTTGCTTCAACTTGGCAATCAGCCGGTCTGTCCATACCGCCAACTCCTCTGGATTTGCATCCTCCACGGAGTATTGGTACTGCGTCCGGCTCACTCGGTCTTCCACCGTCAGGTCCTGAAGCGGTTGCAGGTAGCACTGGATTCCGCTGACCTGCGCCAGCTTCGGCCCCAGGCGTTGAATCACATCCATCGCCGAAGCCTTCCGCGACTCCCTGTCCTTCAGATTGATCTGAATGCGTCCCGTATTGATCGTCGTATTGGTGCCGTCGATCCCGATAAACGAGGACACGCTCTCTACGTCCGGGTCTTCGAGGATCTTCTTCGCCAGCTCCTGCTGCCGCTCCGACATCGCGCTGAAGCTGATCGTCTGCGCGCCCTCCGTAATTCCCAGAAGCACGCCTGTATCCTGCACCGGGAAAAAGCCCTTCGGCACAATGATGTACAGATACACCGTCAACAGAAACGTTCCCAGCGTCACCAGCAGTGTCAGCGTTTGATGCCGCAGCACCCACCGCACACCCACCGCATACTTTGCGATCACATAGTCGAAAAATTCTTCGCTCTTCCGATAGAAGGCGTTCTGCTCACTCTCCGGCTTGTGCTTCAGCAGCTTCGCCGACATCATCGGCGTGAGCGTCAGCGATACCACCGCGGACACCAGGATCGTCACCGCCAGCGTCACCGCAAACTCGCGGAACAGCCGCCCCACGATATCGCCCATGAACAGCAGCGGAATCAGCACCGCGATCAGGCTCACCGTCAGCGAAACGATCGTGAACCCGATCTGCTCTGAACCCTTCAGCGCCGCCTCCAGCGGAGAGTCGCCCTCCTCCAGGAATCGCGAGATATTTTCGATCATCACGATCGCGTCATCCACCACAAATCCCGTCGAGATCGTCAGCGCCATCAGCGATAGATTGTTCAAGCTGTATCCCAGCAGGTACATCACGCCGAACGTCCCGACAATCGACAGCGGCACCGCCACCGACGGAATGATCGTCGCCGCAATCGATCGCAGGAACAGGAAGATCACCATCACCACCAGCGCGATGGTCAGCAGCAGCGAGAACTGCACGTCCTTCACCGACGCCCGGATCGTATTCGTCCGATCGGTCAGCACCTCCAGCTTCACGCTCGCCGGCAGCGAAGTCCGCAGTTGCGGCAGCAGCCTCTGCACCTCATCCACGACGCCGATGATGTTCGCCCCCGGCTGCCGTTGAATGTTGATAATCACCGCGGGCTTCAGCTCCGCGGGCCGCGCCGCCTTGCCCCCGGCCGCTTCCACCGCGGACGTCCCCATCCACGCAGCCTGGAACACATTCTCCGCGCTGTCCACCGCATTCGCCACGTCGGACAGCCGCACCGGAGACCCGTTCCGGTACGCAATAATCACCTTGTTATAGTCCGCGCTCGACAGCAGTTGGTCGTTCGCGCCAATCGTGTACGACTGGTGAAGACCGTTCAGATTGCCCTTCGCCTGGTCCACATTCGCCGTACCCAGCGCAGCCCGCACATCTTCCAGGCTCAGCCCGTAGTTCGCCAGCGCCGTCGGATTCGCCTGAATCCGCACCGCCGGCTTCTGCCCGCCATTGATCGAGACCAGCCCCACGCCCGAGAGTTGCGAGATCTTCTGCGCCAGCACCGTATCCGCAAGGTCTTCCACCTTCGAGAGCGCCAGCGTATCGCTGGTCAGCGCCAGCGTCATAATCGGCGCATCTGCCGGATTCACCTTGCTGTACACCGGAGGATTCGGCAGGTCCTTGGGCAGGTAGCTGAACCCCGCGTTGATCGCGGCCTGCACATCCTGCTGCGCCACGTCGATGCTCTCCGACAGATCGAACTGCAGCGTAATCACGCTGCCTCCGCCCGAACTCGTCGACGTCATCTGGCTCAGTCCCGGAATCTGCCCGAACTGCCGCTCCATCGGAGCCGTCACCGACGATGCCATCACCTCCGGGCTCGCACCCGGATAGAACGTCATCACCTGAATCGTCGGGTAATCCACCTGTGGCAGTGCCGACACCGGAAGCTGGTAGTACGCCACCGCGCCCGCAAGCAAAATGGCCACCATCAAAAGCGAGGTGGCCACAGGCCGCAGAATAAATGGCCTCGATGGACTCATGGACGTTGCCCCCTTGCTGGCCCGGTGTTCCTTCTCTGCCCTGCGGCATGTTCTCCGGCATCGCCGCTCGTGGGAGCAGCCTTCCTGGTCGCCTCATGCGGTATCACGCGGCTCCCGTTCCTCAGCTTCTCCTGCCCATCGATCACGATCTGATCGCCAACACTCACGCCCCCGCCAAGGATCACCTGCGACCCTTCCGTCAGGTCCACCTGCACCGGCTGCGCCTCTACGTAGTGGCTCACCTTAGCCTGGTCACCACCACTGCCGCCAGCCGCTCCAGCCGGTGCCGCACTCCGCGGCCGCCCTGCGGTAGCCGCCCCACTCCCGGACGCATCCGTTGGCGGCTTCCCTGTCTTCACCACAAACACAAAGTTCCCATCCGTCCCGTTCTGCAATGCCGCCGACGGAATCACAATCGCGTTCTGCCGCTGCTGCAGCACCAGCCGGACATTCACAAACTGGTTCGGAAACAGCGCCTCGTCCTTATTGTTGAAGACCGCCTTCACCTTCACCGTACCCGTCGTTGGATCAATCTGGTTATCCACCGTCAGCACCTTGCCGGTGGCCAGATGCGTTGCACCCGATCGGTCATACGCCTCCACCGTCAGTCCATCCCCGCCGTGGCTCAGCTTCTGCACCTCGGGGATCTGGTCCTCGGGCAGCGTAAAGATCACCGCAATCGGCTGAAGTTGGGTCACCACCAGCAATCCCGTCGCATCCGAGGCATGAACGATATTGCCCGCGTCCACCTGCCGCAACCCCACCACGCCATTGATCGGCGAAGTAATCCTCGTATACCCAAGGTTCACCCGCGCTGCCTGAATCGCGGCCCGGTCCGCATCGATCGTCCCCTGCGCCTGCCCCGACGCCGAAATCTGCGCCTGCTGGTTCTCCTTCGACACCACCCCTGCCTGCAGCAGCGCCGTATATCGTGCCGCCTGAGCCTGTGCATTCACCGCTGTCGCCTGATCCTTCACCAGTTGCCCTTCGGCCTGAGCCACCGCCGCCTGGTACGGCTTCGGGTCGATCTGGGCCAGCAACTCACCCTGCCGAACCCTCTGCCCCTCGCGCACATTCACGCTCATCAACTGCCCATCCACCCGCGTCTTGATCGTCACGGTGTTGTACGCCGTCACCGTCCCCAGCGCCGTCAGGTAGATTGGCATCGTCTTCTGCTCCACCGCCGACACCTGCACCGGAACCGCCCGGTCTGCCGCCGCCGCCATCTTCGCCGCAGCCTTATTCGTATCCTGAGTATTGCTGTGAATCTTCCAGACCGCGGCACCCACCGCCAGCAGGATCACCGCCACCACCAGCAACTTCCGTATCGCCGACCCCTTTGGCTCTTCAGGCGCAGGCGCAATCGTCGCCGGGGATGGCGGCACCTTAACCGGGGACTCTTGTTCACTTATCTGTGCAGAAGACATCAGTGCATCACCGCTCTCTCATGGTTGGAACAAAAAACGCTATTCTGAATTTGTTTCGCGTAGGGTTTTCCAGAATAAATGATAATGACGTTGGCCGGCCTGTGAAGGTTTCGCTTCTGGCGTACAAGTCCTGCGAATTACCCTATTCCGCGTCTTCGCTGTACGGTAATCGCCTAACTCCAAGGAAGGATTCACCTTGCCCATCCCGGCTCCCGACTCATCCTCCCCCGCTCTCTGCGTCGATCTCGACGGCACCCTCGTCAAGTCCGATACCCTTGTTGACTCCACCCTCGCCCTCGCACGCCATCGTCCCTCCGCCCTCCTTAGCCTCCCCCGGTGGCTTCTCCAGGGAAAAGCCGCTCTCAAACAACACATCGCAGACACTATTTCGTTAGACGTAGCGCATCTCCCATACAACCGCCAGCTTTTGCAATATCTTGAGCAGCAGCAGGCCGCGGGCCGTCCCATCTATCTCGCGACCGCCTCCGACGCCGCCATAGCCCACCGCGTCGCCGCACACCTTGGGCTCTTTACCGGCGTTCTCGCCTCCGACGGAGCCACCAACCTCTCTGGAAACAACAAACTGGCCCTCTTCCGCCAGCACTTCGGCGACAACTTCTCCTACATCGGCAACGCCCTCGCCGATCTCCCCCTCCTCCAACACTGCCAACAGCCCATGGTCGCCAACCCCACCCCGGGCCTCCGCGCCGCCCTTCGCCGCGCCCATATCGCCCCCGTTCGCACCTTCAACGAACAGGTCTCGCCCCTCAAAGCCTGGCTCCGCGCCATCCGTCTCCACCAATGGGCCAAGAACCTCCTCATCTTCCTCCCCCTCCTGCTCGCCCATGCGCGCTCCTCCGCCCTTGCCGCGGGAGCCGCCATCGCCTTCCTCAGCTTCGGTCTCTGCGCCTCTGCCACCTACCTCGTCAACGATCTCTTCGACCTCGACGCCGACCGCCAGCACCCCAGCAAGAGCCGCCGCCCCTTCGCTGCCGGAGATCTCTCCGCCCTCTCCGGCATCGTCGTCATCCTTCTCTTCCTCATAAGCTCTCTGGCCTTGGCCATCGCCGTCCCTCACGTCATCGCCCACATCTCGCCCGAGCAGGCCCTCGACCGCCCACTCCACTTCCTCGAGTGGCTGGCCATCTATGCCGTCACCACGCTGGCCTACTCGCTCTACTTCAAGCGCGTTGTGCTGGTGGACGTCATCGTTCTCTCCGGCCTTTACACCATCCGCATCCTCGCCGGCTCGGCGGCCACGGGAGTCACGGTCTCGACCTGGCTGGCCAGCTTCAGCATCTTCTTCTTCCTCTCTCTCGCCTTCGTCAAGCGCTTTGCCGAACTCGAAAGCCTCCGAGAGCGCGGCGGCGTCACGGCCAGCGGTCGCGGTTACCACATCGCCGACATCGAGCAGCTCCGCAGCTTCGGCTCCGCCAGCGGCTATGTTTCGGTCGCCGTCCTCACCCTCTACATCTCCAATCTCGACGCGGCCCAGCTCTACACCCACACCCACCGCCTCTGGCTCCTGGTTCCGGTCCTGCTCCTCTGGATCAGCCGCCTCTGGCTCGAAGCCTCTCGCGGCCAGCTCAACGAGGATCCCGTCGTCTACGCCATCACCCATCCCCGCAGCCTCGTCCTCGGCCTGGTCGTCCTCGCCATCGTCTTCTCCGCCCTCTAAGACTCTGTCGAAGAACATCGAATCATGTCTCGATTCTGCTGCTTATAGCGACTTCCTCTGAGGTGTTGTTCCCTTTGTTCCTCTGAGGTGGAGTTCCCTTTGTTTGTCATTCCCGAAGGGAATCTGCGTCTTGCTCGAATCGCCAGGAGACTCCATCTGGAAGAGAATCGCTCTAAGCGCACGGCTGCGGAGACACTGTTCTGCCGTCTTGCTTAAGGGCACGGCTTCAGCCGTGCCGCAAGCGCTGGATTTGCAGTGGGGCTTCAAGCCCCTGAGGTACTGGTTTGAAGCGCCGGGTGCCCCATTCATGCAGCCTCATCGCATGAATGGGGTATTCGCGCAAAACGTACTCTCACCCAAACCAAAACCCGTCATTTCGACCGAGGCGGCGCCTTTGCCGCCGTAGCGGAGAAACCCGCTTCTCACCCACACCGCGCACGCCCCCCTTGCCCTTTCATTTGCCGCTGCATTTGCCATTGCATTTGCATTTGCCCTTGCCGTTGCCGTTGCATTGAGGGCCAAAGGCCCGCTACAAAACAGCCTAGGCCGCAGGCCTAGGTCCAGGAACCCACACAAGTTCCAGAGGGCTGAAGGCCCGACACATCCATGCCCCCACCATCGTCGACACCAGCCCCTAAACCAGAGCCGCCTCGGAAAGATGATCATCCGTAGCACGCCGACGAAGTTTCAAAGGTGTCTCCGTCGTGGAGACAAGAGGGATGGGGTTCGGCGGGAAGTAGGAGTTATCAAAGTATTGCGCCAACATCCGGTGGGTGTTGAAGAAAGCTCCATTGATGCCGATACAGTGTCGCTGGACGCGAGCCCAGGCGCGAGGATTCGCATACGTGGGAGCAATCCGGTGCTCCAGCTTCTCGTACAGGCAGTTGGCTTCGAGGTCTTCGCTGTCTGCGTCGTCGATCGCCCAGCCGGTAACGCCTTCGGCGCAGCCTTCGATCCACCAGCCGTCGAGGACAGAGAGAGACGGAACGCCATTGAGCGCAGCCTTCATCCCGGACGTGCCGGAGGCCTCATATGGACGCCGAGGCGTGTTCACCCAGACGTCGACGCCCTGCGTCAGCAGAGCACCCAGCTCCCAGTCGTAGTTTTCAAGATAGTGAATCCTGAGAGCGCTCGAGTTGAGGTGCGCGGCTGCGGCATAAACCTCGCGAATCAGGCCTTTACCGGCGTTGTCGGCAGGATGCGCCTTGCCCGCGAAGAGAATCTGCAATCCGCCGATCTTCTCGGCGATCGCCACCAACCGGGCAGGATCATGCAGGAGCAGGCTCGCCCGCTTATACGTAGCAACGCGACGGGCAAAACCGAGCGTCAGGATGCTGGGATTGAAGTGGTGACCCGTGCGCTTCGCCACGACCTCGAACAAGCGCTGCTTCCCCTTGAGATGACACGCCGAGATCTGCGCCGGGTCGATCCCATAGACCGAGCGGAAGTAGTGGTTATCCGTGCGCCAGTGCGGAATCTCTGCGTCGAGCAGCTCCTGAAAGGGCTGAGAGAGCCAGGTCGCCGCGTGGACACCGTTCGTGATCGTATTGATCTTGTAGTCCGGGAACATCTCCTGCGAAACCTTGCCGTGCTGCATCGCGACGCCATTGACGAAGCGCGAGAACCGCAACGCAATGTAGGTCATGTTCATCAGGCCATTGTGGAGGCACCCGGCGCGGTCGATGGCAGAAGCCCTGTCATGGCCCAGCACCTGGTACATCTGGTCGACGCCAAACTGGTCGTGCCCGGCAGGAACGGGAGTGTGCGTGGTGAAGACGCACTGCTGCCGCACGGCCTCGATATCCTCTTCCGTAGCATCGCGCAGAGGCGTACCGGCAAGCTGCTCTTCCAGCAGCGCAAGCGAGAGCAGGGCGGCATGGCCCTCGTTCATGTGATAGACCTCAGGCTTGCAGCCCATCGCACCCAGCAGAGCGATCCCGCCGAGGCCAAGGATGGCCTCCTGGCAAAGCCGGTAATAGGTATCGCCACCATAAAGATGGTCGGTCAGGCGGCGATCCCACGGATCGTTGCCCTCGACGTCGGTGTCGAGCAGAAAAACAGGGATGACATGTCCCGTAACCCCAGTAACGTCAAACCGCCAGGCGCGAATCAGAATCTCGCGGTCCTGCAGGGTCAGAGCGACGATCTCGTTAGCGCTCGGAAGGGTCGTCTCAGGCGACCAGGGAACGTCCGACTCCGTCTGCTGGCCAACATCGGAGAGATGCTGGCGGAAGTAGCCCAGCCGATGCACCAGCGAGATGGCGACCATCGGTGCCGCCGTATCAGCCGCGGAACGGAGCGTGTCACCAGCCAGCATGCCAAGTCCACCTGAGTACGTGGGAAGAGCAGGTGAGAGAGCAATCTCCATAGAGAAGTAAGCGATGACTTTGCTGGAGAGGTCGGGTACGGCGGAGGTGGAAGACGACGGAAGGCTCATGCGGTGGTGGTTCCTTTTTCTATCCAGCCGATGCCGCGTGCGCATGGCGACGGATTTCGATGCTGGAGGAATCTGCCGATCGGACGGAACGCACGAGCAAATCCGGCGGCAGGACGCCTGGGCATCGAATGGCTCATTTTAGCAAACGATCTCAGCTGCGCTATGGAGCCGAGGTTATTCGCAGTGGTTCTATCGGGGTATTGACGCGGAGGACATGCAGGGCGGCTTGATCGAGTCGCTGCCATATCTGGTCTAGCCAAAGGAGATGCTCCGGCTTCATCAGAACGGAACGGAGACAGGTGACGCTGGAATCCTCCTCTGGAAAGGCCGCATCCTTCCAGGATCCCTGTGGAAATAAGGACACAGGAAGCTTCGCCAGAGCCAGATGGAGGTCCAGATGGGCAGCTTCGTCGAAGACTGCCTGTGCAAGAACCGACGAAGCCTCAGGAGTAGGAGCATCAACCGCCCAGAAGACGATGTCGAGCTGCGGTGGAACCGCGGGAGCGAGAAATCGTGGGTCGCCGGCGAGGCGGCGGTGAAGTTCAAGGGCAGCCCTTCGGCCCGCTTCCAGCCCCCGCGCGAACTCCCCGCCCGGCGTGTAAGGCAGAAGCTGCTGGGTAGCCCAGAGTGCTACGGCAGAGGCTCCGGCACGCGAGCACTCAAGCGATATCTCGCCAAGATGAAGCTCCTTCGAAGAGAAGTAAGTGTAAGGAGAATCATGCTTGTAGAGCCGCCCCACAGCCGTATCGCGAAAGAGGATACACCCGCAGCCATAGGGCTGAAGGCCGTGCTTGTGCGGATCGATGACAAGCGAGTCGGCCTGCGGGATCGCATCGTAGGCAGCGCGCACCTCAGGCGCGAGGTTGGCAGCGAGCATGAAGTAGCCACCGTAGGCAGCGTCAACGTGGATGCGAAAGTCGTGTCTCTGCCGGAGCTTGAGAATCTGGTCAAGCGGGTCGACCGAGCCGATCGCCGTAGTCCCTAATGTAACCACGACGGTTCCAATCTCGCCCGTGTTGAGCAGATGTTCCAAAGCCAACAGATTCATGCGCCCACTCGCATCGGCCGGAACCTCAATAAAGGGCAACCCGAGGACTCTGCTGATGCGCCTGTGCGTGTAGTGGGCCTGGCTGGAGGCGACGATAGCTCTGGGCTTTCCTTCCGCAGTGCGGCCGAGCTGCCCCGCAACCCACAGTGCTTCGAGGTTCGCGAAGGTCCCGCCGCTGGTGAGATGGCCCAGATGTTCCGGCCAGCCGAACATCGCTGCAAGAGCAGCTACCGCTTCGATCTCCATCGCGGAGCTGGCCCGCCCACCGTCGAGCGCATGATTGTTGGGGTTGACCGACATCGCCAGCGCGTAGGCAGCGCGGGCGATAGCGTGCGGCGGCTTCAGCATCTGCCCCGCATAGAGCGGATGGGCATAAGGGTAGTTGTCGTGGAGCTTCTCTGCCGCTTGCTGAAGGATGGCGGCAGCCTCTTCGCCAAGCGGCGCAGCAGGGTTCGGTGGCAGATGCGCGAACCCCGCATCGAGATGCTGCTGGGCTTCTGCAAGAAGCCGGAAGAGGTCGCCTTGTGAGGAGGAGAGTGGCATGGCCAGAGGGTTTCGGTAGCGTCTGACAAATCGGTGTTATTGCTTTTGTGATAGCCCGGGCTTTAGTCCGGGCATTTGGTACGTCGCAACAGTGGGCTTTAGAGGGTGCTGAAAAAGTCTGTCTTGCCTAAGGGCACGCCTTCAGCCGTACCAGAGATGCTTTGTTTGCAATGGGGCTTCAGCCCCTGAGGTACGTTTTGGTTGGTAAAGCCACGTTTTCAGAACCCTCTTTAGCCCCTGTGGCATGCCTTCGTATCCCTCGGATTCGAGACAATTCGATTCGTCAGACACCACCTACACCTCGTGTGTAATGAATCCAAACTTCATCATCAGACCGAATACGGCAGCAAGTAGAAAGGCAAGGGTCGTCCAGGAAGCAAGAGCGCCAAGGCGCTTCATCAGCGCTTCAATGACGACAATGACAACGTAGAGGCCAAGCATGAGAAGAAGTCCGTCGGCTACGAAGAGGTGCGTGAGGGTAGGTGTCGTCGTAACCACGCGCTCGATATGAAAAGGAGGAAACAGCGAGCCGGCAGCGAAGACGATAAGAAAGAGAGCGAATTGAAGGCAGAGAAGGAAGAAGTTTTTCATAAGGTAACTTTCTTGATGAGTTTTGCAGGGCATCGCTTGGACGTCGTCAATGTTTGACGATCGAGCGATAAGGAACGGTAGAGGTTCCAGTCATGTGAATGGTGTGGAACCAGGTTTCAGCGAGTGCGGGCCAGTGTGTGATAGGAAGCTCGGTAGGACGCAGGCCATAGCCATGGCCGCCTTCCGCGTAGAGGTGCAGTTCGGCGGGAACCTTCGCCTCCTTCAAAGCCTGAAAGTAGAGGAGGGCATTCTCTTCGTGGACAGGATCATTCTCTGCCTGAAGCAGAAAAGTAGGTGGCGTGTTGGCGGTCGGGCGGACGCCTTTGGCGAGCTTACTGAGCGCGGGAGCGTCGGAGAGATAAGCAGGGTAGATAATGACGGCAAAATTTGGACGTGCGTCCAACTCGTTCGCAGACTCGCCAGGACGCTCGTAGTCGGCATGGTTGCTGAGGACGACAGCAAGGTGCGCTCCAGCGGAGAAGCCCAGGACACCGATGCGTTGCGGATCGATCTGCCACTCGGCTGCATGAGCGCGCGTGATGCGCATCGCCTGCTGCGCGTCTTCGAGATCGGCGGCATTCTCCGGATAATGCGTAGCGAAGGGAACGCGGTACTTCACCAGAACGCAGGTCATGCCGATCGAGTTCAGCCACGTGCAGACCTCGGTGCCTTCGAGGTCGTAGGCGAGGATTTTATAGGCACCGCCGGGAAAGACGAGGACCGCAGCACCGGTGTTCTTTGCTGCTTCGGGACGATAAAGAGTGAGCGTCGGCTTGCTGACGTTGGTCAGATGCATCAGCGGCTTGCCTGCGATAAGGCCGCTGTTAGGTTTGGTGATGTCCCGCTCCGGGCCCCCGGTATAGGGCTCGGGTGCACCATTGGGCCAGAGCGGCAGAGTGATCTTTTGCGCGGAGGTGAAGGACGCGGAAGCAAGGAGAGCGATCGCAAGAAGTAGGTGTGTACGCACGCAGCCATGGTAATACCTGGGTCAGGATCCTGTTGAACGGCGGGTAAAACGAGCTTCCCAAAATCAGGCAACCTCCTCGGCCAACGATCCAGGGCTGAAAGAGAGTGCTGAAAAGTCTGTTCTGCTTAAGGGCACGGCGTCAGCCGTGCTGCAAGTCCTTTGTTTGCAGTGAGGCTTTAGAGGCTGCTGAAAAAGTCTGTTTTGCTTAAGGGCACGGCTTCAGCCGTGCCAGAAGTCCCTTGTTTGCAGTGGGGCTTTAGCACCTGAGGTACGTTTGGCTTGTAGCGCCACTTTTTTCAGCACACTCTTATAAGCCCGACATACAGCATCGAGGAATCTGTTCCAAGCCTTCGCCAGCAACCCAGGCAGTGGTCAGTGGTGAAGATAGGTCGTTTGTTTAGAAGACTTTACAGCGCATAACCACTGATAATAGAGACTTTATATCGGAGGTACACCGTCAAGTCACATGGAATGAATACTTTGCGAGAAAAGCAGGGGGAGGGGGTACCCAGTCAAGGCAGACTCATCTCAAACGCTCGATAGCGGCGTTCGAGCTCCCATTGCTGCGCAGCCTTTTCGCTGGATTGAAGAAAGTTCCGGCATTTGGTCGTGGGCGATGCGCCCAGCGTTTGCGAGGCGCATGCGGAATTGACGCGCGTAAAGACATCGGGCTTCTCCCACAGGCTGGGACCCGCGAGAAAGCTATGTTCGAGACTCGTACGGGCCATGTTCTTGAGATCGAGATACGTAAGGTTGAAATCCAGCGCGGCACGAGTGTACTCGCGCGTAAGTGTAATGCGAGAGACACCTTCATCGTCAGTGGAGAGCGCCACGGGCACACCAGCGGCACGGTAGATGGGGAGAGGGTGGTGGCGCGCATCGACGCCGAGAATGACGTCGTTGGAAGTGAGGTTGATCTCAACCATGATGTGCCGCGCAGCCATCTCCTTTAATAGAGCGTGAGGATCGTTCTCATACATGAGGTCCACACCGTGGCCGATGCGCTCGGCGTGGCCCAGTTCGACGGCCTCGCGGATATGGAAGCGGAGCCCCTCAGGAGGAACGAGGCCAGGAGCGAGTTCTCCGGCGTGCAGCGAGATGTGAACCTTCGGGTAGACGCTGTGCAGATAGTCGAGCATGAGCATCTGGCAGTGGTACTCCGACATGGCCATGTAGGCATCTTCAGGCTGGACGAAGTTGATGCCGACGACGTCAGGGTCGGCGGAGGCAAGTTCAAAATAGAGCAACGTCTGGGCGAAGACCTGCTCTGGCGGAAAGGCGCGAAGAACCTGCCCCAGGAAACGAATCTTGACAGAGCAGGCAGGAGCGGCATCGGGCTGGCCGCAGCGCTCCATCCGGTTGCGAACGTCAAGAGCATCGCTGAGTTCCTTACTGTCGATGGCAACCTCGTCGCGAAGCCCGCCGGCGAGAAGCTGTTCCCGAAGATGCGCGAGATCCGCACGGGTAGCTCCAGTCGCATCGCCGGTACTGCTCGCGGCGGAGTCGGTCGGCCAGCCAATCGAGTAGCCAAGCTTGGCGGCATCGGAAAATGTGGGCGTCTTCATGATTTCGAGATACTGCTCGTTCTGGGCAGCAGCGCGGGTGGCAACCTCGTCAAGCCACTCACCGGCGTGAGACTCAGCGATGCTGCCGAAGCGGTCGAAGGTGTCGAAGAACTGGTCGTGCGCGCTGGTGCCTGCACTGGGGACGAAGCTGCGCATCGAGAAGGAGTCGACAAGCTGATCGTACAGATGCTGGTTCTTGAAGACGCTATCGGCGCGGACATTCCCTTCGCCGCAGACAGGCTGTGGAGGAATACTGCGCGTCGTGGCCTTGGGCTTGAAGAAGCTGAGTGTAGCCAGGTTGACGCACAGTCCATCGGCGGCGGCATCCTTCAGGAAGGTCTCGGCATAGATGGCGCCGGAAAGATGCATGTGGAGGTCTGCGCCTTTGGGCATACGGTCGAGGAGTGCCGTGAGCTCTAGAGGATTTTGCTTTGCGGCGTTGAAGACGAGAACGGCGCGTTGCTCCTGTGAAGCAGGACGACGCGAGGCGGAGTCTTTGGATCGTGTCTGAACCTGCGCATGAACGGTGACGACTGCACAGAGAAGCATAACAATGGAGAGACTTTGGAGATTGCGCAACATGGACGCCCTCAGCGTTTGTAGGATGAGAAAGGATAGCGCGAGACGGGCAGGTTGGCGGTACGGCTTTGGGTTGCTATACTTGGATTGCGTTTGCGTCGCTGGTTCCCCACCTGCGGCGAGCTCCCCTGAAGAGGCCGGGGCACAGATGTAAGTTTTAAACGCGCGGGTGTTCTTGGCGTTCCCCGCAATCAGCGTTTCAGCCAAGGCCAGATAGCTCAGTGGTAGAGCGCGGCCCTGAAAAGGCCGGCGTCGGCGGTTCGATCCCGTCTCTGGCCACCATTTATAATCAATGACTTACGTAGTCATCTCCAGTGCTTGCGCTATGAGGAGACTTTTCTTATCTATGGTAACTCTATTGTTTTCAGCGATTAGTTGATTTCCGGTGATTCTAGCCGCAAAAAGGCTGGCGTCGCTCATTATTCGAGCGATATCTATAAGATTCTAAGTTGCTTAGTCGGCCATAGAAAATCGTGGTTGAGCGCACGACCAATACGCGACCATTGCGAAGTCGGAAAAACTGTACTCTGACGCTCATAGTGCGAGCGGAGAAGTGAGTTACTGGTACCAATCCGTCTACGACGGTCTTCTTGTATAAAGCTGAGCTTGATGAACGCTAAGGCCTGGAGTCAACAGGTGAGGGGCCACGTGTGAATCTGAACTGGTGACATTGTCGGTGTCGAATCCCCGAGTTCCAAGGCCGAAGGACAGCAAAGCCCTGCTGCACCTGTGCGCCCTGGGCTGATTGTCAAAGGGTCGTTGTGGTCCCAGAAGTCAAGGTCGCCTTGAGCCAGTTCGCTATCTCAGCTTGCGTCTCATTGCAATGGGGAAAGCGTATAAGCAGATTAGGCGTGGCCGGGAAATTATGGCCCATATGAGTGCAGAACGACAACTGCTGATCAGGTGCCGTTCTGCATTAGCTGCCGGCCTGTTCAAGCAGCCTGATGACTTTCTCATCCAGGTCCCTCGCAACTTCCAGCGCCAGTGCGTCGCCGTAAGAAGCCAGATAACTGCTCATAGAGTCATAGGAGATATGCACCCCGTCCTGACGTTCACTCACCATGATTGTGACCGGGGCGTAGGAGGCAGCGTCAGGAACGCGCTCAGCCATCTTTTTCATGATGAGCGGATTGCCAGCAATAATTCTCACCATCTTGAACTGTTTTGAAGCCGCGTCTTTGCGAAACACGGCTCCTGGATCAAGGCGCAGAAATTCCATCAGATCAGATGGGCCGACAGCCTTTTTGATAAGTTGCTCATACTCTTCGAAGGATCGAGCGGCTGCTTTCTGCTCGAAGTATTTGCTGCCGAGCGGGCGTCCGATACCCTTATCCAGCTCAGCAAGTACCTCTTCGAATGATTTGCTGGACACCAGATCGAATCGTTCAACGATAATCTTTATTGATTTCATGACTCACATCCTTCTCTCGGATTTCTACTTCCTCATCGTCTTGCCGCGCTTGAAACATATGCGGCACT